>Ga0308162_1000322_pt1 | contig 55177 bp, 53 predicted proteins | sample PhySR2_FD_201370 | JGI IMG/M metagenome (GOLD analysis project Ga0308162, IMG submission 201370) | Phyllosphere microbial communities from UC Gill Tract Community Farm, Albany, California, United States - DLSLS.R2 | ecosystem: Host-associated > Plants > Phyllosphere > Unclassified | place: USA... | reverse complement strand
AAATATCGGCTCAGCCGGTCGTGCGCGATCGCTGGGGCGGCTGGACGCATCCTGAATTTTTTGTGCCCGCTGACGGCAATGAATATCCGCAGCCCGGCGAGTTTGAGGCCTGGCTTTCCGCACATAATCTCGCTGCCTCCTTCATCTGGATGGAAAACGACGTACCTGGCTGGTTGATGAAGACATTCTGGAAAACAGGTAATTGCAGCCAGTGGCAGCCGTCCGGGCCCGCAGGCGGGGGATGGTTTGTTGGCAGCATTCACGACACAGATGACGGTCCGGTGTGCGTCTGGCTCCGTAACAAAGTGCAGGTCAAAGATTAATGAAACGTTTCCTTCTCATAATGTGCCTGCTCACGGCAGCGGTCATGGCGAAGCCTGTCATGGCAGCGACCAGTAACGCCGGCGACGGACGCTGGGTGAACCCGATCAGCGACGTTTGCTGGAAGTGTCTGTTCCCGATGTCGCTGGGCAGCATCCAGCTGGCATCAGGCGCGCACCCGGATACTCCGAACCCTGCCTCGCCGATTCAGATGTGCCCGTACGGTATTTTTTACCGGCTGGGTCTGGCCATTGGCTTCTGGGAGCCGCTGGCGCTGACCGACGTGACGCGCGAGCCCGGCGTCATGGTGAACATGGGCGGCTTCAAAATTAACCTCGGCCGCACCGGTGCCGGACGCGGCGGGCAGAGCGACTCACCCACACCCGGCAGCTTCTATCACGTGCACTGGTACAAATATCCGCTGATTTACTGGCTCAACATCATCACCAGTACGGGTTGCATGCAGACCGGTGACATGGACATCGCGTATCTGTCTGAGGTCGACCCGCTGTGGAACGACAGCACGCTGGCCATGATCCTGAATCCGGAAGTGGCGCTTTTCAACAACCTGCTGGCTCAGGGCGCCTGTGCAGCGGACTCGATTGCCTCCACGGCGGGCGTGCCGCTGGACCCGCTGTTCTGGTGCGCCGGCGCACAGGGTTCGATGTATCCGTTTACGGGCTTCACCAGTAATGAGTTTTCACCGCTGGAAGCCTCGCTGCTGGTCAGCGAACGCATGGCCTTCAAGCTGCACCGGGAGGGACTGGTGATGGAGACGGTCGGGGCGGACGTGGCGGTCTGCTATCAGTATCCGTCCCCGATCATCCCGAAATCACGCTGGCGTTATCAGATGGTGAATATGTACCCCGAACCAAACGACTGTCATCCGTTCGGCACAACGACCCAGCTCTGGGGCTCTGTACACAACTCGCCGGCGACGAAAAAGAACTTCGGCTACCTCATGTGGCGAAAGCGTAACTGCGTTTATCTGTAAGGACTCACCATGAAACAACCTCTGATTACGGCGCTGCTCGCGGGTGCCGCGCTGCTGTGCACGGAAATGGCGAATGCCGCTGATCAGCCGGTCGTGTCAGGCAACGACATGGCGTATATGAAACAGCAGCAGCGCGACCTGGAACTGTTCAAAAGCCAGCTGAAGGGCATGAATATCACGCTGCCGGATGCGCAGCAGGGACGGGTCTCGCAGCTGCAGAACGAAATTGCCGCCGCGCAAGCGGATCAGAACAGCGCTGCGCGCCCCACGCCGCGTGCCGTTTACTTCGTCAGTCTGGGTATCCCGGAGGAGGGGCTGCTGCCGATGCTTGCGGACGCACGCCGCTTCGGCATACCGGCCACGCTGCGCGGCCTGCTGAACAACGACTTCCGTCAGACGGCTGAGACGATGTTTGAACTGTCCAAAAAAGATAAGCAGGCAGGGGTGCAGATCGACCCAACCCTGTACGAGAAGTACAACATAAAGGCCGTGCCGGCGCTGGTCGTCACCTGTGGCAGTCAGTCTGATGTGATCTACGGCAGCCTGCCTGTGAAGCAGGCGCTCGAAGAAATTAAGCAGCGCGGCGACTGTGGCAGTACGGCTGCGCAGCTGCTCCAGGACGCGGAGGGTGCGAAATGAAGCGTGCCCTGCTGCTTTCTTTATGTCTGATGGCGTCCGGCGCATTCGCAGATGCGGTAAGCGACGCTTACAACGCGGGTGCAGGGTATGCGGGATCGAATAAGGGACAGGGGACCTCTGCCGCTAAAGGGACTGACCCGGCGTCAGTCATTCCGGGCTACACAGCCAATCCCCCACAGGGCGGCTATTACGGCGGCGTGCAGGGTGGTGACGGTGGCATTGGGGATAAAGGGCAGACACAGATCGGAAGTAATGAAGCGGGACAGGCAGTTACGGATTCTTCAACGAAGAACCCGCCTGTAACCATCGATCCCAACGCTGACTTTATCCAGAACGGCAAGAATGCAGAAGCCAACAGCGGCTCTATCGTGGACGGTACCAACAGCCAGTGCACCACGAAAGTTGTTTCAAAGTCGGTATTCGAAAACTTCACGTGCGACAGGGATGTGGCGCAGATCCAGACCTGTGCCCGCACCGGCAGCGTTATCGTCACGGGCTCAAGCCATACGGAAACCCGGGCAATGAATATGCTGCTTAAAAACGCGCGCCGAACGGGCAACCAGGTAATAGTGGATTTCACATTTCCTGAAACGGCCACGCTCATCAGCGGCAGCACGCAACTGGTTTATACCCCGGCCCCGTCCTACAACTCGGGAGCCGATTACGTCACCTCGATACTGAACAACAGCGTCACGCTCCGGTACGGCAAGGGAGCCGACAGCCTGGGTATCGCGGGGCTGCAGGTTAACGCGGGTCAGGTTTACTCTGCGGTGATTACACCTAAAGGGTCACGTCTCGATGCCACCATTAATACGCTTATTAAATACATCAACGACGGCACCACGCTGTTCCACCTCGACGTAACATTTAACGTAACCGTATCGGATAAAAAGGCCGACACGACCTGGTCCGAAAGCTGCAGCTTTGATAAATCACAGGCCACCGCCAGCACCGGCAGCGTCTGCACCGACCCGGGCGGCTCCCGCTCGGTTACCTCTGACGGCCAGACCTTTACCCAGACGCAGGGCTGCTGGCAGTACCAGGACAGCTACATCGTGCCGGTTAACTCCACCGGTAACTGTGCCCAGCTGATGTCTGACAGAAACTGCACTATCGCTGCCCGGGGCTGTACAGAGGCTGAAGGCGGAACGTGCATGCATGAGCAGGATACATACCAGTGTCAGACAACCTACAGCTCTCAGGGGCTGCTGTGCGGCGGACAGTATCTGTGTCAGACCGGCGACTGCAACGGTACTGACGGAGCCGGCGACAGCGGCTTTGACACCGCAGTGGCCAAACTGGCCGGTCTTGCCTCCGCCGGCGATGACGTCAAGAACGGTGATCAGATCGATATCAAAGCCTTTACCGGACAGGCGCTCTACTGCCGTAAAGCGATGGCGGGCTTTTCAAACTGCTGCGTCGATACCGGCTGGGGGAACAGTTCGGGGCTGGCTAACTGCAACAGTGATGAAATGGCCATCGGTAAGGCGAAGGCAAAAAAAGTCACCGTACTCGTCGGCGAAGCCTGCAATAAGGCCGTGCTCGGGGTGTGCGTACAGAAGAAGCAGGCTTACTGCGTGTTCGGCGGGAAGCTCGCCCGCATCATTCAGGAGCAGGGCCGACGCGATCAGCTGCACGTCAGCTTTGGCAGCGGAGACTCACCGAACTGTCGTGGCATCACCGTTCCTGAACTGCAGGCCATAAATTTTGATCTGATTAACTTCCAGGATTTCTACAGCGACCTGATGGCCAACCAGAAAATCCCTGACTCAGCGACGATGGTTCAGCAGGCTAAGGACCGCATTGCCGCGCAGGTTAACGCGCAGACAGGAGGTAAAAAATGAAACCACTGCTGATTGCCCTGTTGATGGTGGCGTGCACGGGCCAGGCCGTGGCGGACGATGCGCCGCCCGCTGACGCGGTGGTGACGCCGGCCGACCCGTTTACCGGCTGGCACTGGTACAACGAGCCGAAGAAAAAGCCGGACCCGCCCGCGCCGAAACCGCAGCCTGCGCCGCAGGTCCCGGACTTCAGCAGATTGTCACCGTCAGAGCAGGCGGACGTTCTGAAAGGATATACAAAGGAGGCGCTGAATAACGCCATCCTTCATCCGTCAGCCGAGAACACCGCCACCTTTCTGCGCTGGCAGAAGTTCTGGACCGACCGCGCCTCGATGTTTAGCCAGTCGTTCGCCGTTGCGCAACTCGATCATCCGGACCTCGACTACAACCTTGATCACCCGCACTACAACAGCACTGCGCCGCTGCAGCAGGCCCGGGATCAGGCCGAGCAGACCGCGGCGATAAGTAAGCTCTCAGGTGAGTACGGCCTTTTCTACTTCTACCGTGGCAGCGACCCGATTGATGCTCAGATGGCCGGCGTGGTGGCGGACTTTGCCCGCCTGCGTCACATCTCGCTTATCCCGGTGAGCGTGGACGGCACGGTGTCGCCGCAGGTGCCCGACAGTCGGCCGGACGCCGGTCAGAGCGCGCGCATGGGGATCAGCCATTATCCGGCGCTGTTCCTGGTTGACCCGAAGTCAAAAAGCTTCCGGCCGCTTGCCTATGGCTTCATGACCCAGGACGACCTGGCGAAGCGCTTTCTTAACGTGGCCACCGGCTTTAAACCTAACTTCTGAGGACATGTGTATGCTGACTCTCTCTCCGGTCTGGTACGGGCGGCTGCGCGCTGCGCGCCGGGTACAAAACTTCCTGCTGCAGACGCTGGTTATCCATCCGGCGCTGCTGTTCTTTCTGCTGTTCCTGCTCTGCGCGCACAGCGCCGGTGGTGCCGGGCATTTATTGATTAGTGAGGCCGAAAGGCTGATACGCGATGCGCCGGCAGGGCAGGTGTGGAGTTGCGCATCGCAGGCCACGCGCGTAGAGACCTGGCCGGCCGTTCCTGAAACATCACGAGATAAGACCGTACCGGTCAGCAGAGATATTAAGCCTGCACCCTCGCCTGCCATTTGCGTAAAAGCGGCGGTGAGCCGCGAGGCATGGGCAGCCGACACCAATAACATGCTGCGCAGCCTCTACCTCGCCGGCGTACTGTTTTCCATTATTGCCGGCCTGGCGGTGCGAATCCTGCGCCGCCGCGCTCAGGGAGTCCGTACATGAACCGATTACCTCTTATCATCTTACTGTTTATGGCGGGCATTATTTTTAACTGCCTGCGCCAGCTGCTGACATGGTCAGTCAGCTTAACGTACGACGTGCTTGCCGGGTGCTCATTGGCCTGTCTGGTTCTGGTTGCGCTGGGCTTCATTATGGAACTGATTGCATATCGCCGAATGCTGCGCCGCCGCCGGGGAGGCCATCATGAGGCTTAACGTACTGCTGACAGCGCTGCTCCTGCAACTGCCTGCATTAGCTCAGGCGTCAGTGGCCTCTGACATTGCTGCGCTTGAGCAGGCAAAGGCACAGCGGGGCGCGCAGCTGCCGGACTTCGGATTACCCGGGGCGAGCCCGGTGCGGGCGGCGCCCGTAAAACCGCCCCGGATGATGACCCTTACGGACGGGCGGCAGGTGAACCTGAACGACTATGCGGTGGTGGTTTTTATGCAGCGCGGCTGTCAGTACAGCGCGAAGTTCGATCCGCTGCTGAAATCCTGGGCTGATGAGGAAGGGATAAAGGTGTACCCCTATAGCCTTGACGGCTACGGGGACGCGGCCTTTCCGGTGGCGCTTATCCCGCGTAAAGCGGGACCGAACGAGCCGATTGCCGGTGAAATTCTGACGTTCTTCGGTAATGGCCTGCCCATCGCCACGCCGACCACGTTTATGGTCAACGTTAACACCAACGTGGCCTACCCGCTTTTTCAGGGAGAGACGGATATGGGAACGATGAGCCAGCGCCTGGCGCAGATGATCGAAGCCGATATCGACAACCTCCCGCCGGATACGCTGGGTCCGGTACCCAGCAGTGCCTCACTGACCCCACAGTAATACAGGCGGCTGTGCCGCTCACGGAATACCCATGACTGAAAAACCTTTAACGCTCTCGCGACTTGAGACGGCGCTGCTGCTTGTCTGCGCCTCGCTGCTGGCTGCTGCCGGAATTTATGCCTGGCTCGCCTGCGACCTTGCTGGCCCGATAATCGGCATGACTTACGGTTCTGATGCGCTGGTCCTCAGCGGTCTTCAGCTTTATCCGCTGCTGTTCCTGCTTTCCCTTGCCGGTGGCTTCGGTTGCGGCGTACTGACCAGCATCACACTGCGCCGGCACGGATTTACGGCTGACCGGAGTTTTCAATGACAGAACGTACACATTTACAGACGGGGAAAACACCATGAATCTGCGTCAGTTCCTCACAGGCGTTCTGGCTGCCCTTACACTGAACGTGCCGGCTTTTGCCGATGTGCAGGGTGACCTGAACGGCTACTTTGGCAGCCTCGGCTTTGACGGCAACGTCTCAAAGGCGCAGGCATGGCAGGGTCAGGCTGCAGGCTATGTTACCGGCGGCTCCATCTATCTGCGTAACCCGGTGAAACAGGTTCAGCTCATCTCGATGCAGGTGCCGTCACTCAACGCCGGCTGCGGCGGCATTGACTCCTATCTGGGCGCCTTTTCTTACATCAATGGCGCAGAACTGCAGCGATTTGTTAAGCAGATCATGAGTAATGCGGCGGGCTATGCATTTGATCTGGCGCTGCAGACGATGGTGCCGGAGCTCAAGCAGGCTAAGGATTTCCTGCAGAAGCTGGCCTCTGATGTGAACTCAGCCAACATGAGTTCATGCCAGGCCGCGCAGGGCATCATCGGCGGTCTGTGGCCGGTATCGCAGGTGTCGAATCAGAAGATCTGTCAGGACATTGCCGGCGAGAGCAACATTTTCTCCGACTGGGCGGCGTCGCGTCAGGGCTGCACAGTGGGCGGGCAGGGTGACAGCGTCACAGGAAGAGCCTCTGACAACATGAAGGACCAGGTGCTGAAGAACAAAAACCTCATCTGGGATGCGCTGGGCCGCAACCACCTGTTTGACGGTAACCGCCAGCTGAAGGAACTGGTGATGAGTGTGGTGGGTTCAATCATTTTCAATAAAGCCGGGCAAGTCACTGTCCTGACGCCTCTGGTTGATAACCGCGACATCATTACCGTGCTGATGCGCGGCGGCACCGCGAAGATGTACGGCTGCGACGAGCCGGATCTGTGCCTCGGCCCTACAGTGGCCAGTGTCACGGTAAGTAGCGACATCGCCCTGGTGACCCAAGTGCGCAACCTGATGATTTCCATCGACAGCAAGCTCACGGCCGATACCGGCCTGTCGGACAGAGAGAAAGGCTTCATCAACACCACCTCGGTGCCGGTACTGAAATACCTGACCAACTCGCGCAGCATGGGCATGAGCCCGACCTACCTGATACAGGTCGCCGACTTTATCGCGCAGGACATGATGATCCAGTACCTGCAAGAGTTGGTAAAGCAGGCAAGTCAGTCACTTGCCGGTAAAAACTTCCCCGAGCAGGCGGCCGGAGAGCTTCGTAACAACGTGCTGGCTGCAACCTCGCTGCTGGCACAGATGAAGCTGCAGAGTACAGCTGATCAGAACGCGCTGGACGGCATCGATCGCAACATGCAGTACCTGCAGCAGCAGGTATCAACCATTATCTCGACGTCCTATCAGGGCAACTATCAGTGGGGAACGGGCAATGACTGAGGTCTGGACCATCTACGGCGGTGACATGTGGCGTCAGGTGTTTAACGGCGTCGTCACCGTCATCGGCAGCGACACCTATGACACATTAAAACGTATCGCCGGGCTGTTTGGCGTGCTGGGCGTGATTGTCAGCTTCATCAAATCGCGCAATCCGATGGTGTTTGCCAGCTGGCTGGCCATCTTTTTTGTCATCACCTCGGTGCTGCTCGTTCCGAAGCGCAGCGTACAGATACTTGATGTCACAGATCCGGCGGCGGTTTATCAGGTCGATAACGTGCCGGCCGGCCTAGCCTTCATCGCCGGCCTGACCACGTCCGTGCAGTTCGGTGTGGCGCGGCTTTATGAGTACAGCTTTTCGCGGCCGGATTCGCTGACCTATACCAAGTCCGGCATGCTGTTTGGTTCGCAGATTATTGCGCAGACCACGGACTTCCGATCACAGAATCCACAGCTGGCCGGAATGCTTACCGACTACGTGGAGAACTGCGTGGTGGGCGACATTCTGCTGAACAACAAGTACACCGTGTCACAGCTGCTGAACAGCACCGATCCGCTGACGCTGATTACGAACAATCCAAGCCCGCTTCGTGGTCTGTATCAGGATACCGGCAGCGGGCGGCAGTTCATCACCTGCCAGCAGGCGGCAGCGGTCATTAAAAACCTGATTGGGGCAGACGTGCGCATTGGCGGCACGACCTGGCACGCGCTGGCCACGCGCGTGTTCGGCAGCCGCGTCAGCGGGGACACGCTGCTCGGCAACGCGATGGATGAGAGCTACAACTTCTTCTATGCAGGCGGCCTGAGCGCAGCGCAGATTATGCGTAATAACATCACCAATGCGGCCATCCGTGACGGCTGGAAAGGTTTTGCGGCGCGCTCTTCCGATACGGCCAACTTGCTGAATCTGGCCACCGAGTCCAGCATGACCAAGCAGCGCATCAGCTGGGGCGCGGGCGGCGTGATAGCCGCACGTACGCTGCCAATGTTCCAGTCACTGATGATGCTGGTACTGATTGCGCTGTTCCCGCTGGTCATCGCGCTGGCGCTGGTGAACCACGACATCTTCGGGCTTAAAACGCTGAAGCTGTACGCTGGCGGTTTCGTTTACTTCACCATGTGGCCGGTGATGTTCGCCATCCTTAACTCGCTGGCCAACTTCTATCTGCAGACGAAGACCGGTGCCACGCCGCTGGTGCTGGCCAATCAGGATCAGGTCGCCCTGCAGCACTCAGACGCGGCCAACATCGCGGGCTATCTGAGCATGTCGATACCGGTGCTCGCTTTTTTCCTGACCAAAGGCGCGGCGTCGGTGGCCTCACAGGCCGTCGGCGGAGTAATGAGTTCGGCGGCATTTGCGACCGGGGGACAGGCCTCCACGACTGCGGACGGCAACTGGTCGTTTAACAACATGTCGATGGATAACGTCAGCGCCAACAAGTTTGACACCAACATGCTGCGCCGCTCGGGGTCTCAGGGCTTCCAGACCGGCAATAACGCGATGATGACGCAGACGGCTGACGGACACACGGTAGTGGATACCAGTCAGGCGATATCAAATCTGCCTGTCAGCATGCGGCTCAGTTCACTCGCCAGCAGCGGGTTCTCTGAGCAGGCACGGCAGGCGCAGCAGCAGGCTCAGAGTTCGCTTGATGGCTATAACCACAGCGTGACCAGCGGCTTCCAGCAGATGAACCAGCTGACGCAGCAGAGTGGCAACAGCGACAGCATGACGCAGGGAAGCGACAACAGTGTGGCAACGAATGTCTCCAGAGGCGCGAGTAAAATGCAGTCTGCCGTTGAGAACTATGCGAAGTCGCACAATGTTTCTGAACAGCAAGCATATAACCAGCTGATGGACATCACTAATCAGGGCAGTGCAGGCACGGGTGTCAGGGGACAGGTTAAATTTGATACCGGTGATCAGCTGGGAGGTAAACTCGGCAAGTGGGCGACTGGCTTAAGCGCAGGGGGGGAAGCCAGTATCAGTGCTGACCTTCGTCATACAACCGGCAGCTCACACGGAACGCAGGAAAGCCACTCAGAGGGCCGTGATAGTCGCCGCGATCAGAGCAGTCAGGAGGCACGTGACTTCCGCGAGGGCATGGATATGGTGACATCAACCCGCCTGAGCGATTCGGGGAGTCATACTGATAATCAGTCCAGCTCTTATGCTCAGCAGTTCGCAGCGACTCTCAACGATGCGAAGAGTCAGTACCATCAGTACACGGAGAGCAGCACCCGCAGTCAGGAGTTCAGCCGCATGGCCACGCTATCACAGACTCAGAGCGCTAGCCTGGACGCCAATTACAACCAGGAGTTCGTGGACTGGACTACCGCGAAGTATGGCAGTGATGCGCAGAACATCCTGACCAACGTCAGAAGCGCACAGGGAGCGGCTACCGAATTTATGCATGAGCGGCTTGAGCCGGAAATCATGCGTAACTATGGTGCACGGACTGACCAGGTTAACAGCGAGCCGCTGCAGCCCGCCAGTTCGCTGGATGCCGCAGGGACATCTCGGGGTAGTGGATCATCGCTTCCCGCAGGAGCACAGGCGTCCGAGCATAGCCTGTCGAATACCCAATCTGCTTATGGCCGTGAACGAGCCAGCGGTGCGTCACAGGAAGCTGTCGTCACAAATGGCCGCGCAGCTGAAGCAAGTGCGCATCAGGGAGAACGGAATCTCAGCGTTCCGGCCGGTGCACCTTCACAGGAAATGAGAGAAGATTTCCGTAGCGGGTCAAAACGTATAAATGAGCAGGCCGCAGGAGCCGGCATTCAGAATAATGTCGCCAATCAGGTCGCAGCACAAAGATCTGGCCTTATGGAAACTCTTAGGGAAAATGACGGTAAAATCGCTGAAAATAAAAGCACTGTTCAGACGTCCAGTGATATACTTAAACATGAAAATGATTCTGCTAAAGGAAACTTCAAAGCGGGTCATGATAAAGAGTTAAATGAGCAGGGTCAGAAACCGAAAGATAATCTGGGTGATGACTTTGATAAAAAAATAAAGGAACTTAGACGGCGAGCCGGATAAGTAAGGGGGCTAGGATGATGTATAGCGATATCAAGAAAGATGCAGATTATCTGCTTAATAGTTTTGCCTCCGGCGAACAAGAAGTTCCAAATGCACTCGATGCAATGAAATTAAGTGCTGCTTTTCCGGTAACTTGTTTGTCGCTGTATGCATTATCGTTCGCATACATCATCTATAGCTTTGTGCCGCCCGACGATGTGTGGATTAATCCGACTCTGCATTATCAGGGGCTGACTCTGGCCTTCGGTGGTTTCACACTAATCTTATCATTAGCAATTATGGCTATGACCTACACTCCGTTCTTGTTGCTGACCTCTATACCCCAGACAGTGAGGCGTAAATCGCTACTGGTGCAGAAGTTAAGTAGGACATACAAAAATACCTGTATAGCAGCGATCTCTATCAATGGCATGTTTGCATTGATGGCAGCCTGGAATTGGCAGTTATTTTATGCGGCCCCATTCGTGCTTTTGATCAGTCATCTCATCATGCAGGCTATTATCAGTTCAGAATTAACACGCTATGGTATTGCTGGCGCGATGAGTAAATTCGCCAAGATTATTAAAAACATCTAAGACACCCAGATCCTGCTAATACCCCTTCCGCCATTCTGGCAGAAGGGGTTTTCTTTATAAACCTTTCCAATTAATACAGCGTGCCCAGGGGCGCGCCATTTCCGTTTTCTCTGTTAAATAAGGATGTACCTGTGAAAAACCGCAATGTCTTCGTGGCAGCGACTACTGCTGCCTGTCTTATGCTTTCAGGCTGTAGTGCCATGAGTACAGCTATTAAAAAGCGCAATCTCGATGTCAAAACGCAGATGAGCCAGACCGTCTGGCTGGAGCCCTCTAGTCAGAAGACGGTTTATCTGCAGGTGCGAAATACCTCTGATAAAGACATGAGTGATCTTGAGCCGATGCTTGCGCAGGACCTGCGTGCAAAAGGCTATACCGTGACTTCCAGTCCTGATGCTGCTTATTACTGGATTCAGGCCAACGTTCTGAAAGCAGAAAAGATGGATTTGCGGCAGGCACAAAGCTTCCTGTCGACAGGATATGAAGGCGCCGCTGCGGGGGCTGCTCTTGGTGCTGGTATTACTGCTTATAACAGCAATTCAGGTGGAGCCATTCTGGGCATAGGTCTGGCCGCGGGGCTTGCAGGAATGGCGGCAGATGCTCTGGTCGAGGACACGAACTTTACGATGGTGACCGATCTACAGATTTCCGAACGCAGCAAAGCAGCAGTGACTACAGATAATGTGGCAGCGCTGCGTCAGGGAAACTCTGGCATCAAACTACAGACCAGCAGCGAAGAGGGTAATCGCATGAAATATCAGACCCGCGTCGTTTCAAACGCCAATAAAGTGAACCTGAAGTTTGAAGAGGCAAAGCCTGCTCTTGAAGCGCAGCTGGCTAAATCAGTCGCTGGCATCATGTAACGTAAGGCACTGCTTAGCTGTTTTTGCAACGGTCAGAGATGTAGTTATAAAAGTATGGCAGCTTGCAGGCCGCTGAAATTCCTGGTATTAAGTAATGACCGGTTGCAAAATCGGCGGCATGCGCCTTGAGGGGAAATAAGAAATCTCTCCTGACAACGGGGCGCCTGCCGACCCCCGTCTGCGCCCCCCGGGCGGCTGACACCGGGGCAGCATCAACACCACGGGTGCTGCCCTCCTCCCTTACGGGACCTCATATTTCCACGCGTCTCCCTGATACACAGGGTAGCGGAAGCGTGGCTCTGATTTTCCGGATATCTCCCCCGCATGCTTCATTGGCAGGTTTCTGCGCGGGTGGCGCACGTCCGGGATTGCGCTGTATCCGTACTGACTCTCCGTTCTTATCTTTCAGAAGGAAATTCCTATGCTCACTCTCAGCGGTGCGGCACGCACCTTTATTATCTGGTTAACCCTGTTTTTCGCTTGGAGCGCCATCGTACTGTGGCAGTTCGGCCCGGATATCGTAAAAACTATCATGTCACACAGCCATCTGTTTGCCTGGGATCTCGCCACCCGTATGGTGCAGGGCGACATGATGCCCCCGGGGATTATCACGCTGCTGCTGGTTTTGCTGGTACTGACGGCCGGCTGCGTGCTCTCCGCACTCACGCTGGCCTGCTGGAATCTGTTTATCTTCACCTGTGCTATTCCCGTCATGGCGGGCGTCTGGCTGCTGCGCCGTACGGGGCTTATCCGCACTCCCGCGTCCGTTACGCTGAAATAATTTCCGGGGCCTGAGCGGCCCTTTCAGCCACTTTTCTTTCTGCCGTCAGCCTGCCCGATTTTTCCGGGCGGGCTGCGCCTGCGTGCTTTCCGGAGTTCCCCATGAGTTTTACACCCAAATACCTGACGCAAGGCGGCCAGATGACGGCCTACCGGCTGCGCATGTTTGTGCAGGTCAGCAACTGGATTTTCCACTGGATGCTGCTGCTGTTCGTGGTGGCCACCGGTGTGCTGTTCTGGCTGACGACTCCCGACGACGTGCTGCGCAACGGTTTCTGGTACTGGGCTGCGTGGCCCAGTCACTCACTGCTGGGCCTGTCCCCGCGCGCGGCCGAAGCCACGTGGGACATTTTCTGGCACTGCAATGAGGGTGCGCAGCTGTGCACGATAAAGCTGACGCCGGTGCAGCTGCTGGCCAATCCGTGGATGCAGGACATGGGCCGCCAGTTTCTGGCGAACCTGCGCTTTATCGCCAGCGCCTGTGGTATCACCGCCAGCCTGCTCTGGTGCCTCATCGCCTGGTACGTGGGTCGCATCGGTAAAAAAGAGAGTGAGGACGAGTTTATCTCTGGCATGACCCTTACCGATCAGCTTAAAGAGGTTAACCGGCTGCTGAAAAAGGCCGGTGAGAAGTCCGATCTGCAGATTGGTGGCCTGAACATGGTGAAGAACGCCGAGGTCATGAACTATCTCATTCACGGCACCATCGGCGTGGGCAAGTCCACGCTCATCCGCTGGCTGCTGGACTATATCCGCCGGCGCGGCGACCGGGCGATTGTTTACGATTCCGGCGGTACTTTTATTGAGACCCACTACGACGAGCGCGTGGACAAAATTCTGAACGCGCACGACAGGCGCTGTGAGAACTGGGTGCTGTGGCGCGAAGCGCAGGACGTGGTGGACTACGAGAATATGACGGCCGCGCTGATGCCGGTCGAGGGCGACTCTGACCCGTTCTGGGTGTCCTCATCGCGCACCATCTTCAGCGATACGGCCATGCAGTTCGCGTCCCGTCCTGATCGCAGCATCGAAACGTTCCTGAAGACCTGCCTCTCCATCGACCTGAAAAGCCTGCGCGAGTTTCTCAAAAACACCCCGTCCGCCAACCTGGTTGAGGAGAAAATCGAGAAAACAGCCATCTCTATCCGATCGGTGCTGACCAACTACGCCAAATCGCTGCGCTACCTGCAGGGGCTGGATAAGGAGGGTAAGCCGGAGTTCAGCATCCGCGAGTGGATGACCGATGCACAGTATGACAGCAGCTGGCTGTTTATCTCCACCACGGCCCGCCATCGCAAGGCTGTGCGCCCCCTGATATCGATGTGGCTGTCGCTGGCAACTCTGCTGCTGCAGAGCATGGGCGAGAACAGCGACAGGCGCGTGTGGTTCATCGGTGATGAAATTGCCAGCCTGCAGAAGATACCGGAGTTCAACGAAACGCTGGCCGAGGCCCGCAAGTTCGGTGGCTGTTTCGTGCTGGGTATTCAGAACATGCCGCAGCTTATCCACATTTACGGCCGCGAGATGGCCAAAGCCATTTTTGACCTGCTGAACACCCGGGCCTACGGCCGCTCACCGAGCGCTGAGGTGGCAAAAATCGTGGAGGAGGAGCTGGGTCATCAGCGCCGGCGCGAGGCGCGCGAACAGAATAGCTACGGCCTTGACCAGGTGCGCGACGGCATCTCCATCAGTAAGGACAAGGTCAACGAGCCCATCGTGGACTACGACCAGATAATGAAGATGCCTAACCTGCAGTTCTATGTCCGCCTGCCGGGCGAATACCCCGTGGTGAAGCTGAACCTGAAGTACCGCAAACAGAAAAAATACCACCCCGCGCTGATTGAGCGCGAATTCCGCGACCGGCTGAGTCCGGAACTCGAGCGCATCATTGAGAGCAACGAACGCAGCGCCCGCGCGGCGAACATTTCGTTTCCGACCGGCGAAGAAATACTTGAAGACGGTGGCCACACCACCGTCACTGCTGTGCCTGAATCTGCAGCTGCCTCGCCGACTGTAGCCCCAGTGATACCTCAAAACCTCACAGAGGGATCAGCAGCGTCAGCTGAATGCAAAGCTGATCCTGCCGTCGAAGTTTCCACTCAAGTGCAAGCGACAGAAGAAACCCCCGCTTCTGCCAGCGAAATGTTGACCACCTCTAACGTCCATCCGTTCGCTCGCCGCGCCACGGTTGAACCCTTGAGTGCGTCTCAGGTCAGGCCGCTGCCTGCCAGGCAAGCCACATCGGACCAAACAACAGAGACAACGCCGGGCCCATCGGCACCAGTAATTCCACAGCCTGATACCGCCCCGAGGCTTTCTCCGCTGGACCGAATCCGGAGGCTGCAGACCGGCAATTCGGCAGGCACGACTGAAACCGACAGCGACACATCGGGCGGGGAGGCTCCAGAGCTAAACGTGCAGATGGAAAAAGATGACGGCGGGCGCCTCATTGTCCGGCACATCAGCCCGCGAAAAACGGATCAGGAAAAGCGCGAGGAAGCAGAAGCCAAAAAGTATGGGGATGCCAATGCGCGCATGGCCGACGACGAAAAGAACATCCTGCGACACCGCGACGACTACGAGGCGTATCAGGAGATGAGTGACAGCCTGGACCCGGGAGGGTATGAACGATGATGACCGTTGCTCCGGTGGCTTCGGCCGCCGATGCTGCCGGCTACTACAGCAGCAAGGATAACTACTATTTTCTGGACGATATGCCCACGCAGTGGCTGGGCGAGGGCGCGCGCGAGCTCGGCCTTGAGGGGCCGGTTGACCTTGATACGTTCACGGGCATTCTGCATGGCAATCTGCCCAATGGCGTGACGCTGGGTAAGGAAATGCAGGGCGCGCACGTGCACCGGCCTGGACATGATTTTACCTTTTCAGCACCTAAAAGCGTCTCAATGCTGATCCTTGCCGGCGGCGACAAACGCCTGCTTGAGGCGCACCATGAAGCGGTAAAAGAGACGCTGGCTGTCATGGAGCAGACGGTAAGTGCCCGTGACACGAAGGAGGGCGTCACGCGCATCGTTACCAGTGGTAAAATGGTCGCCGCGCTGTTCACGCACGACACTTCGCGCAACCTCGATCCGCAGATCCATACCCACGCGGTGATGGCTAACGTTACGGAGCTGGACGGCAAGTGGAAGGCGCTGGCCACCGACACCATTCACGGTGCCGGCTTCATCGAGACGGCGTACCGCAACCAGATTACGTACGGCAAAATCTACCGCAACGTGCTGAAGGGCAAGGCTGAGGCGATGGGTTATGAAACCCTCCCCACCGGCGGCCGTCACGATTTGTGGGAAATAAAGGGCTTTACGGAAGATGTGCTGGAAGAATTTTCCTCACGTCACCGGGAAATCCACGCGCGCGCCGGCGAGGATGCCTCGCTGAAAAGCCGCGACGTGGCCGCACTTGATACCCGCCAGCGCAAGCAGGATATCAGCCGCTATGGCGAAGACGAAACCGTACCGGTACGTACCCGGACAGAACCCTCCGCCGTATCCGTGCCGTCTGCGCCTGTGCCGGAACACGTGGTCGCTACAACGGGAAAAGCGGCTGCAACAGCGGATAAAGAACCGGCAACGCCTTCAGCACAGGATAAAAATGTGCCGATTGTCCGGCCCGGACCATCCCCTGTGCACGAGCAGACTGAGCCCGTGCCGGAACATGTGGTGGCTGACACCGGAAAAGCCCCTGCAACTGCGGATAAGGAACCCTCAGCGCTGTCAGATCAGATGAAAGATGTGCCGATCGCGAAGCCCGAAACCGCCGATGGCCGCGCACGGCTTCAGGCGCGCTGGCAGCGACAGATGGAGGATACCGGCTTTGATATTCAGGGCGTCATGAATGAGGCCCGCGAACGTGAAAAGTCACGGCCTGAAGCCGGCGAAGCGCAGGAAACGCCCGTGCAGGCGATGGAGGCTGTCCGCACCGCTATTTCTGTACTGAGCGACAGTAAAACGCGATTTACCTATGGGGATCTACTGCTGACCGCTCATAACGCCGGTGAACTGCAGAACAGCATTCCGGACCTGCGCAAAGCGCTGGACCAGGCAATTCGTGACAACCTGCTCGTGCCTCTTGACGGCGATAAAGGCGTATTTACCTCGCACATCCACCTGCTGGATGAGTTGTCGGTACAGTCACTGGCAGCGGATATCCTGAAAGATAACAGGGTGGTAAATTTCAGCCTCACCGGCAGCCCGACCCCCGGCCATCTTGAGCATGTTGCCCGGGAGCCTGCCATTATCATCAACGCACCCGCATCTGTCGGGCGTCTGCGTGAAGTCACGGAGGAACTGGTGACAATGTCACGCGAACAGGGGCGCGAGGTCAGCGTGCTGACAAGCTCCGCCGAGCGCGCACTCAGCTTTGCCAAATCACCTGAGCTCAAAGACCGGCTTCTCCACCGCAGCCGGATGCTCGATGGCACCTTCAGCCTGACGCCACAGAGTACGGTCATCGTGGAAAGTGCGGAAAAACTCAGCCTGAAAGAAATGCTGGTACTTACCGGTGAGGCGCAGTTGCAGAATGCGCAGCTGCTCTTTCTGGACAGCGCCGGGCGGCAGTCAAATGCGAACGCACTGTCCGTACTGACCGCGGCAGGCGTAAAACGTCAGAGCCTTAACACATCACCTGACGGAATAGAGGTCCGCGTAACCAGTATTCAGGACAAGCGCGACCGCTATCAGGCATTGGCAGAGCGTTACGCCGGAATGGACCCCGCGGATGGGCCAGTTACGGCTGTTGTAACAGGCCCGCGTGAACAGGCTCAGCTGACCGGTGTTATCAGGAATGCGCTGCAGAATGCCGGCAGACTGGGGCAGGAGCAGGTCAGTATCGTGGCGCGTACTCCGGTATTTATGACGGCCAAAGAGCGCCGTCTCCCTCAGACCTACCGCGCCGGTATGGTGCTGGAAGACAGGTCGGAGAAAAACGAGACGCGTCACTACGTCATCGACCGTGTGCATGATGAGACCCGTATGCTGTCCGTGGTTGACGGGGACGGTGTGCTGTCACGGATAAAGCTCAGTTCGCTCTCAGGTGACTGGCGGCTGTTTAAGCAGAGTGAGGTAGAGGTTGCTGCCGGGGAGCAGTTGTTTGCACTCGCCGGCGATAAAAATGCGGGCCTGAAGGCGCGCGACCGCCTCACGGTCACGGCCATTGAAAACGGAACGCTCGTCGTGCAGCGCGAAGGGCAGAAAAAGCCGCTGCAGCTGGATGCGTCCGGGCCGCTATATGTAAGTTATGGCTATGTAAGTGCGCCCGGCAGCCGGGACAATGACCATGGTACGGTGCTGGCAAGCCTGGGTGCGCAGGACCTGTCGGCGAACATGATTAATGCGCTGGCGCAGTCAGGCCATGAGGCGGAGATTTTCACGGGAGAGGACCTGAGCCGGGCGGAAGAGAAACTGGGACGCATGCGATCAACGCGCTCGCCGTTATCACTGGTCCGGCAGGCCAGCGGAAAAGAGGATGCCAGCGAGGCCGTGGACACGCTTAACAGGCAGCTGCTCTCTGATGCCCGTAAAGCCGTGACGCGAAGCGTGGCGCAGATGCGGGACGTTGCTTTCCCGTGGACGAAGCTGCTGGAGGAGGCGCTGACGTTCAGCGGCAATCTGAAGCTCATTGAAACTGAAATTGGCCGGCAGGTTAAGGAAGGCGATCTCATTGAGGTGCAGACCGGTTCCGGGCCTCACTTCGTTGCGCGCTCCACGTGGGAGATGGAAAAAGCCATTCTCGGTGAAATCGAACGGGGTAAAAACACGCAGGTGCCGCTGATGTCACAGGTAGATCCGGTTCTGCTTTCAGGCCTGACTCAGGGCCAGAAAGAGGCTACCTCACTTATTCTGCAGAGTCCGGACCGCTTTACGGCCGTGCAGGGGTATGCGGGCGTCGGTAAAACCACCCAGTTCAATGCGGTAAAGGCGGCAATCGATACCCTGCCGGCTGACGCGCGCCCGGTCATTGTGGGCCTGGGGCCGACTCACCGGGCGGTCAAAGAGATGGCGGGCACGGGCATTGATGCGCAGACGCTAAAGTCGTTTGTGCTGGACTGGCAGATGCGTAGCGCGGCCGGTGAGGACGTCCGCTATGACAATATGCTGTTCCTTATCGATGAGTCCTCCATGATTGGCAACCAGGATACCGCTGCAGCGTACCGCGCGATCGCTGCCGGCAACGGCCGCGCCGTACCAGTAGGTGACGTCGCGCAGCTGCAGTCGCCAGAGAGCGGTGCGCCGTTCCAGCTGATGCAGGAGCGGAGCCCGATTGACGTGGCGGTGATGAAAGAAATCGTGCGCCAGCGCGATACGGACCTGAAGTCTGCGGTGTACAGCATCATCGGCAATGATTTCGCGGGCGCGCTCAGAAATATTGAAAAAGTTTCTCCGGACGTCGTCCCCCGGCGGCCGGGTACAGTGCTTCCCTCTGGATCAATTGTGCAGTCAGCAGACCCGGTCTCTACTATCGTGGCTGACTTTATGAGCCGCACTGATGAGGCAAGGGAGCAGACCATGATCATGGTACAGCTGCACGCAGACCGCAAAGCCATCAATGAGGGTATTCATGAGGCGATGGTGATAAAAAAAGAGCTGGGCGAGGCGCATCGCATCGTCCCTGTCCTGGACCGTATTAATGGCGGGCGGCACGATTTTAACCGTATTGACGACTGGGAAGCCGGGCAGGTGGTTATGGCAAATCAGCGGTATCTGCACGTTACTGGCGTTGATCAGGACAATGGCAACGTCATCCTGAAGGATGAAGCAGGGCGCACGCACTTCTGGTCCCCACAGGAACTTAACGCTACCGAAATCGAGGTTTTTGAAACCCGTGCAATTGAACTACGCACGGGTGACAGCGTCCGCCTGAGTAAAACACAGAAGCAGGCCGGTCACGCTGCACACGAACAGTATCGCGTGGAGGAACTGCGTGACACGGGTGAAATTGTCCTGCGTAACGGCAGTGGGGTTAAAGTCATCGATCCGGCGACTACGATTGCAGATCGACACGTGGACTACAGCTGGGCTGTCACCGGCTATGGCGCACAGGGCGCCAGCGCCCGGTACTCACTTGCGCTCGAAGGCGTTGAGGGTGCCCGCAAGCAAATGAGTGGCGCACGGGCGTTTTATATCAACGTCTCGCGTGCAAAGGACCACGTTCAGATAATTACCGATGACAGAGATGGCTGGACAAAGACGCTCGGGGGCAGAAAAAACGAGCCGTCCACGGCGCATGACGCGCTGATGCCGGAGCCGGAGCGCGTTCAGGCCAGGCAAATCTGGGCGATGGGGCAGGCCGCGTCAAAAACGGCCATCGGTCGCGCGTTTCTGCGGTCAAACGGCCTGAGCGGCAGCCCGGTTACTGCCCGTATTATCCCACCGACGCGAAAATTCCCTGAGCCTCATCTGGCCCTGCCGGTGTACGACGGTAACGGTAAAGCGGCGGGCCTGACGATGGTGCCGCTTCGTCCCGGCAGCGGTGAAGTAAGTCGGGGTACCGAAAGGCGGATTATCACTACCGGCGGACAGGCGGCGCTTTTGCAGAAAAGCCGGAACGGTGAAACCCTGGTGGTGAACACACTGGACGAGGCGCTCAGCACGGCGAGAAAGCATCCCACGTCCGGCATTCTGCTTAAAACCGGAAACGACTCGCCGTCACAACAGCTGCTAAAGATTTCAGGAGGCCTGGAGCCCGTAGCTGAAACGGTGGTAAGAGCAGCCGTTAATAGTGTGCAGAGCACACCGCCCGTTCCGGAAGATACGGTGTCAACAGCGGTACCTGCCGACATTGGCGACGCAGCTGTCAGAGACCTTGTCAGGAGAGACAGTCATCAGCCTGACGTTCCTGTCGTCCCGGAGGCACATATTATGGCCAGTGACAGTCGGGCGGATGTGGCAGGAGAGGAAAAGCTTGCCAAAGACCTCAGTCGGGCTACTCCACAGGAGATGACAGACAGTGAGAAATCTGAGATCCCAGATGCCAGGTCTGTAACGGACGAGGTGAAACTTGCCGGCCGGGTTCTGGAAGATACCCGGCAGGATTCTCCGGAAATTATCAGGATGCCGGAGGAGAGCCGGGAGCAGCCAGTACATTCGGGCAAGGGCGATACAGAACTGGCTACTGAGCTTTCAGCCGCCGCCCGGACGGAAAGAGAGATTGCGGCAGGTCTCAGCAGGCCGGTTCAGCATGATGCTCCGGAACGAATGCCACCCGAACTGTCACATGCACCCTCCAGGAACATTCAGAAAGAACGTTAAAAATCAGCGTGGCCGCACTCATTGCGGCCGCCTCACCTTCAGTCTGCCCGGGCAGGCATATGAGATAAATCATGAAACAGACCCTTAAGATGGCCACCTTTGCGCTGGCCATGAGCACCTCGTTGTTTTCAGTACAGTCCGGCGCGACCGGCGCGGAAACTTTTAGCCCCGAACAACAGGCCCGCATCGGCGAGATTGCGGCGGACTATCTGGTCGCGCACCCGGACGTGCTCATCGAGGTGAGCAAAAAGCTACAGGCGCGGCAACAGGCAATGCAGCAGCAAACTTACGTGCAGTCAGCGCTGAAAACACACCGGCTGCTGATGCAGCTTGATGGCGTTCCCGTGAAAGGGCCGGCTGACTCAAAGGTTATCGTGACTGAGTTCTTTGATTATGAATGTATCGCCTGCAGCATGATGGCGCCGGTGATGAAAAAGGTGATGGCTGCAAACGCCAGCGTGCGCTTTGCATTCCGGGACTGGACCATTTTTGCCGCCCGTTATCCGGAATCAGAGCAGGCATCACGCCGCGGCCTTAGCATTTACAGGAAACACGGCGCAGACTCGTACATGGCGTTTCACAACGGCATTTACCAGACAGGGCATAACGAAGGGAAACTGACGGCAGAAGATATTGAGAAAGTCGCCGTTGCTGCCGGTGCAGGTAACGCTTCAGACGATAGTAATGCTGCCTCCGACCAGATTATTGAGAACAATGCTGACCTGGCTGAGATGCTGGGCCTTACGGGGACGCCGGGCATTATCGTGATGCCTGCTGAGAACGCCACACCGGATAACACCACGGTTATCCCGGGCGTGGTCAGCGAACAGGTTATGCAGCAGGCCATCGCCAGGGCAGCGAAGGGATAAAACCCTGGTCCGGGTGAAAAAAAACAGTCAGCAACTGCCAGTCTGTCAAAAACTCTACCCCATGACGGCCACGCCGCTCAGGCTGTTCGTTCCTCGCGATGCTGCGGTACGCCTCAGCCTGACCGCCCTGCCCATCGTATTATTAAGTGATAATTCATGATTGCAGCACAACCTGCTACTGAAAATCAGGAAATACATCTCCCAGATATTCCTCCGGGTTACACCGTCCCGCCAGACGCGTAATTTGGATTAAGTCAGGCCGCAGATGCGAAGACGTTCAAAATAAAGTTTATTAGTGAACTTTTTTTATCCATACGATTCGAGCTATGAGCAAACTGTGCTGGATTTAAACGGGTGAGATGGGTATTCTTTTCAGAATTCGCCGGGCGGCGATCCTTTTTAGATCCTTATCGAATACTGTGGTGGTTGACGATGAGGATTTGCAGTAAACCTGTGGCCGGTCATGCGCGGCACGGGAATAAATTAACCGGATAGGACGTATCCGTTAAAACGTCCAGGGTACAGAGTCTACGGTTTACCGTACTCTGAATGCAAAAACCCCCCGAATCTGAGATCAACTTGGCGGAAGAATCAGAATCAGGGGGTCCAAAAGCAGGCGCAGCGCCTGTAAAGGATTATAACGCATGCTATTCATAAGACAACCCCTGCCCGCCATAAGTTTGGGACAGGGTGAATGACCGCATTTTAATCGGGATAAACAGCCCGACTTCAGAAAATGACAGACGCCGCCGCGGCGATCATGATGTCACCTGCAAATGCCCTGAACCCCGGTGGTTCGCGCCTGATGACTATCGCCCGCTTCCGGGTGAGTTTGGCCACGCCATGCGTCGTCTGGTCGTCAAAGAGAAGAGCAGCGGTAAATGGAAGCTGCGTTTCCGGCCGTCACTTCATCCTTACTTCACGCAGTACCGTAAAGCTGCAGGTCGCGATCGGCATTTCCGTCCGGAACGGCGTGCGCTCATCGATGCGTTATTCCCTCTGCTTGTTCAGCGTGCCGACATGGCCACCTGGGTTGTGACCGTCAATGTCAGCCGGCTGGCCAGCGAGCTCAGCCCGAAAGACACTGAAGGCAATGTTATCCCCGAAACCCGGGTCGAACCCTGCCGGCTGTCTCGTCTGTTCCCGGAGCTGGTCCGATTTGGTCTTATCGAAATGCCTGATCTGGAATGGGACCCGATTGAATAGTACTGGATGCCCCGGCATATCATTCTCACGGAACGTTTCTGGCAGCTGTGCGGCGTTAACATGGATAAGCTGCTTCTGCAGCGAAATCAGCGCATCGAGGCTGAAGAGAAAGGTATTCTCGAACCCGGTACGCGTGACTCCGTCAGGGCCGCCCGTCGGCGCTGGTATGAAAAAGCCCGTATAGCGACGCTGCTGAGTCGGCGCGAGAAGGCAGTACGGGGGAAAAGGCGCAATAAGCTGGGCAAGCTCCCCCTCGATGAACGGCGCAGCACGATGGCCAGCTGGCTCATTCGCACACGGCCGAACCACGAACTGATTAACCTCGACGCAGACAGTTTTGATCGCCTGGTGTGGCAGCATCTTAACCAGCTGGAGCTGGGCCTCGGCTACGAGCCTGCACCTCCCGACGTCGTTCACTGACGTTTCCCGCACGATTTTAACCGCCTTGACTGGCGGTAAAGTCGTTTGTGCCGCGTAACTGACGCACTGTTTTTCTCCCCGCAGCCGCGCCATTCCAACCCCGCAACTGACATAAATACAGCTTTTTCGGGGGCTGTCTTTTTTTACTCACATTTACCCGCAATTGGAAAATTGACCTTACCTGCAAGTGAGTCTGAGGTTACCCGCAAGACATTCCTGACCTTCGGTCAGTAAAGAAATAATCAAAAAGAAAATAAGGTTTTCAGTCGGGCCATTCTGAGGATAAATAAGGGCTTCGCTTGCAGCGGCCGCAAGCGTCCGCGCCGCTCAGAATCTGAAATAGCTCCCGCCTGCGGCGGGCATAGTGAAGAGTAGTAGTTACAACACTCAATAAGATTCCATAAAACTGCATCAGAGCAGACCTGAGACCCCGAGCCCCTCTCAGCCAGAACCGGAACCGTCCTGAAACTCCGAGTGCCCATTGACAGGCCGCCCCCGCCCCGGCCCTTCGGGCCGGAACAGGAGTGGCTGTAACGGATGGTGTAACTAATCCTCTAAGTTTTACTGTTCATAGTGAACAGTAAAACCAAGACCCCGGAAATCACGCCCTGTACGTCGCTCTGCGCCGTCCAGCCCGCTCACCGGGGCTACGGGATTAAATTAACGTGATCATCGCTGTAAGGCCGTCTGGCTTAGCAGGAAAGGGTTGGTTAGCGCAATATATCAGTCAGTAACCGGCTGCGCCGGGCGTACGGCGCCGTCTGACCACTGTACCCTGCTCTGACATCATCTGGCGCCTTCATGCCGCTAAAGCGGCATTAACAGAATTGCCAACGCATTGTTAGCTCGTCTGACTGGGTCTATCAGGATTATGTGAGGTGATTCATAAATAGTAATGTTTATACGGCGGCTGCAATCAAAATGGTCAACTGGCGAAGTCAAAAAAAAAGTCATACCTTAATCGATTTAATCGGGATGCCGGCCTCTTATGGGCAACATACACTCACCGGAATCGGATGGTGCTACCATGCGATTTCGTGCAAAATGCTCCAGGACAATCGGAGTTCTTCAACATACAATGTATCTTTTGAAGATATGCTTTATAAATTAGAGGGATTTATGAAAAAGCTAACTTATAATTGGAAGCCCACACTTCCTCAAGCTTTAAAATTAATTTTTTTCCTAGCTTGGATTTTCTTCTATCTGTTAAGTGATTATCTTGTGCTTGATTTTATTACATTCGATTCGTCAGTGACATATGAAATTAAATTGAGATACGGTGATGGGATAAGATCTTTCTTGAATACTTTAATCGGCATAATTGCCCTCTATTATACATTCGCTGACAGAAAAGCCTTTTTTAGGAAAAGAATTTCAGAAAATCTCGGCTTGGAAGGAATGGATACCCTTTTTATGCCTTTGGCTCTTTCATTAGTTCCATTGGTAGCTGCGGCAAATGATCTGGGTAAAGCATTAAATGAACCACTTTTTATGCTTTATTCTATCCCTGCACTACTTATACTGATTTTTTTGATTGAGATGTATTGGCTTTTTAAATTTGAACGTAAAGAAAATGATGTTGATTCAGTAGTATCAGTTCACGTTGTTGGTCTGACCATCCTGTGCTTTATAGTTGCAATCGGCGTTTTATTTATCCGCCGTTAATAGCAAATGCCGGATTTTTTCCCTTGGGCTTCGTTATAAGTACTACATGGAATAAACTTACGTTCACCTAACCGGTATGCGGAAGTAGCACGATTTATCGGTCTGTATCCATCTGCATCGATAGTGAAGCTTCGTCTGACTTCAGAGGTGTATGAACATTAGCTTCAACCTTCATATCGATTTAGCGATGTACAAAAAGTCATACTCAGAACTAGAGGTGCCAACATGTCTTACAATCTGGCCAGTAAAGAAAAGAGTGAAAGAGAAAGGGTCAGCGTTGACCTTGCTGCTGCAGGTGTGGCTTACAAAGAACGTCTCAACATGCCGGTGATCCCGCATGAGGTCGAACTGCAGCAGCCAGCGGTGTTGCGTGAATATTTTCGGGAAAGAGTTGTTCATTACCGGCAACAATCACAGCGACTACCTAAAGGCACTGATGCTGTTTATCAAAAAGAGGCCAAAGAGTAGTACCGAGATCCACTATGACGGGTGATTGTCCTGCATTTCAGGCTATCCACTATACCGGGAGGTTCAGAGTTTGTTATTGCGTTTGAGGATATTGAGCACATAGTCGCTCCCCTCTTTATCAACGGAATATTCGAGAAAACCGATATCTTTCAGCTGCTGAAGAGCCTTCTTCACAGTGGCATTCTGATTACCCAGGTGTGATGTCAGCTGAAGGCGCTCACGCAGCCGATCAAAACCAATCCGATAAAAGGTAGGCGGTAACTCAGCCAGGTAGAGATAGAGTGCCTGTGCAGATTCTTTACGGGAAAGCTTCTGGAGTGCTTTAAGATACAACCTGGTTTTACCGTCTACCCGGTACAGTGTATTGAGCTTAGAGTTAGGCTTAATGATGATTTTGCCAGTGTGGCTGTCGTAGTAAGTCGATTCAACAAGGTGCATGTTGATGGTGATACGATCGTCTGTACCGGGTACGCTCTTCACGAAGCTTATGTTGGTCCGGGCAATTCGGGTAAGAGAAGCATCAAACCTGTCCTTCAGCTGCCTGTCGATGCGCTTTGTTTCGAAACCGCAGTACTTTGCGAAGTCAGCAAAATTGAGTTCCAGCTGATCATCGTTATCGAGCTTTTTATTCGATAACGCATAGATAATGCCTACCCAGACTTTAAAATCGGTATCCATGTCGAGACGCGGACCGTAAATCTGAATCTGGTTGTAACCCTCACCCTCTACAATAGACAGTCGTGACAGTGACTCTGTTGCGTCGATACTGTGACTTTTTCTGCCGCCCTTATCCGTTGATTTCAGCGTAGGCACAAAGACGCCCAGTCGCAGCAAAACTTTAGGCTGTATCGTCTGACGGAGAGTGGGAAGAAGGTGAATAACTTCACCTGATTCTTTGGATGTTTCCTCAATGATGAGCGATAACTTATTGTTTTCCATTAACAATTCCAAATATCAAAGTGAGTGTATAAGAACTGTATAGTACCCGGTGCAGTGGATCAAATCTACCCGCTATAGTGTAGTTTGAACCCTGTATAGTGGATATCATACCCTTCACAGTGGATACACTTACCCGGTGCAGTGTATTGAATCAGGCTGAAATCATTGCTATCAAAGGTCTCAGAGCGATCTTATTCCTTATTGATCTACCATTGATCCTCTAATGATCCTTTTATTTAGACTATCCAGTGGATAAATCGGATGGTAAGAACTTATGCCTAATCCTCAAGTGAAGAGTCAACACGCAAATCCAAAGCACATATCTACTTAACGAACCTCCATACATACCCAGGTACACGATCAAAAAGTTTACCTGCTGCAAATTCAGCTTTTCGATGATCATAAGCCTGTGTCATGGCAAATCCTTCATCGTCGGGAATTTTGTAGCTTAGATTCTCATAAACAGTCTCAAGGGTTTCAAGCGTATGGCAACGCCTAAATTTCATTAACCAGTCTGTTCTCGTCATATTTTTCCGTTTAATTGTTGAATTATGTGAATCAATCATTTCTACATTTATCGCTGTCCAAATGATAAATTATTTACTTTTTTTGAGTGGAGCAAAAATTGGCAACCTTAGTAAGATATAGTTATTATAATAAATATAAAGCATAGTCTCTCTATATAAGGTTATAAAATTTGAAAAAATGCTGTCTGTTTCTTTTTATTCTACCTTTTTTTTCACAGGCTGACTCAGAAATCAGTATTGGGTTTTCCCCAGGGGGGACAGCCCAAGCTTTAATCCTCAGCTTCATCCATACAGCTGCCGGTTCTGTCGACATAGCCGCTTACGACTTTACAAGCGTTACCATTGCTGAATCGCTCAGTCAGCTGACACAAAGTGGCGTACCCGTAAGGATTGTTGCTGATGAAAAGAAAAGCCATGACCGCTGGTCACTGGTTAACAGACTGGCCTGTTCCGGTATTCAGGTAAGAACAGATGCACAATACAGCATTATGCATAACAAGTTTATTGTGACAGGTAACAATGGCGTGCAGACAGGATCATTTAATTACACCTCATCTGCAGAGAAACGTAATGCCGAGAATGCGCTGGTTATAAGAGACAATCCGAACCTGGCTCAGCAATATCAGAATGAATTTAACCGCCTCTGGGCAGAGTCATCACCTGTACAGTGCAATTATTCATGACCGACATGCGAAACATAATCTGCTGAGCGGACTGTATATGACAAAGAAAAAAGTTTATCCGGTTCACTTCACTGGTCAGCGGGGCCAGCAGGAGGCGTCTGAGGCTTTCCAGCAGAATGAAACATCCACCTGGCAGCGCTGGCTCAAACACTCCCGGGATAATAAAAAAACTACAGTGGTGACCTGCAGATGTCTGCCGGCAGAAAACGATCCTGTCAGGAGACGGCTGAAGGTTCACTACTCCCGGGATACCGAACGCTGCTGGCTATCTTCATACGCGTTTACGGGTAATGAGCATAAACCTGACTGCCGGTTTTATTCAGTGTGGTCTGATGAACGTCAGGCAGAGATTTATCAGGGAGAAGCGGTCCGTGCTGCAGCGGATGGCACCATTGTGGTCAGACTGCCCACGGGCCTCCAGAAAAAGGCCCCTTCTGATGTAAAACCGGCTCAAAACGTCTCTGATGACGAACCGGTCAAACGAAAACGACGGCCCTCGATGAGCCTGCTGGGGCTTCTGCACCTGTTGTGGGAGCAGTCTGGTATTAATGTCTGGCACCCCGCTTTCGATAAAAAGAAACGTACCCCTGGCTGGGTGAGCTGGCACCTGCAGCAGACTGCGGCCCGGATTCGTATTGGTCGCGTGCCACTGGAAGAATCCCTCCTGCTCATGGCCCTGAAAGGTACTCAGCAGGTTATTGCCAACCGGGAGCATCTGAGAGCAGCCGAAAAAAGCAAAAGGCGACTCATTGTGGTTTCCATGCTGGCTGGCTGGAGTGAAGCCGGTGAAGCACGGCTCCAGGCAATGCTGCCGCTGGGGCTGTTTTCTGGCTTTCCTGATCTGGTTATGCCTGAAGACGTTCGTCACCGCCTGGAGCGAAGCTTTAGCCGCGAGCTCAGCGACTGGCGCAGAGGAATGAAAGTGATGGTTATCGCTGAAACTGAGCCGCCTGAAACATCGTTCAGACACATAGACGGGCGCAACCGGCCGTCCAGCTGCGGTACCGTGATCGATGTGGCACTGATGACGGTCAGCCCACGCTTTATTCCGCTGGATTCCGGCTATGAGTGTGCTGTGGAAGAAAAACTGTGGCAGGAAAAACGGGCTTTTATCAAGCCTCTGCGCTACGACGGTGAGGAAGATGTGTTTCCGGATTTTGTGCTCAAAGACGTTCCTGGCGTGGATGCGCTGCCGATGGAAGTGTTCGGCATGAACTCACCAGACTACCTGCAGCGCAAGCAGGTAAAAACCTCTCACTATGAGGCGGAATATGGGCCCGGGCGTTGGTGGTACTGGAATGCTGCTGCGAAGACAGACATGCCTGCATTTCCCTGCGTCTGACACAGGTGTCTTTTAACTGCAGGGAGATATGGCTGAAGTAACGTATCTGTTTATCCTGTGCCTGACAGGTTGTCAGGCCTGAACGCGGAAGGTATTGTTTAAGAAGCGTCAGGACGATAAATGAAGCTGAACCTGCAGGAGCTGGCAGTGGACACGACGGAAGAACTCAATAACACCTATTTCTACGCAGGCAGACCCAATCTCACCGCTGGTGAGCTCTTTTTCATGATCTTCTGTGAAGAAGTCGCCGAACAGCTGGGGATTGATGACTTCGGCGCGATCGTTGCCATCCTGTCCGGACGTAATGTCCTGACTACCCGCGCTAAACCGCGCGATGCTCTGAAGGGAACCTCATATGCCTCACGGGCTGCACGCAAAGTATTTCCTAAAGCCAAATTTCCCTTCGGCATAAAGCTCCCCACCATCGTAGGGGGATACCCGCCCCGGACAGCGCGTATTCTTTTTACGCATAAGCTAAGCACCTTTGTCGGACGGGCGATACCCGTTGTGGGCTGGGTGATTCTGGCCAGAGACGTTGCCGATATCAGTTTCAATTCGGTCAGACTGTACAATTCCATCGCCCGTGGGGAGGATAAGATATGGTAGATGACATCCAGGCACGCGTAATGGCACTCATTGAGCCGTGGAACGGCCGTTCCCTGCTTACGTTCCGGAAAAAAACACTCACACCAGAGATGTCGCTCAATCTGGACATGAAGCTGGACCCGGAGGATGCTGCGGAATGCCTTCAGAATGTCTTCGATGCGTTTGGAATGGATTCTGACGAGGTGACTTTCAGCCTCTACTATCCAGAAAACCCGCGCGAGGCCATCCCTCTGACTATCGGGATGCTGATTCAGTCAGCCCGTGCCGGGCAATGGCGCTATGACTGATACATAAGACGGCAGAGTCAGTTATCCGCGTTAAGAATACCGTCACACAGTGAAACAACACGTATAAAAGATATGCTGCTGATAAGGAGTAAGTAGCAGCTATTTCTTCATTTATTATTTCGGTATCAAACTTCATTAAGAAAGGTATTTTTATGATTGGAAGGATTCTGAATACAACGACTTCACTGGCTGAAAGGTTTGTCAGAAGCAGAGTGGTCAAAACACCTTCTTATAAGGAAATAAAATGGAGCATTCCTGAAAGGTGCATCCTAACAGCTGCTACGTATCCGGTTCTGTCCGTTGTGATAATGTTCGCTGCTGCATTTATTTTTTTATATGCAGGGTTAGCATTAGAATTACCAATAAAAAAATATGTTTCCCAGTACTTTCCTTACCGCCACAGCATTACTGAATGGCAGACAACTATCTTAAGCGGTCAGCTGACCATAATTGGTATCGTTTATCCGCTAGTTGTCGGGCTGGTAAGCGTAGTATTTCAGAGGAAAGCAGACAGGAAAATAGCTCAGAAAGCCTATCAGCACTATTCAGGATTTATGCTCGCGGGGCTGAGCGGCCTTTTTCTGTCAGGCTTTATTCTTCTCGGTGTTATTATAAAAATGGTTTCTGGCGATTATGCCTATGGGCTGGTCTGTCTGATAAGTCTGACCTGGCTATTCATCAACATTGTATTATCAATATGGTTTTTTATTGTCAGTCTGGAAATGCTGGATGACACTAAGCGACAACATGTCCTTAAACGATATATATCTCTTGTAATAGTGGAACCTTACGTAATAGAAAAAATGTCAGAGCGATTCAGGGCTTATCCAGTTTATCCAGCTAGAGGGTTTTCTAACCTCAATGTTCTTCAGGTAGACCACTCTGATCAATACATCTGGGTTACGAGTGCGCATCCGCGTCTGGAACAGTTAAACGTTTTTCACCGGCCATTTACATTTTTACTTGGTCGGATTAACAGGAACCTGATAAAAAGTGGTGTTCAGGGTTCACTTATCATAGGGGACGGCGGGATGGCTCCTGAACGGAGCGAAGGAAAAGTGCTGTTTGGGTTAAGGAATATCAGTGAAAAAAGCATACCAGCCAGAGCATTAAAGCTTTGTTTCTTCAAAACGACAGACAGACGGGAATCTGACAGTGTTAGCCTGACCTTAGAGGCCATGACAGCAGATACCTATCTTTCGCTTTTACAGGGTGATGTAAAAGGGTTTGAAGACGCAATGCTTATATTGCATGATGATTTTGCCACGTTGTGTAATATTTTTAGTTTTGTTGATGATGGCAAAGTGAATAATTTTCTTTTATTGAAAATTGGTTTTCTTGAGCGTAGCTTGCAGAACTCGTTTTCAGGCGAAGTATATAAAATATCCAATATTTCTATTGAGAAGATAGCTGAGTCAGAAAGATTTTTTGAATTATGTCTGTGGGCTAATGTCCGCCTTTTTAATAGTCGCGGATATATGAGTTCAGAAGAGCTGGACATATCTATGGAAATTGTCCGTTCACACTGGTCAGTATTAACTGGCTGGTGCATTAATAACTATCCATTGTCAACAGCAACACTACGGTCACGTTATGACCGTTTAACGAGGACGTTCGCCACTGTATGGGAGATATATCAGGACAAAGTCAGACATCGGTTCGCTGATTCAGAAAATGCTGCCCTGTATGAACACTTTTGTTCTAAGCAACTTCAGGATCTCCCCGCAATGGTCCTTGATGCGATGCAAACACGCGATCCAGTTACTGCTGACGCGGCAGTTGACCTGCTTAACCGCTGGCAGCACTCTATGAAAATTGAAAGTCACGCCCCTGAAAATTACCGTTATGACGGGTTGTTGTTTAGTCCGGGAATATTCAAAGAAAGAAAGCTTAACAGTGTTACGGACAGCATGTGGTTTAACACTGCAATGATGAACGGACTGACTGATATGCGTATCTGCGTAAGCCTTTATCTGACATCCCGTATGAACGGACCTGATGAATTCATAACACATTATGTCAGGCTGCTGTTGAATGGAAGCCTGACCGATCATACGGGTGGCTTTGAGACATTGTCAGAGGAAATATCCCATCCAGGACAGCTTTTAACTGCTCTCGTAAGGATTTGTCTATGGACGTGGTCAGAAAGGATGGCATATGACGCATGGCTTAACGGGCTTGCACGCAGGTTAAGTGATTATGACAAACCGGATATGGTTTCCGGTCGCATTTATGGAGGGGTTTACGACAGTGGATTCACTGAAATGACCAGTCCCTGGGTGCAGTTGTTATTGACGGTGTCGGCAGAAAAAAGCGGCAATGTTCAGTACTTAGAACAAGCCATTGCTGAGGATTATATATCCTACCGAGAAAAACAAAGGCTGATAGGTGTTTTATCACGAATAAAAGACCAGATTGATAAGGAAGAATGTATATACCACTTAAAGGAAAAAGAGTCGGTGAATGCCAGACAGAATCTGTTAATTATTGTGGATAGGCTTATTAATGTAATTAAAGTAAATCTGGATCAGAAACTTAGGGACGCGGCCATCGATCCTGACAAACTTGCTATTACTGCAGAAAAAACCACGAACTTTTTAAGTCGACGACTTGAGAGACCACTTCCTCTCTCTTTATTCAGATTGATCCGTCATGTCCAAAGTAATGATGGCTTAACGAAAAGCCAGACCGTTATAAAACTTGAAAAAGAGTCCTATGCTAAAGGCATAGATGCTTTACCCGTTTCCAATGAAGGTGACTTTCAGGCTGAGGCCGTCGCAAGTAATATTCAGATAAGGGTTATTAATCAGCTTTTGCAGACAGTGCCAGTCAGGAATGTCATCATTGATGATTTTATTATGCTGCTGGGTAACATTAAGTCTTCGCCGGAATTTGCAGGGAAAAATGTGCTCGTGATGAGTAAGGATATTCACCAGCAGTATAATAATCTGATTTTTGATAGAGCAGATGTCACCGTGGCAATGAAAACAAACAGAGACGGCTCCCGAACGCTGACGACCGAATTTGGCACCTGTAAAATTTACTTCATGCCTTATGTTAATCGCCCGGTTTCACTGGTCGTTGATGATGATTATTTCAGTGCGTTGTTGCTGAGAAAGTACGAATCGGGGAGCCTGGTTGAAGCTGTTGCTGAGAATGTCAGGAGCGATTCTGACCAGTTTGATCTTGTTATAAAATATGAAATAAGTGCCGTCTTTAAGGGAGATGTCTCTTTAAGGATAGAACATCCTAAAAAGGCGGGAAACAATTAATTTTGTCAGCGGTGCCCGACAGTCATCACTGATACACACAAAAGATAATAGTCAGGGTCACAAATTCATATTTGGTTTGTAGCATATATGGATCCGACCTGTCTTTCTTAGCAGAAACCTTTTTTGGAGCATCCCGCATGGAACTGCAGACGCGACTAGTTTTTATCGATACATCAGCTTATGAGGCCAAACGATTTCAGTTTGGACATTATGGTCTTGCGCGCCTCGAAAAAATGGTGGTAGAAAAAAAGATTCATCTTTTAATAACCGATGTCATACGTTCAGAAATTGAAGGACACATCAGAAAGTTCGCCGATGAGGCAGTAAGTGAGCTGAAAAAATTTCAGAAAGCCGCTTCTTTTCTGCGGGTAGCTGAGAAGTCAACTGGCGGCGGGCTTTTTGCCAATGTTGACGCCGAAGGTGTACTCCAGGAGGCTATGACGAAGTTCAGGGCCCTTATGGATAACGGCATAACTGAGCATATTTCTGTATCGATCGTTGATCCAACTAAAATTTTTAATGATTACTTCTCGGGGGTTCCCCCTTTCCACCGCGAGGCAAAGAAATACGAATTTCCGGATGCATTTTCACTGGCTGCAGTGGATAAGGTAGCCCAGGACCGCTTTCATATGGTCTACATTGTCAGTGCTGACGGTGATATGAAGGCAGTGGCCGACAGATATCCCAACTTCATTCACCTGGAAAAACTGGATCAACTGCTGGACCTCGTTAACAGAAATGACCAAGAGCTGGTCGGACTGCCCGATTTTGCAGACAGCGTGCTGAAGCAGGTGATAGAAACCGTTCAGAATAAGGCGAGGGAAATTCTGCTGGAAGGCGAATTCATTCCATATTCTTCCGGAGATAGCGATTATGACGTCAATGAAATCGATATTAGCGGTCTTAAAATTACCGAGGTACAGTTGATTGATGTCAACTCCGACGAGGCAACCTATGATGTGGAGTTCGATGTTGAGCTCCTGGTTACCTATGACTTCATAGACTACTCAGGAGTGAACTGGGACCGGGAAGACCGAGTTATGTATGGGATGCAGGAGAAAAGTTATTCTTTCAAACACCATGAACGGTATGCTGGCACGGTTAAAATCGGCTTCTTTGAAGGGATCAGGTCCAATGCTGAAGTTCTCGATGTAACTTTCGACGACTCTGTTTTTGATCTTAATCTTGATGATGCGGAATATGTCGAAAAGCCATAACTCAGTGTGAGACTCTTTAAAGGCCAAGTTACCGCTGTTAAATAATCAGAGGCTCCAAAAGGGAGCCTTTTTCAATATAGACTTTATTTACGTCATATCTGGCAGGTTTTTAATGATGCTTAAAAGCCTGAGATTATCGAGGTTGGCCATCCCTTCGGTCATTTCACGGTAACGTTCCAGCATGATGTTATAACAGTATGTCATGTCAGATTTGGATAGACTGGACGGTACCCAGATACCGCGGTCTGCTTTTCCTTCATTCACCCAGCGCAGCATGGCGAGCATTTCAGCTTTCTGACGCTGGGTTTCAGGAAAACCATCAATTTCAAGAGGAATATTTTTAATGCGACAAAGTGCTTTAACATCCTCAGAAACCTGATCATTGTATGGAGCCGCCTCCCACGTACGAGAATTTTGTGGCCTTTCTAGTGCTTTACGCATCTCTTCAAACATCGAAACCAGATCACACACTTCCTGCAGTTCGTTTATAGCCTCCGTATCAGGTGATTTATTCATCAGCAGTCTGACATCGTCGTTTGCAAGCCCTGGATTGATGCGCTTCAGGCTTTCTTCATTCAGCCCAAAAAACCACAGCATCTGCTTACGATAGGCCTGTGTTATAACATCTATAGCCCGCAGTTCAGAAGGGTGCCACATGTCTTTGCTCAAAGTGGGTTCAATAAAACCGGGCCGACTGACATCAAGATTACGTATCTGATAGTAAAGGTTTAGTCGGCTTACGAGCGGAACATCATCACCAGCTACTTTTTTAAAGCCAGAATTACTCCACTCTGCAATCCCTTTTTCAATAAAGCTCCGCGCAACTTCAGAAATAGGAGGACTAAAAGGCAATGTGCTGCTGATGTGCTGCAGTTGCGCTTTCGTTTCAGCATAAATCCTTAGCTCCATACGCTGCTCGAGCTTGTCATTTTTCTCAGCCATAATTCCCGCCCGTTTAAAACTAGTTGAATATTTTTTCCGTATGCCTACACAATGTCATGCTGTGTTGGTTGGTGTCAATAATTGAGTACAAAAAAGTATGTTGACGTACGCCGCCGTACATGGTGTATATTAATTATGCCCCCTGATTTGTTCTTGATAATCAGATCCGAAAAAAGGAGGAACCGGATCTTACATCGCCGATGGCGGTTTTCTGCGCAGGATACTACATGTGGTGGCTATTCCAGCTGATTTAACCACTACATATAGTGTCATGGCGTATACCAGGGCTGCCTGCGCCGGGCTTTTCCCCGCCCCGCCGCCGTGCTGTGCTTCCGGTTACTGCCGTATCCGGAAAAAGTCGGATCATGCTGAGATAGGATTACGGTAATTGCGCGTGATTAATATGGCTCTGATTATAGTTTCAATAGGTAATCATTACTCGGCTAGTCTTTGTGTTTTAAATTCAGTTTCAGGGTCCACTGTTTATTTTGAAACTATTAGCCAGCAATTATTTAAGGCGGTTATATGAATCCAGAGAAACTGGTTAAAGAGTTGATTGAGGATGGCTACACTGAGGTATTTCTTTGTCGCCAGAATATGCCTACGGATGAAGATGAAGATTTACTCAGGGAGCAGCTCATACTGGACAGAAGTGGTACGGTTATCGCCCGGAAAGTTTTACCTGACTGCACGGAATGGTCGATGATTTACTGGACCACCAGAAAGCCGTTATGGCCACTCCCCGGTAATGTGATTGATTTGGATCTCAGAAAAACTTCTGATGCACAAAACCTGATATCCATGTTCGGGACGTTCTGACCTTTAACCAGATACCTCCCTGAAGAGGAACTTCCATATGGGCAGCACAAAAGATCACATGATGCAGGTACAGGAAGAGCGGTTTGAAAGCTGGGCAGCTGAGAATCATCCAGAAGTACAGCCAGACACCGAAGAATGGGAAGCTATTGCGCAGATTTTTGCGGACTGGCAGGACTTTCTTGCCGATCAAGCCCATGAAGATTATCAGCAGGAAAAGTGGTCAGCCTCACTCAATTCAGTTGAAGACCGCTGCCAGCATGCTTTCTCTGAACTGAACACGCTTCGCGGACTTAACCTTGAGTTCCAGCCTGACATCGTGTTGCGCATGGCCTGGGTTCATAGTGTGAGTGTGATGGAGGCCTGCCTGATGTACTGCGCACGGGCACTACTCAATCATGAACCGCATCTGCAGTTATTCCGGACTAATGAGCAGTCCCTCGGCTTCAGGGACTCGGAACTGAAGCTTCTCAGATCCAGCAGCAGTCCGCAGGCTCCTGCTGATGCATACCGTCGGGCAGCAAATCAGCTTGTCAGCAGAATAACGTTTCACAATGTTAAACGTATTGAAAGGTATTTCAGTGCCGCTCTTCATCACCCTCCTCTATGGCCAACAGACCGGCTGAGACACATTGTAGAGGTCAGGCATGACCTTGTTCATCGCAACGGTATCTCTGAATATGATACCGAGACAGTCGTGGGAAGGTTCCAGCTTGGCGCGGCTCTTAAAGATATCACGACATTTCTTGAGGCATTTTGCGAAACAATGATCGCTGAAACTGAGGGTTACGGGAAAAATAATAATGAAATTTGAGCTGTCTTTTGCAGACAACTCCAGGAAAGGTTAATAAAAATGAAATGGCCAGCATACCTGTTCTGCTGCACTACAATGCTGACCGTCATGTTGCCGCTTGCCAGTGCTGCAACCTATGAGGAAGCTTCACGCCTGGACGATGCCTATCCGCCGGGAAGTACCGAGGTCTGTATTCAGAATCTGCCCGGAAATGGAAATAACATTATTTCTACCCGGCTTGAAGTCAGGGCGACAGTTATCAGCCGGACGGCAGAGCATACTTCTTTTCGCGCGACTGCTGCCTGGACCCCGCAGGGAAGAACCGTTCCCGGGCTGACTCTGACATACACGCTCACGCAGAGAAAAGATGAAAAGGGTTACTATTCAATTATCGATCCTGCCAGCATGTCAGTCACCATGCCGGGTGCAGGGCCCGTGACAGAGAAAACTGTTCTGGAGGGAATGCGCCAGCGCCTGCCTGCAGGTGAAGAATTCATCTTCTACAGCATTTATGAGATTACGGATTTTCCGTCATATGTGGCTCACAGGCCTGACGAGCCCGTAAGCTACTGTCATAAGGAAAAGCAGAAATGACCATGACGCTGCCACTACACTATCCACAGGCTCCCGTTCCGCAGCTGCCGGTTGCGATTGATTATCCCGCCGCGCTCGCGCTGCGCCAGATGGCCGCGCAGCATGATGAATACCCGCAGTACCTGCTGGCTCCCGAGGTCAGTGCGCTGCTTCACTACGTGCCGGATCTGCACCGCAAAATGCTGTTCACTACGCTCTGGAATACGGGGGCTCGCATTAACGAAGCACTTGCACTGACCCGGGGAGATTTCAGTCTGGCGCCGCCCTACCCTTATGTGCAGCTGGCCACGCTGAAGCAGCGCGGTGAAAAAGCGGCCCGCGGGCCCGGACGCGCGCCGTCAGGCGTGGTCCCTCACCGGCTGGTTCCGCTTTCCGATCCGCAGTATGTGGCCCAGCTGGAGATGATGGTCGCCACGTTGAAAATTCCGCTTGAGCGACGTAACCCGGAGACGGGCCGGACCGAGAAGTTCAGACTCTGGACGGTAACCGACAGGACGGTGCGGACCTGGCTGAATGAGGCTGTTGACGCCGCTGCCGGTGACGGAGTCACGTTCTCCGTGCCAGTGACGCCGCATACTTTCCGCCATAGCTACGCCATGCACATGCTTTATGCGGGCATTCCGCTGAAGGCTCTGCAGAGCCTGATGGGGCACAAGAGCATGAAATCTACTGAGGTCTACACGAAGGTTTTTGCGCTGGATGTTGCTGCGAGACACAGAGTGCAGTTTCACATGCCGGGAAATGAGGCGGTAGCATTGCTCAAAGGAATCGACCATAATATTTGAATGATTGCATACTCTTTGAGAATGCTTTAGATGCTTAAAGAGTGCCTTTTGAGTATCCATCGTATATACGTCAAGTCCATCAAAGATATACATTTAATAAAACTAATTCTTGCTCTCGCAGATCAACAATGTTATAAAATCCCGCATCAGATATCTTTTGTATATCTTATGTAGTTCTTGCGCATATCTATAGTGTATACGATGTGGGCTTGTTGAATGCTCATTTGATATTCCTACAGGCGGATTTTATGACTGTTATCGTTATGGCTCACAATAAAGGTGGTGCCGGTAAAACTACCTCTTCAGTGCACGTTGTCGGAGAGCTAAAACCTGCAAAAGCTTTAGATCTTGATACTCACAGAGGGTTATCGATAATTCATGGTCTTAGACCAGAAGATAAGCAAATCCCTATATCGATCCCTGAAACTCAGGAAGAATTAATTAAAGAAATTAGTGCGTTTAAGAGCACTGATGAACTGCTTTATATCGACTGCGGCGGCTTCGACTCCGATATGACGCGTACTGCGGTAGCATTTGCTGATCTGGTGATTGTACCTGCTAAAGACTCTCTGCCAGAACGTATTGGTCTGATGAGTTTTGATAGTGTATTGGGTGAGATTAGTGAGATCGTAGGCAGGCATATTGAAGCCCACTTGTTTCTCTGTAAGACAAACCCTAACAAAAAACATTACCCAAAACTTGACGCACTACTCCCAACTTTTAAGCACATAAAATTAATGAGCAGTCGCTTGTCCTATCGTACTGCGGATTTTGAAGAGTCTCTTGAATCAGGATTTGGTATCACTGAATCATTACATGGCCGAACTACCGCTGGAGGTAAAGAGGTGAGATCAATGGTTGAGGAGATACTAAAAATTGTCAAAGAAACATAGATATCTATAGGATGCCTTAGAGATTCTTATGGTGTATTCTTTGCGTATCTATCACGCATCCGTTATGTATTTAAGGTGTATTCATGAATAAGAAGTTTGATCTGGCGGCGCAGCAGGAAAAACTCAGTGGTTTAATGAATTCTGCAAAGTTGAAGACCACTGCGGTTCCTGATGCTGTACCTGGTAAAGAAGCTTCATCAGAGATCAAAACGTCACACAAAAATAAGTCCCGAAGTAAGAATTTACGAGCGGTGCCAGAAACCTATTTTGAGGCACATGCTTCACTAAAAGCAGCAAACAAGACTTCCCTTGATTTTAGCTCGTACATACTTGAAGCGATACGTGCAAAGTTAGAGAGCGATGGTGCTTTAGAACAGCATAAGTAGTGACAGAGCAAGTATCTTGTGTGGGGTCATCGTGCATCTAATGAGTATGCAGAGTGTATCTTAAGTGTACTCATTGTGCGCATTATTGATGTGCGAGGGTTTATGTCTTTTTGGGGATATATAACTGGATTCTTAGGGCTTTCAAAGTTAACAGAGAAATCCAGGAAGAATGCTGCAGAGTGGGGTTTTCTTCTCAGTACTCTGTTTATCGTGCCGCTTTTTTTCCTGCACGATGCCAGTGAGCTGGTCAAAATCGGCATGCAGCTGCTGTGGGGAGCCTGCGTTTCGCGCGCAGCCTTTCTGGCCAACGGCGGCTGGAAGAAAAAAAACAGCGATCAATAGGTAGTTAACGCAGAGGCTTCGATGGAAATTCAGGAAATGCTGACTCAGATGCGCGGTCAGGGGATGAGCATCAAAATGGTTACCCAGTCTGCCGGTATGTTTAAAGGTCCCGTCCGCAGGCGCCGCCCGGCCTTTGACGACTGGCTTCATCAGCTTTCATATAAAGACAGGCTTCCGCGCGGACGTTACTTTCGCGGAAAGCGTCCGGGCAGACCCCTGATCATTGTGGATGAGTTCTGGCAGCAGTTTTCCTGAGAGCGCAGGGCATCAGGTACGGAACACGTTTCCTGTGCCCTGCGGGCCCCGGCTACATAACGCGCGCCACCGGGATATCACTCCAGCGCGTGGTCCACGCCGGTGAGAGCATGTCTCGCCTCATTTTCCATTCCGTATTCACGCCCTGACCGGCAAACCACACGCTGCCCAGCCCGGACTGATTGATGCCGTCCAGCACCTTCATCAGCTGCGCGCTGTTGGCCCGCGGCTGCGCATCGTCAAAGAGGTTCAACTGACTGACGCCATGCGGCGTGAAGTCATCGAGCATCACTCCAGCCTTCATGTACCTGCGGCCGTCCAGCCAGATGCGGTCGAGTGAGCGCATGGCTGCCCCGATGATATCGCGCGTGTCCTGTGTCGGCAGGCTGAGCTTCTCGCCGGCGCTGTTGCCGTAAAACACCTCGTTTTCCGCATGCGGCGACGTCCGGATAAACACGCTGATACGCCGGCAGAACTGCCGTTCTCCCCGGAGCTTCTCTGCGGTGCGGGTCGCGTACTGGGACAGGGCCTGCTGCATGGCCACTTTTGAGGTGATGCGCTCGCCAAAAGAGCGCGAACAGCAAATCTGCTGTTTCGCCGGGGGGAGCTCCTCAAGCGGAATACAGGATTCCCCGTTGAGCTCACGCACGGTCCGCTCCAGCACCACGCTGAAGTTTTTACGGATGAGCGAGGGGTTTGCACGCGACAGCTGCAGGGCATTTTCAATACCCATCAGGTTCAGTCTTTTTGCGATGCGCCTGCCCACGCCCCAGATTTCCTCAACCGGCTGATTCTGAAGCAGGGTGGCCGTGCGCTTCGGGTTACCGGGCGTCAGGGCCAGCACCCCCCGGAACTGCTTCCACTCCTTGCCAGCCCATTGGGCACTCTTCGCCAGCGTCTTTGTCGGACCCATACCAACGCCGACGGTCAGGCCGGTTGTGGTCAGCACGTGCGCCCGCAGGCGCCGGCCGAAGTGCTCAAAATCCTCACACCCGTCAATGCCGGTCAGATCGAGAAACATCTCGTCAATGGAGTACTGCTCAACACGGGGCGTGATTTCCTCCAGGGCCGTCATCACCCGCTGGCTGAGACTGTGATATAGCCCGTAATTCGAGCTAAACACATGAATCTTTTCAATATATCCTTCATTCTTTATCTGAAACCATGGTGCACCCATTTTGATGCCCAGCGCTTTGGCACCCGCAGAGCGGGCGATGACGCAACCGTCATTATTGCTGAGCACCACCACCGGTTTACCACGCAGGTCGGGCCGGAACAGCGACTCGCAGCTCGCATAAAAGGAGTTGACGTCCGCCAGTCCGAACATAGGCAGCGCCATAGCTACCTCCGACGCGCTTTTGTACTGTTGAAGAACCAGGTGACGACGCCCAGCAGTTGCAGCTCCTCCGGATAAATGACGGAGTAGGCCGGGTTCATCGGCAGCAGGGCGAGCCTGGGTTGCAGCTGCAGACGCTTGACCGTAAATTCGCCGTTAACCTCGGCGATTACGATGTCGCCGTGAGTCGCCTCTTCTGCCCGGTCAACCACCATGACATCACCATCGCAGAGACCGAGGTCCCGCATACTGTTTCCACTGGCGCGCACGAAAAAGGTTGAGGCGCGCCGGCGGATGCAGAGCTCATTGAGATCGAGTTCTTTCTCAACATAATCCTGAGCGGGGGAGGGGAAGCCTGCGGCGCACGGATCGGCATACAGCGGCACCCGGACACGGGGCGTAAATATGGGTGGCCAGAGCAACGTCAGCCCGGGAGTATAGTTACCCGGATTCATGACCTGATGCCCTGGCCATACTGCAGCAGTACTGCGGAAACTTTGTTGAAATTGCGCATAAAATTCCTCCTCTTATTTTACTGTTTATATGTACAGTATTATTGAGGTGAATTAATCTGGCAAGAGGGAGCGAAGCGGCCATGTATAAAAGCGAAGCCATCTGTCTGACAGGATGGGGAATTTTATGAAGAACAGCCCGGCACTTAGTTGTCCGGCTGCTTTAACAGTAATGCAGAATGTATGTATGGTGTGTAAGCAGTTCATGCCGGCATCGGTGAAATGACGCTTCCTCGCCACGGCTGTTCGTTCCTCGCTGCGCTGCGGTACGCCTCAGCCGGGCCTGCGGCGAGCGTTACAATTGCACGTTCAGGGAAAGAAATATGCAGCCCTGTTACTCTTCCGGCTTACCTATTCCGGCAACAATACCCAGCTGAGAGATGCGAACTATAAAAGCGTTAATCCTTATCTGCCGGTGAGATTTCGATAAGCTCATGGCCCTGGTTATGAATATTGCCTACTTTTTTGCTGACAGGATGCCAGGTAAATGTTTTTTCCGGAATGGCTGCGTCGCGGGCAATTTCTTCTGCACGCGCTGGAGACGTTTCGTCACTGAGCCATTCACGAACAGCATCAGGCGTAATCACCAGCGGCCGCCTGTCATGTATATCGACCATGCCCTGATTGCTGGCTGACGTGACAATCAAGAAGCCCTCTTTGCCGTGATCCTGCCCGTACGGCTGCCTGCCGATGGCGGCGAAGAAAAGTGGCTCCTTTTTTTTGTGAAAGATGAAGAATGGCTGCTTCTCACCACCTTCTTTCTGCCATTCGAACCAGCCGTCAGCAGGCACAATAGCGCGGCCATGATTCCAGAGAGGCTTAAACATGCGGCCGCTCGCAGCCGTCTCACCGCGCGCGTTGATAAGTGGCTGCTTATCCCACCATTCCGGTCCGTAGCCCCAATATACCGGATCGAGGCGCAACGAATCTTCCTGTTCATTTAGCAGTAACACTTTAGTCCCTGGTGCTACGTTAAAGCGCCCGAGAGGTTCCGGATCGAATGTGATTTCGTCCGGTGTCAGGCCGAGTGAGTCAAAATAATCGTCGCGGCTGCTGTACTGCGCAAATCGTCCACACATGGGCACCTCCTGCTGTTGATGTAAGGATAGCGACGTATACTGATATCAGGAGTATTAAATGCGCTTGGATGACGAACACCCGGTCGTTATCAGGTTCACCTCACAAGGCTGAAAAGCTGTAAAGAATGGAGCAATTCATGGCCTTTCAGAGTCCGGCCCAGAACTACACCGAAACGCGCCTGAGTCTGGGCGATCTGGTGCATCTTTCCCCTTACTCTACCTATCTGATGCGCAGCGAAAGCGACTGTCCAGATGCTGGTATTATTAAAGGGTCCGTGCTGGCCATCGATCGAGCACTGTCACCGGCACACGGTCAGTTAATCGTTGCCGAGCTCGAGGGAGAACTGACGCTGAGGCGGCTGCTGCTCAATCCGGTTCCCGCCCTGCAGGCGCTGGACGCGGACGAAACTGTTACGCTGCTTGATGTAAGCCATGTGCTGCCAGTGTGGGGTGTGGTTGCCTATGCCCTCACCGATGTGGCCGGAGTGGGATTTAACGGACCGGCAGGAGATGAGTAATGTTTGCGCTGGCCGATGCCAACAATTTTTACGCCTCATGCGAAACCGTATTCAGGCCCGATCTGCGTGGTAAACCGATTGTCGTCGTGTCGAACAACGACGGATGCGTTATCGCACGATCGGCCGAGGCAAAGCGTTTAGGGGTTAAAATGGCCGCCCCGCTGTTTCAGAATGAGCGTTATTTCAGGCAAAACGGTGTGCACGTGTTCAGCTCCAATTACGAGCTATACGGCGACATGTCTGCACGCATGATGGCCATACTGGGCGAGATGGCCGCGGGACAGGAAGTCTATTCCATCGATGAGTCATTTCTGGACGTTACTGGGATTGATAACCTTATCCCGCTTGAGGCATTCGGGCAGCAGATGCGCGAGCGTATCCGGAAGGAAACCGGGCTGATAATCGGCGTGGGGTTCGGGCCGACCAAAACCCTGGCCAAACTGGCCAACCATGCAGCTAAAAAGTGGACGCAGACGAATGGCGTCGTAGATCTGTCAGACAGAAGCCGACAGCGAAAACTCCTTCATCTGACTGATGTCAGTGATATCTGGGGCATTGGCCGGCGGATCAGCCTGCGCATGAACCAGCTGGGAATCACCACGGCCCTGCAGCTCGCGGACAGCAACATCAGCATGATACGGAAGAACTTCGACGTTATCGTCGAGCGCACCGTGCGTGAACTCAGTGGTGATTCTTGCCTGGCACTTGAATATGCACCGCCGCCAAAACAACAGATTGTAAACTCGCGCTCTTTTGGCCAGCGCGTCACACAGCTGGAAGATATGCAGCAGGCCGTGGTGCTATATGCAACGCGCGCGGCGGAAAAACTCAGAGAGCAGAATTCGCGCTGCCGACATATAAGCGTCTCGATCGCCACCGGTCGGCACGGTGGTGAACCGCAGTATTCGAATACTGCTTCCCGCATATGCGACTATCCGACGAACGACACGCGGGACATTATCGAATCAGCACTTCGAGGCCTCAGCACCATCTGGCGGGAGGGCTACCGGTATGCGAAAGCAGGCGTCATGCTGGGAGATTTTTACCAGTCAGGCGTGGCGCAGTTTGACATGTTTAGTGAGCAGCAGCCGCGTTCGAACTCTGACGCTTTAATGGCAGCGCTGGACGGTATCAATCGCTCAGGCAAAGGAAAGGTCTGGTTTGCAGGGCAGGGAGATCGTGACAGTTCATGGCAGATGAAGCGTGAAATGTTGTCGCCGCGCTACACAACGAGAATAAAAGATATCCCAAGAATAAAATAATTTTAGAGTAATTGAGGGTAAGAGTCCGCTATGTGCCATAAGTGGAAGTATTAGGCCTTCGACGGCTGCGGAAAACGCGTTGTGAACGGTGAGTCTGGGCCGATAAGATTACCTGTTCTTCGGCTCGGATTATAGCGGCGATCGTGGCGCGTCATCCTGCCCGGGGAATAATCTCCGGGTCATGCTGCCAATACGGCTCTCGTTAGACGCTTATTGAGAGACTCAAACTATCTTCACTAAAAATACAGTATTCAGTGAAGTTATCATTTCTAATTCTCCTGATAAGGATCTGTATGGTCCTCCTTTCGGTAAAACTCTCTGCGTTATTTCTTATTTTCAAACCTATCAATATATCGAGAAGGCACGCGAAGTATTTTAAAAAAAAACTTTCTAACTTTCTGAAACATAGAAATTTTTATTGGTATAATCGAGATTGAGATGCACGTGGTCTCGCGAACCCTGCTGGGCAAGCACGGCAGGGATTTTTTTTCAATCAATATGGAGAGGAGCCTATGGCTTAATCTGTTTATAGAAGGAGAATTAAAAATGACCAAATGGACATTTGATAAAACTGTTGTTGCACAAGGGATTGCTGCACAAAACAAATCTGGACGTATTCCGGCGATTGACATTCAACAAGGCCCTGGTCTTTTGAAGCGTCATCAAAGGAAGTTGTATAAAAGCGCAATCAACTTCAGCGCGCCAATTGAGAAAGACGACTGTGGGCGATACAACCCTCCCGGGGGAAGTGTGGCGGTATGGTATGCTTCTGACTCGGCGTTAACGGCGGCGGCGGAAGCATACGGGCGTTTGTTCCATCTCAAAGGAACGATTTCTTATCCTGAAACGGTACTTTCACAACATTATATGTGCTCTGTGGATGTCGCGAGAACGGTGAAAGTGATTGATGTTGTGGCACTCTGTGAGTTGTTACATATCCCTTTGGATAGCTTAGAGAACGAGGATTACACCTTTCCTCAGTGGCTAATGGAACATCTTTATATGCATTTCGGGCGTGACTATGACGGGATTGCCTATACCTCAAGACATAAGCGCTATAAGCGTTGTTATGCCTTTTGGGAACGACCGGGTAGTACACCAGCCTTTACCGATACCCCTCAGGGGATGTGGCCTTATGCTAGTTACGTCGAAACTGACGAAGGCATGTTCCCTAAGGGGTGGCACAAAGGAACGATGTCAGGTGAAGAGATGTTCGAAGAATTGCTTGGATTCGAAATTACGCCAGAACCAGTGTAAATCAAAGAGGGGCGGGCTGGCCCCTCTTTTTAAATCCGTTAACTGGCTACTTGATTTCCGAACTGTTTAGCTGCACGTATGGCCAGACTAAGTTCACACTTTTTAGCACCGTCCAGCATGATTTGAATCGGCGTCTTTTGTAGGCCTTCACTATTAACCTCTATCGGTGATTTCAGCACACCCAAACGCAACATTGGATGTGTATCCTCTTCGAATGCCGCCATCACGTCTTCAAAGCCGGGAATTAGCCCATTATCAGCGAACTGAAATTTCGGGAAAATAAAATCCCCGTTTTGTTTGAATGCTAAAAGCTTGTTCTTCTTAACGCGAATGTTGATCGCCTGGCGTGTGATACCAAGGATATCGACCACGTCGTTCACTTTAAGCGTACCGCCCAATTCCTGAAGCTCACGATAAAATCTTTCCAGATTTTCGCGACGACGGCGCACTTTACGCATTTCGTAGTCGTTGACGCGTGTCTTCTGCTCGAGTTGAACGGTATAGAGCAACTGCATCAGAGAACCGTCATCTAGCGTGATAGCATCCATAGCCTGATTTTTGTCTTCAAATTCAGGCATCAGGGAAATAGCGAGGTTGTTAATCCTTTTCAGAAGGTTCAACTGGAACTCATTCAGCTTTGCTGAAGTGTTGATTTCTCTTTCTGCTGTGGTGTGTTTAATCATTATGCACCTCCATTTGACGATTATCATAATTGATTTTTTAGGAATGGTCAAATAATGGATGTTTTTCGAACAACCCATGATCACGCAAGGCGTAAGACTTTGACCTGCTCCCGGTCGATTCATACACCGTGATGGCAGCATGCATACAATTATGGATGTCCGCTTCTCGCTCATAGCGGACGTTCATCACCTGCAACCACTGCACGACTTTTAAACCCCCCTCCCAAGTTGACATCAAACACAACTGCTCACCCGTTCCCCGTCGTGCGCGCGACATTCAGTCCGCTCCGGCGGCGCGTGCGGCTTCCGGTGAGCGGCTCGCCGGATGCACCCGTCATCTGCGACGGTAGCGACTGCCGGTGGGAAGATTACCGACCCTGATATTTTAATCCGATGCCGCCCCGACCGGCGGCATCTCTTCAGTAAGGGATAAGGGAGTCGCTTCGCTCCGCTCCTTTTGCCGGTTCCCGTCCTGCGGCCGGAAACCGGCAGGGATAAAGTGCCGTGCCCTCACGGTAGCCGGGCCGCTTCGCCTGCAAGGGAAGCTTCGCCGTCCTGCTCACCCGTTCCCCGCCGTGCGCGGGACATTCAGTCCGCTCCGGCGGCGCGTGCGGCTTGCGCGTCCGCCCCTGCCTGCTCCGCTTTACGCCCGTCTTTGTGGTGGTCACGGCACCACAGGGGTGCCCCCTGACACTGAGGAGCATAACTATGTCCCGATTCATGCGTGGCGACAGCGTACAGATCATGGCCGGCTTTCCGGATAACAGCATCGACTTCATTCTGACCGATCCCCCGTACCTCGTCGGCTTTAAGGACCGGTCCGGCCGTTCGATCGCGGGCGACGTGAGCGACGAGTGGGTACTGCCGGCCAGCCAGCAAATGTTCCGCGTGCTCAAAAAAAACAGCCTGGCGGTGAGTTTCTACGGCTGGAACCGCGTGGACGTCTTTATGCAGGCGTGGAAATCGGCGGGCTTCCGCGTCGTCGGGCACCTCGTCTTCACCAAAACCTACGCTTCGAAATCGGCGTTTGTCGGTTATCAGCATGAAAACGCCTACCTGCTGGCCAAAGGGCGCCCGCCGCTGCCGGCAAAACCCTTACCTGACGTCATGCCCTGGCAGTACACGGGCAACCGGCACCACCCGACCGAAAAGCCGGTGAGTGTGTTGCAGCCACTTATCGAAACCTTCACGAAGCCCGGGGATTTAATTCTGGACCCCTTTGCGGGTTCCGGTTCGACCTGCGTTGCCGCGGACCAGTGCGGCCGCCGCTGGATTGGGATCGAACTGATTGAGGAGTACCACGCCGCCGGGCTTCGCCGCCTGGGTGAACTGCGCGCCGCCCGTGCCGCATAACGTATTTCCTGTAACCGGACCATAAGGACGACATCATGACAGACCAGCCACTTAACCCTGAATACATCCAGCTTACCGACGACATTAACGACCTGGAGGAATCGCTTTACGAGTTTCACCTGCGGTTACGGGACATGACAAAACGCCATCTTTTCCGCGGCGCGGCGCCGGCGCAGAAAATGGCCGGGATGCTGATCGAGCAGATAGATACCGAACTGGTGGCGCTGTACCGGCGGGCTGCCGAAATGCGCAGTCACCTGAAGTAACGGATGCAGGTGGTCATTTTATGACCGCCTGCTGTCTGTACGCAGATACTGCGGCCGCTGCGCTTTTGTCCACAGGGTTACTGACCGGATATGCACCCGGGCTGTGGACAGAATGAAATAAGGATGTTGCTGCGCGCCGCTATATTCCGCCATGCGGCGGGACAGGGCAGAAAACCCGGTCCGTGCGGACTGCGGCCGGTGCCGTGACTTCACTTTAGCCCGGCCGCTGCGTGTTCAAGAGATCGCTTCGCTCGCCATCCTCGCCCGTTCGCACTCGCTCCGCCGTGCTTACTTCCGTCGCGCCGCCGCTCAGAAATTCGCGTCAGCGCCGTGCGTAATCCCGTCTCCCGCTCGCTTGCGCTGCGGCCTGCGGTGTCGCTCCTGAACACTCCGCTTTCCGCCGGGCTGTCATTCAGTCACGGCACAGGCCGGAACTGTGATGACTTTGACTGCGGAGGATTTCTTATGACATTTAGCGGACCAGCGGTATACGTCGGGACCTACCATAAATATAACTGTGGCAGCATTTTCGGGAAGTGGTTTGATCTTACTGACTTTGAGGAAAAGACCGAGTTTCACGACGCGTGTCGCGAGCTCCACGCCTCTGAAGAAGATCCTGAATTTATGTTTCAGGACTGGGAGGGCATTCCGTCTAAGTTCGTGTCTGAATCCTTTATCGACTGGGATTTCATCGCGGCGTGGAAGCAGGCGAAAGAAGAGGGCAGGGAAGACGCCTTTGTTGCATGGGCGGATTACTCCGGCGGGTGCGATTTCGCCGCGTTTGATGATGCGTACAGGGGGATGGCGGAAAGTGAGGAAGATTATGCGTATGAGCATATTGAAGACAGCGGCCTGCTGAATGACGTTCCGGAGCCGCTGCGCTCTTATTTCGACTATGAAGCCTATGCCCGTGACCTGTTCAGCAGCGGGTATGTGCTGCACGACGGCTTTGTATTCAGCAACTGATGACGCCGGCAGGGGAAGCCCTGCCGTAAAGGAGAAAAAATGAAACTGTCACCGCAAACCCGCGACATCCTTCGCCAGTATAAAACCCTTGTGAATGCGCAGCGACGAACTAACGGCCTGAGAGAGCTGAGGACGGAGGAAATTATGGATGAAATCTGTCATTTCATGACCTGTCAGAGTGCCGTTTACATAGGCGGCCACTTTATTAAGCAGGGCGGAAAAGGGTAATCAGCACAGTCAGGCGGTTCCGGCCGCCTGTCAGCCCGCCTGAAAACCTTCGCCTGCGGCGGCGGGGCGGCAGAACGTGCGCCTGGCGGCGCAGCCACCGCTCCGCCTTTGATTACGTGATTAATCAAACCGGCTTTCGCTGCCATTTTTTCAGAATTTTTCAGCATAGTCTGCACGCAGTGCTTCCGGTTTCACCCGTTGCTTGCAGACAGTTTTTTGTCTCACCGGGCGTCCTGTCGGCTGTCATGCTTCGCACAGAGCCGGCAGGCCGTCTCTGCCCGGCCCCGTTCCGGGGCAGCGGGTTTCCATCCTGACGCAACACCTTCCGCTCGCAGCAGCCGTTCCGGCTGCGCCGCTCAGTCTCGCCGTAAACGGCGCTCCCTGCATCCCGCCACCACACACGGCGGGATGTAAGGGGCAACGCTGTTTCGCGCCCGCGCGTCACACCGTTGCGGCGGGTTCCTGCTTTCCTCATGGGTTGTTTCGCCCGCCTGAGTCCTTTCGCCGGGGCTGAGACAAGCACAAACCGCCTGGCTGTCCAGGGACGGCTGAAGCCTCTCGCCGGAAAATTTTTTATGTGGCCAAAAATTTTTCCGCTCGCGCCCGGACATCTGCGCCGGCCCGTGCTCGTTACGCCCTTTGCGGCGAACGGCTCTCAAACGGGTGAAGGTTACAACCTGGGGAGAAAACAGCAGTTCCCCGCAAAACGTCAAGACCGCGGCCCCGGCAACTCAACGGGTGATGGTTTTAAGGGCAAACACAATCAGGAGATTTCAGTGGAACAGCCAGCAATTGTGCGCTTACCGGATGACACCTATACGCGTGAGCAGGCGACGGCAGTCGCCGCGCAGTACATCAATGTTGCTATCGAAGACGATCAGGGTACGCATTTTCGCCTTGTCGTGCGCAAGGACGGCGATTTGGTCTGGCGGGCATGGAATTTTGAATCAAACGCGGGTTACTGGCTGAACCGTTATATCGGTGATTACGGTATTCGCAAAGCGCAGTAAGCAGTGAAAAGGTGCCCTGCGGAGCAGCAACTCTGCAGGGCGAGACAGTCATTAATCTAATGAGGTATCAACGATGTCAGTAGCCAATGTTAAAGCAAAAGCCCCTAAAAAAACCAGCGCTAAAAAAGTGACCGACGCCGAACAGGCAGCGGTAAAAGCGGCGCTTGAAGCCACGCCGGTTGAATACGCGCCCCTGTCAGTGTTCGTGATGTCGCTGCTTAATGCCCGCACCATCCCGTATTCAACGGAAAGCATTGAAAGCATGGCGGCAACCATTAAGTCGGTCGGCCTGTTGCAGAATCTGGTCGCCCACGAACTGCCGGACGGCGAACTGGCGGTGGCCGCAGGCGGCAAACGCCTTACCGCCCTGAATCTTCTGCTCTCACAGCAGTTTCTGACCCCCGATTACCCGGTGCCGTTCAAGCGCGTTTCCCCGGAAATGGCCGCGCTGGTTTCCTACATCGAGAATGCGCAGCGCAGCGATATGCATGCGGCAGAGCAGATTGCCAGCTTCGGTGCCCTGGCTTATCAGGGCAAAGCCCCCGAGCAGATTGGTGCAGAGCTGGGCTACAGCACTCGTCACGTTCAGCGCATGCTGAAACTCGCAAACCTTGCGCCGTCACTGCTTAAATTGCTGGCAGACGATCAGCTGACGGTTGAGCAGTGCCAGACGCTTTGCCTCGAAGACGATCAGGCCCGTCAGGTGCGTGTCTATGAAGAGGTGAAAACCTCCTGGCCTAACCTGCCGGTCACCATGTTAAGAAAACTCATTACCGATAAAGAAATCTCGATCACTGATAAGCGCTTTCTTTTCGTGGGTCGTGAGACGTATGAGGCAGCAGGCGGTGTCGTGCGCGAAGACCTGTTCAGTCAGCAGGAAGGTGAGGGAACGGCTGACTCAGTGCTGCTGGAAACCCTGACCGTGCAGAAGCTGACCGCAATGGCGCTGGACATTCAGAAAAGTGAAGGCTGGAAATGGAGTATGGGCCAGCTGAGTTCACTTTATCCGCACAGGGATGCGCTGATGTATCAGCTGACTGACGAGCCGGAGCCTGTGTACATCGGTGATGAAGAAAGCCGCATCGATGATTTGTACAAGGTAGCCGACGAGTGCGCACAAAGCGCCGACGACGATGGCTACAGCGCCGCCAGCGATGCAATTGAAATCATCGAAAAAGCAGCACTGGTTCGTGCCTGGACCCCGGAAATTCGCGCCATGTCGGGCGTGGTGGTCGGGTTCGATAAATACGGTGAACTCTGTGTGCAGCGCGGCGTTGTGCGTATTGCCGATCTGCAGGGCGAAGAAAGCAGCGAAACAGAGCAGGGCGCAGAGTCTGCCGTACCTCATATCAGCCCAATCAACGTGGCTAAAAAGCCGGATGCGGCTGAGGGTATCAGTCTGCCGCTTCTCACAAAAATGTCCTCTGAGCGCACTCTTGCCGTGCAGGCTGCGCTGATGCAGCAGCAGAAAAAGGCGGTTGCCCTGCTGGTCTGGCAGCTTTGCACTGATGTCTTCACCTCCGGCTCACATTATGGCAACCCGTTTGGCATCCGCGTGACCGTGCCGCACTACAGCCTGACGCAGAATGCCCCGTCCGGTGACAAAGGCCCGGGCTTTACTGCCCTGATGCAGGAAAAGACCCGTCTGGAAGCCCTGCTGCCGCAGGGATGGAATAAAGACTTCACCACCTTCTTCGATCTGAGCGGTGAAACGCTTATGTCACTGATGGCGTTCTGTGTCGCCTGCTCGGTTGACGGGGTACAGACGCGTGAATATCAGCGCACCTCTGACAGCCGCCTGGACTCACTGGAAAACGCCATCGGCTTCCACATGCGTGACTGGTGGCAACCCACAAAGGCGAACTTCTTCGCTGACCTGAAGCATACACAAATTATCGATGCGCTGACTGAGGCCGGGTTTAAAGGCGCGGCTGCTGACGCGGCGAAAATGAAGAAGGGGGATGCTGCTGAACTGGCTGAGGGAAAAATGCGTGATACGCGCTGGGTGCCAGCCTGGATGAAAGGGCAGGAGCCTGAAACGACCGGCGGGGCCGGATCTGCTGAGGCTGACAGCGACACTGACAACAACGATCCCGCTCACGCGGCCTGATAAGGAGCGCCGCCCTTCGGGGCGGCATGGAGACAAACATGAAAAATAACAATGCTCTGAATCTGACCGTGCTGACCGGAATGCACCCCTGCGAATTTGAGGAGTGGCGCGAAAGAGGCGAGAACGATCGCCATATTCTGACCAGCGCTGTCGCGCAGCTGCTGCACGTGCCAGCGGGCTGGAATGTCAACGGGGAATACCGTGGCGAATTTGGCGGATTCTTTCCGGTTCAGCTGCGCTACACGCCGCCCGGAGAGGCGTTCAGTCTCTGCGTATGCAGTCCGGGAGACGTGTCCGGGGAGTGGCTGATTGTACTCGTGTCAGCTGACGGTAACTGCGTGCGCGAGGTGCTCAGGCTGACGCCGTTCGACCCGCAGCGCATCAGCGACCTGATCGCCGCAGCGGCGCAGGCATCCCTGCTGGAACACTGCGCAGCCGGCATGGCGGAATATCTTGCAGAAGGAGAATTCGCATGATCCCGGTCAGCCGTTCACTGGTTCCGCTTTCACCTGCACGCCGTGCAGCGATGCAGGCCATCGCCTTCGTTGAAAACAGGCACGAACGTAACGTGTACTGTGCAGACTATCCGTATGCACACGCCTTTTTCCGCCTTCTCAGGGGCAGCAGGCGGGTAACCCTGAAAGAAATCCGCTTTTTCCGTCCCTCGATGCTTGAGGCCGAATTCAGGGGTAACAGGCAGTCATGGCTGGCAGCGATTGACCGGATGATTGCCAGTGCCGGTGAGGACTGTCCGCATCCGCTGAGCAGTTATGATGTTCACGATCTGTTTCCGGGATGGCGTTTTCAGGGCACCGAGCGGCAGCGGCGAAAAACGGAGCTGCGCGATGAGAAGTATTCCCGCCAGTATCGCCGGGAGAGAGAGGAGAAAACGCGGATTCATCAGGCGGTAAAAGGGCAGGCTGAGATTGACCTGGCATTCCACACGCCAGCCAGTGTCAGCAGCTGGATATCACGCTGGTCTGACTCGCAACTGCATCATACCGAGCTGGAGATCATGTTTTATCGGTGGAGTGAGAGATTCCCTTCACTGAAATCTCTGGATCGCTGGGAAATGGCAGGCCAGCCGTTATGGAGACTGGGGGCTGAGGCCGGGTTCCTGTCAGAGGAATCGACCGCGATGACGCAGGCGCTGGAACGCTGGATGGTACCAAACAAGCTGATGTTCAGGGCGGTAGCGGTATGAGCCAGGGAGATTACAGCACTGAACTGAAAACGGCACGGAGTCATGGCCCCCTTCGGCTCCCCGGCTTTGCCGGGTCGTCAGTCCTACTGCGCTAACCGGCTTTGCCGGTAAGCTCCGCCGAACCCCTTCGGGTTTCGGACATAGGGCCTGATGGCTGAGGTCAAAAGCTGCAACCGGCTGTCGCCGGTGCTTCAACCGGGCGCGCTGCGCCCTTTAAGGGCGTCACGCCGTTCCGTCGTGACGACTGTGTTCATGCTCATCCCTGTGCTGTCACCCTTTTCCGGCTGGTACGGAGCGGAGGGCTTTTCGTAGCACAGTCATCCGTTCGCCCACTAGGGGTACGCTTCGCCGTTCCTCGCCCGTTCGCACTCGCCACAAAGACGGCTCGCTTGCGCTGCGGCCTGCGGTGACGCCCCGTGTTCGCTCGTCTGCCAGTGCTACTTCTGCCCTTCGCCGCTCCATACCAACCGAAACAGGGTTTTAGTAACCATCAGAGGAGAACCAGCATGAACACACAGAACGTCAAAACCGCCGCAACCAAAACCACCGAAACCTGGGCTGAAGGTCAAAACACTAATTACTACCTCGGAGATCGTTTTGCCAGCGCAGAGGGATACGCCGAAGAAGCACGGAATTACTGGCTGAATCGTGAGGCGGCGGCGGTAAAAGCGCCTGTGGAGATCGACGTACACAGCTTTCACGATGCGCTGGGGACACTCTATCCGCTTAACTGGGCATGCAGTGAGAACGGGAACTGTGAAACGTTCATGTTTGCAGAAATGTACTGCGGTGAGGTAACGGACATTTACGCCCGTATCGGGGTGCGTTACTTCCGCCTGCGTAATTACAACCACATGACCCACGCCCAAATTATAGCGAGCGTTAAGGAGGCGTTTGAACTGAACCAGAAATGAAAAAAGCAGGCATAAGCCTGCTCATTCACCGCCGGAA
>Ga0308162_1000320_pt1 | contig 55319 bp, 61 predicted proteins | sample PhySR2_FD_201370 | JGI IMG/M metagenome (GOLD analysis project Ga0308162, IMG submission 201370) | Phyllosphere microbial communities from UC Gill Tract Community Farm, Albany, California, United States - DLSLS.R2 | ecosystem: Host-associated > Plants > Phyllosphere > Unclassified | place: USA... | reverse complement strand
CGCAGGTCGAGATCGGCTATCGCCGCCTTATCGGCGTTGCAGGTATCCAGCGCATCGCGCAGGCGATCACTCCAGATAGCTATCGCGCCCCACGTTACCGGGGCGGTCAGTTCCGGCGCTGGCGTTGCTGCCGTCAGGCTTTCCGGCACCGGTTCGTGCACGATTTTCATTTGCGGCTGCGGCGGTACGGTGTTGCAGGCTGTTACTGACAGAAGCAGGAACAACAGTACTGGCACACGTATCGTCTTTGATGGCATCGCGCATGTTTTCACGTCGCTTTTCTCCCTCCGCGTTTCTTTGCTGTTCGGTTGCCCGCAACTGTGCAAGGACTTCGCGGGCATCAGCAGTCAGCGCCCGCAGCTCATCCAGCACCTCACCATTACTCTTCACCTCGCGGGAAAGTACTTCATTGCGCACGGAGTCTTTACCGCGTTGATGCGTCTGCCAGAGCAGGCCACCAGAGGCCAGCGCCAGTAGCGCACATAAAATGGCTGTAATCTTCACTTAACAGCCTCCACGTCACGCAGGCACCACGCCTTAAAATCCGTTCTCCGGTTAACCAGCCCCTGGCTGCGTTTACCGCCGCTGTTCACAAAGTCTGTCAACCGGTTACACATCGCCTGCCATTCATGCGCCTGCGCCTTCTTCCAGATGGTCGTGCGCTGCTTTCGCTTCTGGCCGTCCGTGAACCACATCAGGCCAGTACACCCCACATTAAGACCGGCATCCGTCATGGCCTCAAAGGCAGACTGCGGCATATGCTCGCCTTCAAAATTCTGGTTAATGCAGTTTTCAGCGTGCCGCATATCGTTAATCCAGCGACCGGCGATCTCGCTGTCGCTGTACTCACGCTTTTCAACACGTCCCGTCGAACCAATTCCAACCGTCAGCACGCCAGCCGTGCAGTAGTAAGGCGTATTCCGGCAGTCTTCCCAGCCAGCAATCTTCTGCTGGCCTTCAGGCGTTGTGCGCAACGCGCCCGGACTCAGCGTGATACCCAGCGCAACAATGGCCGCAATGGAGCATTTTTTAATAAGCTGTTTCATCTTCCGGCTCATTCTGTTGCAGGAGGTCAAGCGCCCGGCGCTCTGACCCACTCATCTGCCTGTGTTCTGCCTGCTCAAGGATCTGGTTAATCAGTTCGTTGCGACGCTTCTGCCCCCGTTCGATGCGGGCGCGATAGAGCCATCCACGGGCACCAAAAACCATCCCGACGAGAAGACCAGCCAGCGCAATCTTTTCGCTCAGTGTCATGACGCCGATACTCGTGACCATCGCTGACATCGTGAATGTCAGCCAGTCATTCAGGCGCTGAAAAAAACTTAATCCCATAGCTGCACCATCTCCTGTGTCGCTTTACGCGCGATTTCCGGCAGTTCAATCTCCTGACCGGCATCAAGAAAAACCTGCTGGCTCAGTCCTGGATTGGCAGATAACACTTTTTCGGTAACGCCCTGCGTGGTGCCGTAGTGACGCCAGCAAAGCAAATCCACCGTATCCCCCTGCAATGCCTTCACTTTCATCAGCAAAGCTCCGCATAGAGGCGCGGGGTGTCGCGAATGTCAGCGATACTCCAGCGGGCATCCCGCCAGAGATCATCCCGTTGCAGGTCAAGCGCGGCGGCATCTTTATCGCCTTTCGCCGTAGTATCAACGTCGCGATAGCCTTCAAGTACCAGCGCCCTGGCTATCGAATAAACCGCACGCCGGAAGCGGTACACCTTCACGTTTTCACCGTTGATAACCAGCTTTTCCATCTCACCTGACGGCAGGACGGAGGGCACATCTTCCAGCGTGTAATAACCTGCTTTGAGCTGACCGGCGCGCCAGTCCAGCAACTGCGCGGTGACATGGGCTACCGCTTCCGTGGTGACGTGCATCAGCCTGGACGTGGTGATACCGCCAGTGATACGCGCGGCCAGACGGAGATCGGCGAGTTTAATCACCGGCCAGAAGTCCCCGGCACTGACAGTGGTATCACCATCATCAACATCGGGGGTATCACTGTCGGCAGGCAACACGCGCTTATTTGCCACAAGGCTGCTCATGCACTTATCTCCCATAAATCAGGCGGTGGGCGGGTGGTTAAAAGACCGTAAACGGGCAGATATCCACCCGCGCCGCCTGTCGGACGGGGCCGAAGTCGTTAATTCTTTTTCTGGCTGGCAGGCTTGCGCTTTGTCGCTTTGCCTGTTGCCGCCCTGGTCGTGGTTTTACGCGTCGTCGCTTTACTTGCTGCGCTGGCGGTGGTGTTCTTTTCAGGGACAGGCTCAGCAGTACCGTCAGTTTTGTCGGTGCTGGCCGCGTCGCCTTCACCCGTGCCGCTATCCGCAGACAGCTTCTTAACTTCACGGGCAAGCGTGGCAATCTCTTTTTTCACCCCGGCGTTGGGGTTGCGAGTTAGCGCCTCACGGAACAGCGCCAGCGCTTCCGCTTTGGTCGTGATATCAGTCGCACCACGGCGGGCAAGTGCACGGGCCTTGCACAATTTGGCGCGCACCACATCCGGCATATCACTGTCGGCGACAATTTCCGCCACTTCATCAAGCACTGCGGTACTGGCCGATAAATCAGCGTCAGCATCAGCTGCGGCGAGCGTCAGCACCGGTTTGCTCATTTCTTCGGTCAGGAAGGTCGCTGCCGTGCGATTGAAGTTATCCGGCAGCGTCAATCCGTAGCGCACCACATAGCGCCCCAGCCTCAACGCAAGCGCATAGTCACGGCAGTCAATCGCCCAGACCATCAGCCTGGTAATGACTTCATCCTGCCGCCCGCTGTCGCCGTCGAGCGTGCCTTCAATCCATCCCTCATATTCAGGCAGCATGGATTTTTTCATTTCGGCTTTGGTTTCTTCGGACTGCACGCCGCTGAGGCGGGACAAGTCCATACGCAGGCGATGCAGAATTTGCTCATGCGCGGTGCGCTGGATATCGGATTCTTCATCCGCCTGGCCCCGGCGTTCTGCCATGACCCTCTGAAAATGTCGTTGTGCCGGTGTTAACATCGTCACTTCTCCCCGTCATGGCGGGGCAATGCCCCGCCGTTTCTGTCACTCGCCTGCCGCTTCGGCCTGGGCGAACTGAATGCCGTCAATGAACGCAACATTGCCGTAGTCTTCAATGACGAAGTCATCGTTTGAAGACTGATACGTTGCGACACGGTTGTATTCCGGCTCTTCTTTGATCGTCCGGCGCAGACCGCCGCGCTGGTAGTACACCGACAGGTTTTTGAACGGCGTGACGAGCACGCCATTCACCGGGAAGTAAGGCGCGATAAAGGTCGGCATATTGCCTACGCGCTCCTGCGCGACAATCAGCCGACCGGCCAGCATTTCGGTATTCGGGTTGGTCTGGCTTAACGCGTTGATGGCCGAGAAATTACTGCTCGTCAGCAGGTCGCCCGCAAGAATCACCACGTTATCCGGGTTACGTTTGTGCCACTCATCCATCAGGCTGTTTTTGGCGTCGTACACCGCAGCGCCAAGGTTGCCGTAGGTGCCTTTTGCGACAATCTTGTTATCTTCATCGCGCGAGGTGATCGTCACATTGGAAATGACGCGGTGCGGCGCTTCCTGGCGGATTTTTTCCAGCCAGCCAATGCCACAGTCCTGCAACAGCGGGTTAGCGGCACGGTCAGACGGGTCGCTGTACTTCACGCCGTTAAAGCCAATCATGATGCGGTCAAGCGACATCTGGCGGGCCATCGCCTTACTGATCAGCGGCTGGAACTCCGGCATGTGCGCCCACGCATCAAGCTGTTCATAGCTGATGCCGTAGTCATAGTTGACCTTGCGGCACATATAATCGAACGGCTCCATTGAATGATTTGAGCCAGGGTTGCGACGACTGGTAACACTGTTGTTTACGCCAGCCATCGGACCTTTGCTGCCGATCAGGACTTTCTGTCCGATCTGCTGGTTGACGCCAAACACGTTAATTTTGCTCAGGAAAGAATCATCCTGCTGTGCGGCCTGCTCAAGGCGCTGCTGACGCGTCGGATCTACGGCAAATTTTGCAGCAACGGCGGCGGTTGATACGCCGTTGAGCTGTGCCTGCCGGGCGATGTACTGATCAAATAACTGGCGGGTATTGTTATCCATGCTCTCTGCTCTCTTTGTGAATATCAGTAATCAGCCAGTTGCGCGTTAGCGCCACCGCTCGCGGGTGCCCGCTGGCTGAAATTGCCGTCTGCGCTTCCCAGCTTGCTGGTCAGCGCGGCAAGGTCGGAGTTCAGCTTCTGAATGGCCTGGCTGTCCTGCTCGCGGGCGCGGCTCAGGTCGTTGAAGCTGTCCAGCAGTTCGGCATGGGACTGGGCGACGTTCTCCACGACGTCACGCACCTGGCTGAACTGCTCACCGTCAGATTTACGGCCTTTGCCGATAATCCCCATGACACGACTGAACCACTGTTTGCCTTCGTCACTGCGCTGTTCCGCCAGTTCTACAACCTCAGCCTCAATGGCTTCGGTAAAGAGCGCGTCTTCACCAGACTTCTGATTGAATCGCTGAATGGACTGGTATTGCTGTGCGGCGAACTTAAGTCGCTCGGTGCCAAGGCTCGCAGGTGTATCTGTCATAGCCAGGCCACGTAGGTAAGGTTTTCCCGTCGCAGCAAAATTTGGATCAATAACAATGCTGGTATAAGTCTTTTTTCCGTCATCGATCATTTGTTTCATTCGTGGAGAAGGCTCAATCTCTGCATAAAGCCCCGTCCTGCCCTTTAGTGCACCGTCTGAAATAATTTCTGCATCAAGCGATGTTACATGCCCCACGGCACTGAATGTGCTGTCCGGAGACATAGAAAGATAATGCTCAATATCAACCACTGCTCCGTATACAGAGGGGTCGTATGTTTCTGCCATCGTAAAAAGGTCATTACTACTTATCTCGCGTCCATCAATAGTGGGGCCGGAGACGGCAACGCGGAATTTCTTACGGGCTGGTTTAGCTGCGCTAGCCATGTCGATAATCCTGTTGAGTGGTTTCTGTACGGCCATGATGGCAGAGCGTAACTTGCTGTCTCAACGAGGTTTTGTTGTCGGAGGAAGGCCAGACCATAAAGGGGGCGGTAGCGGGATCGCGCGCGGGGTAATCTTCACTCCATAAACGGTGGAGGGAAGATGATACAGGACGCTTTTGTACGTCAGAGGGCAAAACAACTTTACTGGCAGGGCTACCCGCCAGCGGAGATCGCGCGCCTGATGGGGATTAATCAGAACACAATTTATGCCTGGAAGAAACGCGATGAATGGGATGAAACGCCGCCCGTCCAGCGCGTCAGCCAGTCGATGGATGCCCGCCTCATCCAGCTGACGGACAAGAAAGACAAGACCGGGGGAGACTTCAAGGAGATTGATCTGCTGGCCCGACAACTGAAAAAGCTGTCTGACGGACAACCGGCAGGGGCCGGCACGGGCAAAAAGCCGCGCAAGCGCAAGCTGAAAAACCACTTCACCGAAGAACAGATCGTCGCGCTGCGGGAGAAAATACTTGATTCGCTTTCGTGGCATCAACGCGGCTGGTATGAACAACGCCACCACCGAAACCGCATGATACTGAAGTCCCGCCAGATTGGCGCAACCTGGTACTTTGCACGCGAGGCGTTGTTGGATGCGCTGCGCGATGATGTGAAATACCCGTACCAGCGCAACCAGATATTTCTGTCGGCATCCCGCCGTCAGGCGCACCAGTTCAGGGGATTCATTCAGAGGATGGCCGAAGAGGTGGATGTTGAGCTTAAGGGTGGCGACAAAATCGTACTGAGTAACGGCGCAGAGCTGCATTTCCTCGGCACGTCCGCAGCGACGGCACAGTCATATACGGGCAACCTGAAGTTCGATGAATTCTTCTGGGTCAGCAACTTCACCAACCTGCGAAAGGTTGCAGGTGCAATGGCAACGCTGAAAGGACTGACGCGTACCTACTTTTCCACGCCGTCAGGTGAAACCCATGAGGCTTACCCGTTCTGGACGGGCGACCGCTGGAATGAGAAACGCACAAAGGCTCAGCGCAAAGCGTTTGATGTGGGCTGGAAAACGCTGAACAGTGGCTTGTTATGCCCGGATAAAACCTGGCGTCAGATTGTCACCCTGAAGGACGTGATAGACCACGGCTGGGAATACACCGATCTTGAAGAAATTCAGGATGAAAACAGTGAGGATGAATTTCGCAACCTGTATATGTGCGAGTTCGTTCGCGATGGTGAGTCCGCTTTCAACCTTAACGCCCTGATTGGCTGCGGGGCAGATGGTTACGACGAATGGCCGGACTGGAAGCCTTTCGCGTCCAGGCCGATGGGTAATCGCCCGGTATGGATTGGCTATGATGCCAACGGTAGCAGCGGCAATGGTGACAGCGGCGGAGTCTCCGTCAACGTGCCGCCAGCGGTATCTGGCGGTAAATTTCGCACGATTGAAACCATACAGGTGCAGGGGCTTGAGTTCGAAGAACAGGCGAAGGTTATCGCAGATCTGACGTTTAAATATAACGTTCAGCATATCGGCATTGACGTGACAGGTGGGAATGGTGAGGCCGTTTATCAACTGGTGAAGAAGTTCTTCCCGATGGCGGTGCCGTACACCTTTAACCTTGCCTCGAAACGCGCCCTTGTACTGAAAATGCTTCAGATTATCCGCGCTGGTCGCTGGGAATATGATCGCAGCGAGCGGGCGCTTGTGACGGCGTTTAATGCGGTGCGAAAAGTTAAAACGCCAGGTGGTTTCATCACCTATGACACTGACCGATCTCGCGGTATCAGCCACGGCGATCTCGCATGGGCGACGATGCTCGCCATTATTAACGAACCGCTGGGCCAGGAGAGTGGCAGCGGCGGGTTTGCTATGGAGTTCTGATGAAGAAGCGCACCTACAAAAACAAACACACTGCAAGCAGTGGCAGGGCCGGACAGCCTGATATCTCTGACGCGCTCAGAAGCGATCCGGCGCTCAGCGCCTTCACGTTTGACGGACCATATTCGGTAACGGACGGCTATGATCTGCTGGACAGCATGTGCTGCGTCGATAACGGCCGGTACTACGAAACGCCAATAGACTGGAAGGGGTTAACCCGTGCGTTCGCACAATCCCCGCTGCATCAGTCGGCGCTTTACTTCAAACGCAATGTGCTGACCGGGTGCTATATCCCTCACCCCTTGCTGTCACGTCAGGCCTTCTCTGCGTTTGCGCTGGACTGGTTTGTCTTCGGCAATGCCTATCTTGAGCGTCGATCTAATCGCCTGGGAGACCCGCTCAAACTCCAGCATGTTCCGGCCCTGAACACACGGCGGGGAAGTGACCTTGATACTTACTGGTTTATCCGGCAGTGGAAAGATGAATACGAATTTAAAACGGGGCAGGTCTGCCACATCATGAACCCGGATATTCATCAGGAAATCTACGGAATGCCTGAATACATGGGGGCGCTGCTGTCCGCCAGCCTGTCACACTCCGCCGACAGGTTCCGCAAACTCTATTACGACAACGGATCCCATGCCGGATGCATTCTCTATGTCGGTTCGGAGAAGGTGGATCAGGAAAGCATAAAGGTGGTGCAAAAGACGCTGTCACAGGCCAGGGGGAAAGGCTCCTTCAAAAACGTGCTGATCCACGCGCCGGGCGGCGGCAAAGACGGCGTGCAACTGTTGCCGTTCAGCCAGATATCGGCAAAGGATGAGTTTCTTAACATCAAATCAGCAACGCGCAACGATTTGCGCGACGCTCACCGCATCCCGCCGCAGTTGATGGGCGCAATGCCGGAAGGCAACGGCTCGCTGGGTGATGTTGAGAAGGCCGCGCGCGTCTTCGCCATCAACGAAATGTTACCCGTGATGGAAGCCATGAAGGGCGTCAATGACTGGCTCGGTCAGGAAGTGATCCGCTTTAATCCCTACGCTCTGCTCAAAGACGAGTGAGTCGCACCACCCGCCGCACATCCTGCGGCGGTTATCCTTCAGTAATTTTCAATCCTCGCATGACCGGCCACCACCTGAGCACCACTCAGCACAACCTTTAACGCACCCTCACTCAAAGCTCATGAGCGCGATTCTGGCAGGTGCAAACTGCAATCGACCCCGAACATATCCAGAAGCGAGAAAGCGCGCGTAGAAGGCGAAACAGGCCGGAGAATGGCATTTAAAGGCATCCCCTCCCTGCCCCCTGTCGCGTGGGCTGTTCCCCCGTCACCTGCGCGCGACATTTGCTTCGTTTTTTGTGCATTTCCCGATCTGGGGTCAGACCGCGCCGCCACAGGGCGGAAAGGGCATAAACAGCATCAAAAAAATTGTGCAAATTTGTGCACTATTGTGCAACAGAGAAAAGAGACCAGGAAGAAAGGAATGCCGCCAGAACAGGCGGCATAAAAAGAAAAGGATCAGGCGTGTTTCATTCGCTCGTTTAGCGTCTCAATAATAAAAGTGTTGACTGAGGTTTCATGCTCAGCTGCGGCCTGATTCAGTCGCTCACCAAATGATTCCGGGTATCGGAGTGTGAATGTTTTAACCTTCTCCTGACGCGCATAAGGTTCAATTCCCGCCGCGCTGCAATCCTCAAGATATTCACGCAGTGAAATCTCACCTTCTTTTTTCAGCCCCTGAATACTGTCGGAGACAAAATCACAATAGCCGGTCAGCCCCAGAAACTTGCCGCGAAACGCGCCGAGTTCCGGCACGTAGTTGATAATGGCTGGCTGTCCGGCGATATCAATGGTATTGGGTGTTGATGGTTTGCTCATGGCTTAACTCCTGTGCTCTCAAGCCAGTCACGCAGGTTAACTACTGCGCCTTTGTCTGTATCTGGCGAAGGGTGGGGGCGATGAAAATTAGCGATACTGCCGTTAAGGATAAACTTACAGCGGGAACCGCGCCCCTCTTTGACTTCCCCTCCCAGCGCCCTGATCAGTGACTCGATATCAGCCCATTTAATGCCCGACTGAACGGGCGTTTTAAATATCTGCTCAAGCGTGCTTTTTTGCTTCTTCCGTAGCGATGAAACCTTCTCTTTCATTCCCTGCCTCACGAAGTCACTTTATGAAGTCATTATTGTGCGCATCATTAATGAAGTCAAATATTGAAGTCATACTGATACTGACCCCTTATATCCCTGGCCTTTCTCTGCCAGTGCCCTGATTGCCGGACGTGCCAGCACCATGTTTTGACAGTGGTGAATGGCACGGCAAAACTCATCCCTCCCCATTGGATGCTCAACAGGCAATGTAAGATAGAGATTCCACGCATCCCCCAAAAGCTGAGCAACTTTCTGCTCTTCAGCTGTCAGCACACAAGCGGAATCTGAAAACGTCTGGTATTCATCCATGATTACCCCCGTCTACTTCATTTAATGCCACCATGATCGCCAGCCGTTCAGCAGGCGGAAGGGCTGCATATTTCGCGCGCCAACGCTCAGCTTTGCGCTTTATACGGTGCCGATCGTTGTAATCTTTTCCGGCAAACGTGTGGGAATACGCACGCCCTTCTGGGTAGTTCATCCAGATTTTTTCTGTTCGCACGCCGCCGCGCGTCATGGCCTGAAACTCCTTACTTCGCCAGCCCGCTAACGTTTCGTCATAGAGCCGCGACGGATAGCCAGACAGGATCACGCTGACGTTTTCCGGCAGGCTTATGAGGCAGGCTAACAGACGTTCATGATCGGCAACCGTATATTCATGGCGGTAGCGGGCGCGACTGGTGCGGGTTTCAAGCAGATATGGAGGATCGGAATAAACCAGCACGCGGCCATTTTGAGCAAAGTTTTCTCTTTCCAGAAAGCCTACAGCATCACCGTGATACAGATGCAACTTGGGCGGTGTTTGCCCCATATCTGACCAGCGCTCGCGCGTTAATTTAAAAGCATTTTCATCAACATCAATTCCAATCGTCCTGGCTGCAAGTGGCTTGTGAAACATTACCGCGCCACTGCCCAGGTGCGTTTCAATGTAGGTATCATGCGGTGGCATTTCAGCAATAATCTTCTGATAAACCCCACTTGCCGCTTTACTTCCCAGATAACTCATTTTCTTTCGTCCTCAGCTGGCACCGTCATTTTTAACAACCTGCAGCACTGTTAAAAATGACGGTACTCGATGTATGGCCAACACTGCCGGAAATGACGGTATTTGCCGGAATCTGGTACCACACCGTCAATGCTGACCGTTCCGGCCATCGCGGTATTTCGGTACCACACTGTCAAAGCCGACCATGCTGATCAGCGTCCTACTTCCGCCCCGAAAACGCGGTCTTCATCCGGTTCACGAGGTCGCTTGTCTTTTTCTTCGCTGCCATCACCTGTGACGGCAGCTTATTCAGCCCGGACACGACACGGTTGCACGATACCAACCGCCCGTCCTGCACGGTCATAACAAGATCGCCGCACGCCACTGACGCACCGGCCATCAACGATCTGACCATTCCGGCACTGGCATCAATCCCACGCAGCGCCAGCAGTTCACTGATCTGCTGCTCTTTTACGGACAGCCCGGTACTCTCTTCCCGTTCCGGTGGCCGTTTTTTACGCTTACTTCGCACATCGGCACTAAGCCGCTGCGCCAGTTCTCGTTTTTCCTGCCGTGAAAGCGCATCAAAATTCACCGTCACGCCCTCAGCTGGCACAGTCATTTCTGACTGCCCTGTAGCTTCGCTGGCGGCATGTTCAACACCGTCAGCACCTGCCACGGGATCCCGCGTACAGTTATTGACAGAACTCCGAGGGGCGGCGCTGCCGCCTGAAAAACCAACGTCAACGGCCACACCGTCAGCGCTCTGGCGCTTCGGCACGATTTTGTATTGAGTGGTGCGGGTGAAGATCAAAGAGTCATTGCCCGTAATCGGGCAGTAAATACCAGTGATTCGCTGGACGTTATCGCCGTAGGCGTTACCGTTTTCAGTGGTTTCATAATTCAGGCGGATGCGCAGCTTATCGCGCTCAACCAATGGGCCACCTTGGGCTAATACGTAGTTATCCCATTCGCCACCGTTAGCGGCCTGCCGGGCGGTTTCCAGTTCAGGGTGTAACACCAGTTCGCGATCGCCCAGGCGGCGAAGTTCGCGATATACCGTGACCGGCGCGCCACCGATCTGCTGAAACTGGCGAATAGACCAGCGCGATGCCCACGCGCTAACGCGGAGTGACATTTCTTTCAGGTCTTCCCCGGTTTCGTCGTCTTTCTCACCATCCAGCGCGAAGCCGTCGATATTCTTCGAAATGTATTTCGCTATGTAGCCGGTTGCGCTGCCGTGGGCATCGTCGATCGGCACAACCTGAAAGCGGTTTTCCTGCGCTCCCGGTTCGTTGCCGTCTTCTTTCAGGGCATATTTTCGGAAGATTTCGCGCGCCTGCTCGACGCATTCCGGGCGCATAAAAAGAAGTAAATGCCAGTGTGGCGTTGCATCGTGGTGCGGTTCGACCACGCGGAAACCAAAGACGCGGATCCCTTTTCTCTTCCACGCAGCGCGGGTTCTCGCCCAAACCTTGCAAAGATATTGCTGCGTCTCGCGCGGCGACGCGCCACAGTATTTATTATTGCGGCGCCCGTTATGCTGCATGGAGTGGTATCGGGAAGGTGCTGTCAGCGTGTAGAAGTCACCGGCCAGCCCTTCCAGCTTCGCCAGATCTTCAAATCCGCGCATTCTCGTCATGAGTTCGCGGCGACGGTTGGCCGGATTGGCAACACTGCCGGCGACTTTATCGATCAGTGAAATGCGCTCGCCCGTGTCCTGGTCTTCCAGCTCCATAGCCTTGAGGTATTCACGGTTAGCCTTTTTCTGGGCCAGCCATTCCGTAAGGCACGGGGCGCTACTGTATGGGGAGGATTTTTTCTGGACGTATCCCGCTGCGATCATCAAATGCTCACGCCACCGGGCATGGATACGGCGCAGGCGGTTTAACCACCACTGCGGAGACTCAAGACGGAGAACCGCGCGTAACGCGTCCTCCGCTTCAAGTTCTTCATTGCAATACGCTGTCCAGCCGGGGATCGGCGTTTTCAGATGCACCGCCAGCGACGCAATACGGCCATAGCCAGAAAGCGCCGCGAACTCAGGATCGCCGGTGTGCGCCAATTGGTGATCGGACTCGCGTATAAACTCGCTCGTAAAGATATCGGCAAGTGTATAAGCCAGTCTTTTTAACTCTTTTTTCCCTGCCCAGAGCATACGGAAAAGCTGATCGCGGATTGGCAGCAGAATGCCGGGCATCACAGTGTCAGGCTGGTACACACTGTTCACGCCATCAATACGCGTTAATACGTGACGCTCAAAGGTGTTAAGCAGCCAGTGATCTGCCGCTTTGCGGTCTTTCGCGCCCAGCGTATCAAGCTTCGCGGCAAAGTGGCGGCGGACATACTGCGGAAGAGAAGCCAGACGGCGACGCAGCAGCTTACTGCGTTCCGGCTTTTCGTCTTCCGCTACCAGTTCACTAAATGCAATATGCTTACGCGTGCCGTCCGGCGTGAGATAGTCGAAACCATCCAGCCCCGGCGCTACATCAACGCCAATCGGCTGGTATGGTTTGTTCCCGCCATAAGCGTAAGGGATAACATTGTCAGTGCTACCCGGATACGGTGGTGGTGGAGAAGGGGCGCAGCGGCCACGGGTTGCCGTGGTCATTGCGCACTTTCCAGATATGCAGCTATGAACGCTTCCGCGACCGGCGCAACGATGGCGTTTCCATAGGCGCGCAACTGGCCCACGCGTCCGGCAAGCCCATTAACCAGCGGCTTAAGTCCGGGTTTAACTGGCCTCCACTTTCCATCGCGGCAAAATAGCCAGTCAGCAGATCCCCAGAAACCGTTAACCGCATTGGTTCCGCTATTGCCGCCAAATCCTGCAAGCGCTTTTGAATCTTGGTTCCGTTCTCCCGGTAATTCATCAAGGCATCCTGCTGGCGCGGGTTCCTGTCGTTGCAAGTGTTTGGCGTGGGCCATCCCGCAAGCTGCGCCGTTACATCCAGCCGATCCGTTGATAGCTTCCCGTTGCGCACTCTTCCGCCCTGATAACCGCCCTTCCCGTCCGTCGCGGTTGGTGTCGGCCAACCAGCTAATACAGCAGCCGTTTGCAAATTCAGTCCGCCCTCTCTCCCTGCATTCGATGGATGTTTCCATGAATTGGCTGTCGGCGTCGGCCACCCAGAAGAGGCGTTGACGGATGTGCGGGGCACCGAAGCCCGCAGCGCAGAGATCGAAACCAGCGAAAGCGTATTCCGCTCTTTCCAGGTGATTGCGTACATCGTCGAGCCAGCCGAGGCCGTCTTTGCTCGCAACCTGTTCGCCAAAGATAACGTCAGGACGGCACTCCGATATAAGACGAAACCATGTGGGGAAGAGGTGGCGCTCATCGTCTTTTCCTTGCCGCTTTCCACAGGCGCTGAAAGGCTGGCAGGGGCATGAACCTGTCCAGACGGGGCGATCATCGGGCCATCCGGCACGGCGCAGGGCGTAAGACCAGACGCCGATCCCGGCAAAGAAGTGGCATTGCGTGAATCCTTTAAGGTCATTTGCGGTTACTTCCTCAATTGAGCGAGTGTCAACGACGCCCGGGGCGATGTGCCCAGCGTCGATCAGGTTGCGCAGCCACTGCGCGGCGAAGGGATCGATCTCGTTGTAATAAGCAACAGGGTGGACATTCATTCGCACACCCCGGCGTAAACGCTACTGCATACCGATTTATCGTTTGATTCCGCCAACAGATCGAATTGCGCGCCGCCCCGCGTCGTCATTGCCCAATCGCGATAAGACTCAATGCCGTATTCATCAACGGTAATAACTTCGATCCGCTTTTCCGCTCTACGCGGGTCATGAGTTGAAGGGAAAAAAGTAGAATTTCCACGGCGGGAACACGCCGCGACAAGGCGTTCCCACTCTGCAACACGCTTTATTTCTTCCGGCCAGCGGCTAAATATTTCTGCCAGTTCAGACTTGCGGGCATGGATACAAGGCATGCACCCGACACGGCTGCAACCTTGCTCATAGAGTGGGTTTGGTTTGATACCGTGGCGTTTCGCTAGGGCAAACACATCTTCATGTAACCAGTTAAGAATTGGGCGGTAGACGTGGAGGCCAGGCGTGTTATCTGCGTCTTCCTCCCAGGCTGGTAAACCGGCCCGTGCTGGTGACTCTTGCGCCCGAACACCCTGCCAGCTAATTACCTCGTCGAACTCATCCAGCGCTGGCAAAACCACCTGGTTTCGTACCGGTTCATGTTTCAGGTCAAATGTGCAGAAACGCGCCTTAGTGCTCGGGAAACGCCCTTTCCACATGCAGAGATCAAGGAATGGATTGCCTGTTGGTTTCAAAACTTCCAGTGCATGGTGAATACGTTCCGCCGCTTCTTCTGGCGACATTCCGCACTCTTCAACCAGAGAGACAGGCCACTTTTCTGCAATGAACCTACGTTTCCCCTCTATCTGACGAGAAAAATCAGCTTTAACACGAACTATTTTTCCCAGCCTGGATTCCAGATAGTCCAGGTATTCCATTGTTTGGGGGTGCTCATGGCCGGTATCAGCAAAAACAGTCGTATAAGACACACCGCTTTCAATGGCTAAAAGCCATTGCGCAAGGCTGTCTTTCCCTCCAGAAACAGAAACGATATTTATCGTATCCGTACCACTACAACGGGGATCTATGATCGACATTAGAAAGCCTCCCCATCATCAAACGCACCCGCCGCAACCATCGCGTTGTAGGTCGCATCACCCATTACGGCGCCACAATCAGGGCAACCGCCGCCGTAACGCCCGCAGCAGTCGCAGACAGGCAGCACGCCGATCACTTCTTTGGCCTTCTGTCGGTTGTCTTTGTCAGTGCTAACGGAACGTTGCACGCTGATTTCGTGCATCTTGAAGGGCTGATAAATCGCGCGAGTGGCTTCGGTGTCGCTGTTGGAAATGACGACCTTCACGCCATGCTTACGGTTAACTTCCAGCAGTGCCTGGACTAACTGGCGGTGGTTGTCTTCCGTGAATGGTTCGGTGTGGTATTGGGTGAAATTGGCGGTATCGCTGGCAGGCAGGTACGGCGGATCGCAGTAAATGGCTTCATCCGTCCCAACCATCACTTTGAGGGTGTTTTGAAACGAGCTGCACAGGAAAATAGCTTTGGTGTCGTTGGCCTTCTCAGCAAACTGGCGGATCTCCGCTTCCGGGAAGTAAGGCGTGGTTTTGTGCTGACCAAATGGCACGTTATAACCGCCGCTCTGGTTATAACGCACCACGCCGTTGTAGCCGTGGCGGTTGAGGTAGAGAAACAGAGCCGCGCGGGCCACATCAAGTAAGCCTTTTGTACCGTTGAAAATGCGGCGGTTCTGTAAGTATTCCTCTTTGGAATTGCCGCTCACAAAGAGCGGGCGGGCAAGATCAATCACCAGCTCAGGATTGCTTTTTACCTCACGATAAAGGCGGATCAGATCGGGGTTGATATCCGCAAGGATATAGCGACGATAATCGGTATTGAGGAAGACGGAAGCGCCGCCGACAAAAGGCTCAACGAGGCAACCAGCCTTTGGTAAATGTGGCAGTAATTCAGGCATCACGCGGCTTTTGCCGCCTGGCCATTTGAGGAGGGAACGGATCATAATGCCACCCCAGCCATAGCAAGGATAATGTTGCGAGTCAGGCGGCAGTCATACAGGGCACGATGTGGAACACCGATGTTCTCTTTGGGCCATGCATCCAGTGCGGTGGCCGCTTCGGTCAGCTTCTTCCATTTGTACTTACGGCGTAAAGCATCCCATTCGCCGTTAAACTCCGCATAAAGTCGCATTGCGCAGAACGGTGACATCTGCGGTAAAGGAAGCGCTGATGACTGCTCAATCATCCGCAAATCAAATTCAGCGTTATAGGTAATCCAGTACTTACCGAGTAGCTCCAGTACGGAGGGAAGAACATCGCTCCAGGCTGGCACATCAGCGACCATCTCGTTGGTGATGCCGTGAATGGCGGTCGCCTCTTCCGGGATGGCAATTGTTGGTTTAATCAAGGTATTCAGCAGAACTTCACCTTTCAGGTCAACGATCGCCACTTCTACGATCTGCGCGTCAGCGCCAAGGCCTGTCGTCTCGGTGTCGATGATGCGGTAATTTTTTCTGATCCAGCGTTCCGCCACGTCGCGCGGGTGTTCGGATTGCAGATCGTGGTAACAGGCCATGTCCGCCATCTGCCACATTCTGATAATCAAATCACGGGCTTCGCGTTCCTGCTCCGGCATAGCCCACCCGGCCATTGCGCCGGTCAGCATTGCGGTGAAGAACTCATTGCGTTTGTTGCGTTCTGCCATGTCACTTATCTCCATCTCGGGTGGTTAATTCACGGTTGTTTATCCAGTCCTCAAGCGAGGCCTGGATTTCATCAGCGGTGACGCTTTCCTTTTTCAGCTGGCCGACAAAAATACGAAGCAGCCACCAAAAGGTGGGCGCGTTCGTGTTTTCGTGCATTGGTACTTATCTCTACAAACTTCGGATCACTTATTTCGTTATCCAGTTTTATTGGCTTAATCGACATGCAACCTCCTGAAAAAGGCAAAACGGATCCCCGGCAAAATGAATACCGTTAATTAAAGCCTGCTTAATTAGTGGTTAGGACGAGGTTTTCTTTTTATCTGCCTGAACAGCCTTTCATGCCAGTAATAAAGAAAATCAATGAACGTCATACGTGCACGCTCATGATTCCCCCTTATTGCCTTTTCAAGGCCATAGACAATCAAATCAATTGTCGGGCTGTCCGGTGTTATATAAATACGCGAACCATTTTTAAGCTGAACAGTAAACCCTTTTTCGGCGCTTTCAATTGATTCGCGGATCAACATTTCCCGCTCCCACGATGTTCTCTCTTCGGTGAACATGGCGTACTCCGATGATCAGTAAAGATTTGGGTTCTTCCTTTGAGAGGGAATGCTTGCCGCTGCTCGCCTCAGGTCCTGCAACATTTCTGGGGTAACTTCAACCGATACCGCCAGCGGCTTTAAAAACATCACTGTTCTTGTTTCTGGTTCGCTCGGTTCGTTGCTGATTGAGGTCAGATCGTAGGGCTGAGGAATCTCACCATTGGTGATTGAGACAATAACATTGCGGAGTTCTTCCAGCGTGGCTTCATCGTTCTCACCCTCAAGCATGGCAAAGTGGTAAAGATGGGATACGCCATGACGTAACAACTGCAAAGAGTATTCGTGATTCCACTCCAGAAACTCTTTATTAAAATGGAAGCATTGCAGCAGGGAATTAATTTTATCTGCGTATTCTCGTTTCATTTCTTTTGCTCCGTAATTTTAACTTCATCTTAAGTTGCACTCTTCGGCAGTGGTCTCTAATTATTCCCTGAGCCGAAAACAGGAATAATCTGGCGAATACAATTAGCCAGAAAGCAAGCAACCAGCTATCGCGCAGAGATAAAGGAGCCATTTCTTATCCTGTCGATTGTTTGCATTGCTTCAGCTAATGCAAAGTCACGTCCATAATAATTATCAACACCGCCGTTATCATCCCGCTTATTAATCAGATATGAATTGCTTCTGTTAAAAGCATTGCGCGGTGATTTGCGGATAGTGAAGCCGTTAAAGACATAAACGTTTTTGCTTACCTGAACCAATCCCGGAGTGCTTCCGGCATGTGTCCCATGCTGTGAATAGCGCTTTTTCATTTATTAATTCACCGATGATTAGATTGGTTTCACGACTTAATACCATCTAAAAAGCAGAGGCTTTATCCAGATGGTTGAAGCCGTCCAAATACATGCGGGCGTAATACGCCACCATGTTGACCTGTAACAGCTCTCTGCGGCCTGGCATTGCTCTTGGCGCCAGAGGCAGATATCTGCGCTCGGCATCGCTTTGCACTTGACGCAAATCCATGCCGTAAAACTCTGCAAACTCTTTAAGTGTCATGCGTGGCTTGATGCCTTTCTCAGTCAGATATGCAAGGGCAAGTGTCATGGCTTCGCGTTCTTTAGTGCCGCAGACAGGTAAATCTGTGATTTTACGCACCTTTGAAGACGCAGCCTTTTCAATGGTGCTTTTCCGCGTTGTCGTCATGGGCTATCCTTTAGGATCGGTTTAGATTGGTTTAACAGGGGTTCTTATGAGAACCCTTGAGTGAATATTAGGGTGCTTTGGAGAACCCTGTCAATGACGATTGGAAAAAAATTACGAGATATAAGAGAAGCTGAGGGGCTGACCCGTGAGGAACTTGCTGAAATTACAGGCATTCCAGTACCGACAATGAAGCGTTACGAAACAGGCAGAATCGCTAACATAGGAAGCGATACCCTTACGAAGTACACTCAAAATCCCAGACTTTCTAAATATGCCCTTTGGTTAATGACTGACCAGATCGCACCAGAATCGGGACAAATATCCCCGGCTCTCTCCCCTGATGGGCAAGACAAAATCTCCAGCCCCCAAAAAGGCCAGAAGGCTGGCTAACTATCTATAAGATTTATAAAAATTGGGGTAATGGTGGTATTTGCAGCGAGATTGTTAGTTTCTTAGGGTGAGTGTTTTTGACATGACGATTAAATCACTGGGTAATGATGGCTGGATGGTAGATGTACGGCCACGGGGACGTAACGGTAAGCGAATCCGCAAGAAATTCGCTACCAAATCTGAGGCCCAGCAATATGAACGATGGGCTATCGCAACCCATCACAACAAAGAATGGGTTGATAAACCCAGGGATCGAAGTTCACTTACAGACCTGATAGCACTATGGTGGGATCGCTGCGGCAGCACGCTGAAAGATGGCGAAAACCGCCACGTAAAACTAAAGGCCACCGATCGCCGGTTAGGTTTCCCGCGTGCGATCGACGTTACACCCGAAGCATTTGCACAGTACAGGGCGAAGCGTATTACAGATGGCACTGCCCGTAAGACCGTGAACAACGAACATCGCGATCTAAAAGCGATGTTTAACAAGCTGCGGGAATTGGGTTTATTTCATGATCAAAATCCATTAACAGAACTCAGCGAACTGAAATTACCTCAAACGGAGTTAGGCTTCCTGACCAAAGACGCGATCCGCCGCGTTCTCTCAGCTTTCGAAGGCGATAACCTTAAAGCTGCAAAACTATGCCTTTCAACAGGTGCCCGCTGGAATGAAGCGGCCAGGCTCACGCGCGATCGCGTATACAGTGATCGCGTCACTTACACTGAAACCAAAAACGGCCAGCACCGAACCGTTCCCATTACCGCCGAACTTGCGAAGGAGATCACAGAGGGCGAAGGCCGGTTGCTTTTCCCAAACATTGATTACGACCTTGCCCGTAAGACACTTAAACGCGTTGCCCCTGAAATCCCCGCAGGACAGGCCACACATGTTTTCCGCCACACCTTTGCCAGTCACTTCATGGCGAACGGCGGCAACATCCTCGTTTTACAGCGTATTCTGGGACATTCCAGCATTAACCAGACGATGGTTTACGCGCACTTCTCACCCGATCACCTTGCGGATGCCGTTACGTTAAACCCGCTGGTAAATCTCGACTGAACCCTGTTCAAAAATGACCACACTCCGAAATTCGGTGATCCACATTTTGACCACACAGGATGGATTTAGAGGGGTTTTGTTTGGTTTCGTTGAGGTGTTAACTGCTTGATTTTAATATAAGCTACTGTTTTTAGTGATGTAAAAAAGGGGCGCAAGCGCCCCGTTGTGATACTCATTATGCACGTTCACCGTGCATCATCAGAACTTGTAGGTCACACCCACCGAGAAGATACCCGACCAGGACTTGTCGACCATTGGGCTATCTTTCACTTCATCGCTCAGGCGGATGTAGCGGCCAGTGCCGTACACGCTCCAGTCACCAAGGAAGTTGTAGTTGGCGCTCAGCTCCAGGTACGGATCCCAGCCATCGTCCGCATCGTAGCTTTTCAGGCCGCTGCGGCGGGATTCGTTTTTAGAAACACCGTAATAGTAGTCGTTATAGTTTTCGCTGCTGTACTGCACGCCAATACCCGGGGTAATGGTCAGCGCGCCGTTGTTGTAGCGATAAAGCCACGCCAGATCCCAGATATAGCCGTTGCTGTTATCCAGCGTATCGCCTGCCAGCGCGGTACGCAGGAAACCATACTCGGTATTATGGACGTAAGAGAGACCCGCCATCAGGGTGCCTTTACGCTTGTCCAGTTCGCGCAGCGCACGGCTGTCGCTGTCGCCCGGACGGAAGTGCGTAGGATCGTAATACGCCATGATGGAGAGTTTATCTGACGTATCGTTCCACAGATAATAGCCGCCGCCCAGGCCACGGAACCAAACGTTATCCCCTTCATAGGTGACAACCGGAACGGGATAAACATCGCGATCGTATTGTTTGTATGGGCTGTTGATGACTCCCACGCCCGCACCAACGGTCCACTGACTTTCCGCCTGTGCGGTGCTAACTGCGGTGGCGGCAAGTACGCCCAATGCAAGAAGTTTGAGTTTGGTCACAATCCATTCTTTCCTGTAGTCAAATAATCAGCGGGTGAAGTGTAACCGCCATTTACATCTATCCTCAAATTTTTTACCCACTAAACACGTTAATTAACCTGTTATTTTTTACTTTTCAGATGACAGCCTGCTTTCAGTCATGTGAACGCGTAATGACAAATGCCCGTTCGGCTTATCTCATCCATGGATTTTTTTGGATGAGTTATTGATATGTCATTGAAATTGGATTTTACCGGCATGCAAGTTTTGCAAATGCCATCTACGCTTTAATTTAAGAGGAGATTTTGCTGAACACCCTGCAGTGCTTAGCGTTCGACCTGGCATACAGGTTGCTGCTCTGGCAGTGAGGTGCGAGAAATACTCTTCCGGGAGCCTCCACTACTCATACGAACGGCTCTTTTCCTGTGCTAAAAAACGAAAGGACGGCATGCCATGAATATATTCGATCACTATCGCCAGCGCTATGAAGCTGCCAAGGACGAAGAGTTCACACTGCAGGAGTTTCTTACCATTTGTCGGCAAGATCGCAGTGCCTATGCCAATGCGGCAGAACGGCTATTGATGGCCATTGGTGAGCCAAACATGGTTGACACTGCCCTTGAGCCACGGCTTTCCCGTCTCTTTTCGAATCGGGTGGTTGCCCGATACCCGGCGTTTGAAGAGTTCTACGGCATGGAAGATGCCATTGAGCAAATCGTCTCCTACCTCAAGCATGCCGCTCAGGGCCTGGAAGAGAAGAAACAGATCCTCTATTTACTGGGGCCTGTCGGGGGCGGTAAATCCTCTCTGGCCGAACGCCTGAAAGCGCTGATGCAGCGCGTGCCGATTTACGTGCTCAGTGCCAACGGCGAGCGCAGCCCGGTGAATGACCATCCGCTGTGCCTGTTTAATCCGCAGGAAGATGCGCAGATCCTCGATAAAGAGTTTGGCATCCCGCATCGCTACCTCGGAACCATCATGTCGCCGTGGGCGGCGAAGCGCCTGCATGAGTTTGGCGGCGATATCACCAAATTCCGCGTTGTGAAGGTGTGGCCGTCGATTCTGGAACAGATCGCCATCGCTAAAACGGAACCGGGTGATGAGAACAACCAGGACATCTCGGCGCTGGTCGGTAAAGTCGATATCCGTAAGCTGGAACACCACGCGCAAAACGATCCGGATGCCTACGGCTATTCCGGCGCGCTCTGCCGGGCGAACCAGGGGATCATGGAATTCGTCGAGATGTTTAAAGCGCCTATCAAGGTGCTGCACCCCCTGCTGACCGCCACGCAGGAAGGGAACTATAACGGGACGGAAGGTATCTCCGCCCTGCCGTTTAACGGCATCATTCTGGCGCACTCGAACGAATCAGAATGGGTCACCTTCCGTAACAACAAGAACAACGAGGCGTTCCTTGACCGCGTGTACATCGTCAAGGTGCCTTACTGCCTGCGGATCTCTGAAGAGATTAAAATCTACGAGAAGCTGCTCAACCACAGTGAACTGGTGCATGCGCCTTGCGCACCGGGAACGCTGGAAACGCTGTCGCGCTTCTCTATCCTGTCACGCCTGAAAGAGCCGGAAAACTCCAGCATCTATTCGAAAATGCGCGTGTATGACGGTGAAAGCCTGAAAGATACCGACCCGAAAGCGAAGTCGTATCAGGAGTACCGGGACTACGCCGGCGTCGATGAGGGGATGAACGGTCTTTCTACCCGATTCGCGTTTAAAATCCTCTCCCGCGTGTTTAACTTTGACCATGCTGAAGTGGCGGCTAACCCGGTGCATCTGTTCTACGTTCTGGAGCAGCAGATTGAACGCGAGCAGTTCCCGCAGGAGCTGTCCGAACGGTATCTTGAGTTCCTTAAAGGCTACCTGATCCCGAAATACGCCGAGTTTATTGGCAAAGAGATCCAGACGGCTTATCTGGAATCCTATTCGGAATATGGTCAGAACATTTTCGACCGTTACGTCACCTATGCCGACTTCTGGATCCAGGATCAGGAGTACCGCGACCCGGATACCGGCCAGCTGTTTGACCGTGAATCCCTGAACGCCGAGCTGGAAAAAATCGAGAAGCCTGCCGGGATCAGCAACCCGAAAGACTTCCGTAACGAGATCGTGAACTTCGTTCTGCGTGCCAGAGCGCACAACAACGGACGTAACCCGAACTGGACCAGCTACGAAAAACTGCGCACGGTTATCGAGAAGAAAATGTTCTCGAATACCGAAGAGCTGCTGCCGGTCATTTCGTTTAACGCCAAAACTTCAACCGACGAGCAGAAAAAGCACGACGATTTTGTCGACCGCATGATGGAGAAAGGCTATACCCGCAAACAGGTTCGCCTGCTCTGCGAGTGGTACCTGCGCGTGCGCAAATCGTCCTAAAACAAGTGCCCGGTAGCGCTCGCGCTTACCGGGCCGACAACATGCAAGTTGGCAAATGCAGTACGGGGGAACTATGACCTGGTTCATTGACCGGCGTCTTAACGGCAAAAACAAGAGCACGGTGAATCGCCAGCGCTTCTTGCGTCGTTATAAAGCGCAAATTAAACAGTCGATCTCCGAGGCCATCAACAAACGCTCGGTGACCGACGTCGACAGCGGCGAATCTGTCTCCATTCCAACCGATGACATCAGTGAACCGATGTTTCATCAGGGACGAGGCGGCCTGCGCCATCGCGTCCATCCCGGTAACGATCACTTTATTCAGAACGACCGCATCGAACGTCCTCAGGGCGGTGGCGGCGGTTCCGGCAGTGGACAAGGCCAGGCCAGCCAGGACGGCGAAGGTCAGGATGAGTTCGTCTTCCAGATTTCGAAAGATGAATATCTCGATCTGCTTTTTGAGGATCTGGCCCTGCCCAACCTGAAAAAGAATCAGCACCGACAGCTTAACGAATACAAGACCCATCGCGCGGGCTACACCGCCAACGGCGTGCCCGCCAATATCAGCGTGGTGCGTTCCCTGCAGAACTCGCTGGCACGACGCACGGCGATGACCGCAGGTAAACGGCGGGCGCTACGCGAACTGGAAACCAGCCTGAAGGTGGTGGAAAACACCGAACCGGCGCAACTGCTGGAAGAGGAGCGCCTGCGTAAGGAGATCGCGGAACTGCGCGCGAAGATCGACCGCGTACCGTTTATCGACACCTTCGATTTACGTTACAAGAACTACGAAAAACGTCCTGAACCTTCCAGCCAGGCCGTCATGTTCTGTCTGATGGACGTGTCCGGCTCGATGGACCAGGCTACCAAGGATATGGCGAAGCGGTTTTATATTCTGCTCTATCTGTTCCTGAGCAGAACCTATAAGAACGTGGAAGTGGTCTATATCCGCCATCATACTCAGGCCAAAGAGGTGGATGAACACGAGTTCTTCTATTCGCAGGAGACCGGCGGCACCATCGTCTCAAGCGCCCTGAAGCTGATGGATGACGTGGTGAAAGAGCGTTACGACCCGGCACAATGGAACATCTATGCCGCTCAGGCGTCCGATGGCGATAACTGGGCGGACGATTCCCCGCTGTGCCACGACATTCTGGCGAAAAAAATTCTGCCGGTAGTACGTTACTACAGCTATATCGAAATCACCCGACGCGCGCACCAGACGCTGTGGCGCGAATATGAACATCTGCAGTCGATGTTCGATAACTTTGCGATGCAGCATATCCGCGACCAGGATGATATTTATCCGGTGTTCCGGGAGCTGTTCCAGAAACAATCAGCCACCAGCAATGCCTGACCCCACAGCCAGCGGCTCCGCTGGCTGTTTTCACTCTCTGTCCTCTCTCCCCCCGGTTACGCCATCTGTGCTAGTGTAGTCAGTTGCGTATTGGCGTTTAACAGGGAAATCACGATGTCTGATGAAACCATGGGGACAACCACCCACCAGCAGCTTATTGCGTTACTCACCGCACAGGGTGCGCGCTTTCGCGTGATGGAACACGACGCGGTAGGAAAATGCGAAGCGGTAAGCGAAATCCGCGGCACCGCGCTCGGCCAGGGCGCAAAAGCGCTGGTGTGCAAGGTGAAGGGAAACGGCGTGAAAAAACACGTTCTGGCGATCCTGGCGGCTGATTTGCAGGCCGACCTGAGCCAGCTTGCCAGCCATTTCGGCGGGTCAAAGGCCTCTCTCGCCAGCCCGGCCGAGGTCGATGTCCTCACCGCCTGCGTGTTTGGCGCGATCCCGCCGTTTAGCTTTCACCCGGACCTGACGCTGGTTGCCGATCCACTGCTGTTTGAGCGTTTTGATGAAATCGCCTTCAACGCCGGGCTGCTGGAAAAATCGGTCATAATGGATACCCAGGATTATCTGCGTATCGCCCGGCCCGAGCTGGTGGCGTTTCGCCGCCAGTAGGCCGGGCTGGATAGCGTCAGAAGGTGACGTTCATTTTTGCCCAGAAGGTGCGACCAGGCTCGTTAACCGGCGTGTCGGAGGAGTAGCCAAAACTGCTGTTCCCCGCCAGGTTGAGGTGCTCGCTATAGCTTTTATCGAACAGGTTATCGACGCCGCTACTGAGCTTAAGGTTCTTATTCACTTTGTAGGCCGCGTTGGCGGAGACGATCGCAAAGCCCGCACTCTGGTCAAAGTCTTTCCCCACCACGTTGCCTTCGTTCAGCGCCACCCGGTGCTGAGGGCTGACCATGCGCAACAGCCCCGTTGAGCTAAGGTCGCCCTTCTCCCACGTCAGACCCAGACGCGCTTCCAGGGGCGGCATCTGCGGCAGCGGCTGGTTATCGTCAGTATTTTCTCCCCACGAGTAGTTCAGCGTGGCGTCGGTTTTCCACTGATCGTTTAGCTGATAGGATGCGCCCATTTCGCCGCCCATAATGGTGGCATCAACGTTATCCGCCTGGCTGACATGGCTGTCGTCTGGATCGTAAAGGAAGAGGATGTAGTCGTTGATCCGACCCACGTAGGCAGAGATCCAGCCGGTGGTGTGCTTCCCTTTATACTGCGCGCCAATATCGAGCTGCGTTGTTTTTTCCGGTTTAAGATTGTCGAAAACATCGGATGTACCGTCCGGCCCGTAGGTCGGGGAAAAGAGTTCCCAGTAGTCCGGGAAGCGTTCGGTGTAGCCCAAACCGGCGTAGACCATCGCAGGCGCAGAGCCGAGGTTATGCTCAACGCGCAGGAAGCCCGCCGGCAGCGTGTCATCCCGGCTGCTGCTGCCCACGCCGGAATAATTGTCCACCTCCACTTTGTCCAGACGCGCGCCGCCAATGATTTTGCTCAGGTCGGTGGCGTTCCAGGTCAGCTCGCCAAACGTGCCGTAATCGTGGAAGCGGGCATCTTCCTGCCAGCCTGCGTCCTCATCCTCTTCGTTACTGCGATGGGTATTGGTTTGCATATCAACGCCGCTTTGCAGCTGGAAATCGGACCACAGCCAGGTACCCATCATTCTGCCACCCACCGTGCGGCGATCGACCTGCTTGTCCATTGGCATCGACATGTCCATTGTCCCCATCGGCATACCACCCATGGTGCCGGAAGACATATCCGATGATGAACGCATGGAGTAGTTGTCCATGATATGGTTGGCGTAGTTGTAGTACAGGCTCATATCCAGCGAGTCGAATACCTCACCGATATTCTCTTTTTTGAAGCGCAGCCCCAGGCTTTCACGTTTGAACTGTGAGCCGTCCATCCCGCGCCCGGCGTAGCTGGCATCGCCATTACCTTGCCCGGCAGTCAGCTCCAGCAGCGTGTCGGCATCCGGCGTCCAGCCGATGGCCATATCGGTATTCCATTTGTCCCACTTCGAGGCCACGCGATCGCCATTGCCGTCTTTGTAATCGCCAGACGTTGAGTTGTTGCCGTTCAGGCGCACGTAGCCATCTTCATTACCAAAGCTGACGTCAGCGTTCTCGTCGAAACGGTCGTTTGAGGCCGCAAGGAAGCTGGCGTCACCTTTGATTCCGGCTTTATCAAAGCGCGGCGGTTCGCGTTCGAACCGTACCGTCCCGGCGGAGTTTCCCGGCCCCCAGAGTACCGTTTCCGGCCCTTTGGTGACCGTCAACAGGTCGTAGCTCTCAGGGGAGATATACGAGCTGGGCGCGTCCATACGCGACGGGCAGGCTCCGAGCATTTCGCTGTCGTTGGTTAACAGGCGCAGGCGTGAGCCAAACATGCCGCGAAACACCGGATCGCCGTTACTGCCCCCGTTGCGGATCTGGCTAAACCCCGGGATGGTTTTCAGATAATCCGAGCCGTCGCTGGCTGGCACCGGCTGGCGCGGAGTTTTTGGCGATGTCACCACTTCCAGCGGCGAGAGCACCGGTGCCGTTACGGTGATCACATCATCATCGTTTAACTGCGCCGCCGGGTTGGTCTCTGCCGCAACCGAAGAGCATGACAACGCCACCAGCAGCGATAATACCAGCGGATGAGGTTTAAAAAGGTCGTTTTCCATTCGTAAGCCCGGGGAATAAAAGAATGATGTCCCGCCGAAAACAGCTGTCCGGCTGAACGAGTTTTAGGCATAAAATTTTGCAGGGACGGGCTGCCCGGAACAACGACGACTGAGGAGAATATGAAGTGAATAAGAGACTTGAAAAAGAAGGGTAATGCAGGTACGCGAACTTGTCAGTAAGGGAGGTTAACCGTGGCGTTCAAGAAATAATACCGATGCCACCAGGATTGCCGCAATGGTAAAAAAGGTTCCTGAAATACAGAGCATATCAACAAAGGCGGGATCGTTCATTTTCTCTCTCCGGGGCGACTTTTCTCTTTTGTAGCGCCAGATAATGACAGCGGTATGACATTTCCACGACGGAATAAAGACGCTGACGCTGAAACGATTCGTGAATGGCAGTCCCGCTCGCGCCGCAAAATCATTATTCGTTACGTTAATTTGTTACCGGTATCACGAAAAGGAGTTTCCATAACTCCGTTGCCAAATCTCGCAATTGTGAACCGGGCGGGCGTGGTTAAACATAGTTATGACAACACATCATAAATAACCTCATACGGGCAAGGCGATTACCATGACCGATAAGATTACCCGCAAAGAAAAAATCAGCTATGGACTCGGCGATATGGCCAGCCATATCGGGCTGGATAACGTGATCATTTTTCTCACCTTTTATTATACCGACGTCGTCGGGCTGCCTGCCGCATTCGTCGGCACCATGTTCCTGCTGGCGCGCACGGCGGATGCCATTATCGATCCGGCCATGGGTTATATCGCCGACAGAACCCGCACGCGCTGGGGGAAATTCCGCCCGTGGATGCTGTGGCTGGCCCTGCCTTTTGGCGCAAGCTGCCTGCTGACGTACGCGGTGCCGGCGTCACTCGACCTGCACGGTAAAATGATCTTCGCAACCGTCAGCTACACCCTGATGATGCTGATGTACACCGCCATTAACATTCCGTACTGCTCCATGGGCGCGGTGATTACCCCTGATAACGATGCCCGTATTTCCCTGCAGTCGTACCGCTTTTTCCTCGCCACGCTGGGCGGCGCACTGTCGACATTCTTTATGATGCCGCTGGCAGAATTTATTGGAGGCGACGATAAATTACTGGGCTACCGCTGGGCGATGGCGATTATGGCAACCGTGGCAGTGATTATGTTCTGGATCTGCTTTGCGAATACCCGTGAACGCATTAATGCCCCGCCTACCCATAATAATTACCTGTCTGAGCTCCGGGATTTATTCCGTAACGATCAGTGGCGCGTGGTTGCCGTTCTGGTATTAACCAATATTGGCTTTGGGGTTATTCGCCTCGGGGCAATGATGTATTTCGTCACCTATTACCTTGGCAGCGCCAGCTATTTTATCTGGATGCTGGGCGCGCATATTTTAGGTAAAGCCGCCGGGAGCGCGCTGGCAAAACGGCTGACGCAAAACTACAGCAAGGTGCAGATGTTCGGCTATTGCTCGGTGCTCGCGGGCGTGTTGAGTATCGGCCTGTTCTTTGCCCCTAAATCGGTGCTGGTCCTGGTGCCGCTCACCTTTATCGTCTCCACGCTCTACCAGGCTACCACTACGCTGATGTGGGTGATGATGGCTGACGTAGCCGACTACGGCGAATGGAAGCAAGGCAAGCGCATGGACGGGGTGATCTTCTCGACGTTCCTCGCCGTACTGAAGCTCGGCATGGCGATCGGCGGCGCCATCGTCGGCTGGACCCTGGGCTTTAGCGGCTATGTGGCGAACGCCCCGGAACAGACCACCACCGCGATGTACTGCATCATCGCGCTGTTCACCCTCGTGCCCGGCATTCTGTCGCTCTGCGCGTTTGCCACGCTGCGCTGGTACAGGCTCGACGATAACACTATGAAAACTATCCAACTCGCCAAACACCCCGTTTAAAAGGACGCGCTATTTATGAGTGAGCTGATTCAACATTCCAACAGTATTGAGTGGCGTTTTGAACGTCAGATCCTGCGTATTGAACCCTGGGGCGAGAACAGCCTGCGCGTCCGGGCAACCTGCGCTGCGGATTTCAGCGACGCACTGCAGGCACTCCTGCCCGCGTCGCCCTGTTCCGCCGAGATCACGGCGGAAGCCGAACGCCTGACCCTGCGCAACGGGAATATTCTCGCCACGCTCAACCTGAAGGGCCAGCTGGCATTTTATAACGCGCGCGGTGAGCTGCTGTTAGAGGAGATGTGGCGGCAACGTTCAACGGTCGGCATCGGCGCCAGTGAAAAGAGCCAGGATAAATACGTTAGCGCCCTGAAGCTGGATGGCCGTGAATTTAAGCCGCTGGCGGGCGGTAAGTATCAGCTGACGGTGCGCTTTGAATCGCGCGCGGATGAGCGTATCTACGGCATGGGCCAGTACCAGCAGCCGTGGCTGGATCTCAAAGGCTGTTCGCTGGAGCTGGCGCAGCGTAACTCCCAGGCCAGCGTGCCGTTTATGCAATCCAGCCTCGGCTACGGCCTGCTGTGGAACAACCCGGCCATTGGCGAGGCCAGCTTCGCCAAAAACCAGACCGAATGGCGTGCCCGCGTGACGGGCGAGATGGACTACTGGATCACCGCTGCGGATACGGTGGCCGACATCACCCGCCAGTATGTAAAAGCAACCGGCGCGCCGCCTCAGGCACCGGCGTTTATCAGCGGATTGTGGCAGTGCAAATTGCGCTACCGCACGCAGCAGGAGGTGCTGGAGGTGGCACGCGAATACCGCCGTCGTCACCTGCCGCTCTCGGTGATGGTGATCGACTTCTTCCACTGGCCAAATCAGGGCACCTGGTGCTTTGATCCCCTCGACTGGCCCGATCCCAAAGCGATGGTCGATGAACTGCGCGAGCTGGGCATTGCCCTGATGGTCTCGGTCTGGCCGACGGTAGAGGCGCGAAGCCCGCTTTATCCGCTGATGAAGGCCAAGGGCTGGCTGGTCAGCAGCGAACGCGGCGTGCAGGTGAATCTCGACTTTATGGGCAACACCACCTTCTTCGACGCCACCCACCCGCAGGCGCGCGAGTTTGTCTGGGACACCGTGAAAAAAAATTACTACGACCTGGGCATCAAGCTGTTCTGGCTGGACGAGGCGGAACCGGAATACCGGGCCTATGACTTCGACAACTATCGCTACTACGCAGGACCGGTGCTGGAGGTGGGCAACCGCTATCCGAGAGACTTCGCCCAGGGCTTTTACGATGGTCTGCAGGCGAACGGTGAAACCGACATCGTTAACCTGGTGCGCTGCGCATGGGCCGGAAGCCAGCGTTACGGCGTGCTGGCGTGGTCGGGCGACGTTCACTCCTCGTTCCACGCGTTTCGTAACCAACTCGCGGCCGGGTTGAATATGGGGCTGGCGGGCATCCCATGGTGGACCACCGACATCGGCGGTTTCCAGGGCGGTAACGTTAACGATCCGGCATTTCACGAACTGCTGATCCGCTGGTTCCAGTGGGCGGTGTTCACCCCGGTTCTGCGCATGCACGGCTATCGTGAACCGCAAATTCAGCCGCCGGAACGCTACCGGGACGGCATCCCCCAGTGCAACAGCGGCTCGCCTAATGAGCTGTGGAGCTACGGAGAGGATAATTTTGCCATCATGCAGCACTGGCTCAGCGTGCGCGAAAAACTGCGTCCGTACATTGATGCACTGTATGAAAACGCCCACCAGCACGGCGACCCGCTGATGCGCCCACTGTTCTGGCACTATCCACAGGAGAAACAAAGTTGGGAAGTTGAAGACCAGTATCTGTTTGGCGAAGATCTGCTCGTGGCGCCGGTGATGCATGCGGGCCAACGTGAACGCGAGGTGTGGCTCCCTGCCGGGCACGGCTGGATTGCCCTGAACGGTGAGCGCTATGCCGGAGGCGCACGCGTATGCGTGCCTGCTGCCCTCGACACCATCCCGGTATTTGTCCGTGAAGGCAGCCCGCTGGTCAGCGAACTGGTAGGTTAAGATCGGGCAAGCGCCCAAAAAATAGAGGATTTTTTTATAAAAGCCTGCTTGCTTTCGCGTTTGCGCGTAAAGTTAGCAGGCTTACTCTTTTTGGCAAGGATCCCGTCATGTTTGACCCTACTCTGCTCATTCTTCTGGCCCTGGCTGCGCTCGGTTTTGTCAGCCATAACACCACCGTCGCGATCTCTATTCTGGTGCTGATCATCGTCCGCGTGACCCCGCTGAACACCTTCTTCCCGTGGATAGAAAAACAGGGGCTTACCCTCGGGATTATCATTTTGACCATCGGGGTGATGGCTCCCATCGCCAGCGGTACGCTTCCCGCCTCCACGCTGCTGCACTCCTTCGTCAACTGGAAATCGCTGGTGGCGATTGCGGTCGGGGTATTTGTCTCGTGGCTGGGTGGGCGCGGCGTCACGCTGATGAGCAGCCAGCCCTCGCTGGTGGCCGGTTTACTGGTGGGCACGGTGCTGGGGGTGGCCCTCTTTCGTGGCGTACCGGTGGGGCCGCTGATTGCCGCCGGTCTTGTCTCGCTGTTTATTGGGAAGTCGTAGTCAGGTTGGCGATGTAGCGCGCCGGAGTCTGGCCTAATCCTTTTTTAAACATGGTGATAAACGCGGTGGTCGAGTCATACCCCAGCGACTGTGCCGCGTCCTGTACCGACTTCCCACCAATCAATAATTGCAGCGCGACAATCAGCTGCAATTGATGCCGCCAGCGACGAAAGCTCAACCCGGTCTCTTTGACCACCAGCCGCGCCAGGTTGCGCTCGCTCATGGCAAAATGGCTTGCCCACTGCCCCAGTGTTTGCCAGGCCGCCGGCTCTTTCGCCATTTTCTCGCTCATCATGCGGATTTTGGGATGCGGAGAGACAGGCAGCTGGAGATGCTCTTGGGGCTGCAGCGGCAGCTCGTCAAACAGCACATCCACCAGCCGCGCGGTGGCAGGCTCATGCAGCTGCTCCCGGGCTTTATCCGCCAGGGCCAGAATCAATTCCCGCACCAGCGGTGATATTTTGAGCGTGCAGCAGCGCTCCGGCAGGCCGAGCGTGCCGGGTTCAATAAACAAAAAGCACAGCTGTGCACCGGGCGTGGCGGTATTACTGTGGGGCATCTGGCCGGGGATCCACACCGCGTACTGCGGGGGTACCATCAGCATGGCGTTTGCGACGTCGCAGGTTATCGCGCCCCCCAGCGCCAGGATCAGCTGGCCTTTGCGGTGCTGGTGCAGCGCAATGTGCTGCTCCTCGGCGACGACGCGGATGCGAAACGCCACTGCCGCATCGTGCTGGCTGTCCGGATCGTAGCCATCCAGGCCGAGACTGTTCATCATATTGTCCGATTTTAGCGATAAACTGTCATTTTAGCCTGATTTCAACCGCGCAGAAAATCGGTATTGTGTGCCCTCGCTTGAACGTATGAGAACATAATGACTACTGCTATTCGCACTTCAGGAAAACAGGGTGCGCTGCTGATCGCAGGTATCCTGATGATTGCCACAACGCTGCGCGTGACCTTTACCGGTGCCGCGCCGCTGCTCGACACCATCCGTCAGGACTATGGCCTTAGTACAGCGCAAACCGGCCTGCTGACGACCCTGCCTTTACTGGCGTTCGCGCTGATATCACCGCTTGCTGCAGGCGTAGCCCGACGCATCGGCATGGAGCGCAGCCTGTTCATCGCCATGCTGTTGATCTGCGCGGGAATTGGCGTGCGTTCCCTGCCGTCCGCCACGCTGCTGTTCGTCGGAACGGCGGTGATCGGCTGCGGTATCGCACTGGGTAACGTGCTCCTGCCGGGGCTTATCAAGCGTGATTTTCCGGGCCAGGTTGCGAAACTGACCGGCGCCTACTCCCTGACGATGGGGGCCTCTGCTGCGCTAGGCTCTGCGCTGATTGTGCCCCTGGCGTTAGGTGGCGCGGGCTGGCACGGCGCGTTGCTGATGCTGATGATCTTTCCGCTGGCGGCGCTGTTGCTGTGGTTACCCCAGTGGCGTCAGGCGCCTGCCGCCACGGTGACCGGGGCCGGTGCGCTGCACAACCGCGCCATCTGGCGCTCGGGGCTGGCCTGGCAGGTGACGCTGTTTTTAGGCATCAACTCGCTGATCTACTACGTCATTATCGGCTGGCTGCCGGCGATCCTGATTAGCCACGGCTATAGCGAAACCCAGGCGGGCTCCATGCATGGACTGCTTCAACTGGCGACCGCCGTACCCGGGCTTGCCGTGCCGTTGATCCTCCATCGGCTGCGCGATCAGCGCGGGATCGCCGGGCTGGTGGCCCTGATGTGCGCCGTCAGCGCGGCAGGTTTCTGGTTTGCGCCTGATATGGCGGTGGTGTGGACGCTGGTGTTTGGTTTTGGCTCCGGGGCCACGATGATCCTTGGCCTGACGTTTATCGGCCTGCGCGCCAGCTCTGCGCACCAGGCGGCGGCGCTGTCGGGAATGGCGCAGTCGATTGGCTATCTGCTTGCGGCATCCGGCCCGCCGCTGATGGGGAAAATTCATGATACGGCGGGAGACTGGCACATCCCACTGCTGGCCTGTGCGCTGGCCGCCGTAGTGATGGCCGTGTGCGGCGTGTTTGCCGGGCGTGACCGGGTCATCGCGCCCCGCTAACGACTCAGGCAGACCCGGTGGTCTGCCTGTTTTTTATTCCCGTGCGGCGCGCAGCATCGCCTGCACCAGCACAACCGGACGTCCCTCAAGCGCAGCACGCTCGTGCTGGAACAGGGTGATCACAAAGAAAGGATGCGCCACAAGCTCGGCTGCGCGGACCTCGCCATTTTCATCCCAGCCCGTGACACGCATAGCGCCGCTCTCCAGCTCCTGCGCAAATTCCGCTGACACGCCATAATTGCAGTGATATCCCTCGCGGATCTCGTCTTTGCCATAGGCTTTGGCAATCAGGGTATTACTGCGCAGTTCGATGACGTCGGTTTGCTCAACCAGAGAGCAGGCCAGCGGCGCGATAACCCATCGCCCTTCCGCGTCGGTCTCGGCATGGCTCGCATCATCCCAGCCCAGTACGTTACGCGCGTATTCAATCAGCGCATGCTGGAACCCGCCGCAGGTGCCCAGGAAGGGAACGCTGTTTTCACGCGCGTAGCGCGCGGCAATAAAGGCCGCCTGCGTGTTTTTATAAGGGCTTGCAGGCACCAGCCAGATGGCATCGTAGCCAACCAGATCTTCGGGACTGGTCAGCTCGGTCGTCGCAATCCAGTCGTAGTCCGCCGTGAGCTCCAGAACAGCGGCAGCGTCGTCAATAGCCAGCGGGATGGCCTGGTGCGCAATAACCTCGGGATTGTAATCGCCGACCAGCGCAATGCGCAGCGTCGTTTTAACCGGAAGATGTTCCATGGGGGGATTCCTTACGCCTGTGGAGTATTCAATAACATAAGGAACCTCAGACTACCGATCTTTTGCAGTTCTCACAATACCTTAAATTGGGTGGGCATACCTGAGGTGCTATAGTGAACCCGCGAACACATTGCGGCATTAAGGAGGGAAAATGATCCAGATTAAACGCGTGTATGAGCAGGCCAGTGCGGAAGATGGCTACCGGGTGCTGGTGGACAGGCTGTGGCCACGCGGGGTGAAAAAAACCGACCTCGACTGTAACGAGTGGTGTAAGACGCTCGCCCCATCAGGCGAGTTACGCAAGGCGTTTCACAGCGAAACGATCGACTTTACGGCCTTTAGCAAGGCATACAAAAAGGAGCTGGCGCACCATCGGGATGAAGGCCAGCGCCTTGCTGAACGGGCAAAAAATCAGACCGTTACCTTGCTCTACGGCGCAAAAGATAAAACGCAGAATCACGCCCTGGTGCTGGCGGACTGGCTGCGTCATTTATGAACGCGTAAGCGCCTGCTCATCCTGCGTTTGCAGGGCGTTATCCGGAGTAAGCGGCATGAGATGTTCCGGGCGCACGAACGCAAAGCCGTGCTGGTTATCGAAGGCGTAAACATCGCCCGTAACCAGCCAAAGCGCGCGCTCTGAGGTAGTGGGTAACTGCGTCATCACGCCGTTTACCGGGTTCACAAAACGCTGGCCCGGCTGGCACAGGCCAAACAACTCTACAGACTTACCGATATTACGACGCCCTGCCGTCGTGCGGGCACCGATGATTATCGCGAGGCTGCCCGGTTTTAGCTGAAACATACTTCTCTCGTGGTCATAAGGGCCAGAAACTGGCTAAGAATAATCCTAAAGAGAAGTGTAGCGTACTCTTAATACCGCTGTCACCTGGCAGGTTGCGGATGATCGCGACGGAAGAGCTCCCACTCCTCAATCACCTCGCCACTGGGCAGTTTACACTCGGTGCGGACACCCTGCGGGCTCTGAACGGGGATCTGCTCTCCCCCTTTTTCCAGGCAATAGACAGAGGCGGGATTGGCCATGCCGATGGTCTGCGGCGGTTTCGGCGCGTCGGGCGGTGTGGAATGGGTGGTACACGCGGCAAGGGGCAAGGCCAGAGCCAGTAGCAAATATCTCTTCATTTTCATCCTCCTGAATTTCATGAACGTTAGGGTAACGGGTCGGCCGCGCTTTCTCCATGATTTCTCCATCATAACTGCACTTTTGATGCGTAATCTCATGCCTGTTCTCGATATGACCAGAGAACATCATTCCGTAATCAAGATGTTTTGCCCCGGTTCACCATCGGGGCTTTTTTTCTTTTCGCCCCCCCTTTCTGAATATATAAAATTTCTTATATTCATGTTTTACTATGGCTGAAGTCTAAAATTTCAGCATAACATGCAGATGCGGACGTCTTCTGCATGGGAGTTTATCTACGTCATGTCGGATACTATCCTTGCCCGGGTTTCTGAAACCCTCTCTACCGAGCAATCTCTTGAAAGCCTTGTTCGCCAGCTGCTGGAAATGCTGGAGATTGTGACCGACATGGAGTCGACCTACCTGACGAAAGTCGATATCAGCGCGCGACTGCAGCATATTTTGTACGCCCGCAACAGCAAACAGATGCAGATCCCCGAAGGACTGAGCGTCCCCTGGGGCGATACGCTGTGCAAGCGGGCGCTGGACAGCAATGCGATTTTCAGTAACGAGGTGGCTGTGCGCTGGGCCGACTGCGACGCGGCGAAGGCATTGGGGATAACCACCTACGCCAGTATCCCGATCTATCTTGCTGATGGCTCGCTGTACGGTACGCTGTGCGCGACCAGCACGCAGAAAAAGCAGCTCAGCGATCGCGCCGAGCAGGTACTGAGACTGTTTGCAGGATTGATTGCCCAGTACATCCAGAAAGAGTCCCTCCTTTCCCAGTTACGGGAAGCCAACGCGGCGCTTATTGCGCACTCCTACACGGATGCCCTCACCGGGTTACCCAACCGACGCGCGATATTTGAGAACCTCAACACCCTGTTCTCGCTGGCGCGGCACCTGAAGCGCCACGTCATTATTGCCTTTATCGACCTCGATGATTTCAAATCCATTAATGACCGTTATGGACACGAAACCGGCGATCGTTTCCTGATTGAAGTGGGTAAACGCCTGACGGCGGCACAAACCCAGGACGATATTATCGGCAGGCTGGGGGGCGATGAGTTTATGGTGGCCTGTCTGAGCGTTTGCGACATTGACGATGAACACGCGCAGATAACCCCGCTTAAAACCCGACTGAGCGCCTGTATTGCCGGTGAGTACCGGCTGGATAACGTACATATCGTTTATCCCGGTGCGAGTCTTGGGGTGATTGCCGTCGATCCAGCCAAAACCGATGCCGACAGCGCATTGCGTGCGGCGGATATCGCGATGTATCAGGATAAAAAAGGGAAAAGCAAAACAGGCTTTCTCATGATGGATTAACCCCGTACACTCTGGGGCGTTTGATAAACCGAAACAGGTGATAGCATGAGAATCGGAATCCTCTTCCCGGTCGTGATCTTTATCACGGCGTTAGTTTTTCTGGCATGGTTTTTTGTCGGTGGTTACGCCGCGCCGGGGGCATAAATGAGAAAGACAACAATTATTATGCTGCTGGTGGCTGTCGTCGCCGTTGCCGGAACGCAGCTTGGCTGGTGGTGACACCCGCGCATAAAAAAGGCCGCCATCAGGCAGCCTTTTTCAACGCATCTTGAACTTAGCTTTTGATTTTTCTGTAGATAAACAGAACAACCAGCGCACCAATCACCGCGACGGCAAAACTGCCGAAGTTGAATCCGTCCACTTTACCGAATCCGAACAGGGTGCTGATCCAGCCGCCAACCACCGCGCCGATAATACCCAGTATTACGGTGACGATAAAACCACCGCCATCTTTGCCCGGCATAATCCACTTCGCCAGGATACCCGCAATCAGACCAAAGATAATCCAGGATAAAATTCCCATAGCTTTCCTCTCCGTATGGTTTTTGTCGTTAAATCAACAACACGGAAAAGCATAGCACAGGATTTCAGAAAGGAAATTTGTGATAAGCATCACAGTGCCTGACTGCCTGTTTAATGAGCTATCAAAAAAAATCGTGCTCCACACGAAACCTGGGGTTGCATCTTCAGTTGAGAAAGATTATCTTTCTCAATACTGAATAGTTGAGCAAAACACTCAGGTATTCAGTACGACATTGCTCACATTGCTTCCAGTATTTCTTGCCCACTTTTTAGTGGGCTTTTTTTTGCCTGACGCATCGCGTGGCGCAGGCCCTCCCTCACCCGCCAGGCAAAAGCCAACGCTCCCCACCAGGATCATCAGGCTTGTCCCTGTTCAGCCCTGTGTTAAAATTTCGGCCTCAGGGAGCTGACAGGACACAGGAAAATGAAAAAGATCATTGCCGTTGCGATCGTTTCAACACAGTTGGTTCTGCTGTCTCTCTACGCTGTTAATGCGGTTATCGTCGAACAGCAGCAGAGTAAGCAGCATGAAATTGCCCATACGTTTTTACGCTACTCTGAAAGCCTAACCCTGAGCGTGGCGAGCACGCTCAAGCGCACGTCCTCGCAGGGGTGCGATAACGCGAGCCTGGACGGCTTCAGGAAAATAAAGCTCAACAGCCTCTATTTTGATGACATTGGCATAATTAAAGACGGGCACGTCATCTGCACGGCTTTCTGGGGCAAGCTGCCCTCCCCGGTTGCGCTTCCAGCCGAACTTCATACCACCCCCAACGGCTTTACCCTGGCGCAATTCTCGCAGCCTGATTTTTTCACCGGCAACGCGGCGATTTATCACAATGTGATTATTTTCACCTCGCAACACGCCTACGATAAATTCAGCCCCGTCACCGCAACCTATTCGCTCAGCTCAACAACCAAAGATTTTGGCAGAACCTTCTTCTCAACCGCGCCATCGGATCAGCGTAGCTGGTTACGGTCATCGTTATTTACGCTGAGCGAGACGCAGTGCAGTACGCGTTGGGATCTCTGCGTGACGGTAAAACATCATGATGCCGGTCTGGCATCCTTATCCGTTACGGTCTTTATTCTCCTGTGCGTGGTTTTCTATTTTATCTGGCTCTCCCTGACGCTGTTTTCGATTCGGCTCTATGAAGACCGATCCTCGCTTGAGCGGACGCTGGTCAGGGCAGTGAAAAACAACACCATCGATGTGCACTACCAGCCGGTCGTGCAAATCAGCAGTCATAAAACCGTGGGTGTAGAAGTGTTATCCCGCTGGCGGGACAACGCGCATACGGACGTTTCGCCTGAACTCTTTATTCCGTTGATTAAAAAGATCGGGTTGTATAACACCTACTACCGCAACATGATCAAAAAATCTCTCTGCGAAATTGCGCCACTTGCCCGCCAGCATCAGCTGATGATCTCCCTTAACGTGGGCCGGACGGAAATTGAAGACGGGCAGTTTATCGATCTGATCCGCCGTGAGTGCCAGCTGAATGCTATCCCGCTGTCGTTAATCAAAATCGAGCTGTCTGAAAATGCGGTGTCACACGCGGGTATACTGGAGGATTTTTGCAAGGCGCTACATTCAGCGGGCATAAATATTTCGATAGACGATTTTGGGGTACAAAATTCGAATCTCGCCAGGCTGTCGGACCTTGAGTACGACGAGATCAAAATCGATAAATCGCTGGTGGATGGTATTAACGAGCATTACAAGCGGGACATTTTTGTTATTTTCAGCGACGCGCTCTCAAAGCTCAATAAGACGCTGGTGTTTGAGGGGGTGGAAAATGAGGCGCAGTATCGCTTTATCGCCGGGCGCTATCCCAGCGCCCTGATTCAGGGGTGGTATTTCTCAAAGTCCCTGACCATTGAAGAATTATCAAAACGGCTGACGAGCACATCACGCTGAAGTGGCCCCAACGGGCCAGCGCGCCGTCCAGTTGTAATTGATACGCACCAGCTGGAGTTTTCCCGCCACGTCCCCGTAGCGCTGCGTCCGATGCTGCAGGAAAAACACCCTGAGATATTCCGGCATACGAGCAGCCTGATAGCGCAGCAGCGTGGTATGCCAGAACGGCGCTGGCAGGGGCACATTTTCATGTCTGGCGAGCAGCTCGTTTCTCCACGGCGTGTTAAGAACTGCCTCACAAAAAGCCTTGCGCCAGGCCACTGCCGTCGGGTTAGGTATGCCGGCCAGCAGCAGTTGTCCCGGTAAGGCCACCAGCCTTAATTCATTGATCCTGATGGATTGCCCGTCATAAGGTGCCCATGCGTGGGGGAGCGCCTCGACATGCGACGGAAGGTGTTGATGAGCCTCATAAAGCGGTAACGTCAACGGTAAAAAGGTAAAATGGAAACCGTCCACGGGCTGAAGATCCGCACGCGGATCGTGGTGCGTGAGCGTATGCAGCGCAGTGAAAAGCCCGGTGATTTCCGCCGACATCGGCGGCTGAAACCCCGTTGCCAGGGCAAATTTATGCGGTGCGTAGTACGCAGGTATCGGGCCGTCGGTGTCAGCGTGCTCTTGCCACCGCGCCAGCGTGCTACTGCTGGTCGAGTCGTAAAGCGCGTCCAGGTCTGATGCGTCCATTTCACCTACCGGTTATTGATGGCCTACTCGTTGCCCCAGGTATTCAGGAAGTTAGCGATATCGTCGATGCGGCTGGCCTTGATACCGGCCTGCTCAGCCATCTCCTTTTGCGCCTCTTCGCTGATCTCCCCGCTATCCGTGAGGCGCGTGATCAACAGCTGAAAATAGTGTGCCAGCGGCGTACGCTCCTCTTCATTAACCGGTTCGGCCGCTTCCGTCGCGTACTCATCTGTAATGTCATAATATTTCAGTGGAATGTCGTTGTTCATAGCATGTCTCTTATGTGAGCGTGAGTAATGGTGTAAGCCAGCAGTCGAGTATAGAGAATGCCCCCTGCCCCTGGCGAGTCTGTTCGACATAAAAAAAAACGGGAACCCAACGGCTCCCGTTATTCATAACCCAGAATCTGGATGACATGTTTGCAACAATTGTGCTTTTCATGTCTTAAACAATCCGGTCTGCGGATTCAAACCATTCCATGTCATCACCGTGAAAGACCAGACTGCACTTATTGCTCTGATTTCATTCTGGAGCAGTACGAGTGTCACATAAACTTTATTCGTCCCATAGGGTGGTGCCAGGCGAAAGCATTATGCTGCCGTATATCTACTTCCTTTCACTCGTCCTCCGGTGATCTGCGGGCAAAAATGATGACATGCCAGGTCTGTTTTGCCTGTAAAACGCATCGGTCATTATTGTTAATTCGAGTTGAGAAAATTGATCCGGGACGGTCTTTCTTAACATGTTATTGATTTTTATGCTTTTTTTTGCATTGCGAAGCACTTAAAGCATTTTAGAATGTAAATAAATTTCAACTTTTGTCAGTTTTCGCTTGGAAAAATCGCAAAAATTGTCATGAAAAATCCTAAATTAACCCTATTAAGATTAGGTTTAACAGAATTAGGTTACCTTTGTAACTTATTGATTTAAAAATGTTGTTTATTTTTTGCAGGTCTTTTTGCTATTTATATGTGAATTTTAGTTAAAAATAATTTTGTAAATTTTATGTTCTACAATGCGACGCCTTGAAACATCAATGCAACATTTGTGTTTTTAAACTTAAAAAATCTCACCAAATGGATTTTTGTGTCGCATTTAATGCCTTTTGCAGTGTTTTACTTTGATAAATTAGTCCCATTGTCACATTTTCTCCATTTTAATAACATTTCATTGCATCAGATGAACACCGAAAACCTTTCGAATGGAGAAGGCGCCGACATGGAAATGGGAAAGATAAACTTCTAAGGAGTCTTTGTGCCTTTTGTCTCTGACGAGCTTCTGTATGGATACACGATTTTCCAACATCTTGAGTATCGGCTTTCAACAAGAACGCTTATCAATACCAAGAATGGACGTATTAAAAGATTCGGTACGACGAAAGCGAGACTGTTCGAGTATCTCCTGGCGGGGATGGATAGTGAAATTGTGTACGATAATGACATTATCGTACACGTTTTTGATGATTATGGACTCCGGTGCTCGAAATCCTATTTGTTGTCCATGATGAAAAAAATCCAGAACGCGTTTAATACCGTGGGCTTTGAACGATACCCTTTTACAAGAATGTATGGGAAAGCGTACAAAATAGACTGCGAATCTTTAGAGCGCATATATGTTTTCAAACCTTCTTCACAATGACAATGAAAAATTACATAAGGAATGAATTTTGACGGCGCTATTAGTTTTTTCACGAAACTTCCCAATGAGGCAGGCAATTACTTCGTTGACCTCAGCCAGGGGGGAAGTATTCTACTTTGACAACCGGTTGGAATTTTTAGTAAGCGCGACCATCCTGGACAAGTCCTACATTCTTATCGATACGATAGGAGAAAATAGCGAGAACATTCGATGGCTCTATTACCGACTCGCGGCAAGGGGGCTGCTACGCCTAACCTATTTTATTGCGCCTGAGGATAATGCGGGGAACGTTTTTTTAAAAATTTTCCGACTCGTCACCACGCTTAAAGATCTTAAGCAATTGTGCGAGCGCGCCTCTAAACATCGGACAACAGAAAGTCCATGCGTATTAAAAGACATGCTTTACCAGAGGCTATCGATGCGACTGTCAGACGATCATTTAAATTTTCTACTGAGGGTTTATGATGAATCGACGAGCCAGTATCGGATAAGAAATAAATATGAAACCAATAAGAATTACTACGTGCGAAATCGTCTGGCATTAGGCAATGGACTGGAGATGAAACAGCTTATATTACTTTTATCAACGCAAAACCTGAGGTGCTAATAGATAAATAATCATTATTCATTGCATCGAACGAAAAACTCTTATTTTGCGGCCTTGTTCCGCCCTTCCTGCGCAAAATTTAATTTTGCGCAGATACCTTCAATCCTGAGGATATATAGCTATGCAAATGAAGTTAAGTAGTGTCTTTCGAAATATGGTCGCGGCTGCAGCCGTTTCTGGAATCACTTTTGCAGCCGTCGCAGCCGATGGACAGATCAATTTTACCGGTACCATTCTGGATTCGGCCTGTACGATTGATACCAATACGGCAAATCAAACCGTCAATCTCGGCAAAATCCCGAAAAGCTCGTTCAACGCGGCCGGGGCCGTTGCTGCCGCAACCCGCTTCAGCATTGTGTTGAACAACTGCCCTGCGGCCGTGACCTCTGCCTCCATCAAGTTTGATGGGAATGCGGACAGTTCGGACACCAGTATTCTTGCGCTGAACAGCGGTCAAACGGCGAAAGGCGTTGGCGTTGCATTTTATGAAGAAGATGGCATCACCGCGATTCCGCTGGCTACCCAATCCAGGAGCATCACGCTTGACACTAGCGCAGGCGAAGAAGTCGCTAACAGTAATAAGATGACTTTCGTGGCGAAATATAAGGCGACGCAGGCTGCCGTGGTTGCGGGTACTGCAAACGCAACATCAGATTTTACCATTACCTATCAGTAATACGCCGGGCGTACCTTAGGTGCGCCCTGTTGTCTCTTGCTGGAATGTCGGGGAAGAAGGATGAGTCAACTTATTCGAACGATTATATTATTAAGCGCTTGCTTGTTCTCCATGATGGGTCAGGCCAGCATTACCGTCGGCGGAACTCGCTTAGTTTATAATGAGACTGAAAACGAAGCCTCACTCCCTGTGAGCAATAGTCAGGATGCTGTACCCTATTTAATTCAGTCATGGGTTGAGTTAAGTGAGAACTCGAAAGAGCAGGTTCCTTTTATTGTGACACCGCCGCTTTTCCGCCTCGATGGTGGCCATGAAAATGCGCTGCGAGTCATTTATACAGGCGAGAAAGTGCTCCCTGAAAATCGCGAATCTGTTTTTTGGCTTAACGTTAAGTCTATTCCTTCAATGACCCGCTCCGATGAAAATCGACTGCTGATTGCCGTTAAGACGCGGATGAAGCTTTTTTTCCGACCTGCGGCCCTGGCGTCAGAAAAAGCAGATGAGGCATGGACACAATTAACGTTTAAGTCCCACGACGGACGTCTGGTAATTAATAATCCGACGCCGTTTTATGTTTCGCTTTATTCATTAAAGGTTGGCAATAAAACTATTACCCAGCCTCCAATGATTTCACCCTTTAGTACCGAAACGGTGGCTGGCAGTGGAAAACAGGTTAGCTGGAAAGCCATAAATGATTTTGGTGGCGTCACGACAGAAAAGCGCCAAACGCTGAAATGAAAAATATTATCAACGCGTTATGTCACTCTCGCAGGTAAGCAAGGTGAATACTTTTTCTTATTCTCGAAATACATTTTTCTCTGGTTCGTTGCCACACCGCGCAAGTCGACTCTCGGCGATAGCGACTTTTATTTTGGGCGTTTTTCCCGCAGCCGCAGGCGATCTTTATTTCATGGCAGATGCGCTTGAAAAAACACACTCGACGTCCCAGGGCATCGATCTGGCACGCTTCGAGCGTGGAGAGCAGTTACCCGGTACCTACAGGGTAGAAATATGGCTTAATGAAAATTATATTCGAACGGAAAATATCTCTTTTATACCTGTAAACGGAGTCGGGTTGGCGCCTGAGCTTAACCGTGGAATGCTGGAATCACTCGGCGCCAGGGTTGATGCATTTCCTGAATTAGCCATGCTGCCGGCCGAGGCCATTATTACCGATCCCGGCGCATTTATACCGGATGCCACCACCCGGCTGAATTTTGACAAGCAGAGACTGGATATCTCTATTCCTCAGTCGGCGCTTAGCGCGCGCGCGCGCGGCACCGTTGACACGTCGCTCTGGAACCAGGGCATTTCTGCACTGCTGGTCAATTACAGCATCAATGGATCGCGCAACTGGAGCAGGGACGGTGATACCCAGGATCAGTTTTATACCAACCTGCAAAGCGGCATTAACGTTGGGCCGTGGCGCCTGCGTAACTACAGCACCGCGACGAAGAACAACGGAAAACAGTCATTTTCGTCGCTGAATACCACCCTGAGCCGCGACGTCCAGTTTTTGAGAGCGCAGTTTCAACTGGGGGAAACCAGTACTCCCGCCGACGTGTTTGACAGCGTGATGTTTCGCGGCGCACAGATTTTTTCTGACGACACGATGCTACCGGAAAGCTTGCGCGGCTTCGCCCCTATCATTCGGGGGATAGCCCGCACCAATGCTACGGTTACCGTGAAGCAAAACGGTTACACGGTTTATCAAACCTACGTGGCGCCCGGCAGCTTTGAAATTCGCGATCTCTATCCTACGTCGGCGAGCGGCGATCTGGACGTAACCGTCACCGAAGCCGACGGCAGCGTCCAGCATTTTGTGCAGCCTTTCTCTGCGGTTCCCGTCATGTTGCGGGAAGGACGCGTAAAGTATGCGTTGAGCGGAGGAGAGTACCGAACCACGAAGAGTGGTGCCCAAACGCCCTCATTCGGTCTGGGCACGATGGCCTATGGCCTCTCCAATAATCTCACGCTGTACGGCGGCCTCCTGGGAGCGAGTAACTATGCGTCCGGGGTCCTGGGTACCGGCTTAAGCTTTGGCGATATAGGCTCACTGTCGGCCGACATAACCGTTGCCGATAGCAAACTCGTTGATGAGAAAAAACGCCGCAGCCGGGGACAGTCCTATCGCGTGCAATATTCTAAAACGGTGGCCACAACCGACACCACCGTGACGCTCGCCAGCTATCGCTACTCTACAGAGGGATTTTATACCTTTCAGGAAGTGAATGAATTTAGCAGCCAGCGCTACAACAAGCGGAGCCGCCTGCAGCTCAACCTTAGCCAGTCGCTACAAACCTGGGGTAACTTTTATATTTCGGCATACCAACAAGACTACTGGAGCAAGCGGGGCTATGAACGCAACGTCAGCACCGGTTTTAACACCAGTATTAGCGATATTAATTACTCGCTCGGCTACACCTACAGCGAAACGCCGGGCAAAGACCGTAAAGATCAGATTGTAGCCTTTAGTTTGCAGGTGCCGCTGAGCAAATGGCTGCCGCAAAGCTGGGCCAGCTACAGCGTGAATATGCAAAAGAACGGCGCTGAGACGCACCAGGTCGGACTGAGCGGCACCGCGCTCGCCGATAATAACCTGAGCTACCTGGTCCAGCAGGGTTATACCTCGTCGGGCGGGGAATCGAGAAGCTCTCTGAGTGGTACCTATAAGGGCGGCTACGGCACCGTGAGCGCGGGCTACAACCACAGTCGACAGAACAGCCAGCTGAATTTTGGCCTGCAGGGTGGGATCGTCGGCCATAACCATGGCGTGACATTCTCTCAGCCGCTGGGAGATACCGTTGTGCTACTGGAAGCGCAGGGTGCATCCGGCGTGAGAGTTCGCAATAACCCCGGCGTGAAAACGGACTGGCGCGGATACGCAGTGGTGCCCTATGCCAGTGCCTATCAGGAAAACCGTATTGCAATTGACACCGGTTCACTGGGAGCAGATGTGGATGTTGCCGAATCCGTGGTCAAGGTTGTGCCTACGCGCGGTGCCGTGGTACGCGCTACGTTCAAGGCGCGAACGGGAGTCCGTGCCTTGATAACGCTGATGTATCAGAACACGCCTGTGCCCTTTGGCGCGATGGTAAAGCTCAACGAAAGCGATGCGATGAGCATTGTGGGGAATGACGGCGAAGTCTATATGAGTGGCCTGAACGACGGTGATGGCATAACGGTACAGTGGGGAGCAAAAACCTGCCGCGCCAAAATAACCTTGAACGTATTACCGGGTAAAATTCATCGTACTACCGCGACATGTCGTTAACTTTCTGATTGCGTTGATTCGCATTATTACTTTTGCGAGAGAAGGCTTACGCCTCGCCTAAAATGAAGGAACATATGATGTCCACCGTATTTAAAATCGCGACGGCTGCTATGGTTTGCGCTATCTCTATGAATGCTTTTGCGCTGTGTTCTGCAAACGACGTAACGGTCAACTTCGATCACAATATCGTCGTTCAGCGGGATGCGCCCGTAGGGACGGTATTAGCAACGCTAACCACCCGTAATCCCATAAAATGTGACCCTGAGGGGCAGCAAATTGGATACGATGGCTCATGGTTTATTCAGCTCTCTGGAGCAAATGCGGATTATGGCGCCTCTCCGTTGGCCAACGTTCGGGCGACGGAGGTCCCGGGCATCGGCATCCGATGGAAAAACTTTTCCAGCACTACCGGAACCAGCGAGTTTGTCTCCAGGATGAACCTGAATAACGCGAGCTGGAGGCGAGGGGTCCTTCAGAATGGGGTATCAACCTTCACAGATACCTTTGAACTGATCAAAACTAGCACCACCCCATTAACGGGCTCTATACCCGCGTTGACGCTAAATATGGAATACAGCACGCCGGTCAGCAATAACATTCAACGCCTGCCGCTTTATAAGTATATATTTTCGCCGATGAATATCAGCACCGCATCCTGTCAGATTGAAGATAAAAACCTGAATATTAATATGGGTATTGCGCTGTTGCCGAAGTTCAATGGCGTGGGCAGCACCCAAAATTCGGTGACGTTTTCCATACCGCTTATCTGTAGTGAACAGACCGCAGTAAATGTCACTCTGGATAACGTCAGCCCGCTTGCCGATCCAGCCAACGGCGTACTGGGGTTAAATAGCAACTCGACAGCAAAAGGTCTGGGCATTCAGCTAAAATATAACGATGCGCCCGTTCAGTTCGGCAAACTTATCAAATATGGCACGGCAGCCTCGCCAGGGGAGGTCGTCAATATTCCCTTCAAGGCCGCATATTACATGACCTCAGCGAATGCACAATCAGGCTCGGTGAGCGCCACGGCATCATTTACCATGACCTATCGTTAACTCTTAATTTAAATGGTCTGATGCGCGATAAGCGAAAGGAGCCCGCCGGCCTAATGCCGGTCATTTAAGTTGAATGGCTTTGTTTTTTTAAGGGCTATGTTGATGCGTTTGGCCTGGCTTGAATGAGCGGTTTTGATAACCATTCGAACACTAATAAAAAAAACGGGAACCAGCTGGCTCCCGTTCTTCTTTAACCCATACTCTGGATTACATGTTCGCGATAATCGCGTCGCCAAACTCTGAGCATTTCAGCAGTTTCGCGCCTTCCATCAGACGTTCGAAATCGTAAGTTACGGTTTTCGCGTTAATCGCGCCTTCCATACCTTTAACGATCAGGTCTGCGGCTTCGAACCATTCCATATGACGCAGCAGTATTTTATGAGAGAATTGATTAGGTATTGATAAATAAAGAAAAACATCATAAAAACGGCATTTATCAGATAATCTGAACCACTCGCTAACCCTCTGATTTAGTGTGATCGTTTTTGGGTTTTGATAACCACTTTCTTGACGTTCGTCTCCATCTGGAGCTATATTCTCGCTGCATCAGCAAAATCTGGTGCCGGGATTGAGACCCCGGATAGTAATCGCGACAACTACACGCCGCGAGCGTGTTTTTTATTGTCGTTTGCATAGTCACATCTTCGCATTATGGTGGGCTGTGTGGGGGCGGAGAAATCCGCGCCGGTGGTTACCCGGTAGTCTCAACCCTGCACAGTTCACCACCCTTAGATTGAGACCTGACGGTGGTGATTGATTCAGTAACCACTTGAGGGTGTCGCCATGGCTGCTCAGCTTGCATTCCACGATCACAAATTATCCGTAGTAACTCACAACAATCAGATTTGGCTAACCGCTTCGGACATAGCTGCTGCTTTGGAATACGCCGATGACAAATCAGTGTTACGCATATACTCCCGCCACGCTGATGAATTTACATACGGCATGGCTTCGGTGGTCAATTTGACCACCCGAGGCGTACAACGTGAAAATCGGATATTCTCCCTGCGAGGTGCCCATCTGATCGCAATGTTTGCACGAACACCAGTTGCCAAAGAATTCCGGCGCTGGGTGCTGGACATTCTGGATCGGGATGTGGGCGAGGCTGTGACTCAGCCCTTAACCTCCCCTATTAACTACGACTCCCGCACTCTCTGCTTTAAACGAAATGGCGTAACCATCAACGAACTGCCTTTGCGGGACGATGAACTGGTGATCACCCTCGAGTCATGGGTGCAGCTGGCACAGAACAATGGATGGGTTGTTATGCGACAGGATGAGCTCATTGATAAACTGGTCAGAGGGATCGAAAGTTCTTTGGTGAGGCATTAGAGTGGCAAGAAATGAACACCTTAGGCCGGCGCACACATGATCGCTGGCTGCAACCTTAACCACACAGAGCAGCCCGCTATTGCATATAGTGGGGCTGCTCAGTTAGCATTCTCGGAAGAAGGTTAATCGAAGTCGCTGGAAACACTTGAAAATTTGCTTCTGATTATGACCAGCACTCATACATAAAAGGTTACTACATGCTTAGATACTATTTATATCTACTCGCAGGGAAATTAAACTCTAGGAAATATAGATTGTTTTTTAACACTTCGTTTTTATCCTTTAAGAAAAGAGTTGCTATTTTAAAAAAGAGCGGTATAAAAGTTGAAAAAGGTGCCACCATAACAACACCTTTTTACTTTGAATTTGGGCAGATCGAGTTACATGAGAATGTCCTGATAAACACAGGGTGCACATTTCTGGACAATGAAAAAATCATAGTTATGAAAAATGCTATGATTGGCCCTAATGTCACCATTTCCACGGTGTCACATTATGTTACCCCCAGTGAGCGACACGCCGGGAACATTACGGCACCTATAACAATTGGTGAAAATGTTTGGTTAGGAGCCGGGTGTGTAATATGCCCGGGGGTAACTATCGGCAATAACAGCGTAATTGCTGCGAACAGCGTAGTAACCTCAAATGTACCAGATAACGTTCTGTTTGCTGGCTCACCTGCTAGTTTAAAAAAGAGATTGGGGAGCGCTTAATTAAACTTCTGGTTTCTCAGGCCAGGTGATGCCATCTGGCTTCGTAGTATCAATGGCACTTAATGCTTCAAGATAATCCAGCCAAACATTAAACTCTCTTTTTTCACTTTCTGAGAGGCGGCCAAGCATTAATCTTGAGGGCCATTGACGCTCGTTAATATAACTATTAGCCACGTTAACACGCTCCTGCCTTTCCTTTTCTTTAACCTTTGCCAAATTAACTGGGGCGGGGATGATTCCTTTTTCATCATACAGCCACTCACCGTTGGCTTCGAATCCTTCTGGTACCGCTCCTTTTTCAATTTCTGCTACTGACATTCCGATAGGCCATAGTGTTGATACATCCTCACTTGCAGTTCTAATAACACCATCTGATGAATATGCAATTTTTAAAGTATCGGTTTTAAACAAGGGTTGTGACTTATACCAATCATTCCCACTGTCATCCATCAAAAATGCCGCCCCCATTTTTGATAACTCATGAGCCTCCGTGCCTTCCTCTGGGGTGTATATTACTAGGTTTTTTAGTTCCATCATTTTTCCGCCTTAAATATTTGTTTAAATCTTTTTGACTGTGTACCAAGTACCATTCACATTCTTTTGAAGTGGGCATCCGTAAATATTACCAGGCTCACCTTGATTTGAAGAACTTGCCACACATACATATCCTGCAGGTAAACGTCCATTGTATGGGATTGGGACAGTGACTTCAGTGCCTAGTCGAATATCCTGGACATAGCGGGTATTCGACTCAGCTTTTGTGTACGCCTGACCTGCCGGGGTATAGTTGCCTTTTGGCTGGTATGTTCTTGCAAGGTATGTATCAAGCCACACGTTGCCCCACTTTGAGCCAAAGATATTTCCATCAGCAGTAAAGCGAGCTTTCCCTCCACCTGCCTGTACCTCACCGCTGGAACAAATAATACTTCCATTGATTCGACCATTTACGACTAACTGAACACCGTTCGTTGGATGGCGTTCAATGTAGGCCTTCCAGCCAGCATCATCTGCAAACTCCACCCTGTTGCCGCGACTCGCATCCCCTCCCCAGTAAATCCGTCCATTTCGTGGATTAGCTCCTGTTTTCTCTGAAACGATGCTGCCGCCATTTTTAAAAGTTAGTGTGCCACCGACAGAGGAACCGGCACTCATGTTGAGGAGCACATTACTCGTAACGCCACCGCTCAGAAAACGCATTACCTGCCTGCTGTTGGCATAGACATCCAGCACGCCGTCACCGTTCTGTTTAAAACCGGTATCGTTGTCACCCAGAGCAATGGAATTCCCCCCAAGACCGCTGACTACTCCCAGCCCAAGTCCGCCGTTAACCACCGCACCATTACCCAGCGTCACTCTGCCGTTAGTGAGGTCGATATAAAGTGGACGTAGCGAACCTATGCCGCCATTTTCGCCCTGGTCTTTTGCGGTCGGGATAAGGTAAAAATTAGTTTCTGAGCGACGAAAAATCATACCGTATGTCGCATCGTAGATACGCAGCGCATCAGCAGACCGAATCTTAAGCGGCCCGGTCATATTATCGCCACTTCGGGCTACTCGTGCGCTGGCGTTGTCACTGGCGGCCTTAACAGCTTTAGGTGTCGCTGCAAGCGTCTCAGATGTGCTGTCGGTCGCGCTACTGAGCTGGACGATACCCTTTTTCGCCGTGGTGGCATCCTGAGCTGTATATTTGCCGTTCGCAAGGTCGTATGCCGTTTTAACTGCTTTCGGTGTGGCAGCCAGTGCCTCAGACGAATTGTCGGTAGCACTACTGAGTTGAACAAGCCCTTTACGCCCGGTCGTGGCATCCAGAACGCCAATGGCTTCACGCGAACTTTTCTGGGCTGCCTCGCCTTTCGCCGCTATTTCAGCAAGATTTTTGTCGATCCGCAGAAACAGGCCATCGCCTGTTGCAACTTTAAGCTCAATGTTCGCCGACTCCGATACCGCAAGGCGATACTGCAGATTCACGCTGACACCGTTTTCCGGCTTTTCAATGGCGGCACAGTTCGCAACGGAATACAGTTCGCCCGCATCGGTCAGCAGGCCGACTTCCCGGACAACAAACCCGCCAACATTAACCGGCAATATCAGCTGAGCGATGAACTGATTCGACTGGTCTGGCGAAACCTGCAGTGCAGAAATGGCGTTACGATACACCTCGCGTACCAGTTTCGTCTGCGCAGGATCCGGTTTTACGGCCTGACCGTTCCCGTCACCCACCACAAAATCTTTAATGATGACGGGCTTCCCGGTCGCAGAGGACTGCGCCTCCAGCTCCTTGCCCCTGTTTGTCAGAATGCTGTAATACTTCTCTGCCATGGCTAAACTCCTGCCTCAATAACAACGTCAATCCAGGCGGTAACAGTACCGCCGGTATAATAATTTCCCTTCGCGCCCAGGTCGGCGATCACATCTATTGTCGTCAGCAGGCTGCGAAGATTTTTGGCTTTATCCACCTGGCGGCGTATACGCTGGTACAGCGCCTCATCAACGGCCTGCAGGCTGTAGACCTCCACCCGGAACGTATAGGGTTCTTTGCGTGGTTCATCCTCCCACCACTCCACGACGGTCGTCGGCAGGCTGACGGCACTGAGAGAGCGTCGAACAGCCCCGGCGGTACCGCGATGTTGATGGACATACGCGGCATCCTTGATCACCTGCCGTTTTTCCTCCTCCGTCCATGCCTCTTCCCAGGAATCCACTGCAAACTCCCAGGCAAGCCAGGGCAGCAGATGGGCCGGACAGGTGTCAGGATTTTTCACCTTCCGGACCATGTCAGTATCCAGTCTCGCAATCAGCTCTGTGCCTGCCTGTTCCTGCGCCCGCTCCGGTTGAATGGCTGACGGGGGAAGAAGGGATCGAAATTTATCCACTGGTGCCTCCTTTACGCGAAACGTTTATCGCGCTGCACCAGGGGGCCTGCCCGGCGGCGGCTTCCAGGTCGGCCGTCGGGCTGATCAATTTGACCCTTGATACACCAGGCTGCTGCAGGGAAGCGTATATCGCAGAGAGCGGGACGATGGCGTTGATGCGATGGGAAAGCTGGGTATAGCTCGTCAGCGTGCTGATGGCATTCTCCAGCACCGTCTGCGCATCCGGCCCGTCAGGGATATCGAGTTCAGCCGTGACGGCATAGCTGGCAACAGTGGCACTTTTCACGCTGACATAATCAGTCAGTGGCCTGACTTCATCGGCACTCAGGGTATTCATCACGGTTTCGATCAGGAGAACCCCTGCCTCACCGTTGCCCGTTCGCGACAGCACATAAACATCCACCTCACCGGGTCGGTTATGGGTCTCCGGCCCGTAGGCATCTGCATCCAGCACATCGTTATCGGCCGATTTGGCATGAAAACGGTACGCGTTGCGTGCACCGGCCGTATTCAGCTGCGCCCACGAAAGCTGGATGCGCTCGCGAAAAGCGTCATCATTTTCATAGACAGGTTCGACGGGCGGTACCGCATCCGGATCGCCGGGGTCAATTACCAGGCGGGAAACGTTGAAGGCCGCCCCCAGCTGGTCGAGATCGGCCCCTCTTGCGCTGGCAAGGAAGACCGCCCTTACCGCGTCGTTGACACGCTGAAACGCCAGCGTCAGCTGGTAAGCATTGATTTCCCCCTGTTTATACGCCGGGTCCGATTCCACCAGGGCATCGAACTCCGGATCAAGCTCTCGCAGGCGCGCCAGCCAGTGGCTAAAAATATCGGCGGCATCCGGTACAACAATGGCATCCGGTACCGCCAGCGCGGACAGGTTAATTACGTCGTAGCTACTTGCCATAAATCTGTATGCCTCCGGTGCTGACGGGAAGATTATTCTCTTTGTTGATCCCCTCGATATCGACGACACACCCTGCTTCATCGGCCGGGAAAGTGACCATCACACGCGTGACCCGCAGCCGGGGCTCCCAGCGTGCCAGGGCTGAGGCAGTGGCCGCGATAATCCGCAGCCGGGTGAGATCGTCGCGAGGGTTGTCCACCAGCGAAAAAAGGTCACTGCCGTAATCACGAACCAGCACGCGGCTGCCCAGCGGTGTGGAAAGTATATCGCTGACGGACTGGCGCAAATGATCGCTACCGGACAGGCGTTTACCGGTCCGGCTGTTTACACCGTTCATAATGTTTTTCCGTATGAGGATCGCCAGATGGCGGAGAGTTAACCGAAATAATTCGGGCCGGTTTTATTCTTGCTGCCGGATTTTTTTGAAGGTTTGCGAATATCCACCACCAGATTGTAGGTGTAGCTGAACCCGGCAGGCGTCAGGGAATACACCAGCGATTCCACCACCCAGGCACGATCTTCCCGCTCGCCGAAGCCGGACGTGGATACGCCGGATTCTGCCGTGAGGGGAACGTGTTTCGGGCGACAGGGACCTGTCACCATCATTTTTTGTTCGTTACGCCGGGCCTGCGTCTTCTTCGCTTTGGCCTGCTGGTCAGCAGTGGCCTTCACGGGCTGCGTGTACGGATTTGCCATGGAGGAACCATCATGATCAACCGTGGTGGTTTTTGTCCTGCCGTCCGTTTCATCGTAATACCGCACACCGATTTTCCCTGATGACTTTCCGCTGCTGCCGGTGGCCTTTCCTGTGGAACTCCCCCGCTCGCCTTCGCTGTAAGACCAGCTGGAGACCTCTTCAGGAGTGATAACCAGTGCGCCTGTCTGCTCGCCGGAGGCACTGGCCGTGGCCCCCTGGCGCAGAAAGAGCCAGTAGCCGCCCGATGGTTTGCTGACTGCGTTCCACGTTCGGGCAAGACGGGTCAGCAGATTCGCGTCGGATTCTGCCACCTGGTCCACGTGATCAATATGGATATTGGCGAGCTCAGCGGCCACCTTTGGGATCAGCCCGTTCTCTTTCGCCACGGTTTTAACCAAATCCGCCAGTCGCAGGTTATCCCAGCTGCGCGTTTTCTGGCTGATCACGTCTCCTGGCTGTTTCTGGGCGTTCATGGGCGCGGCGGTGGCATAAATCTCGATACGACGCGGCGGACCGCTGCTGCCCACGCCGGCCACCACGAACCAGCCTTTGTCCACCAGCTGGTCGTTAAAGCCCAGCGCCACGCGAAGTCGCGCGCCTTTTGTCGGCAAAGGGAGGGTTTCTGATAAAAGTGTGATTTTCAGTTCATCCGCTTTTGCCGTGGCGCCGCCGTAATCGGTGAGCGTCAGCTCAGCCAGGCTTTGCTGCAGCGCGCGGGTGATATCCTTCCCCTCCGCGCTGACGCTGAAAGCGGGAGCATATTCCGGTTTAACAGTCTGTTCAGTCATTTTAATCCCACAGTCTGAAGGCCGACTCCTGGACTGGCGGTGCCAGATCCGGCAGGGTGATTAGCAGGCCTGACGGATAAACTGCACCGACATCGGCCAGACCAGGATTCGCTTCCAGAACCTGCGTCACACTATAAGACAGGTTTTCCGTGCCGTAATGCGCCGCACAGACAGCATCCAGCACGTCACCGTCACGGGTTTGATATGTCGTCTGCATAATGTTTCAGCGTCATCGTCCAGTTTTTGTTTCGGTGTCCACCGCCAGGCAGAAAACGACTGGTCGTGTCGGAGAAGTCGATCACCACCCACCAGCCCAGCACATCCCCTTCACCGCTGACCAGCTGCTGTGGCTTGTTCTGGTCGGCGAGATCGTAAAGATCGTTAACCGCATCCACCCCCTTCCGGAAGAACGCATGAGACTCCCCCTCAAGCCGGACGGTGCGCCCTGACTTGCCGGTATACTGCAGCAGATCCTGTTTGCCGATGCGCTCCTGCTCGCTCCATCGCCAGCTGGCCTCCCGGGTCAGCTGGTTATACGCCGTGGTGTCGATGGAAAATGCAAATTCGCCCAGCATCATCATCACACGGGCAGCCTGGGCTCCCCGCGCTGCGCTGGCACCTGCCTGACCGAAGTCTTCAAAGACCGGAATAATCTCACTCACCAGATTTGCCCTCCATCCAGCATGCTGCTGTCACCTTTGAATATGGGGTTAGTTTTCGTCACCCCGACAACTTCATCACCGATCGCCCGTTCGTCCTGCCCGGGTGCGCCGTGGATTTCATAGTGAAACTCAAATCGCCGGTTGTCGGTGAGCTGTCGTGCCGGAGGTGCTTTGTCCGCCAGTTCCAGCTCCTGCAGTAACGCCCCCCAGTCACTTTTATCCTCTTTGCCAGAGTCTCCGGGATCCGGTGCTGGAGGCAGCCGTAACGCTGTCGCTGGCGAATTATCGACATTCACGATTGGGTTAACGGTAAAAGACTCGTCTGATAATCCTGGTGATTTATCCACTGAGGACCAGTTGAGGCTTTTATCAAAAGCAGGTAAGGAAGG
>Ga0308162_1000319_pt1 | contig 55365 bp, 57 predicted proteins | sample PhySR2_FD_201370 | JGI IMG/M metagenome (GOLD analysis project Ga0308162, IMG submission 201370) | Phyllosphere microbial communities from UC Gill Tract Community Farm, Albany, California, United States - DLSLS.R2 | ecosystem: Host-associated > Plants > Phyllosphere > Unclassified | place: USA... | reverse complement strand
AGGAAGCCGTCGCGCAGCTCAAGGTGTTACAAACTCTTTCAGGCGCGCAGGTTAAAGGCTGAATTATCTGAATAAAAGACAATAAAGTGCGGTGTAAGCGCAACGGCCAGGCAAGGCTAGCTTTCAGTTGTTACACTTGTCCGTGATTAATCACGCAGAGGTAAGAATGAAAATTAAAAGTTATGCAGCCATGCAGGCTGGCCAGGCCCTTGAACTCTATGAGTACGATGCCGCCGAACTGGCAGCCGAAGAAGTCGAAGTCCAGGTTGAATATTGTGGCGTCTGTCACTCAGACCTGTCGATGATCGACAACGAATGGGGCATCTCTCAGTTTCCGGTGATTGCAGGACATGAAGTGATTGGCCGGGTTTCTGCCCTGGGCGAAGCGGCTAAGAACAAAGGTCTCTCAGTCGGCCAGCGTGTAGGAATTGGCTGGACAGCAAAAAGCTGTCAGCACTGCGACGCCTGCATCAACGGCGAGCAGGTTAACTGTCAGCAGGGCAGCATCCCGACCATCATGAATAAAGGTGGTTTTGCCGAGAAGCTGCGCGCCGACTGGCAGTGGGTTATCCCGCTGCCGGAAAAACTGGATGTGGCGAGCGCCGGTCCGCTGCTGTGTGGCGGTATCACCGTATTTAAACCGCTGCTGATGAGCAACATCACGGCGACCAGCCGTGTGGGTGTGATTGGTATCGGCGGTCTGGGTCACATTGCGATCAAAATCCTGCATGCGATGGGTGCTGAAGTGGTGGCATTCAGCTCAACCCCGGATAAGAAGCAGTCGATCCTGGATATGGGCGCGGATGAAGTGGTTAACAGCCGTGATCCTGAGGCCCTGAAAAAGCAGGCAGGCCGTTTTGACCTTATCCTGAGTACTGTGGCAGTCGACCTGGACTGGAAACCTTATTTCGCGGCGCTGGCACCTCAGGGTAAATTCCACACCGTGGGTGCCGTGATGAAGCCGATTGAAGTGAGTGCTTTTGATCTGATCCTGGGTGACAAAGCGGTAACCGGTTCATCAACCGGCTCACCAGGTCAGCTGCGTTCGCTGCTGCGACTCGCCTCGCGTGCGGATATTGCGCCACAGGTTGAGTTCTTCCCGATGTCTGACATCAATAAAGCGCTGGATCATGTTCGCGCCGGTAAAGCCAATTACCGTGTAGTACTGAAAGCCGATTTCTGATGCGAATCTGAAATGTCATGCCGCAGCCTGCTGCGGCATTTTTTTTATCCTCAATTTGTCAGCAACCCCTTAGCCAGCCCCGCGGCAATCACCTCATCGGCTGTCACGCTGAACCATTTTTCTGTAGCGCATTCCGCGTTATCACGATGCCATGCGGCAACGATATGGTAGCCCAGCGTATAGCCATACCATCGGCGAAAATCACCCGTACCGAAGAACCAGGCAGAATGATCATAATGAGGGCTTTGCAGCGTGGTCAGCGGCACTGGATTAGCCTGCAATTCGCTTAATGCTATGGCTCGCTCCCAGGGCTCTGCTGCTGTTTTAAGCAGCCAGGAGACGAACTGACCAGCCAGACCTTCGCTGACCAGCGCTTCACCCAGAGTCCAGCCATAACCCGGTCCGCGCATTCGCAAACAGTGATGGACTTCATGCACTATTTGCCGCATCAGCGTGCCATTTTCCAGCATCCCGGGCAGATTCAGATTTGCCGGGTCAATAGCCAGGCCGAACAGAGTGGGACTGTAAGCCCGGCCTGCAAAACCTGTTTCAGGTATTATTGCCTCCGGCATGCACTGAACCAAAATATCCAGACGAGGGACACATGTCACAGATGAGAGGTGCTCGCAGGCGAGTTCAGCGGCCCTGACTATTGCCGATTTATAAGGCGCAATATCACCCGATGCCTCCAGCCAGTGCAATTTCCATAAGTCGTTCACAGACTCTCCTGTCAAAGGTTGATTATCAACACACATTTCCGGGACCAGCCATGGCTACTAATACCTTAACCGGCGATGCTTTCAATAGACATCGGCAGAGAGCGTTATCGTTGTCGGCATAGAGTTAAAAGTACCTTCCCAAACTCCTGTCATTCCTGAACATTCAGGGCTGTCCCGTCGTGACTTAACGACTAATAGATACCATGGTATAAGAAAATATCGCAGTTTGGCCCGATTCCATCGAACACTGTCCTCTGAGCCTGTCACGCGCAGGTTAAACAGGGTTGTAAAGTGAACTCATGGTAGCCAGTAAGCCTGGCTGATTTCACTGAGACTGTTTACGGAGCCAAAATGAAGCTGACCCAGATTCGTAATGCCACCCTGCTACTGGACTATGCAGGCAAAAAATTCCTGATTGATCCGATGCTGGCCGAAAAAGAGGCCTGGCCCGGATTTGCCGGAAATGCCCGTCCCCATTTGAGAAATCCGATGGTTGAGCTTCCTGTTCCGGTCGCTGCACTGCTGGCAGTCGATGCGGTTATTATCACTCACACGCATATGGATCACTGGGATGAGGCTGCGCAGCAGTTAGTGCCGAAGTCGATGATGATCTACAGCCAGAATGAAACGGATGCAGCGCTGATTCGTTCGCAGGGTTTTACAAATGTTCACGTGCTGCAGGATGAGAATCCGTTTGTTGATGGCCTGACGATTTATAAAACCGACGGTCAGCACGGCAGCAATGCCTTATATGCCGACAAAGTGATGGGCGATATTCTGGGTGACGCCTGTGGTCTGGTATTCACCCATCCGGGAGAAAAAACCCTCTACATTGCTGGCGATACGGTATGGGTTAAGCCCTATGTCAGAGCATTGCAACGTTTTCAGCCGCAGGTGGTGGTAGTGAATATCGGCAATGCAACCAACGATCTTTATGGCCCGATTATCATGGGAAAAGAGGATACCCAGCGTACGCTGAATATCCTGCCTGAGGTAACGCTGATTGCCTCACACATGGAGGCGATCAACCACTGTTTGCTGACGCGCACTGAGTTGCGTGCTTATACCCTGGAACAGGGTATTGCTGACCAGGTGCTGATCCCTGAAGATGGTGAAACAATGACGTTCTGAACGTCATGGCAATAAACGGGTTCATTTGCGCGGTAGATTCTCAACACTACGCTTTCATACAATAAGGGGAAAGGATGGCAGCTCTGAGAGTCGCGGTGCTGGCAACGGCCGGTTTTAGTCCATTTCATTTTTCAGTTCCCTGTATTTTGTTCGGCTCTGCCCTGCCGCAGCAGGATCTGTTTCATGTCGATATCTGCGCCCTGAAACCAGGCCCGATCATCTCAGAATTAGAGTTGTCAATCATGGTTGAACAGGGCCCTGAACCGCTTGATATGGCAGACATCATTATCATTCCTTACTGGCACAATCCTGCTGAAAAACCGGCACAGGCGCTGCTTGATAAGCTGGTGGCGGCCTGGCAGCGGGGGGCGGAGGTAGTAGGGCTTTGCCTGGGCACTTACGTACTGGCTTATGCCGGTCTCCTCGATCAACACCGTGCGGCTACCCACTGGGAATTTGAGCGTGACTTCAGCGAGCGCTTTCCGCAGGTTCACCTCGACAGTAATGCCCTTTATACCCGTGATGATCGGATAATTACTTCTGCCGGCACCGCAGCAGGCATCGACTGCTGTCTGGACATCATCCGTCAGCACTATGGCAGCGCCATTGCTAATCGGGTCGCCAGACGCATGGTGGTGCCGCCTTACCGTGAAGGCGGTCAGGCGCAGTACATTGAGCGGCCGGTTCCGGAAACGACGCGTGACGGTAAAATCAACGCGCTGCTGGCATCACTGCGGAAAAGTTTGCATCAGCCGCAGGATCTGAACTCACTCGCGCACACACTCGGCATGAGCCGGCGCACGTTGACGCGCCATTTTCACAAGGCGACGGGTATGTCACTGGGAGAGTGGCTGACGGCTGAGCGTTTGCAACGCAGCCAGGTTTTACTGGAAACGACCGGTATCAGTATTGAAGGTGTGGCAGAAAAGGCGGGTTTTGATTCCCCCGTTTCATTTCGTCAGCGTTTTAAATCCCGCTTTGGCGTTTCTCCCAGCGAGTGGCGCCGGACGTTTCGTGGTCCACAGACGGTTATACCCGATGATAAAGACGGATAAGTATCAGGCCCGGATGAATATCTGTGCCCTGGAGATTTTTATGCCGGAATATTGCCGCGCAGTGGCGGTCAGCATTCCGGCAGAGATGTATCGCGATTAAATCAGGAAATCATCCAGTGACTGGCCGTTTGCGATTGCCGTTTTAATCGCGGAGGGAGTACGTCCCTGGCCGGTCCAGTAACGAACCTGGCCGTTTTCATCGCTGTAACGGTATTTCGCCGGACGCTTCGCGCGTTTCTTTTTGCCGGTGGATGAAGGGGAAACGCTATTTACCAATTCCGCCGGGTTAATTCCTTCTTCCAGCAACAACTCCTGGTAAAACGCCAGTTTTTCCGCTTTTTCACGGGCTTCTGCTTCCCGCGCGCTTTCCTCTTCACGGCGTTCATTTACCACGGTTTCTAATTTCTGGCGTAATTCTTCCAGCAGATCCAAATCCATGTTGCGCGCCTCGGCACGAATAGTACGGATATTATTCAGGCTGCTAAGGTTCTTACTCATACAAATTCCTCAAATACTCAAGTTAATCAATTAAGTGCAAATTATTCAGCCTGCAAGGGTAACATTTACGCACCCGATATTTGAAGTCTTAACCTGGACTTATCCGCTGTTAATTGAGCATTCATGGTGCTGATTGAGCCAGCTAAGCGGGAGATTTAAGCGTAATCTGCTGGTTAATTGCAGATTAGCATTATCGAGACGGTATTGCGGGATTTGCATTTTGACTGTTGATTAACTGTGCTTAAATCAGTCATCAGGTTTTATTAAGGACGGGCATGAAGTTTCGCCGCAAAAATGATGGGCCAGCTCCAAAATTTTCGCCGCTGCTGAGAAGTATTATTCTCTCTGGCGTATTGCTCAGCGTGGCGGTGATTGGCTTAAATCTGTGGATGCTGCGTGAAGACTGGAATGACACCGTCGATAAAGCTAAAGATACGGCGGTGAATCTGTCACTGTCACAAGCGCGCCAGGCCGATGATACCTTTTTGCAAACTGAACTCTTACTGCGCGAAGTGCAACGTGAGCTTCAAAGACAGATCGCCACGACCGGCATGGAGGGTGAGGCGCTGAGCCAGACGATGCGCTTGTTACAGAGCCGTCTGCCGCAACTTCATGGCTTGTTTTACTACGATGCGCAGGGAAAGTGGATTACAACATCCATGGACAGCGTTCCTCCTGACATTGATAATTCCGATCGTGAATACTTCGATTATCATCGCGCCAGTCCGCGCGATAACCTGCATGTTGGCCCTGTGATTCGCAGTCGCAGCACTCACGAGCTGGTGATCCCGGTTACGCTTCGGGTGAACGATGCGTTCAAGGGCTTTCGTGGCGTCTTACTCGCCACCATTAAAGTGGACTATTTCCGCCGCTTCTACAGTTATTACGAACTCAGCGAGGGAGATGTGCTGGTTCTGATGCTGGCAGACAGTACGGTCCTGTACGCCCGTCCGATGCCGGATACCTACATCGGCAAAAACCTCTCTGTGAGTCCACTTTTTCTGAAGATGCTGGCCACTGCGGATAAAGGCAGTGGTCAGTGGACCGCTGCCCTTGATGGTAAAAAACGTATTTTTGGTTTTGTCCGCTCACAACGATATCCGCTGGTGGTTGCCGCTGGATATGACAAGTGTGCGCTGTTTAACCACTGGCTGAAGAGCTGGGTACAGGATCTGATTTTGAGCCTGGCACTGCTGATTGTGATTCTTTCACTGGGGGTGTTTGTACTGCGTCAGGCGCGACATACGCTGCGTTATCAGCTTGAGCTGACCCAACTTCGCGATGAGCTGACTGCGGCTAATCGCGCACTGGAAAATCTGGCTCAGAGTGACGGGCTGACAGGGGTAGCCAACCGGCGTCATTTTGATCACATGCTGACTGAAAGCCTGCAAAGCGCGGAGTTCAGCGGCCAGCCAGTATCACTGATTCTGTTCGATATTGACTATTTCAAGAGTTATAACGATACATATGGCCATGTGGCCGGTGATGACTGCCTGAAAAAAGTCGCCACCGTGCTTAAGAATACCGCCCGGCGTCAAAACGAACTCACTGCCCGGTATGGCGGCGAAGAGTTTGCCATCATTCTGTCCGACCAGACGCTGTCAGCAGCGCTGGAGCTCGCTGAATCCATCATCGTAGCCATTAATCAGCTCGCTATTACGCATCAAACCACGGAACTGCCGCAAAAACATGTCACCCTGAGTGCAGGCTGCGCCGTCTGGCTTGCTTCTGACTCACCTCAGGGCACTCAGGCACTGATTGAACGCGCGGATGAGGCGTTGTATCGCGCGAAGCGGGCAGGGCGCAACCAGGTGATGTGCGAAGAACGTAACGGCTAAGCATCCCTGATCAAATCCTGTATGACATCTGTGGCATGGTGATTGCTCAATGAGAACAGGGAGCAGCCATGTCAAACGATACTGGATTTACTCATCTTGCTTTACAGGTTCGCGACTTAAATAAGAGCGTAGATTTCTATCGGCGTTATGCCGGGATGCAGGTAATACACCAGCGTGAACCGGGTATTCCTGAAGCACAAAAAGTCGCGTGGCTGTCAGATTTAACCCGACCTTTCGCGCTGGTGCTGGTGCAATCTGACAACAGTGAAGATACGCCGCTGGGTCCATTTGGACATATCGGCGTGGCCTGTGGCAGCCGCGAAGAGATAGATGAAAAAGTAGCAATGGCAGGGCCTGAAGGCGTGTTGCGACGCGAGGCACAGCAATCTGGTGCGCCAGTGGGTTACTGGGCATTTTTTGCCGATCCTGATGGCAATACGCTTGAGCTTTCTTACGGGCAGCAGATCGGGTTAGAAATTATCACAGCCCGTAACGCGCAATCGCTGAATAAATAGAGCGGCTTAGTAAATGGAATGCGATCTAGTGTCGCGAGCGCGATTGAGTAAATTTCAGTTATTACGTTCAGTCAGGGCAAAGCCTGAACGGTATTGCGGATTATCACGTTGGCAGGGTCAGTAGGGACTGGTAATTGAGCGGTGGGTGTCTGTTGAGGGATGTTGAGAAACCGCGTGATCTACTCAGGCGGTTTCGCATTTAAGATTAAATCAGGAAATCATCCAGCGATTTACCTGCATCAATGGCAGATTTAATAGCTGATGGGGTACGACCCTGGCCAGTCCACTGCTTAACTTCACCATTTTCGTCGGTATACTGATATTTAGCCGGACGAGGCGCGCGTTTTTTCTTCTCTGCTGGTGCAGTCGGCATACCATTTAACAGCTCGTTAGGATCGATACCTTCCTGCAACAGTAATTCACGGTATTTTGCCAGCTTCTCAGCTTTTTCACGGTTAGCCGCTTCAGAAGCCTGCGCTTCTTCACGTCGCTCACTGACTACAACCGACAGTTTTTCCAGCATTTCTTCCAGGGCAGCAAGGTCAAGCTCGCGAGCGTTTGCGCGAAGGGTACGGATATTATTCAAGCTGTTGAGAGTGTCACTCATCAAAGTCACCATAGTCATGTTCAGATAATAAAATACAGAGCGGGTTCACGCTGATGCTTTTCGTCAGACCTGCTTTTTTAAGATGCTTGCTTTCGAAGAATCAAAATACAGAACCGATAGTTCAACGTTAACATATTAATCGCTTTTTATGAGAGTTTAAACTCTAATTAACGTATGACCATTAAACAAAAGTAAATTTACTCTTTTTTTTACGCTCTCCGCTCAAAATGACAAAAAGGTGCGCAATCTGAGACGCAGCATAATTTAGTCACGTTATGGATTAACTCTGCTTTCATGCCCGTTTTACGTCGACTCGCTTCGCTAATCCTATACCCAGCTCATTTTGAGAGTTAAACACAGCTGTACACTTCAGCCCGATGAAAACCGATATGACCATGAGGATTATCGGAATAGTGAGGTAAAAAACAACCAGAAAAATTACGAAAAAATAAGCATTAGCCCACTGGTTTAATGAGGGTACTTGTAACATTATGATAGTAAATTGTTTTATGTATGATTTAACGTTCCTGCTTATGTGAGCCACTGTGACGACCGGCTACTGGCTGGTATAAATTATCTGCAGAGATGCGCAGTCAAATAAACGGATACCAGCCCGCCAGAATGATGACTGACCTTTCAGATCGAAAATTGATGACTCAGGGACGCAATGACTTTCCCGTAGCTGCTGTAAAGATTTAAAGAGGCTGCCAGTTGACGGGCAAATCCTGAGACACATCCTGCCTCCACATTATTGCCTTATGTGCTGAACACGTTGTAAATCGTTGCGTTCTCTATGGCCCTCAATACTCACTCATTAACGTTACTTAGTCAGTTTATTGATCACACCCCCCGCCAGCTGGTGACATAACAGATGGATGAAGGGCTAAACAATAATCTGCCCGGCTATTACGGCGATGTTATAGGTCGCGCATCTCGTTAATCTGAGCAATTAATCTGTCGCAATCGCAGTGGTGCGTTAAAAAACCACGCTACACAGATTTGAATGTGCGATGTCAGATCAAATGGCAGAGCCACACACCAAACAGATAATGAGAAGCTTCGTCAAAAAGCGGCTTGCTAACGTTGAATACATCGCCATTGCTTATCGGGATCGGCTCTGGGCTACACTCTCTTAGAGATACGCTATCCTCAGCTGTACAGGCATTCCTCTGGAGAGGCTGACGTGTTTAAAGGCAATAAGAGGTCATTACCGGTTCGCTACTGTAAAACGTGTAACAAACCGATGTCATGGCGTAAAAAGTGGGAAAGGTGCTGGGACGAAGTGATGTATTGTTCGGAGCGCTGCCGGCGAAATCGGGCTGCCCAGCCAAAAGATGACGCAGATATAAAAACTGCACGTAACTCCTGATCTCATCGGAGGCGGCCAGGGGTCACCTGGCCTCTGGCAGGACGATATGGCTATTGCTGAACTTCAATCTGTTGCCAGCCTTTTTTGAACATACAATCTTTCACCAGGATCTCCCGCTGACTTTCGTTGGCATCACTGGTGGAGTAATCGGTATCGGTGGTTTTATCTTTACTGTCTTTTGAGGTGTATTTACTACTCACGACATTATCAGGCGGTAAATCCCGCAGAGCCTCAGCCTTACAGGCTGTTTCCGCCACGATTTCCTGCTGCTCAGACGCATCGGGTTTGACCCATTTATACTGGACGCAACCGGTCAGACAGAGAGTAACTAACACCAGCACAAGAGGTTTCATAATCTGCTTCTCAGTGATCCCTGTTTCGATAAATTGAGTGAGGAAACCGATCGGTAAACCTTGAGTGTTTCCTCATCGAATAAAGTTATTCGACATTAAAATGTCAGACCGCCACCTATGTAGGGACCATCGATCAGGGTATGACCCGGACGTCCATTTTTGCCATCAACACCCACATAGCGATAGCCCACTTTTACGACCAGTGGCACGAGCGGTGACCAGCTGACGCCTGCGTTGGCTTCCACGAAATTCTTAACGCTGTTGGTCAGTTGTTCCGGAGCTGAATATCCCTCACCATAAATCGCAAAATCCGCAGGCAGATTGATTTTCACCCCGCCGCCGACAGGAAATGCGACGCCGTTATCGCCTTTTTTTCCTCCGATGTATGTGGCTTTAACGCCAGCCGTCAGCATGATCGGACCGATTTCCAGGTTATAACCAGTACCGGCCTGACCAATCTGGACACCATCCGCCGTATTTTTGATCCACTGGCTATCCAGATAAAGTCCGCTGGATGAACGACCAATTTCTGCGTCCAGTGTAGAGGTGTTTTTCCCTTGTTCCACATTCAGGCCAATCGCCATTGCAGACGAAGAGACACACAGCAGTAAGCCAAGGCTGATGGCAGTCGTTTTCATTGTTCAGTGATCCACAGAATAATATTTTCAGGGTGGTAAATACGCTCGTGCTTAAAGCGATTTACTTTTGCACAATTTCTTTAACATCGTGCTGCTGCAACTGATGCATGTTTCCGTCCGTATCTTTATAAGAGATCATCCCTGTTTCTTTGTCTTTGGCGGGTTTGCCATGGGTAGTAATCATGTGCCCGTCATTAGTGGAGATCACGTAATTGCCTGAGCAGGCGGTAATGGAAATAACCGAAGCCATCATCGCAATAGCGAAGATGAATTTCTTGCCAGAATTGAAAGATGTCATTTTACTTTCCTGTCTTAACTTTTTAAGAAGATGCTGCATTATTAGCTTTAAATGTTAAACGATATGATAACAAGCGGTCAGTCAGATTCTTAATCCAGTAAAATATGACCTGGATCAATTTCACATGCTGTTCAGGGCTATTCAGCAGATTTATCCGGCGGGGTGAACTTTTCAGCGGGTGAGCATTGAGCGCTACAACTTAACTTTAACAACAGGTCCTGTATGAAAATATAATTTCATATCTCAATTCATCTCTTGTAGCACTGACGCGTTTGGCTATATTCGTTCAGAACTATTATTCTGATTAATCTATTTCAACAAGGGTTTAATATAGTTATGAAAAAAATTATCGCTTTGATTTTAATCTCGTCGCCCCTGACAGGGATTGCTGCGACAGATTCATGTAAAGACCAACTGGTTGATATTTCAGATAAAAATGAAATGACCAAAATTCATAGCAATAATGCGGAAATTGCACGACTCAATATTGCCTGTGGCAAAATTGAAACTTATTGCACTGATGAGCGTCAGGCAACGCGCGCCTCTGATGATGTCAACAAACGCGAAATAAACGTTAAAAAAGCGGAGTTTGAGCTTCAGGAAGCCCAGCAGGATCTTGCAGAAGCTAAAGCTGATGGGCATGCGGAAAAAATCATGAAGAAAACGCACAAAGCTGAAGCTTGAGTCAGCTAAAATCGATCTGAAACAAGCTCAGGACGACCCTAGGCGCCTTAACTAGCGCTGTTTAAGGCTCACTCTGGTGAGACTCTCTCCTGTAAGTGGCTTTTTTGGTTTAAACCTTAAGACGTACAGAGTTATTTCAGGTCACGTATTTAGCATGCCTCAAACACAAAGGTTGTTTAATCTTTTCACATGAACGCAATACGCCTGATAAAACAAACGAAAAAAAACCACCCGGTTAGGTGGTTGTAAGTCATACAATATCTTTCAAAGAGCAATACTGAATGATTTTAGCGATACTGGTATATATCCATTCGTGGAAATAATAGCGTTATCATGACAATTTTCTTAAGTTATTCGTGCTCATCAATATCGGAGCCAATTGTTTACTTTATCATTATTACTAATAGTGTTGGTTTTTATAGCCATTAATGAATGATAAGTCATTACAGTGTTGTCAAAAAATTCATGCCTTTATTTTAACATCGATTGTCTTATGGTGGTGTATTCTGCCAGAGTGTTTCACGTCAGGAAAAAATAAAACACACATGGTCAATTACCTGTTTTAAGATTTCGTTAAGATCTTCGTTGTAGAGTAGCTTCACAGTTCAACGGAGATAAAAATATGAAAAAGATTGTTTTAGTGGCTTTATTTTCAGCGATTAGTTTTAGTGTTTCAGCACAGCAGGAAGGTTTTGTTTCGGCAGAAGGGCAGGGCTATTCGCAGGGCGGATTTAAAGGACCCACTCCAGGTGTAGCTTCAGTAGCCCAGGTCAAAACGCAGCGTGATGATTCATGGGTGGTGCTTGAAGGAAATATCATCAGACAAGTTGGCCATGAACTTTATGAATTTAAGGATGCCACCGGCACGATCAATGTCGATATCGACGATAAGCGCTGGATGGGGCAAACGTTATCTCCGACTGACAAAGTCCGTATCGAGGGTGAAGTTGATAAAGACTGGAACAGCGTTGAAATCGATGTGAAAACTGTTCGCGTTCTGAAGTAATCAGCATCAGCAATGATTGACAGAGGGTAGCGATCCTAATGAGCCAGCCTGGCCGCTGCCTTCTGTCTGATAACCATCATGTTTTACTGATAGTAATGGCCACCCTTAAGGTGAGAAATACGTCATTTTTTTAAAGCAGATATGGATGATACACATAAATAGATAACGCGCTTCATTAGTTACAACACACAAATTAATTGCTTAATACACCGGCAGAAAAAATGCTCAATCCTGCCCCTTTCTGACGAACCCCAAACGGAGCCGTTCTGAAAATCCCAGTGCCCATTGAGTAGCCGCCCCGCACGGCCCGAAGGGCCGTAAAAGTCTTTTCTTCAGCAACAGAATGATGTAACTAAAAAGACGCTCGTTTGCTTTATTACCGGGATGTGATGGGCTGCCATCCGTATATGAACAGATAAGCATGCATTTCGACGTCATCAAAAAAAGGTAGTCATTATCAGGGGTAATAAAAAAGGCTCCTGAGACCTTCAGAAACCTTTAAGTTGCCTTTGCATTCTACCAATGAAGTTTTAGATTTTCAGGTTTCGGGTTTGATTAAAACGATCGCCAAATTGCAATTTTTTCTGGAACTAATTTGATTGATTACGCGAGAGAGGATAACTGAAAAAGATTATCTTGCCCGGCCAATACTGCAGAACGGTATCGAACGCGATACCGTCTCGCCTACTCTGCGCAAAGCAACCGTTATCGGGTAAAACTCTCACCCACTTGTGCCCGTGCGTACCACTCCATCAGCTCTGGCACACCCGGCTCATTTTCGGCCGGTGCCCATGGCGCAGAATCATGCTCAGCCACTGGCTGATACCCCCCCTGTTTAACCTCAAAAATAACGCCACCTTTATCCATCGATAACACCGCATGCCAGGTACCTGCGTCCGTCTCCAGTACCCTGCACTCCTCACCTAACACCACCCTCTGAGTCACGTACCCATCATCATCAAAATGTAATACCAGAAACCGCCCAATGAGCGAGGTCAGCAATTCAATGGTATGTGGATGGCGGTGAGGGCGGACATAGGTACCTGGCTCCATAGCGATGGCCAGACGCTGCACCGGATCGCTCAATTCAGGGTGCAAATTACGATTGGCTCGCAAGCGAGGAGATTTCGCAGCCTGCTCGCTAAGTTGCTGGAGATCATTAACAGTGATTTTTTTCATATAAACCTTTTGGATTTTGGACAATTTACGACAATCACGTTGCCGTAAGACTTGTCGCCATTCTCAATGGATGAATCGCCTCTGCACTTGCGGAACATATCGCTGCCCGAATATAGATGCTGATACTGATGCCCCAAGGCCCCGAAACTGACGATGACAGGCATCACAGAAATCACCTTGCCGCAAACAACCAGGTTACAGAAAAATGTTCTCTGTTACTTAAACCAAAGCCATTCAGAACGATTTTCATTGTCTGCCCGATGTCAGATCAAAAACCGAAACGCTTATCATTTATAGAATGAGTGCTTCTTACTCAGAGGTAGAGCGTGGTATGGCAATTAACATGGGCAGCACCTACCGAATCCTTGGCTATCAGCCGTCCGTCAATTTCGCCTGGCGCCAGAAATTACTGACAATGGGCATGCTTCCGGGTGCCATTATCGAGATCATTCGTGTGGCGCCAATGGGTGACCCGGTGCAAATACGGACCCGTCGTGTCAGCCTGGCGGTGAGGCAGCATGACCTGGACGATATCATCCTTGAGGAAATCGTCTCATGAAAAAGATAACCATCGGGCTGATCGGCAATCCCAACACCGGCAAAACCACGCTGTTTAATCAGCTGACCGGTGCCCGACAGCGGGTCGGTAACTGGGCGGGCGTCACGGTCGAGCGCAAAGAAGGGCAATTTTTTACCGCGCAGTCAGATGTCCGTCTCATCGATTTGCCTGGGACCCGCTCGCTGACCACGCTATCCGCCGAAAGCTCCATCGATGAGAGCATCGCCTGTCAGTATCTCTATCAGGATCACGCCGATGTAGTGATTAACGTTGTCGATGCCTCCAGTCTGGAAAGTAACCTGTTTTTGACCCTTCAGTTGCTGGAACTGGGCGTACCCTGCATCATCGCTCTGAACATGCAGGATATCGCCGCCAGCCATAACATCACGGTTGATGTTGTAGCGCTATCAGCGCGTCTGGGATGTCCGGTCGTTTCACTGACTTCAACCAAAGGTGACGGCATCGCCCAGCTCAAAGCGCTCATCGACCAGCCACATGTATACCGCCCACCGGAGCGCGTGCGCTACCCGGCCGCGGTTGAAACAGCCGTTGAGCAGCTCTCCCTGCAGATGCCCGCAACGATAGCCCCACAAAAACGCTACTGGCTGGCATTGCAGTTGCTGGAAGGCGATATCAACAGCCAGAAGCTATGCCCGGCGCTGCTTCCGCGTTTACCTGAGATTATCCAGCTGGCGGGCGGCGATACCGGTGTTGAGATAGCTGATTACCGCTATCGCGCCATCACCACCCTTTGTGCGGCCGTCAGTAACATCCATCAGGCATTACCTGCCGGCCTGACCCGCAAGATTGATAATATCGTACTGAATCGCTGGCTGGGCATTCCGATATTCCTGGCCGTGATGTATGTGATGTTTGTGCTCTCAATAAATATCGGTGCCGCACTGCAACCCCTATTCGACAGTGGTTCGGTTGCGATATTCATTCATGGCGTGCAATGGCTGGGCTATGTCAGCCACTTCCCGGCCTGGCTGACCGTTTTTCTGGCGCAGGGTGTCGGTGCCGGTATCAACACCGTGCTGCCGATCATTCCGCAGATTGGCCTGATGTTCCTGTTCCTCTCTTTCCTGGAAGACTCCGGCTATATGGCGCGGGCCGCCTTTGTGATCGATCGACTGATGCAGTCGCTGGGCCTGCCAGGTAAATCCTTTGTACCGTTGATTGTCGGCTTTGGCTGTAATGTGCCGTCGGTAATGGGGACGCGGACGCTGGATACGCCGCGTGAGCGTCTTTTGACGGTGCTTATTGCGCCTTTCATGTCGTGTGGCGCACGGCTGGCAATCTTTGCAGTTTTCGCCGCGGCATTCTTTAACGCCCATAGCTCCAGCCTGGTTTTCTCACTCTATCTGCTGGGCATTGTGGTGGCGATCGTTACCGGGCTGGTACTCAAACATACCCTGCTGGGCGGAGAAGCCTCGCCGTTTATCATGGAGTTGCCAGTCTATCACCGGCCTCATCTGAAAAGCCTGCTGTTACAGACCTGGCAACGGCTGAAAATGTTTGTAGTACGAGCCGGACAGGTGATCATTCTGGTGAGCATGCTGATAGGTGTACTGAGCAGTTTTGCATTTAATGGCCAGCTGGTTGACGACATTAACCACTCCGCGCTGGCGGCGACCAGCAAAGCGATTACGCCTGTGCTATTGCCGATTGGAGTCACTCAGGATAACTGGCAGGCCACAGTGGGGCTGGTGAGCGGCATAATGGCGAAAGAGGTCGTGGTCGGCACACTCAACAGCCTTTACACCACGGAGGCACTTCAGAACCGTTCCTTTGATCCACAGTCTTTTAATCTGCCAGGTGAACTGAAAGAGGCGCTGACGGAGACCTGGGCGGGGTTGACTACAGCATTCCAGGTTGATGCGCTGGCCAATCCGATTGAAGCCAGCAAAGGCGATGGGGAGATGGCGACCGGTTCAATGGGCGTGATGTCTGCCAAATTTGGCAGCGGCTTTGCCGCCTACAGTTACTTAATTTTTGTCCTGCTCTATGTTCCCTGCGTCTCTGTTATGGGCGCGATTGCGCGCGAAGCCGGTAAAAAATGGATGATGTTCTCATTCTTCTGGGGACTAAACATCGCCTACACAACAGCGACACTGTTTTATCAAACCGTGACTTTTGCCGAACATCCTGCATTCAGTGCGAGCTGCCTGATAAGCGTACTGGTAATGAACGGAATCATCCTGCTGGCATTGCGTAAAGCGGGAAACCGGGTGCAGGCAATACCGGTCATACTCCGGGAGGAAAAGGGAGGCTGCCACGGCTGCCACGGCGGTTGTGATAAACAGAAAGGTCTCGCGCAGTAAAATACCGATATTATTCACTCTTTGGATCCTCTGGCCGGGCAGGTCCTTGCCGGACGCAATGAAGAGTCCAAAACCATTAAAGAGACACTGCCTGGCATTGAAATGTCAGGTGACTATCATATCGTTGCTCATACTTATCTGATGGGAAACAAAATGAAGTGATGTTGAGGATGAAATCACGTCATTAAGAATGGATAAGGCCGCTTAACCCCGGCCTTTTTCAAAAGCCTGCAAGCTGAAGTTACCCTCGCCGGTGAAGTCAGAACTGCCAAAAGAAGGATTGATACTGGAACGCACGGGTCTGTTTTTTTGGCAAAGTCGCTGCAGGCGGTAGGGCAATAAGAAGAAATCAATGAAATCAGCTGGATGAACCTGGCAGACGCCTGACAGGCCACTATTCAGTACCGGCTTACACACAGGCTGTCCACTTTTTCTGTGGATAACTTCAGCCTGAAAGCCACCTGAGTCGCCTTTTTATGAGTTCATCAGGTGGGAAAATTGGTGTCAGCGTGTTGCTCCATAAACTCCACCATGGCCCCTTTGTGGGCATCGACATGCCGGATGTAGCGCATTAGCGTTTCCGGCTTTTTCCAGGTACCTTCCTGCATGATACGGGCAATCGGATAGCCTTTATCGGCCATATCCTGCGCTGCACCAACCCTGGCACTGTGGCCACTCCATCCGGTATAACGATTTTTATTGGCCTTCACTGCGCCGGATTTTCCAGCGGTAAGCCATGCACGGCTAAAGATCTGTTCCAGCGCCCGTGTACTCATCGGCTTTTCGGCCAACAGTGCCCGGCCAGAGCGGTGCACAGCACTAAACAGATAAGCATCAGGCTGGCTGAATAGTCCGGATGCTTCCATCCACTCTTCAAGACGCTGGGTTGAACGGGCGCTGAGCGCCTTAATCAAACCGCCGGTCTGCACAATTGTTTTTGTCCAGGCCACATCCAGAATGATACGACCGTCACCGGCGCGCATCACGTCACGCACCCGCAATCGTGATAGTTCACTAATACGGAGCAGCGTGGCATAGGCGACATGCAAAAAAGCCAAATCGCGCAGAGTCTGAAGGTTATCAGATCCTGACCATTCACCATCCAGCGCCAGCAGATCAGTAAGCCTGAAAGGCACGGCCTGTCCAGCGCGCTCACCGTTCATTACAGCGACGCGGTTAATCTTCTTCATGGTACGAAAAACCAGCGGAGAGACGTTGGGCACTGGCAGCCCGGCGTTACGGTGTAACATCGAGATCAGTGCCGCATGTGAAGTTACGGTCGAAGAGGCCCGTCCACTTTCAGAAAGAAAAGAGAGATAGTCACGTAAATCATCGGCGCTCATCGGCAGGAAGCTGCGCTGGTTATCTTCCGACCAACGATTACAGATCCGCATGACACTCAGCAGCTGTCGCCAGGTGTTCGGCGAGAAAGCCTCTTTATCCTGGACGAACTGCCTGAGCCGTTCAGTGATGTCGTCGCTGTTCCGATTCGCCTTCAAATTGGTTATCGGGACTAACTCGTTCATATTTGCTCGCTTATTAACCAGAAACAACCTTGATCGCGCTACGTGAATTCTGAGAACTCAACAGCAGGATAACCGGGCAGAATTTACGTAGCGTTGCCATTTTCAGGAGAGTCTTTTCTGCTATCCATGTTAACCCGGAAGCCAGGCTATGTCATGACTTCGTATAAGAACAATTATACGAAGTCATGTTTGTGTACTGGATTCGGGCTGGTTTTGACCTAATGGACACACCCTCAAATGGGTAGGGCAGGACAACATCTTGAACATCACCCCCCGAGGTGCGGATTACGAAGCGGTTTTCTCTGGCAAGGCATAAGGTGAATAAAAGAAGGGAAGTCTGAAGAACGTTTTAGTGAAATCGCACCTGATAAACAGATTCCGAATAAAGTCAGCACTTCCACACGCAGAGTAAGGCGAAAAAGAAAAGAACATGAAGTGCAATAAACAGACTATTGAGATTAAAAGTATATTATATAAGCCGTCAATCTACTTTATAGATGATAAAAAACCTCCAAATGAAACTTCTGTTTGACAGAACACTTTGAGAGAACTTGGTTTACTAAATTACTGCAATGGAACCTCCCAGTGCTATATCTGCAATCATTATATGAACACTTCTCATTCACGCGCACCGGGAGCATGTCTGCATCTAAAGTCAGAATAAAAACCTAAATACTGACTTTTCAAAGATTTAAATATCACTGTTAGAAGTTATCTATTATCTTTCAGCCTGAAAATAAAAAGCAGCATCGATGCTTTCTGCCAGATTATTTATGAATGAGACTGATAATTAAATTACTGCCGACAGTTAATTTCTGGCAAGGCAACGGCCAGTTCGTTCTGATGCGTAATTAAATCTTTTATTACTGCGTCTGAGTTAATTCACAGAACGCTGTCATCACCAGTGTAAAAAGAGGATATCTTATGAAAAAAAATTTATTGTCGCTGTGCCTTTTAGGTCTGTCCTGCGCACCGGCCATTACGCTGGCTCAACAGCCTGTGACCTGTGTTAAAGCGTCTGAACAGGATGTCGTCAACCTGTTTAATACCTGGAATGACTCTCTGGCAACCGGCGACGCGACAAAAGTTTCTGAGTTATATGTCAGTGATGCAGTCTTACTGCCAACAATTTCAAATCAGGTACGTCTGACCGACCAGGAACGCATTGATTACTTCAAAGACTTCCTGAAAAAAGGCCCAAGCGGTAAAATCGACTCCCGTACTATTCGCATTGGTTGTAATAAAGCGATTGATACAGGTGTTTATACCTTTACCTTCAAAGATAATTCTCACGTCACAGCACGGTATACCTTCACCTATGTCTGGGATGGCAACGGTTGGAAAATCTCTACTCACCACTCTTCAGCCATGCCAGAGCCTGTAAGCCAGCCTTAACAGCAAATATGGCAGGTTTAAATCCGGTGGCTCTGAATGGAAGATGCCCCTTACGTCAGTAAAGGGCATCCTTCAATCTACTTACTGAGAAATGTTATAAAGGCACAGTTACAATAAACAACTATTCCAAATTTTTTTCAGAGAAATAGCTTCATCATTTTGCTATTTCTTTTTATACACATCAGCCGTGCCTTTAATTTTATTATTCGTATTAGCAGAAGTGAGCACAAACACATCGCCGCCTTTTTCATCTGCCATTTTTGACAACTCCGCTTTTGCATCCGACGGGCTTGTCTCACCTGATGTCGAGATATCGCCAATTTTCTCATACTGATCTTTTACTTTCATAAAATCATTCTTTGACATCATCTCGGCAGCAAGTGAGCCAAACGACAGAGAGCAAATAACCACACCAAAAATTAATTTTTTCATATGAGTATCCTCGAAATGTTATAAAAGACGACTGGCATTCATGACTACATTTAAAAATACAGTACAGTCCTTATAAACCTCCATGTCAAAGCTTATTTCCCATCCTGCTTTGAGATGGTAGCTCACTAATTTAATCAGTGACTTTTCGCATTCACATGATAATTTCACAGCTTTTAATAACCGCTTTATCCAACTCTATTACCATAAAATAAACTGGCATTAATTCTGTAAAAAATTAAAAGGAGAATCACTCTTTATTATCAGTGATCTAAATAAAGATAATGAACCCAGCTGGTCATTCTCAGTAAAATTTTACGCATGACCGAAACATGGCTGAAGTGGTCAGAATAGACAGCAACCTGAGCAAAAATGCCGTCTGGCAGTGCATCGACATCTTTATTTGGTGTTAACTCTATAACGGCTAAAACGCCATCTGATGCTGAGGCCAGACTGAGTGATTGAATCGTTCCCTGAGCCTGAAAAGCGCCGCCAGGCACCACAGGCAGAACTCTGAGTAGCTTGCCTGAAAATACCTTGCCCGGCAGAGCATTAAACACAACTTCCGCCTCATCCCCCTCCGCCAGACGAAGCAGGGAGTTTTGCCTGAACTGCGCAATAATCTGACGTTTTTGTACCGGGATAAATATCATAACCGGGCGCAGCGGCAGGGCGGCTGCGTAACTTCCGGGACGAATCAATACCTGTGTAACATAACCATCACTGGGTGCACGGACCACGGTCTGATCCAGGTTATATCGGGCTTCGGCAAGCTGCGCTCTCAGACTGGCGATCTGGGATTGTTCGCCTCCTGATGCACTGTTTAACTGGCTTCTGAGCTGATCCTGTTCCGCAAGAGAACCTTTTACCAGGGCGTCCTGCGCCAGAAAGGCCTGTCGGGCATTATCGATATCACGTTCTGAGAAAGGGTTAACTTTCGCCTTACTGCCTTTTAAATAGCGCTGATAGTCCTGAAATAATCTATCCCGTTCCGCAGTTACATGGGTTGTGTAGGCAACGGCTTCATTTAATTGTCCTTTCATCGCTTCAATCCCGTTGATAGCGGTGGCAAGGTCGGCCTGAAGCCGTTCAATCCGGACTTTATATCGTGTTGGATCAAGGGTGAATAACATTTCTCCCTTTTTAATCAGCACTTCTTTTTTATCCGTCACCTCATCGACTACACCAGTAACCTGCGGAGTAATCGGAATCGCGACAACTGCTTTTTGTGCCAGCGATGTATAGGGATGGTTATAGTTCATCAGCAGAATGAGTGCGCTTACTAAAAAAATACCCCCCAGAGCAGCCGTTGGCACTGTCCATTTATTTACGGGTATTCGGAATATTTTAAAAACAGCCCAGGCTATCGCAACGTAACTTAAAATAATGAGCAGATCCATATCATCACTCCGGTCGCAGCGCTTTCGATTCAGCCTGCACACGCTCCAGCTCCGCTACCCGCTGTTGCAATTCCAGTAATGAAACATGCTGATTCTGCATACCCCATCCGCGTTCCGGACGATAAAGTGTGGCCCATATCCACAGAAACGGCCATATGACGTGCAACGTAAAAAGACTGACCCAACCCGCGACGTGAATGGCATCGGCATGAGGATGGTTACGAGATTTAGCAATTAAATAAGGAATATCGTGAAGAACGATAATTCCATAAAAAATGATGATAAAAACAAAAATCAGCATACCCAAAGCAAAATAGTTAAGGAACATGGTTGCCTCTGCCATATTGGAATGCGTTTTAAAAGTAGATCGATGTCAGACATGTGTCAATTTGAAATAAAAAAACGGATACAATTCCCGAGCCGGAAAAATACCTGAAAGGAATATGAATTCGGGAAGATACCTGCCTTGACCCTGAGTATCCTGCCAGTTGAACTTATTGATTACTGATGGTTTTTAATTTTTTTACTACAATTTTAATTCATCAACGTGGCTATGTTTTTGCCTTTTATTGCCCGAAGGTTATTCTCCTTAATCACCTGATTTAAATGAAATTATAAAGTTTGACGATTTGATCACAATTTTATATTTATCACGCTAACCTTGAGAAAAAATCTTTACACTTTCTCCCTTTCTCCCTTTCTCCATTTCTCCATTTCTCCATTTCTCACTTTTTCACTGTTACTGCTTTTTCGATCCGGTTATTTGTGATGAATAAACCATCTGATTCCCCCTGAATTCATTGAATGAATCATTAATGGTTAGATACCAAATCATATTAACGACATTCATCAGGGCTAATGTCAGAGACGGTAATGTACTGATTATAGAAAATATCTATTTTTTTCCCAACAATAAATGAACACATTACGGCCCCCAGTTTATTCAAAGACCTGCCAGGTATAGCATCATAAACCGAATGCCATTTTTACTCAGCACAACAAAAAATGGTCTTATGCCTGGATCATTCCTTTTGCCATGCTACTCATTGGTAGATTGTTATTGTATTACCCTCTCAGCCGTCCTGACCGCTGGTGATTCGGTTAACGGATAAGGCGGGAGATCAAAGCTGACCAAATCATAACGGCGGCGCGGCGTTTTGCGCCAGTACAATGGCTGCCCTGACTCTGCTGCAGAAGCATATTCATCAACGGGACCTGGCTGAACTGGTCGACAGGCTTGCGCCCATTCTGCTGGCAGGATATCTATCTTCATCACAGGTGATATCGCTGGTACACTATATTGTACAGGCAGGCGAAACGTCAGACGCCGAAGCCTTTGTACGCGAACTGGCACAGCGTGTGTCGCAACACGGAGATGCACTCATGACCATCGCACAGCAGCTAGAGCAAAAGGGTATCCAGCTAGGTGAATAGCTCGGCATTATTTAACATAATTAGTATTGTGCGAATTTGTTTATTGAGGCAAATATCTTCACAACCCTATCGCTGCCCCCAAATCTTGAGCAATCCTCTCCAGTGTCCTACCTTCATTCAGCGACCCTAATGCCTCACAATTACACTCGCCTGGTCAACCGGAGGCCCAAATGAGCAACATTACCAACCCCGAATCCTACAGCGGCACCCTGTTTTTCGATGTCAACGAAACCCTGCTGGATACAGAAGAACTGAACAAGGTTGTCGCGCAGCGTCTCGGCGACAGACCGGAGCGCGCCGAGGCCTGGTTTACCTCGCTGTTGCATCATTCACTGGTCGAGTCAGTGACAGGCAGCTGGCATAGCTTTGGTGAAATTGCTGAAGCGGTGCTGGCGATGACGGCCGCACGTTACGGCGTTACCCTGCCGAAAAACGCGACGCCGCTTGCTGAGATCATCGCAGCGATGCCAGTCCATCCTGACGTTTTCGTGGGGTTGACTGCCTTGCAGCAGCAGGGTTTTACGCTGGTTGCGCTGACCAACTCTTCAGCTACGTTAGCAGAAAAACAGCTTGGTTCAGCCGGGCTGACGACGCTGTTTACTCGTATTCTCAGCGTGGAACAGGTACAGGTTTATAAGCCGGATCTGAGAGTCTATCAGTGGGCTATGAAGGAGATGGGCAAGCCCGTCGCAGAGTGCATGATGGTCGCCGCGCACGGCTGGGATGTCGGCGGAGCAAAACGTGCAGGGATGAAAACAGCTTTTGTCAGCCGTAAGGGACAGGCTCTGTATCCGCTGGCGCCTGTGCCGGATCTGGTTGTCAGCGACATCAGTGCGTTAGCTACTAAGATAAAACCGCTCTGCTAACCAGCCGTTATCTGCTAATCCCTGTACGCCTTTAGCGTAAACCGTTGCCCGAAACTCTGGATGGTAAAACACTAATATCAGGGCTTAACCACGATGCACAGCAGGCCGATCACGATAATCACCACGCCCGCCAGGCTATGCCAGCTGAAGGCTTCATGAAACACTGGAACGCAAACGGCTACCAGCCAGACCAGTACGTAACTCAGGCTGAGCAGCGGATAGACCCGGTTCAGCGGAAAATGGTGCAGCGCCCGAATCCAGCAGAGCATCGAGACACCGTACGCGCCCAGCCCAGCCAGTAGCAGCAAGGCGGGCAGTATGGCCACGGCGGGCAGCGACATCAGGCTACTGACATCGGGCAGGCGCGGCATAGCCCAGCGCATCATTAACTGTGCCGCGGAAACCAGCAGCACGCTGCATGCGACCCATCCGTACCCTTTCATAGCTGGCTCGCCATCATCGCCACACCCGTCACCACCAGCAGCGTGCCGGCAATCTGGCGCAACGTCAGCCGTTCACGCCAGAGGATGCGTCCGGCCAACGCAACGAAGATGAAGTTCAGGCTCAGCATCGGATAGGCCTGGCTGACAGGCACCCGCTGCAGCACCAGCAGCCAGAGGAGCATTGCTATCCCTAACAGCAGTACGCTCACGCCAATCCAGCTCAGGCGAACCCGACGCGATGCCGCGTGAGTCGCCTGTTTCTGGCACAGTTGCGCGCTGCAGCTAAGCAAACTCACCAATATAATCAGCAGTAGCATTTATTTCATCTGACTGTAATAGAGGCAGACCAGCCTGCCCTGCCGATAAACGGCGTCCGGCACCGGAACATCCTCACCGATATCACTGTGTGGCGAATCAACCAGCAACAGCAGTGACACGCTTCCCGTGCGGCGATGGTCGGCAAGCCAGCCGCCGAAGTCTGCCTGAGAGACAAAGCGGGATTGCGCATCCGGGTAGCTCAACCCATATTCCACCTCGCCTTTGGTGTCATAGAAACCGATGTCGCTGCGCTGCAGATGCCAGGCTACGGCAGAGGCTACGCCAGGATTGTCCGCGAGGATAAAGTGGCTTGAGGCCAGACGCTCGTTGATCGTCGAGACAAAGTGCTGCGGCTGTTTGGCGTCACGGATTTTATCCGGGATCGCCGTGCCAATAAACAGTGCGACACCCAGCGGGCAAAGCGCGGCCGCAAGCCAGCGACGTTGTGAAGATCGGCAGCTATAGGCGCCCACCAGCCCCCAGATGAGGAATGCCAGTGCCCCCAGCGCCAGTTTCAGCATCTCGTGTGTGGCGAACAGCGGATGATGCGTCACGCTCCAGGGCGCGAGCACCAGCACGACCGTTGCCAGGGTAAGGACGCCGAAAATCAGGTTAAGCCAGCCATTGACTGTTAATGCGCGCCCTGCCCGCTGCGCGGCATTCAGCCCATAGTGCGCCATCAGTAACGACAGCGGGACAAAACAGGGCAGAATGTAGGTCGGAAGCTTGCCTTTTGCCAGGCTGAAAAATAGCAGCGGCATCACCGTCCAGCTCAGCAGATAGAGCATGCCCGGATGTTGCTGACGCTCTCGCCAGCCGGTCATCAACGCGCCCGGTAACAGCGCCAGCCACGGCAGCGTTCCCAGCACCAGAACCGGCAGGTAATACCAGAAAGGGGCTTTGTGTTGCGCATTGGCTTCAGCAAAGCGCTGGATATGCTCCACCCAGAAGAAGTAGTGCCAGAAATCGGGGGCCTGATGATAGATCGCCAGCGCCCAGGGTGCGCTGATCGCCGCGGCAGAGAGAACCGCCAGCGGCCCGAAGCAGAGTAGCTCCAGAATTCTCTTACGCCAGATCACCCACGGCAGAATCGCCAGCACCGGCACCGCCAGCGCCAGAAACCCTTTGGTCATGAATCCCATACCGCAGGCGAGGCCCAGCAGCAGATAGCCGCCCGCGCGCCCGGCACGTCCGCTGGCCTCCGTCGCCAGCCAGAAGCTGCACATCCCGGCCGCCAGCCAGAGCATCAGCATCGGATCGAGTACCGCGTAAGTGCCGATGCCATAGACCAGCAGCGAACTGAGGAAAATCAGCGTGCCGACAGCCGCAGTGCGCGCCGAACCAAACATTCGTCTGCCGAGCCAGTAGATCAGTGCGGCAGTTACCGCCGTTGAAAATACTGAACCTGCCCGCACGCCAAAGTTGTTATGACCGAACAGCCACTGACCCAGCGAGTTGATCCAATAGCCAGCAATCGGTTTTTCAAAATAGCGCAGGCCGAAGAAGTGCGGCGTGACCCAGTTACCGGTTGCCAGCATCTCCCGACTGATCTCCGCATAACGGGTCTCATCCGGTTGCCAGAGGTCGCGGAACATCGGCGGGATCAGATAATAGAGGACAAAAAAGCTGAAAAAAAGTACCCACTTCGTGTTGTTATGTATCCGCACTAGTTCGCCTCTTCAGTCAGTTTCTGGCAGCCCAACCACCCTTCACGTCCGGGGATTTCGCCTCTGACTACCCTTCCCACCGGTAAAGTGCTTAGATCGTCGGGCAGCAGCTCGCTTAACGGGCAGAACTGAATGCCGTTACGGGCAGCAGCAGCCAGCAGCTGATCAAAGTCCGGGTAGCCGATAATCCCTTCGACTTCGGCATGTATGGTGTATACCGCCCCATCGTCAGAAGAGAGCATCTTCGCCAGAATGTAGTCGTTATAGCCTTCTGCGCTGACCTCACGGCCAACCACTTCATCCCATGTGGGTAGCGTCACCGGAATCTGTACGGTACCGATCTGCCCATCCGGTAGCATGGGCCGGAATGGCCCGGTGCCGCGACAGTCGCTATTGTAGTGAAAACCAAAGTCCTGTTTTGCGGCGATCACCCGGCCATCGGCGCGCCAGCCTGCCACGGCAGAACAGTTGACAGGATGACCGAGGATCTCACTCAGCGTTTCGGTGCCACGCGCTATCTGCTCCACCAGCTTATCCTGCGGCCAGACACCGGCCCAGGTCTGCCAGGCAAAGTGATCCCAGGCGTGCAGGCCGACTTCATGCTGGCGAGTAGCGTCCTGCATAATGTTGCGCAGGCCACGTCCCATCAGCTTTCCCGGCCAGGCCGTTCCGGCAAGCAGGATGTCCCAGCCATAGAGCGATGCGGCGCGGGAGCGCAGCATCTTCATCATGAACGCCGGTTTCACCAGTCGCCAGAGATGGCGGCCCATGTTGTCCGGTCCCACACTGAAGAAAAAGCTGGCCCGCACCGCATGACGCTGGAACAGCTCAAGCAGCGCAGGCACGCCCTGCTTCGTGCCGCGCCAGGTATCTACGTCAATCCGCAGACCGATCTTCTTCATCACTTATCAGCCTGTTGCTCAATGGTGCGCAGGAAGAAGTCGAGCGTATTGTCGATAGTGACATCCATTGTCACGGTCGGTGTCCAGCCGAGTAAGCGACGCGCATTGCGGATAGCCGGTTTGCGGTGCTCTACATCCTGATAGCCTTTGCCGTAATAACTGCTGCTTTCAACTTCGCGGAAACCGGCAAACGGCGGGAACTGGCTGCGTAGCGGATGACGCTCGAAGCTTTCCAGCAGTTGCTCGGCCAGCTCTTTGATACTGGCTTCGTTATCCGGATTACCGATATTGATGATCTGACCATCACAATTCTGTTGTTTGTTTTCGATGATGCGGAACAGTGCTTCAACACCATCGCTGATGTCGGTAAAGCAGCGTTTCTGTTTGCCGCCGTCGATCAGCTTAATCGGTGAACCTTCCACCAGGTTGAGGATAAGCTGAGTGATCGCACGGGAACTGCCGATGCGGGCCGCATTGAGGTTATCCAGACGCGGTCCCATCCAGTTGAACGGACGGAACAGGGTAAAGCGCAGCCCCTCTTTTTCGCCATACGCCCAGATCACGCGGTCCAGCAGCTGCTTGGATACGGAGTAGATCCAGCGCTGCTTGTTAATCGGCCCGACAACCAGATTAGAGGTATCCTCATCGAAGCTATCATCGGTACACATGCCGTAGACTTCTGAAGTGGATGGGAAAATGATGCGCTTCTGATACTTCACACAGTCGCGGATGATTTTCAGGTTCTCTTCAAAATCGAGTTCAAACACGCGCAGCGGATTGCGGGTGTATTCAATCGGCGTAGCAATAGCCACAAGCGGCAGAATGACGTCACATTTTTTTATGTGATACTCAATCCATTCGGAGTGGATAGCGATATCCCCTTCGACGAAATGGAAGTGCGGATGATCCAGGAATCGGCTGATCGCGTCTGAACTGATATCCAGACCATAGACTTCAAAATGCTCATCCTGTAACAAACGTTCGGTGAGATGGTTACCGATAAAGCCGTTAACGCCGAGGATCAGCACGCGGGTACGACGCTGCAGCGCAGACTGCGGTTTTGAATAGAGCAGTGCGCCAGGCACCATGCCCAGACTCTGCGCCAGTTGGCTGCCGTTCATGTAAACGCCATGCTCAGACTGTCCGGTCTGGATTTCCAGCGCACCCTCGCCACAGGCGATCAGGAACGGCTGCTTAGAAAGTACAGTCCCCGGCTTCGCCTGATGCTGCTCATGATGTACCCGGCTCTTCCAGACGATAAATTTAACCGAACCGGCAAAGGCGAAAGCGCCCGGCCACGGATCGGTAACCGCTCTGACCAGATTGTGAATCGTCTCAGCAGGCTGATTCCAGTCAATGCGACCATCTTCGGCTGTGCGACGGCCAACACGGGTTGCCTGACTCTCATCCTGCGGCCATTCACTGACCTCACCCTTACACAGGCGAGGTAACACATCGTTCAGCAACTGCTCTGCGGCCTGGGTCAGTTTGCGATGCAGCGTCAGCGCGTTGTCCTGATCCTCAATCGCCACCGTCTGCTGTGCGAGAATATTACCGGCATCAGCGCGTTTCACCATGCGATGCAACGTCACGCCCGTTTCACGCTCGCCATTGACCAGTGCCCAGTTCAGCGGTGCGCGGCCACGGTATTTTGGCAGCAGTGAGCCGTGCAGGTTAAAGGCACCCTTTTCAGCGCATTGCAGGATCTCATCGCTCAGCAGATTGCGATAGTAGAAGGAGAAGATCATCTCTGGCGCCATAGTACGGATGCGGTCAAGCCAGATCGGGTGATTCGCCTCGTCCGGTGCATAGACCGGAATACCGTGCTCGGCCGCCAGACGGGCTACTGAACCGAAAAAAGCATTTTCGGTCGCCACATCGTTGTGAGTAAAAATGGCGGTAATTTCATAGCCTGCACTCAGCAGGGCATTGATGCCGACACAGCCCATGTCGTGATAGGCGAAAACAACGGTCTTCATGATTGAGTATCCTGTACTGAAGGCTCTTCTGGAGCCTGAACAATGCGTTGAACGAAATAGCGCGGACGCGCCCGAACGTCGTTATAAATGCGCCCGATGTACTCCCCGAGCAGCCCCATACCCACAAACTGGGCACCGATAAACATGAACAGCACGGCGAACAACACGAAGACGCCGTCACCCGCCCAGGCCGCCCCAAAGAAAAGTCGCAGGACGAGCAGCACTAACGAAAACGCGAAGCCGGAGATCGCAATCAGGCTGCCAACCACGCTGAGCAATCGCAGCGGCGTAGTGGTCAGGCAAGTCACCAGGTCGTACATGAGGTTGATCAGACGCATAAAGCTGTATTTCGAATCACCAAAGGCCCGCTCGGCGTGAATCACCGGCAGCTCAATGGTGTGTCGGGCAAAGGTGTTGGCCAGAATCGGAATGAACGTGCTGCGTTCATGGCAGTTGAGCATCGCCTCAATAATGTGGCGACGATAGGCGCGCAGCATGCAGCCATAATCGCCCATCGCTTTGCCGGTGACCCGCTGTATCAGGTGGTTGAGCGTGCGCGAAGCCTTACGGCGGAACCAGGTGTCCTGGCGCTGCTGTCGGACAGTGCCCACCACGTCATAACCCTGACGCGCGGCGTCTACCAGCCGCGGGATCTCCTCCGGCGGGTTCTGCAAATCGGCATCCAGCGTAACAATCAGATCGCCACGGACCTGGCTAAAACCAGCCATGATGGCGGAGTGCTGACCGTAGTTGCGGTTGAGCAGCACGCCCTTTATCCGGCTGCCAGGAACGACAGAGGCCTGCTCAATCAGTTCGGCTGAACGGTCACTGCTGCCGTCATCCACCAGCAGGATTTCATACTCAATCTTAATGGAGTCACAGGCCGCGCTGGTGCGTTGAAGCAGCTCCGGCAGGCTTTCTTCCTCGTTATAGACCGGGATGACCACGGAGAGCATATTGATCGGTTTGATATCGCGCATCTCAGGCTCCCGTAATGTCATGTAAAGCCTGAATCACGCGCTCGACATCCTGATCCGTCATTGACGGAAACAGTGGAATCGAACACATCTGCTGGCTGTTAAGTTCACTTGCGGGCAGACGTAAATCGGGATAATGCTCGCGGTAATATCTGTGGGTATGTGCTGCACGGAAATGCAGACCGCTGCCAATATCCCGCATCTTAAGTGCCTGCATGAAGGCATCGCGCGACAGACCGCAGCGCTGTTCATCAATACGAATAATAAAGAGATGCCACGCATGCTGATGTGGCCAGGCAGGCAGAGAGAGCGGTTTAAACGGCAGCGTGCGCAGTGCGTCAAGATAGCGTTCAGCAATCTCACGCCGGCGGGCAATAAAGCCCGGTAGTTTCTGTAACTGCACCAGCGCAATGGCCGCGCTGATATCGGGCAGATTATATTTAAAGCCCGGCATCATCACTTCTGCCTGCGGCAGACGCCCCTGGGTCTGGCGGTCAAACGCATCAACCGCCAGGCCATGGAACTTCAGGCTGCGAATACGATCGGCGAGAGCGGCGTCATCGGTTACCACCAGGCCCCCTTCAGCGCAGGTGATATTCTTGATGGCGTGGAAAGAGAAAATCGCTGTGCCACGATGCCCGACCGGCTTTTCGTGATAAGTCGTGCCCACCGCGTGAGCCGCATCTTCGATGATGGCGATGCCATGCCGCTCAGCAAGCTCATAGATTGGGTCGAGATCGGCGGGAGCACCGGCGTAATGCACCGGAATAATGGCGCGGGTGCGGGACGTAATGGCCTGAGCTATCCGGTCTGGCGTCACCATCAGGTTGTCAGGATCGACATCAATCATCACCGGGGTGGCGCCCAGCAGCGTGATCAGGTTCAGGGTAGAAACCCAGGTCATGGACGGCGTGATCACCTCATCGCCAGGCCCGATTCCCATCGCCATCAGCGTGACATGCATTCCTGCAGTAGCAGAACTCACCGCAATGGCGTGTTGGTTGCCGGTCAGCTGAACAAAGGCCTGCTCCAGTTGGGCGCATTTTGCGCCGGTTGTTATCCACCCAGAGTCAAATACCGCTTTAACAGCAGCCAGCTCTTCATCACCGAATGAAGGGCGGGAAAATGGCAAAAAATCCATGTTAAAACTCCTGCAGATCAAACCTATAAGCTGTCGCGCGATGTTAATCAGGGACAACGCTGGAAAAAGGATTGGAATAGCGATTTATCTACATCCGGCTATGGCGTTATCGAGACCACGTTTTCCCGTTCTGGAATTAAGGTTACCGGACTGCTAATACAAACTACCGTATGAAACTTAACTGAACATTAAATGAATAGTATGAATTACAATAAAATCAAGGATCAGTGAGTTAAGAGTTTCCGAAAAAGTTCACTATTATTTTACTAATAATGATTCTGACCTCAACTCTTTTTGATTTATTGATATTTTGTTTAAAAAGGGCAAATCCTCACTGTTAACTAACCTGAAATCAACGCATCAGAGAGAAATTACTTCCTGATATAAAATTTAAAATACTGATTTTTATGAAATATTTTGGCCCTTCAAACATTCATTTCATATTCGCCAAAATAGCACCCAACTTATGTCAGGAAAATCACAGAGTAAATAATATTGTCTTAATGTATTCTTAATATTGTTAGTTATTAATGTTCCGCCCTCTCAATAATCATGACACTTTGGTGAATCTCTGGTGACAGTCAGTTAATATCTATCAGATTATCTGTGCCTGCAGGGTAAAAACAGTGCTAAAAAAAGTGAATAAGATCGCGGTTTCAGGCGTTAACGTTTAGTCTGCCTTAGAAAGAGAAAAATAGTGATGATACGAGCCGCCTGTTTATACATTCTGTTCACCCTGCTTAGCCCGGTGGTTTATGCCGCGCCGGTAATGTATGCCATAACCCCTGATAAAACATCGATTGGCCTCTCATGGCGCGCTTTTGGTCACGACTTTTCGCAGGCCAGACTGCAGGGTGTGACCGGCACGGTGACGCTCAATCCTGATGAAGATCGTGACGATCGTATTGAAGTGAACATTCCGGTGGGAACACTGGTGGCCTCGAACAGCCTGTTAACCTGGCAGCTGAAAAGTGACCTGTTTTTTGATGCGGAGCGCTACCCGCAGATTCACTTTGTGAGTACCCGCATTGCCTCACTGGGTGACGGTAATTACCGGATTTTTGGCGTGCTGACGGTTAAAAATGTCAGCCGGCCAGTGGTGATGCTGGCCTCGCTGGACAGCGGTAAGACGATTGATCCGGCATCACGCTCGCTAGCGCTGCATGCCTCCACAGCTATCTCCCGCTCCGCCTTTGGCATGGATCGGCTGGTTGGTGTGGTTGATGACCGCGTAAACATTGCGCTGGCCATTGCCGCCCAGGCCAGATAGCCGCTGCTACAGTCTCCGCTGTGGGACACTCGGTTTAACTGAGCGCGGTCTGCAATGTTTCCGCTGTTGCAGCCAGCTGGGCCAATGGGTTGCGGCCAATCAGTACATACTGATAGCCGTCGCGCGTCCACCAGGCCAGCTTCATGCCGTGGCGCTGTTCGTGGGCAATCGGGTTGGTATCGTGCGGCGCAGGCGAAATACAAAGCGCCATCGGGCCATAGTCAGCGTGCAGCCAGGCAATCTGCGCTATAGACGTCCGTTCGTAGCGCAGGATCCGCACCATTTTCAGTTCAGCCCCTGGCAGGCGCAGTTGCTGCGGATGTAGCTGCAATCCTAAATCGAGTCGGGTTCGGTCCAGGCCTCTCTGCAGCATGGCGACATCATCAGGCATATCGGCCAGCGTTTCAGCACTGTAAAGCGACATGTAACGTGCTTCCAGATCGCGGATATTCTGGCTTTCATCCTTCTCATCTTCTGACGGCCTTGCCAGAAAACCAATGCTGCTGCCCACCAGCAGAAAGCTGACTGATGCCGCAATCAGTGCCCGACGGCTGTAGCCTTTAGCCGGCATCGGCGCGGGTGACGGGATGTCCGCCAGTTGCTGCGCCATTCTTGCCTGCGGTGCCTGTTCCAGCAGCGGTGCAAAAGCCTGCTCAAAGTCGAGACTGCTGTGCTGGAATTGCTCAACTCGCTCGGCTAGTTCTGCATCCTCCGCCATCGCCTGCTCAAACTGCGCGGCCTCATGAGGAGTCATCTCACCATCCAGCCAGGCGACTATTGCCTCATCGCGCCACGGTAGTGTAAAAGTTTCCCTGTTCATCTCCGTTTCTCCTGCGGGGCGGGCGAGATCGCCGGCTGTCTTGCCAGCGTGGCACGTGCAGCAGCCAGACGGCTCATAATGGTGCCAATCGGAACGGTCAGCGTCTCAGCTGCTTCCTGATAGGTCAGCCCTTCAACATAAACCAGAAATAGCGCATTACGCTGCGCCTCAGGTAAAGCGTTAACCTGTTGCATAATGCGCTGGAAATGGCGGTTGTCGTCGCTGATGGCGTGGTTATCTGCGGCCAGCAGCGCATCGGGATCAACGAACCCCTGTCCCTGCCGCACCTTTCGCGCCCGCAAATCGCTGACCCAGATGGAGTGAAGGATCGAAAAAAGCCATCGATCAATACGCGTGCCCGGCGTGAACTGCGCGCTGCGTTCCAGCGCGCGTAAGCAGGTTGACTGAACGAGCTCTTCTGCCATGTCACGGTTGTGCGACAACACATAGCCATAACGCCAGAGCCGCGCCAGATGTTCCGCAAGATGCTGACGGATGTCACTGTGAGTGATTTTTCGCTCCTCCCTGCCGCATCAAACCTCGGGATGGCCATTGATTGCGGCCTGCAGATCGCGGTACTCCTCGCAATCAGTGCCACAGATTCCGGCAATGGTTTTTAACTGTTCGCGCGCCAGATCGGGACGCCCTTTGATCATCCAGGCTTCGCCCAGATATTCACGCACTTTAGCGTAACGGGGATCGAGTGCAATGGCGCGCTGATAATAACCAATACCCTCATCGGTACGGCCCAGTTTGCGGGTGGCATAACCACGATAGTTCCAGGCTTCGCGGGTATCCGGGTTTTTCAGCGTATCCAGCAGGTTCAGCGCCGCCTGATATTCGCCCTTTTTCGCCAGATGATAAGCGTAGCGCGTTTTATCGTCGTCACTCAGCTTGCTGGTTTTCTCAGGCACGCAGCTTTTAGTATGACTGTCATAGACCTGACCTTTGGGGCAGTCAGGCGTCTTTTTCTCACTGTCATTGTCGCCCATCGCCATACTCAGCGGAGAGTGCAGCATCAGCAACAGGGCCGGAACAGCAAGCAGAGTGATACCAGAACGCGTTGTCATAATTTATCCTTATCGGGGCGGTGAGGCAGGCGATACAGCCTGCCGGATTCAGTCCGCTATCGCGGCGCTATACGGTAAACAGCTCAGCGCCGGTTTCTATTCGATAAAAATAAAAGTATTTTTTTGTCAGGCTGTGACGCTGAATCAGAACAGCAGCGTTTCCACCTGACAGAAGCGCCCTTCCGCCAGGGAGATCACCGCAGCTTCAGCAATCGCCTGTGCTTTCAGGCCATCCTCCAGACCCGGCAGATCGTCTACCTGCTCACCGTTGAGCGATCGGATAAACGCATCCAGATGAGCATAATAGGTTGGCTGCACCCGGCTGAACCAGTCGGGCAGCAGGCCTGGCTGGTGAGTCTGCGCGCCCTGATAGCAGCTGACGCCGCGCTGCGTCTGAGAGGCCGATTCCAGCATCCCGTTTGGTCCCATCACACTGATGCGTTCATCGTAGCCATAGCCAGTGCGCCGGGTATTATCGAGCTGTGCCAGCGCCCCGCCCTGCAGCCGCAAAAGCAATATGCTGGTGTCCACATCGCCAGATTCGCTGATAGATGGCAGAGCCAGGGCTGCTCCCATCGCCGCCACCTCCGTCACTTCCTCTTCAGTCAGCCAGCGCAGCAGGTCGAAAAAGTGGATAGCCTGATCGCGCATCTGACCCCCGGACGCCTGAAGATAAGCCAGCGGCGGCATGGACGAAGAGCGGCAGACCATCTGAATCAGTTCCGCCGGACCAATCCGCCCCTGCCAGAGTTGCTGCTTCAGCTGCTGATGGCTGACATCGAAACGGCGGTTAAACCCGACTGTGACCGGCACGTTGTAAGGGAGAACGTTAGCTACGGCCGTGCGGGCACGTTTCAGTGACAAATCGACCGGTTTTTCACAGTAGATTGCTTTACCGGCGCGGGCAGCGGCTTCCAGCAAATCGGCATGGGTCGGCGTCGCGCTGGCGATCAACACCATGTCAATCTGTTCATCATTTATCGCCTCTGTGACAGATGCGGCCCGGGCACCAAAGCGGATCGCAAAGTGGGCAGCGCGCGCCGGTTCCACATCCGCCACCCACACCAGCTCTACCCCAGGATGCGCCTGAAGATTCGCGGCATGAACTTCACCAATAAAGCCACACCCCAGCAGGGCAACACGTTGCTTTTTATTCATTTATTTGAACTCCATCATAGTCCGGCAGAAAGCCGCATCAGCAGAATAGCGCTGCGTTTTACACTCACGGCATGGTGTTTTGAGGTGTTTACCTCAGAGGAGATCAGCATGTCGTTAAAAGAGGTCGCCCGACGGGCAGGTGTGGGGCTGGCAACCGTGGATAGGGTGCTTAATGAACGTGGCGGCGTCGCGCCGGAGACGGTTCACAGGGTGCTGCAGGCAGCACGGGAAGTCGGCCTGAAACGGATCCTGCCTGAGGAGCATCGTCATCCGTGGCAGATAGAACTGCTACTGAGCAGCAACGATTCATTTTTCTTTAAACAGCTGGCGCAGGATTTTACGGAGGTTGCCTCGCATCTGGGCTATCGCCGGTTAACGCTGCATCGCACCTTTGTTCCGGAGGCACAGGCCGAGCGACTGGCGAAGCTTATCAGACAGAGCGCAGAGACACGGGATGGACTGATCGTTTTTGCCCATGAGCATCCAGCGATCTATGAAGCGCTGGAACATTGCCACGCGCGTGGTGTGCCGGTGATCTCGCTGGTCACCGATTTGCCCGGTGCCGCCCGGCTCTGTCATGTAGGCATCAATCAGTTGCAGGCAGGACGCACCGCCGCTCAGCTGATGGGTAAAATGCTGCATCAGCCTGGTGAGGTATTGATGGTCAGTGGGCACAGGGATTACAGCGCGCATCGTCAACGTATTGAAGGATTTCGTGACCTGATAACCCGTCGGTTTCCCCATCTTCATTTACGTGAAGTTCTGGCCGCCGAGGAAAATCGCGATACCCTCCTTAAGTTGCTGGAGAAGCAGCTGGTTCAGAGCGGTCATCTCCAGGGCATTTATAACACCGGCCTGGGGAATACCGAGATTGGGCAGGCGCTGGCACGACATCGTCGGCTGAATCAGTGTGTCTGGATCACTCATGAACTATACGCCACCACCTGCACGCTTATGGCGCAGCAGAGCGTTGCGCTGACACTGGATCAAAACACCCGGCAGCATGCCCAACTCGCGCTGCAGCTGATGCTGAATTATCTGGAGCAGTCAGAAGAGCCTGACACCTACATCAGCGGTAAAGTGGATTTCATCATTTATACGGCCGAAAACTGTCTGTAGATCGTGCCTTTGGTGTGAATTACCACAACGGATTTTTGCGATATTTTTTGCCGCATACCTATGCCGTCACGGTCCGGAAAGCGGATGGTAAAAGCGCTTTGATGGCTTAAGGCGATGTAAAATGAGACTGCTGTTCATAATCTGACTAACATCTGAAACACTGAAGAATAGGCATCAACAGATAAAAACACTAGTTTATTTCTAAATATTAAAATATAAAACTATACATGAGTATTTTATGATTTTAATGTTCCCCTTCTGGCCGGGGGCATTATTATCGCTTACGAACTGGCAGGGAATTTTCGGTCAGGTCATAAAAGTAGCATTGGTCAATCAATGCGCACCGGCAAACAGTAAACAGAGCAGAAATAACGATAAAGGTACTGTCCGGTTAACGCGACGACCCATCAAAAGCGTGCTTTGTATGAATATTGATAAATATCAAACCTCAACCGTTTATAACTCTCAGGATTCTGTGACGTTTCACATTCTGCCAGTGCGATGCTAAATTTCAGTCGCTTTACGACTGGGTAATAAGCAGAGCCTGTCATGGCCTCTGTATTTATCCTGAATTCTCTGTGCATCTCTTAAGGTGCCTGACTGATTAATGAGAGCCTGGTTTGGAACAATCTTTATCCCCGGTGCGTACCACCACAGAAAGAGTGTTGCACGCAATTATTTTTGAAGTCGTCGCGAATGTACTGGTTTTCATTATTCTGATTATGTTTGCTTCAGCAGCACCTGCGCAATCAGCACTGTTAACCATAGTCTCATCCACTCTGGCTATGGTGTGGAACTATCTGTTCAACCTGATATTTGACAGAATTCAGCTGCGAACAGGATTTAAGAAAGACTGGCGCATGAGATGCCTGCATGCCGTGCTATTTGAGGCGGGCTTGTTGTTAGTATTGATGCCTTTTGCATCATGGTGGCTGGATATTACACTTCTCGCAGCGCTAAAACTGCAATGTGAGCTGGTGTTATTTTTCCTGGTCTATGCGTATCTGTTCAATCTGATATGGGATTACGGCAGAGCTGTACGAAAACGCAAAAATATATAATAAAATCATTAAGTTAAAAAATAATCTAGTCACTCTAACAATGACACATTCTCGTTATCGGATTAAGAAAACGTCACCTATAAATGACAGCGCCTGAGCGCATTCGATAAGAAACTAATCAAGGATATCTGATGTCAGCCCTCTCTGCTGGCAGCATTGATATAACGGCGAGTCAGCTTAAATCAGACCGGGCACCGGCTCATTTTTAAATGTTTATTAAACAAGAATACTATGAACAAAGTTTACTATCTGGAAAAGTTAAGAAGTTGCCCATCAACTGACATCCTGGAAGTCGTGACAAGCTATATGCGAAAAAAACTGCCTTCTGATGATATCTCTTCATTTGATGGTGCGTACGATCACCGTAAAGCTGAGCTGATCATGAATGAAACTTATAGCGAAGTGCCTTCAGAAGTCTGGAGACTGGTGTGCTGAATATGAAAAAGGAGGGTAAGGTTCATTACAGCTCATTATCTGTTGAGGATTAAATCTCCTGTTGCTCATTAACCACTGTTAATCTGGCTATCTGCTATTTGATAAATACTGTCGGACCGGGTTGATAAACAGATAAATCAGAGCATCACCCGATCATGCAGTGATGCTCTGTTAATCTTCAGACAAGAACGTCAGAACCCGTTATCAGAAATGGTACGAGAGACCCACCAGGCCGCTGTAATCCGTCTTAAATACACCGCCAAAACTGGTATCAACTTTCGCATTCAGTGAAATACCAGGAGCGATAATTCCCTCCAGACCCACACTGCTGCGATAACGGTTATCAGACCAGGCACTATATTCGCGGTCTGACTGACGATCGGAGAGCGTTGTCGTTGAACCCTTTTTCCCTGGTGAATATTGATACGCCAGGCTGGCGATGAAATTAATATTGGGCAGTAAAGACCCAAGGCCGCGTTTTTGCACCATGATTCCGCTGGTCGCAAAATAGGGCGTGGCTGAACTCAGTGAAACCGCCGCATTCTCACCTTTCAGGGTATAGCCGGACATCACGCCAGCACTGATACCGACAAAAGGTGAGAAGAACAGTGTTTCGTCAGCCAGGCTGAACTGATAACCGGTGCGCAGACTGCCGGCCAACATCTGACTATCTTTCTTCAAGCCATTGATACGAAGTGCAGGATCCAGCGTCATTTCCTGATTCAGATACATATAACGGCTGGCGCCATCTAAGAACCATCCGGCATCCGACTGCCAGGAATAATAAGTGCCCACAGTGGCCAGCCAATGTTTTTCCTGTCCCGTGCCTTTGATCTCACCCTGCGTGTAGCTGGCGCTAATACCCGCCGTGTGCAGACCATTGCGCTTATCCCACCCCACATTCAGCGTTTGATCGTTACTGTTCAGACCCAGGAAGTTGCCATGCTTCTGCTCGATCGTCGCCCAGGATCCGCTGCTTTCCGGTGAAGCACGCAGACTATCTGTGCGGCTATGCAACAGGCTGACCGCTTCACTGAAGATATACTGGCGTGATGCCATCAGGGCGCGTGTGTGCTTGATCAGCGGCAGGTTATCGTAAACAGTAAACCAGTCATCCGGATTGAACGCCGGTTTTTTCGCTTCCTCTACGGCTTTCGCTGCTTCCTCTTTAGCTTTTTCTTCCGCTTCGGCTTTTGCTTTTGCGTCGGCCTCTGCTTTGGATTTAGCTTCTTCCTCAGCTTTCGCTTTTTCTGCAGCCGCTAGCTCAGTAGTCGCATTATCCTCTGGCGGAACGTCATCAGCAGGCGTTGGCTCAGGTGTGACGTCCGGCGCTGGTGTCGGTTCTGGCGTCACTTCCGGAGCAGGGGTCGGCTCTGGCTCTGGCGTCACTTCTGGTTCAGCGGTCTGGTTGCGCTCCAGCATCCAAAGCACGCGATCATTCTCGTCTTTAACCTGATAATTCGGAGTGTAAACGCTAAAGCCGCTGTAGCTGTCAGCAAAAGAGAAATAGCCGTGCGACGTACCGGCGGGTGCATCAACCATTACCAGATCCTGGGTTAGCGCAACTTGCTCTTCGTTGCCCACTAGCAGGCTCACATCCAGCAGATTATCGCCACCACTCACCGAGTTTTTAACAATCAGTTTGTCACTTTCCAGCGTTGATGGTTTGACCCCTAACATCAGATTCAAGCCGGTCGCATCCAGCGTATCAACATTCAGCGTTTTAGCGCTCCAGTTACCTGAAGAAACCATCGATAGTGTTGATCCACGTTGCGCCAGCAGTGAAGTAACATTGCTATTGCCAGTCATCGTCCAGTTCGCATTTGCATCCAGCGTCATAAAGCTGCTACCGCTAGAAGTCACCGCACCCTGATAATTCACCTTGCCCAGATATAAAGAGCTTTTATTTGCCAGCTGAATATCGCCCTCAACTTCACTGGCAGGCAGCAGCGCCAGCGCATCTGCACTACGCACCGACGGGCTGCAGGAAACATCATCAGAATAGATCGCAGAATAGCAGCGCCAGCTTTTCTCCCCTGCCTTCGCGCTGTCGTTGTAGCCCAGAGAGAGGGTTGCTGATTCAGCGGCGACAATATTCGCTTTGACACCCGCGTATTCCCCCACCTGGAAATTTGCACCGGTGCCAACATTGATCTGATCGGCTTTGAACAGTGAAATGTTCCAGTCGTCATCAACGACAATGCCACCTGCATGTGGAACTGGCTGCCCAGAAAGGACCACAGTACCGCTGGCAACATCCAGATTACCATTCAGATTCATACCACCGGTGAGTGCGGTAATAGCCGTGGAGTTGCGCGGCAAAATATTAACATTCATGACGCCGTTCAGCGCATTCTCCAGTGTTTCACCCAGAAAACCGCGGAATACCTGAATGTTAAGCTGTGTCAGGCGATGATCAATAGCCTGATCTGCATCGGTGCCCAGATACGTCCAGGTCGATGTTGAGGTTTTGTCAGTAGGAAAATACCAGTATGAGGCAGTCTTTAATTGAAAGTATTCCGTATCGTGGGTGTAGGGGTTGTTATATACATAGATCGATCCCGGTGTGCCTTTTGGTTTGCTTTCATTAAATTTATTGAAGGAAACGTCAGCAGCGGTATATCCCGTGATATTCAGCGTTGCTACGTGATCACTGTGGTTAACCAGCGTAGCGCCACTGTCGGTATGGTTGATCTTTTTAAAACTGAGCGCATTACCATTTAAATCTAAACGCCCCCCACGGTAACCAAAGAAGATCTGGTCAGTAGCTACCTGATCTTCATCACTCAGCACCACTGTTGGCCGGCCACTGACCAGGGTGACTGAAGAAAAAGCCTGTTTTTTGCCTGAGCTATCAGCTTGCTGATCGAGGATAACGGTGCCTTCTCCTGCATTCAGCGAACCCGGGTTTGCGCCCATGGCATTGATATGCAGGGTCCCCGCGCCAATTTTATGCAGGGCATCGCTAGCTAGTCCATTAACCTGCCACAGAACGTTTTTATCCGCGTCAACCTCAATGCCGCCACCTGCCCAGGTCGCATGGACACCATCGGCAGAGGCGACAGTGTAGTCACTGGAAAACTGAAGTTTACCTGCGCCCATATTGATGGGAGTGTTCAGCGTGATGAGTCCGCCTGCCCCGTTGAAGCGAAGATCTTTGGTGGCATCGAGTTCTTCATTGCTGGCATTCAGGGGAGCCGAAGATGCATAGGTCGAATCCAGACCCGCCCATGACCAGGCGGTGCCGTATTGTGTTATCGCGGTGTTGTTCCAGAAAATTTCCCCGTTGTCTGCAATATCAACGACATCAGGTGAAATATTGGCGGCCTGCACCGAAGCAATGAAATCATCTGGCATATAGCCAGCATTGGCACGCTTTCTGTAAAGACCGCTATCCAGACTATACCCAACATGGACAGCGACGAGTTTCCATTGCTGTTCAATCTCATCCCAGGCAAATACCGGACTCCCGCTATCTCCGGCGTTAGCACCGATTGAAAGAGGCGTAGTATTCGGATCATCCGGGCCCAGATTGTAATAACGCAGATAAGAGTTATTAGATAGGTCCTGCACGTTAGCTGCGCTGATTGTACCGCCTGACTTCCAGTCATAAGCCCCCGCCAGTCGGACACGCTTTGTCTGGTCGTCATTAATTTGCTCCTGCGTTCCGGTGCCCACACGGGTATACCAGGAATAGCGTGATTTATAATTAGCTATGAAATCTGATTTGGTCACGTAACTATAGGGAGCCGCTTCCGTAACCACTTTATTGAGCCGCGGTGCGTGGAAATCCTCTGTGCTGAGTTCATTACGATTGATGAGACTGTATTTTGTGGCAAATTGAGCACCATTGCCAAATGCCACCGTTTTATAACCGGAGTTATGTTTTACGCTGACAATATACGAAGGAGAGATAAGCGTTGCGAAGCCCAGAGAGGATACCCCGCCAAAATCAGGCATGGGGAAATCAAGATAATCAGATAATGATCCGTCTTTTCTGTAAACAGGGGCATCCATTCTACCCACACTATACTTACCCAGGTTTTCTGCAAAATCGCGATAGTCCTGAACATCGATATCGTTAAGCATAATGCCCGCATACGATTTGGTGCAGATAAAGAAGGTGCAACATAACGCTGCGCTTCCAAAATGTTTCAATGGATTATCCTCATGAGGCTATTATTATTTAAGAAAAATACCTTAATTGATTAAATAGTATCATTATGAGGATCAGCAGCAGAAACTGGGCTTTTTACATAAATTGATTCAGATCAAAAAAAGAGAAAAGTTAGCCAAAAATCCATGATAACTCCATGTATTCCAAAGTAATAAAAACTCATTACCAAAATGGATTGAATATTTATTCTTAAGAGAACCCTTAAAATCAACATCAGGTTAATTGTCAAATGAGATCAAAATAAAGATGCAAACACACATATTGATAAAAAAGAACTTATTAATTCAGATTGAAAATCATTTTCTACATTATGCGTTTGTATTTACTTAAAGACCAGTGATTGCTATGATTAAATAACACTCAAAATTATTCATACAATACATGAATTTAAGATCTACTGTTAAGCAATGGCAAGGCTAAGCCTCCTTTCCGGGAGCAGGAATGAGGCCACAAAGCCGAGTGCGTACAAAAAAATGTAATGGCATAAAAAAACGAGGTTTTTATTAATACCTGGACGGGGTTGAACGCAAAAAGTGACAAAAAAATAATCTTTAATTTCATCGGGTTAAATCACATTTCGCCTGGTGACTGGCGAATCACAAGAAGAGTATTTCGTGTAATCGCAATGAAATAATGCCCACAGCTCAATCTTCTCTCCGGATGGTAACAGACAATAGAGTGTGTTCCCCTTCGATGATGCCTTGTGTACCTGCTGTCCGCCACGCTGAGCACACCATTCGCTTGCGGGATAACGCATTTTCAGGCGCGGTGATTCAGCACTATGGCCTGCAGGTACTCATTTGCAGAGTAGCCAAAATCAGGGAAAAGACTGTTATGCGGTTTATTATTTTCATTTAATCCTTTCTCAACATTAACTTCAGGCCGATGAAACTACGTTTCTCATGTTCACCAGGCTATGACCCAGCACGCAATAACGATCAGTGTCTTAATTAAATGGCTCTGAACCAGACGTTTGTCAGAACATTTTTCAGCAAGTTAATTTCCGGAACCCGGAAGTGTCTCTGAACGTGTAATAATGATAGCGCTCACACGCTAAACTCACGCTGAACAAACCGTATTCCTGCTAACAGTCTCATAACCACCCGGCAAAAGAGAATAAAGAATCCCCAAAAGAGAATGCCTGTGATAATAAATAAAAAACCTTCCCGCGCTATAGTTAACATATAAGCTTAATTTTCAATGAAAACTCATTCAGGATGCCGCGTCCCTGTTAATCTATCGTCAAAAGATACACACCTTCACTCTCTTTACACCATTCACTTCCACGCTGCATAATCCTGCCATCTTTAGTAAATATGCTGTTATCAATAGGTCCAATAAACAATACGCTTAATTTTCATCGGGCTAAGAAAATCTTGAAGTAAGAAGTATAAACTCTATTTCACGCTCTTCAAAAGTCTTCGCTCTTTAATAAAACCCTAAGGAAGAGTTACAACTATGAATAAAAATCCTGACCGAAATCAATGTTTAAAAGCGATGATGCTGGCTGGCGGTATGGGGATTTTGCCTCCGGTCAGTTCTGCTGCTGCTGTCGGAACCCAGAGGGGTGGGGATGTTACTCTGGCTGATGGCACTACATTGATTGCCGATGAGTCACGGTGTCAGTGCGCAAATCAGTAACCATACCCTTTTTATTAAGACTGATATGGTTGATTTAAATCGCTTCAACCAGCGCCAGGTGAACGCCGACTACCGTTTTACTTTTTAAAAAATAAATGCAGTAAAAGATGCGTGCTAAAGGAGACGTGAGTGAAAAAAATATTATGGATGATACTGGCCTTGCTCAGCTCGGGCTCGACGTTTGCACGTCAGGAGGTCACCGTTGCAGAGGCGAAAACGATGCACGACGATCGGCAGGTTACGCTTACAGGGACTCTCAGTGGCAGGGCCGATGATGATCACTACTGGTTAAAAGATTCGACTGGTCGTATTCGTGTCGATATTGATGACGACGACGATGACGATCGTTATCTGATTGGCAAAAAGGTCCGGGTTACCGGTGAAATCGACCGCGATGATGGCTACAGCGAAATCAATGCAGATCGTATTTTTATCCTGAAATAATCTCCTACAAAACACAAAAGGCCAGTGTTACCGCTGGCTTTCAAAGTTCATCAACCTAACAGATAGTGCATGCAAGTTCGGCCAGCTCACAGGAGAAAAGATAAGTGGCACACAATTTCGTACTCCGGTACTGGCGATGGCTGATACAACAAGTGGCTTTTAATACTGCAATTTCAGATGCTGAAAAGAAGCCCGGTTGATAATTCCCGATTATGTAGTGATTATTCGTGCTAACTTTCGTGCGAAGAGTTAAGTGTTGGCGCAGACTGGGAGAGGTTACGACTATCCACGACTGACTGAAACCCATCAGGAAGATGAAGTACAGGTGCAGCAACAACATAGTTACTGTAAATATAAAGAGATAGCAGAACAATAATACCTAACATGATTGCCGTCACCATTTTAAAAGTAATGGCTAAATATTTATCTTCTTTAATTGGCTCTTTCTTCACAAAAACCTCTTTAAAGCTTGAACATGAAAAACAGTATGTGCATCACAGGGAAGCAGTTCATCAGAAATGACTATTAACTTCTGAAACCACTCAAGCATGGACTAAATAAATAGCTAATTTTTTGCATATCCAATAACGCCTTTATAAAGCTCCAGCAGAGTGACATCATTAATGAAAGCGTTAAACTCCTTATCACCCTTTAGCGAAAACTTCCTCATCACATTATACTTATGTGCATAGATCGTTTTAGCAGAAAGGTTCAGGCGTTTCGCTGTCTGCCCCACGCTGTACCCTTTCTTTAAAAAGCTTAGCACCTGCAACTGGACAACCGTGATACGTGCAAAATCACAATGTGAACAATCCGAGGGTACAAATCCTTTGATGTTTCCCTGATTTTCCAGCCAGAAATGGACGATTTTTTCAGAAACAATACGGACAGAATCGCTGCGCGAGATAGTAATTAAAGCACGATAGCAGAGAGGCAAGTGTTCCGTAATGATATCTTCAACCTCATCAACAAACACCATTAAAATGCTACCAAGCTTCCGTTCCCGGTAGGCGGGTTGACACATATAAAGGCGCCACTGTGCAACACTGATCAGTATGAAATCCGCCTGACATAAATTTTTCGCGTCATAAGCGGGTAAAAATTCTACTGGCATGTCACATAACAGTGCTTGCTCAATAATTTTTGAGATGCCCACCCGAAAGAAGTAGTTTTCATTTGTACAAATGATTTTAAAATCCATTTTTCCCTTAAGCATCTCAAAGTTTAAATAAAGAAACAATCAGGTGAACTTGCCATTAACCAGTGTCAGTTCACCTTTTTCTTTTAATTCTTTCAGCACTCTGCAAATCGAGCTTTTTGAGAGATGAGAACTATTTTCAATAAGATAAAGTGCCGAAAACCGCTTCTTAAGATGTGGTGGCAACTTCTCCCAGCGATTAATTAAAGAAATTACTTCATCATGCGAGTTATTTTTAGGTAGCTGGATGTAGTTCATCAGGTCAGAATACTGGCCGGATAGAATGGACATGGCATCATTGAAAAGGTCTTTCTCAAACACCAGGCGCCAGAATACATCGTAATCAATGAAACTGACCTTCCCATAGTCAATTCTTTCCAGATAGACAGGTGGTTCATCAAGTGCCGGCGTGACACCGACAACAAAAGGAGCCGATAAGATATTTAATACCTTATTTTCACTCTTTAACTTTAGTAAGAAATCACCATCAAGAATGAACATAACCCGGCGTACATTATCTTTAGTAAGATGATAACGACGCTTGCCGCGCGAAATCTCATCTGGACTAGCAACCTGGGTATACCCGGCTAGCGCATCGATGATCCGTTCATGATTTTCAGTCACTCTATACATAATAATTAACTCAATCTAACTAACTCAAGGTTAGTGATTAGTAGAAAAATTGGTAAAAATCCGTTTGTTATAGTCTCTTTTTTCTTTTCGCCTGGTGTATTGCTCCTCTCTGGCTCCCCCTCAAATATGAGCCATAGAAAGGTTGCTACTGGTTTCACTATAGTAAAACCATAACGATAAAATTCAACACCACAAACATGCAAAAAATAAAGAATATCACGCCAGTAATTTGGCATCACAACCAGATTTTTCACCGCTCACAAGCCAATTTATCAGCATATCAAACTAACAAGTAGAGACTTACTGATAGTGTTATAACTTTTTTCTTAAAAAAGAAATCAATCGTAATCATTTGATTATTGATGTTATAATCCCACCATATCAAACACACAAAAAGACGGTATAAGTTTAAATTAACGCCATTATTGATAAATTTTTAATCATTATGGAATCATTGTTAATTTCTCCTTAAAAAAATAAGAAAACGCCGCAGCACCTGATGCAAACAATTAAACCACAGCGTTCTCATAACAGACATTTAAATATTTAATTGATATACATATAGTTTTATATTCTACTTTTTATGGTTATAGTAGATAAAGATACTGAAAAAACACATTTACGTTATTCCTGCATTTTTCACCTTAAATTGCATATGGTGACCGATTTATCATCCTCAGGACTTTCAAACAGACTTCTCTGCTCACGCTGAAGTTTTTCCATCCCAGAATGCGTACCCTTCCCATCGCTCAGAAAAACAGGTAACACGTAAAATTAAATCACCTCACCAATAGTTGTCCAAAAAACTTACAATGTGGCCGGCACTCTAAATTACGATGAATGCAAGTGCATTGTAAAAGGAACATACCTTCAGTTATTAATACCAATAGCACGTGGTATTAATTATGAACATTTTACTATTTTATTTTTTATGTTCTCCGAATTTACTAGCGCCGTTCGCTTGAAGCGGCATTTTAAAAAACTCAATAGTTAATGATTGATTAATACTGGAGATATAAATGAGAGAGTTAACACCTGTAGAAATGCAAAATTTTTCAGGCGCAGTTTTCTTTGATTTTTTTGGTGCTATTGTTATAGGTGGTGTTACCTGTACAACTGCTTTCGGTTTGAAATGGGCCATGAGTGGCGATAGAGTGGGTGGCATCGTATGTTCAGGTAGTATATCTGGCGATGTTAGCCTGATTGTCGGCGCACATGCCGATGAATTCTCAAAGCCTGGTAGGTGATACGGGATCGTTTTTATCGGGTGGTCAGTTGCAACGTATTCTACTGGCGCGCGCACTGTATCGCGAACCACAAAGCCTGGTACTGGATGAAGCCACCAGTCATCTTGATATCTACAACGAAGCGCAGATCAACAACACCATTAAGCAGATTAAGATCAACTGAATCATCATTGCACACCGTATGGAGACTATCCGAAGTGCCGATAAAATCGTCCTGTTAAATAACGGCACACTCAGCGACGTTACGGCAGAGAAGTTATTTGGCCAGGCGGTAAGCCACAATGACACGGAGATTATCCATGGATAAGACTATTTGCCGCTTCACTGAAGGCATTATTACTTTTCCGCAAGGTTACTGTGAGCGAACACTGAATACGCTGACTTATTCACGATCTATTCTGCCGCCAATCACCCTCTCCCGCGATAAGTTAGGCGTTCATAATAATCCAGAAGAGTATATTTTTAGCCAGCTTGCTATTCTGCAAAAGCAGATAAAAGACTGGCAACAGGAAGGACATGAGCAAGTGGTGTTAGGTGATAACCTGACTACGGGCATCATGATCACCTATGATTATCTGCGGCCGGATAATAGCCGATTTTATCAAAATCAGGCAATTTTTTAACTCAACCCGGATGATGTGTTGATCTTTTCATTGTCTAATGACAGCACTATTAAACACTCAGGAAATACAGCTTTTCAACGATGTTCTGAAAAGCTTTCAGACCTGGTTCTCACAACTCTTTTCGGGCAATCGCTGCAGGATGAATAAGCAATCCCGGAAAGAAGCGCCCTCCTCTCGGGCTCATTTTTTGAACGCAACATAACTCTTTTATTTTCAAATTCAGTACCGCTGGCAGGTGAACAAGTATGATAACGGCCCACCGACCAGGTAAGTTTTCTTATCAATCTGCATGATATCCAGTTGCAGATAATCAGGATCTAGGGTAATTTCCGAAAGGAGCAGATTAAACACGGCATCTGATGTCGTATCGTTGGTTGCAGTAATAACCGTTCTTATTTTATAGCGATAAGTGTCACTATCAATTTTATTCCCTGCGCTTAGCGCAATGCGTCGATTAAGCGTTGTAACTTTATCACCAAAAGTCACCTGCCCATTCAGCAATAGATAGCCCAGTTTAAAATCGATAAAGCGAAGATCATGAGAAACCGCAAAGTTAATCTTTTCACCATCATGGCGGCTAAGATCGTAGCGGCTGAACGCTGAGCAGCGGAAAGGCAAATCGTCAGGCCGGGTCTTAAAATGATTAATTCCGGCAAAAATCACCAGTAGAAGCGCAGCGAGTGTTAGCGTCAGCATGAGTGTGGCGTTCCGTTTCAAAACATTCTCCAGTCAAGATAGTAGAAACTGTCGCAGGAAACGATATGGCCACTGCTATTAAGGTTACATGCGGAGAGAATGGTCCTGCCATAATCAGCCGTTGTGAGTGAAGTATTTTTATCGAAATAGATGCGTCGTCCCGGCACACAGGATTGATCATTCTCTTTGAGAATTTCAAGAATCTGCTTATCCAGTGACTTTTGCTCAAAAACATCCATCCCCTGAATAATCACCGCCTCACAGCCGCCTTGCAGTTTGATAGTATTCATAGAGGAATTTTTTTCAGCAGACTCACTTATAGTGAAGTACCAGAAAGCACTTCCCAGCAACATCAACATAACAATTGCAAAGATGGCCTGCCTGACGCTGAGGAAAGATTTTTTAACCACCTTATCGGCCATAACAGGATCAGGGCATATCGCCGGGCTATCCTGGCTGGAAACAGCCGTTTCCGAAGGCGCTTCACCACTCTCATCCTCTCTAACAACAGCCGGGGAAAGTTCGCGTTCAATTTTGATTTCAGTATTCAGTCGAATGCCGATTTTCGGAATGGTGATAATCAGATTTTCACAACCATAAGCCGCGAGCGCTCTGCGCAGAATACTCAGATACTGATTCAGATTACTATTTGATCCACGCAGGCCATATTTATCCCAGACTTCGGTCAGCAAGGTTTCACGCGCCAGTATTTCGCCCTGGGAATTCAGCAACTGCTCAAACAGCCGACCCGATGAAATACTCAGACTCAGCGTTTCCTGAGTAGAAAGATGAGTCAGCGTACAGTCATCTGAATTGTAAGTAATCTGGTCATCGATAATGTAAATCATTAAGAATTCACTGAATTTTCGCTCATTTCCGACAGTATAATTCAGCTTATCTAAAGAAGCACTAAAGAGACCTGAATCAGCCGATTCACAGAGTGGAGGTTACGTTGCAATTAAATTCGTCATCCACCCAGACATTAGCCCTTTACCTCATTATCCGCTGCAAACCATGGCTTTTGCCTGCAGCAGGGCTTAAAATGTGACCACCTATAACAGTGGTCACTGAACGCTTCACCCACTTTGATTTGTCAGGCGATAACAATGACTCAATCCGTAACGGAAAATGGCACACGCGGCCCGGCCGGGCACAATGTCCGTGACCAGATTGTCGATGCTGCCATGCAGCATTTCGCGCATTATGGTTACGAAAAAACCACCGTCTCCGATCTCGCTCGTGCTATCGGCTTTTCCAAAGCATATATCTACAAATTTTTTGAATCGAAACAGGCGATTGGCGAAGTGATCTGCTCAACGCGGCTGGCAATGATTATGCAGCGTGTCGAAGCCGCGATCGCCGATGCGCCTGGAGCATCGGAACAACTGCGGCGACTGTTTCGCACGCTTTCCGTTACAGGCACTGAACTCTTTTTTCACGAACGTAAACTGTATGACATCGCTGCAGTCGCGTCGCGTGACCGCTGGCCGTCAGCAATGGCACATGAAGTGCGACTACTGAACCTGATCCAGCAGATCCTGCGACGGGGGCGTGAAGCGGGTGAGTTTGAACGTAAAACCCCGGCTGACGAGGCGGCTGAAGCGATCTATCGGGTAATTAAACCCTACGCGAGTCCGGTACTGCTGCAGTACAGCCTTGATGATGCTGAAGAAGCCTCTGCACAACTGGCAGCGCTGGTGTTACGTAGCCTTGCGCCCTGAGTATTGCGCATCATGTGACTATTGACTTGGTTAGTCACAAGATCAACGATAGTACTCTTCTGATTATTGCTCAGGATTCCGATGCTGCTAAATTTATCTCTGTCTGCTGTATTTCATCCCGGCGTTCATCTATCGCACCATACTACGCAGGGTCTCACTCTTCGTGCTCCAGGCGTGTATCTATTCTCGGCAGCAGTATTTCACTCACTGTCCGGACTATCTACGGGAGCAATCCAATGAGTCACTTAACGTCATCACAACGCATTGTCATTACCGGCGCGGGCATCGTCTCTCCGTTGGGTTGTGGCGTTGAAACCGTCTGGCAGCGATTAGCGGCGGGTAAATCAGGTATCCGCGTTCTGCCCGACACGCTCACTGCCGGAACCGGCGTTTCAGTGGGTGGCAGCGTGCCCGACATTGATGAAGACCCACTGGCGGGATATGACCCTGAGTCGTTCATTGCGCCGAAAGAGCGTAAAAAGATGTCGCGGTTTATTGAATTTGCACTGCTGGCAGCTGAAGAAGCGCTAAATCAGGCGGGCTGGCATCCTGAAGATGAGGCCGCGCGTGAACGCACCGCGACCATTATCGCCTCCGGCGTCGGCGGCTTTGGTGCCATTGCTGACGCCGTGCGCACTACCGACGCGCGCGGCCCGCGCAGGCTCTCACCCTTTACAGCACCTTCGTTTCTGGCCAACATGGCTGCCGGTCATGTCTCGATTAAACACGGCTTCACCGGTCCGCTGGGCGCGCCCGTTACCGCCTGTGCAGCAGGGGTTCAGGCAATTGGTGATGCGGCAAGGCTGATCAGAAGCGGTGAAGCGGACATTGCGATTTGTGGCGGTACAGAAGCGGCGCTGGATCGCGTGACGCTGGGCTGTTTCGCGGCTGCGCGTGCGCTATGTGTAGGCTATGAAGATCATCCACACCATGCCTCACGTCCGTTTGATCGTGACAGAAACGGCTTTGTCATGGCCGAAGGTGCTGGTTTGCTGGTGATTGAGTCTCTGGCCCATGCCGAAGCACGGGGCGCGACGCCTCTGGCGGAGATTATCGGTTATGGCACCAGTGCCGATGCTTACCATCTTACCGCAGGTCCGGAAGATGGCAGCGGGGCTGCGCGGGCGATGAGAACCGCCCTGCACCAGGCGGGCATCAGCGCGCACGACGTCCAGCATATTAATGCTCATGCAACCTCAACACAGGTTGGTGATCACGGCGAGCTGGCCGCTATTCGCGCCGTATTTGGCGATGATTCGCAGGTCGCGATCGCCTCAACCAAATCTGCCACTGGCCATCTGTTGGGTGCAGCAGGTGGGATAGAGGCGATATTCACCTTGATGGCATTGCGTAAGCAGCTTATTCCGCCGACGCTGAACCTTCATCATCCCGATGATGCAGCAGGCAATCTTGACCTGGTGGCGCTCAATGCACGCTCAGCCAGCCTGACCTATGCCATGTCGAACGGTTTTGGCTTTGGCGGCGTCAATGCCAGCATCCTGCTGCGCAAGTGGTAATGAGGTCATCGTGACGTTTAAACCTGCGCCACCAGACACACTGGCCGCGCAGGTTTTAAATCACCGTGATAACTCTGTGTACGAGATAAATTCAGATCCGCCCTTTTCAGCAATAGCTTTATAAATCTGTAGCTTTCCTGACAAAATTGCCGTCCTTCCACCGCCTGCCCTCTTCTTTCAGCACTACAATTAATCGAATCAAAGTAACCTCAGAGAACATTGATGAAGATTGCAGCTTTCGATATTGGTGGTACCTCTTTAAAAATGGGTGTGATTGATGAGCAGGGAAATATTCTGACCAGTGACAGCGCTGATATTTCCCATAATTCACGCGACAAAATACTTGATGAGATCCTGGCCTGGCTCAAGAAAGACCCCGACTGTGCTGGCATCGCCGTCAGCACGCCCGGTTATATTGATGCAGAAGCCGGATATATCGCCATGGGCGGCACCATTCGGGACTTCGACCAGTTTCATCTCAGTCAGTGGCTGACGGAAAAAACCTCACTGCCTGCCACGGTTGAAAATGATGCACACTGCGCCTTACTGGCTGAACAGTGGCTGGGCAAAGCAAAAGAGCTCAGTGATTTTCTGATGTTAACCATCGGCACAGGATTAGGTGGAGCGGCCTTCTGCAACGATGCGCTGATTCGGGGCAGTCGTAATCGCGCGGGCGAGTTTGGCTGCCTGCTGACTTCGCGCCCTGACAGCAGCAACATTGAACGCCACACCATGAGCCAGAGCTGTACCATGACGGCGCTTCAGGAGAATTACAGCCAGCTCATCGATAAATCTCCAGACGACGTCACCGGTAAAGATGTCTTTGCCGCATACGATCGTAATGAAGAAGCCGCGCAGCAGGTGGTAAATAAATTCTACCAGGATCTTGCAGCCTGTTTATATAACCTGTTCAGCGTGTTCGACCCGCAGATGATATTTATCGGTGGAGGAATAACCGCGCGTGAGCCGTTCCTCGAGGAACTGGCAGAACAGCTGGCAAAATACGATCTGGATATTCCGATTGATGCCGCGACCTACGGCAACGACTCTGGCATGCTGGGCGCAACCTGGAATTTCCTGCAGCGCCAGCAGACACATATCAATTAACTACTCATTTAATTATCGCTGCCGCCAGTCGGGAATAATTAAATCACCCCTTAATACCGAACTACCCAGCATCTGCTGGGTAGTAGCGGTTAGCCAGCTGACGATCCGGTAGGCAAGGGCATCAAGGGAATATTCAATTGCCGGTATAGCAGGCAGACCAGGTAAATTGACTGAACCCGCCAGGCTAAAAACCATGACGTCATCAGGCACCGATTTATTAAACGCCTGTAACTGCGTTATAACGCGCTGTGCTTCCTGCTCGTTAGCCACCAGTAATGCATTAAAAATACGGCTACTGGCGTTATTCAACAGCATCTGAATAGCCACCGATGATGAAACCGCATCAGTGATGACCAAATTGCGGTTAAAGGGTAAAACATTATTTTCCAGAGCAAGCTTATAGCCATGTAACACCTGGCCGGCCGTGCTGCCGTTCTCTGGCTGGATCAACGCAATTTGACGGCGGCCCTGATTAATCAGGAAATTGCAGGCTGTCTCAGCGGCAAAGGCATGATCGAACTGAATGCTGTTTGGCCCTTCCGCTTCGGCACAGTCGACCAGAATGACATGTTCATCATCAATGTTAAGCGGGAAGTGCGCACCGATAATCAGCACGTCATCGCACAGGCCACAACTCAGCTCGTCAAGTGCGGTGAGAATTTCGCTTTTACTGCGTGCAAAACGTAATAACAGATGTTTTTGATGCTGACGCAGTTCTTTCTCCAGTGCGAAAAGCCAGGCGGTAATCTGGTTAACATTTTCCTGCGCACAGATTACGCCAATACAGTGTGTTGTCTGACTGAACAATGACTGGGCTATAACATTAGGCCGGTAATTCAGCTCTTCAACGGCTTTCAGTACCGCCAGCCGACTGGCTTCCTTCACGCCACGTGAACCGCTCAATACCCGGGAAACTGTGGCTTTAGAGACCCCAGCTAACCGCGATACATCATTGATAGTAGACATCGTTCTCCCCTGAAAATGGCGCTACGCCAAAAAAGCCAACCTTGTCATGCTGCGCATTTCTTCGTAACTCGGAGTATAACTTTTTCATTATGCTGTGGAAACCGATTTCCCATACACATGTAGTGCAGTGGCTTTTCAGCCATTTTTGTGATGATTATCTAATAAAAAAAACCAGTAAGTAATGGTTCCTGACAGCCATCACACTTCTTGCTGATCAACATGGAAACCGGTTTCCATATGTTATCCAATCAGCCTCACTTGAGTGTTTAAGGTGAGGAACAGTAACCATGTACAAAATCATGTTGTGTTGTTCAGCAGGTATGTCTACCAGCATGCTGGTGCGAAAAATGGAGGAGGCAGCCGCTGAGCAAGGGCTGCCCGTTGAGATCAAGGCATTTGGCGTGGCGGAGTTTGATGAGCAGTTTTCCCGCTATCAGGTGGTTTTGCTTGGGCCACAGGTGAAGTACATGCTGCAAAGCCTGACGGAAAAAACAGCAGACCTGAATATTCCGGTACAACCAATCGATATGATGGATTACGGCATGCAGCGGGGGGACAAGGTGCTGGATTTTGCCCTGTCACTGATCGCAGCAGCACATGAAAAGGCGGCCTTATGAGCACCCTCTATCAATCGATGATTACGGTGATCGAGCAATCAATTACACCGCTTGCTGGTCGGCTGGGTCAGCAGAAATATGTTATAGCCATCCGTGACGGCTTTACTGCTGCCCTGCCGTTTATGATTATTGGTTCATTTATGCTGGTATTTATCTTTCCCCCCTTTTCCGCCACCAGTACTAACAGCGTGGCCCGAGCCTGGCTCGATTTTTCCGCTACCTACCGTGACCAGCTAATGTTGCCGTTTAACCTCAGCATGGGAGTCATGACCTTCTTTATCTCAGTGGGTATCGGGGCCAGCCTGGGACGGCAATTCGCGCTGGATCCGGTAATGTCTGGTCTGCTGGCCTTTATGGCCTTTCTGCTGGTGGCAGCTCCTTACTCAAATCACACTATTTCAACCGAATATCTTTCCGGTCAGGGCATTTTTACCGCGCTGATTACTGCCATTTACGCTACCCGCGTTTACGCCTGGCTGAAGCACAACAACATCACTATCCGTCTGCCAAAAGAGGTACCGACCGGCGTCGCACGATCGTTTGAGATCCTGATTCCGGTGGTGGTAATTATCGGCACCCTTCATCCGCTGAACCTGTTTATTGAAGCTCAAACAGGCATGATCATTCCACAGGCCATTATGCATCTGCTGGCACCGCTGGTCTCTGCGTCTGACTCTTTGCCTGCCATTCTGCTGTCGGTGCTGCTGTGTCAGATCTTTTGGTTCGCCGGCATTCACGGCGCGCTGATTGTAACCGGCATCATGAATCCATTCTGGATGGCTAATCTCTCTGCTAATCAGGCTGCTTTGGCGGCAGGCACTGTCTTGCCGCACATCTATCTCCAGGGCTTCTGGGATCACTATCTTCTGATCGGTGGTGTCGGCTCTACTTTGCCGCTGGCTTTCCTGCTACTGCGCAGTCGCGCCACCCATCTGCGAACCATCGGCAGGATGGGTATCGTGCCGAGCTTTTTTAATATCAACGAGCCGATCCTGTTTGGCGCACCAATCATCATGAACCCTCTGATGTTTATTCCCTTTGTCTGCGTGCCGATGCTAAACGCCGTACTGGCATATACCGCCACCCGGATGGGCTGGCTGGCACAGGTAGTTTCGCTCACGCCGTGGACGACGCCAGCACCAATTGGCGCCTCATGGGCGGCTAACTGGGCAATCAGTCCGGTGGTCATGTGCCTGATCTGCATGGTGCTTTCTGCGCTGTGTTACCTGCCGTTCCTGCGAGCCTATGAGCGATCTCTGATGAAAAATGAGCAGGAAAAAGCGCGGGCGAACGCACCGCTGGCTGAAACTGCCGGCACATCCTAATCACCCTGGAGAGAGACACGATGCAACTGATATTTCCTGATAACTTCTGGTGGGGTAGCGCCAGTTCTGCTTTGCAGACCGAAGGCG
>Ga0308162_1000315_pt1 | contig 55639 bp, 49 predicted proteins | sample PhySR2_FD_201370 | JGI IMG/M metagenome (GOLD analysis project Ga0308162, IMG submission 201370) | Phyllosphere microbial communities from UC Gill Tract Community Farm, Albany, California, United States - DLSLS.R2 | ecosystem: Host-associated > Plants > Phyllosphere > Unclassified | place: USA... | reverse complement strand
TCGCTGTCCTGCTGGCGTTCCTGGTGCTGGCCGCGCTGTATGAGAGCTGGACGCTGCCGCTGGCGGTGATCCTGATTGTGCCGATGACGATGCTGTCTGCCCTGGTGGGCGTCTGGTTAACCGGCGGAGACAATAACGTGTTTGTGCAGGTCGGACTGGTGGTGCTCATGGGGCTGGCCTGTAAAAACGCCATTTTGATTGTCGAATTCGCCCGTGAACTGGAGATTCAGGGAAAAGGCATTGTTGAGGCCGCGCTGGAAGCCTGTCGCCTGCGTCTCCGCCCTATCGTCATGACCTCTATTGCTTTCATTGCCGGTACGATTCCCCTGATTCTGGGTGAAGGTGCGGGCGCTGAAGTTCGGGGCGTCACGGGTGTAACGGTATTTTCCGGCATGTTAGGCGTCACCCTGTTTGGTCTGTTTCTGACCCCGGTGTTCTACGTGGCGCTGCGTAAGCTGGTGACGCGTAAAGCCGCGCATCACGCTTTACAGAATCCACAATAATCGGTTTGATCCGGGCGGTAATCTTATCGTCCGGATCGGATTTTGCTCGCTTATTTTCCTCAACCGCACCACCTGATGCCTGATGTGCAGCCGCACAGATTATGCCATGCCTGTCAGGGGCTGGTGCGTTTAAGCGAGCATGGTTTAACACCGACGAAAAGGCATTTGCCACAGAACGCCAGGTTGTGTAGCACGCGACGAAGTGAACAGATGCAACCAAGATGGCTAAGCTGGCAAACGTATCATCGCAGACTGCGAACAGGCCGTGGGTCGATAACGACATCATGGATGAAGGGAGTGAAGTACAGGCGGGCGTTAATATGCGTGTGGTTTTTCAGCTGGCGGTATGATTGCTCAGTTACTGATCCGTATGACGGATTTAGCGGCTGACAGGTTCAGGATATAAAAAAAGCCGCATCAGCGGCTTTTTTTGCACAGGTTTTCTGGCTCTGCCACATCCGGCTCAGGCACGGCGGTGCAGTTGCTGGTATCGTGGGTTTTAAGCTCATTTAGCGCATCCGCAACGGTACGTTTGGCTAATACCGCCAGGGATGCCTGCTCGGCTTCTTCTGCGATGGATTTAAAATACCAGCACAGGTTGGCGCTGACCAGACAGCGCGGGGCAACGTCCGGGCGGGCGGCCCAGAGTTTTTTGTCATCGGTGACGGAGACATAAATATCACGCAGAGTGATATCCGCCGCCGGTCGGCCAAGATGGATGGAACCAGTACGACCCAGCGTGGACACGATAATTCCGTCACGCGTCAATGGCACCATCAACTTGCGTATAAAACTTGGGTTTGCTTCAAGCCCGTAAGCGAGAATCGCGCTGGTAGAGCGTTTTCCCATTTGCTCCGCCATCGCCACGCTCAGAACCATTTGCAAAGCTGTCGGGAAGCGATAATCAAGCATCTTTGTATCCTGAGTTGCGGTACGTTTTTATTGTTGTATTGCCGCATGAGTGAACAATGAATCAGTTGTAAATATAACAAACACGGTTACTTTTTAGAAGCAACAGGCCCGCGACAAGGCACATATTCACCAGCATAAGGCCCACGACAGCACAAGGTGCTTACCGCCCTGCCACTTCCCCGATTCGCTTACGGTGCAGCACTGACGCGCGCGGGAAGCCGTTTTTTCAGCGCCACCACCAGCAATACATTAAGCACGGCCAGCACGCACAGGAGCCACAACGTGACGTTTGCCCCATAGGTGGCAAACACATAGCCAAACACCAGCGGCGTCAGCGCCTGACCGATCAGCGCCGGACGCGCCATTCTGCCCGCCAGTACCGCATAGGCTTCCGGCTTAACCATCACCAGCGGCAAGGTGCCACGCACAATCGCACGCAGGCCGTTGCCCGCGCCGTACAATATCATGCTGAACAGCGCCGTTTGAGGAAACAGTGCCAACAGCAATAAACCCAGCGCGACCAGTCCCACTGAAAAAAATGTGGTCCAGATGGGATGCCCGCCTTTAAAAGCCATATCGATAATGCGCGACGCCACCTGACACGGCCCCAGAATGGCACTGATTGCTAGCGCAGAGGCCAGGCTGTAACCGCTTGCTTCCAGCAGCGTGATTAACTGAACGGATATCGCCGTCATGATCACCGATGCCAGGGTAAAAATGGCGCACAGCAGGCGGAACAGCACCACAGGAAAATCCGCTTCAGCGCCGTGCGGACTTTTATTACGCTTTACCGGTGCGGGCGGCTTGCCTGGCGGCAACGCAAACAGATAGGCAGGCAGGACACAGGCCAGCAACAACCCGGCGATGGCGAAACAGGCACCGCGCCAGTCAAACCAGTGAATAAGCAGCGCCGTGCCCGGCCAAACCAGGCTGGTGCAGAATCCAGAGATGAGCGTGATGCCGGTAATAGCACCGCGCGCGTGTCCGCCATAGCGAGTGCCCAGCGTGGCAAACAGTGCATCGTACAGCCCCATCGCCATGCCCACACCAATGATCACCCAGGCAAATAAAAATACAGGTAAATGATGGCTGAACCCCATCAGGGTTAACCCTGCTGCCATGACGAGCCCGTTTAATGCCAGCATCAAACGCCCGCCGGTCTGTGCAATGATGCGCCCACAGCGCGGTGCCAGCAGCCCGGAGACCAGAATACCCAACGACAGCGCGCCATAAACCCACTGTTGTGACCAGCCGGTTTCCGCCACGATGGGCGCAGCCATCACCGCCATCAGGTAGAAAGATCCCCCCCATGAGACGATCTGAACCAGCCCCATAAGGATAATGCTGAATGAACCAGGCTTTTTCATTACGTCCATGTCGGGCATCCGTTAGCAGGCAAAGGGTTTTTATAACATGTTAATGCATAGGGGGAAAAATGTTGCCGATGGCTTTTTTGCTGTCAACGCAGGCTGGCGGCACGGTTTTCATTGTCTGACTAAAAGTATGTTGTAACTATAAGCGCTATTGCAGAGAAGGAACCGTTCTGCCACAGTAAGCATGTTGTAACTATGGAGAAGACAACAGTGCGCTACGATTTAGTGACAGACATGCAGCAATGCGTAAAGGATCTTGAGCAGGCATTGGGGGAACTCCGTCAGCAGACAGAGTCGCTTCCGCTGTTGATTGCCCGGGTCTTTCGTTTACCGCCGGTCGAAAAAGGCCACGAACATGACCCCATCAGCCAGATTACCGTCGAGCAGCATCTTGGCATTGCGGCACGCGAGATGGCGCTTAATCACTACTGTCGGTTGTTTATGCAACATCAGTCGGAAAAGCTCAGCACTAAAGCCGCCGTGCGCTTACCGGGTGCGCTTTGCATTGAGTGCAACGAACAGGAAGAGCGTGAACTGACCGGCCGTATCGCGGGGATCAATCAAAGTAAAGCCCGTCTGGAACAGTTGATTACCGTGGAGTCCGGCCTGCCCTCTGAAGCCCGCTTTGAATTTGTTCATCAGCATTTACGTGGGCTGATCACCCTTAATGCCTACCGAACCCTTACCGCTATCACAGCACCAGAGAGTTTACGTTTTGGTTGGGCCAATAAGCAGGTCATTAAAAACGTGAAACGGGAAGAGATTGTCGCCCAACTGGAAAAAAGCCTGAAAGCCGGTCGCGCACAGGCACCCTGGACGCGTGAGCAGTGGGCAGAAAAGGTGCAGCAAGAGCTGGCGGATGTGCGTGCCCTTCCCGCTTCGGCGCGTCTCAAAATCAAGCGTCCGGTCAAAGTGCAGCCTATCGCGCGGGTCTGGCGCGCAGAAGAGAAAAAGCAAACCCAGTTGGCCTGTCCGTCACCGATTTTGGTGCTGTGTCGCGACCGCAGCCAGGTGCCCCAGTTAGGTGAACTGTTGAATTATGATGCCGACAATATTACGCATCGCTATAAGCCTGCCGCCGAACCGCTGTATTTGCTGATTCCCCGACTGCATTTATGGGTGGATTGTCCGGTATGACATCAGGGCCGTGCTGGCCCTGATGCACCTGACTTACTGCTTCATACTGCCGACCATCTCTTCCGGACGAACCCAGGCATCAAACTCTTCTTCAGTGAGATAACCCAGCTTCAGCGCCGAGGCTTTAAGCGTTAAGCCTTGTTTGTGAGCCTGCTTGGCAATTTCCGCAGCTTTGTCATAGCCAATATGCGTATTTAACGCGGTAACCAGCATAAGCGACTCGTTAAGTAACTGCTCAATTCGCTCACGTACAGGTTCAATACCGGTGGCGCAGTGGTGGTTGAAACTGTCCATGCCATCTGCCAGTAAACGCACCGACTGCAGGAAGTTATGGATAATCATCGGACGATAAACGTTCAGCTCAAAGTTGCCTGACGCACCGCCCATATTAATCGCCACATCATTCCCCATCACCTGGCAGCACAGCATCGTCAGGGCTTCGCACTGGGTTGGATTCACCTTACCTGGCATAATCGAGCTGCCCGGTTCGTTTTCCGGGATAGCGATTTCACCGATACCACAGCGTGGGCCTGATGACAGCCAGCGCACATCATTGGCAATCTTCATCAGCGACGCCGCCAGCCCTTTAAGCGCCCCGTGCGCATGTACCAGCGCATCACAGGTTGCCAGCGCCTCAAATTTATTCGGCGCGGTCACAAAAGGTTGTTGGGTTAAATCGGCCAAGGCTTTAGCCACGCGAACCGCGTATTCAGGATGGGTATTCAGGCCGGTTCCCACCGCCGTGCCGCCCAGTGCCAGCTCCGCAAGGTGCGGAATGCTCTGCTCAATATGCTTAAGATTATGTTCGAGCATGGCGACCCAGCCAGAGATTTCCTGGCCCAGCGTTAACGGCGTGGCATCCTGTAAATGTGTACGACCAATTTTTACGATGTCTTTGAACGCCTCTGACTTGGCGCTCAGCGTTTGTTTAAGCACGTTCAGCTGTGTAACCAGATGTTCGCGAACCGCAATCACTGCCGCCACGTGCATGGCGGTGGGAAAAACATCATTCGAACTCTGGCTCTTGTTAACATCGTCGTTAGGATGCACCAGACGCGCCATTCCGCGCTCACCGCCGAGCAGTTCACTGGCACGGTTAGCCAACACTTCATTCATGTTCATGTTGGTCTGGGTGCCGGAACCGGTCTGCCAGATCGCCAGGGGGAACTCGTCACTGTGCTTGTCCGCTAACACCTCATCGGCGGCGTTAACGATCGCCTCGGCCCGCTCCGCTGGCAATAAACCCAGATCCCGGTTAACGCTGGCGGCGGCACGCTTGGTCATTGCCAGCGCGTGAACCAACGCGACAGGCATTTTTTCTGTCGAAATACGGAAATGCTCCAGTGAGCGCTGTGTCTGTGCGCCCCAAAGTTTCTCAGCCGGTACATCAATTGGCCCCATTGAATCTTTTTCAACGCGATTGGCTGCCATGATTCTCTCCTTAGCACAGTTTTAGATAAGACGTCGCGTCACCCATTGCCGGTTAAAGCCTGTGTGACGCGGTTAAACCTATACAATTTATTAACATCCTCCGAGCTTAGCATCCTTCTTGCGCTGGATATGTATTTTCCATGTCAGTTTCTGGTTTAATAAGCGCAATATTTCCCGCCAGTAAGGCAATTAATTTCATGAAAAAAATGGCTAACTCTCTGCAAAATTATGCATGGGGCAGTAAAACAGCATTAACGTCGCTTTATGGCATGGCGAATCCTAAGCAGTTGCCGATGGCTGAACTGTGGATGGGGGCGCACCCAAAAAGCCCATCGACTGTAGAAGAACATGGCAAGCCCCGTTCGTTACGTGATGTGATTGCGGCCAATCCGCAGCAGATGCTGGGCGATGCCGTGGCGAAGCGCTTTGGCGAATTGCCTTTTCTGTTTAAGGTGCTGTGTGCCGATCAGCCGCTGTCAATTCAGGTGCATCCCTGCAAACGCGCCGCCGAAGAGGGCTTTGCGCGGGAAAATGCCGCGTCCATCCCACTTAACTCCGCAGAACGTAATTACAAAGACGCTAACCACAAACCCGAACTGGTTTATGCGCTGACGCCCTTTAAAGCCATCAACGGCTTTCGCGAACTGAAAGAGATGGTTTCACTGCTGGAGCCGGTTGCCGGGGCGCATCCGCAGATTGCGCAGTTCCTGCGCCAACCTAACCTGGAGAGCCTGGCCGCGCTGTTTTCCACCCTGCTCTCACTTGAGAACGATGCAAAATCGCACGCGTTAGCTGTCCTGATGACCACAGCCCAGCAACACCAGGGTGAGCCATGGCAGACCATTACCGACATCGCCGTGCAGTATCCGGATGACAGCGGTCTGTTTTCTCCGCTGCTGCTCAACGTGATCACTCTGCAACCCGGCGAAGCCATGTTCCTGTTTGCTGAAACCCCGCACGCCTATCTTCATGGTGTCGCGCTGGAAGTCATGGCCAATTCCGATAACGTGTTGCGCGCTGGCCTGACGCCAAAATATATTGATATTCCAGAACTGATGGCCAATCTGAAATTTGAAGAAAAACCGGCCAGCCAGTTACTGACGCAACCCGAACAGCACGAAAACAGTCTCAACTTTCCTATTCCGGTGGATGATTTTTCATTTTCCATTCATACGGTTACGGATGAGCCGCTTTCTGTCCATCAGGACAGTGCAGCCCTGCTGTTTTGCATTGAAGGTGAGGCAACGCTCGTCTGCGGCCAGCAGCAACTGGTGCTAAAACCCGGCGAATCCTGTTTTGTCGCGGCGAACGATCCGTCCCTGACGATCGTGGGTCACGGCCGTGTAGCACGTGTATTTAATGCGTTAAACTGAGACGGCTGACGTCACTGCGCTTAACTGCTATTATTTCAAACTATTAGCTAAAATGCCTGCGGGCGCTTCTTCTTCCGCTGTCTGGCGCAGTCTGCAAGGCGGATGAAATCAAGGATAAGGACGATTCAGCAATGAAAAAGACTCAAGTTGCCGTTGGTGTGGTAGTTGCTCTGGGCGTAGTCTGGACAGGTGCGGCATGGTTTACCGGCAAAAAGCTGGAAAGCAATATGGATCAGATGATTCAAAATGCCAACGCTCAGTTAACTACTCTGGCGCCCAACAGTCGTCTGAAGGTCAGCTATCAGGATTATCAACGCGGCATTTTCAGCAGTAAAATGAATGTGGTCATTCAGGCGAGCTCTCAAACGGAAGATAACCCGCTGTTAAAACCGGGTCAGAGCATCATTCTTAATGAGCAGATCGATCACGGTCCTTTCCCGTTCGCCCAACTGAAAAAATTCAACCTGATCCCGAGCATGGCATCGGTTCATACCACCCTGACTAACACCGACGCGGTCAAAAAACTGTTTGAGCTGACGAACAACCAGTCGTTCATTAATGCTGAAACGCGCGTGGGTTACAGTGGAAGCACCGATACCGCGGTAAATATTCTGCCAATCGATTATCAAAATGCGCAAACGGCGCAGCGCGCGGCCACCAGTGGCGGCACGGTGAACATCAGTGCAGATAACAAAGGCGATAAAGTCTCGCTGGACAGTGACATCGCAAGCGTTGCTATCACCAGCAAAAATCAGGTCGACCAGCCAGTCATGTTTACGCTGAACGGCCTGAAAGTTAACGCCGATACCCATCTCACCAGCGAAGGCGTGCGCATTGGCGATCAATCCATCAGCGTGGATAAAGTCGCCGCCGCCGTGAATGGTCAGGACGCTGTGATTCTTAACAAGATGGTCGGTGATTCTGCCTTTGATAACAAAGCGGGCAAAATCAGTGGCGATATCAATTACAAAATTGATGGCGTTGAAGTACAAAAACAAAATCTGGGCCAGTTTGCCTTAAAAATGAAGTTGTCACAGTTTGATGCGCAGAGCGTAAAAACCTTCTCGGATAACTATAACGCCCAGCTGACCACGCTGATGAATCAGCCCGGCGTGGCAGACGATCCGGTACGTTTCCAGACTGGCGTTCGTGCCATTCTGCTGAATAATCTGCCTGTGCTGTTAAAAGGCGCGCCAACGATCAGCGTTGCACCTCTGAGCTGGAAGAATGATAAAGGTGAAAGCACCTTTAATCTGAACGCGAACTTTAACGATCCATCGACAGTGACTGGCGAGCCGCAGACGCTGGCCGCCACGGTAGACCGCGTGTTGAAAAAGCTGGATTTAAAACTGTCTATCAATATGCCAATGGCAACAGAAACCATGCGTCACATTGGACTGGCAGAAGGTTATCAGGCTGACGACGCGCAGAAGCTGGCCGATCAGCAGGTTAAAGGCCTGGCGGCGATGGGGCAGATGTTCCGTCTGACACAAACCCAGGACAACAACATCGTCACCAGCCTGCAGTATGCTAACGGCCAGGTGAATATGAATGGCGATAAAATGACGCTGGAACAGTTTATGTCGCGTTATATGCTGGGCGTGCCAACCAACGAAGGCATGCCAGAATAAGCGTTATCTTCCTGAATCAGGCGGCTTTGGCCGCCTTTTTTTATGCTGATCCTCTCGCGATAAGCTGCGGCGCAATAATCTGCACATGCCGCTCTGATTCTGGGTGTGCAATACGCAGAAGTATACGCTCTGCAGCGGCCCGCCCCATTTCACGTGCAGAATCAATTACCTGAGTTATAGGTGGATCGGCCAGTTCCGCGAGTGGATCATCACCAAATCCGAGCAGTGCAATTTGCTGCTCATAATAACTTCCAACTGTGCCACCTTTGACACTGCGTCCGCTCTTGATCAAGCCAAAATAACATCCCAGCGTCGTGGACGCGTTGTACGCCATAACCGCCGTGATATGTGGATGTTGATGCAGGAGTTTAACGGTGGCTTCCGACGCCTCTTTTGGTGTACTGCCACATTCAACGATCCATTCTGGTTTGAAGGGCAGCCCATATTGCATCAGGGTCGCACAGTAGCTGCCGATACGCTCGGCGCGTGTTAACGATGCGCTACTTCCGCCAAGCCAGGCGATACGCTGATGCCCGTGCTGAATGAGATATTCAGTGGCAAGTCTTGCCGCCTGAGCATTATCGCTACGAACCGTATCCAACATCGTATGAGAGCTGGAGCGTGCTGCAAAAATCAGCGCAACCTGCCTGTCTGCTGCGCGAGCAATGAGATGCTCGGCTTTATCTATTCTTCCGCCGAACACAATCCCATCCACACCCTGCTCAACTAATGCGTCAAAACACCGGTCAAGATTCTGCCCCTGTAAGCCGCTTTGAGTCAGAAAAAGCATTTTGCCTTTTTTTTCTAAACTCTCAGACAGCCCTGCGGTCATTTCGGCATAAAATGGGTGGCTAAAATCCTGTAAGATCAGACCAATGACGCCACTTTCCCCACCGCGAAGCGTTGTCGCTGCACGATTACGTACAAACCCCAATTCCTCAATCGTTCGGTTTACCCGCTCTATTGTCGCGGCGGAGATACGACCTTTGCCTGACAGCACCATAGAAACGGTCGTGACTGAAACGCCCGCGGCATCAGCCACATCATTAATCGTAATTTTTTGCTGCATCATAAGGCATCTGACCTGGTGGATATCCGATTTTATTATAGGTAAAACGTTACATCTCAATTGTCATAAATAAAATCTTTTTCCCGATAAAGATGTGATTTAAAGCGCAATAGTGTTTGGTAAAACGTTTTATCATCCGTTCAGTTTATTTCTGCTGACTATGACGGAGTGAATATGAATAATCCTCGCCCTAAAATATCTCTCTGGGAGTTTTTCCAAAGTTTAGGAAAGACGTTTATGTTACCCGTGGCACTACTGTCATTTTGCGGCATCATGCTTGGAATAGGCAGTTCCCTGAGTAGCCGTGACGTCCTGTTACTCCTTCCTTTTCTGGATCAGGCTTTCCTGCAATATGTTTTTGTCTGGATGGCCAAAATGGGTTCTTTTGCCTTTAGCTATTTGCCCGTAATGTTTGCGGTGGCCATTCCGCTCGGAATGGCTCGGGAAAATAAAGGTGTCGCGGCTTTTGCAGGATTTGTCGGCTATGCGGTCATGAATTTGAGCATTAATTTTTGGCTCAATGTTAACGGCATATTGCCCAGTAGCGACGAGGTTCTGCTCAAAAATAACAATGTGCAGTCAGTTCTGGGGATTCAGTCAATTGACACGGGTATTCTGGGTGCTGTCATTGTGGGTATTATTGTGTTCCGGCTTCATGAGCGGTTTCATACAATTCGTCTGCCGGATGCACTCGCATTTTTTGGCGGAACGCGGTTTGTACCGATAATTACCACCATCGTGATGGGCATGCTGGGGCTTATTGTGCCCTTAATTTGGCCTTTTTTCGCGCGCGCTATCACCGGGCTGGGCTGGATGATTAATAGTGCAGGCCATTTAGGTCCGATGATTTTTGGCACCGGAGAGCGTTTGCTGTTGCCTTTTGGTTTGCAGCACATCCTGGTGGCTATTATGCGCTTTACCGATGCTGGCGGCACACTTGATGTTTGCGGCAAAACGGTAAGTGGTGCCTTAACAATTTTTCAGGCACAACTCGCATGCCCAGAAACGCAAGGCTTCGCAGAAAGCGCCACTCGCTTTCTGTCTCAAGGGAAAATGCCTGCCTTTTTGGGAGGATTACCGGGAGCAGCGCTGGCGATGTATCATTGTGCTCGCCCCGAAAATCGCCATAACGTGAAGGGATTATTGATTTCTGGCGTGGTGGCCTGTGTTGTGGGTGGAACGACAGAACCGATCGAATTCTTATTTTTGTTTGTCGCCCCCTTCCTCTATTTACTCCATGCCATACTGACTGGCCTCGGCTTTACTGTAATGGCTCTGCTTGGTGTCACTATCGGTAATACGGATGGTAATGTCATTGACTTCATCGTATTCGGCGTATTGCATGGTTTATCAACCAAGTGGTATTGGGTGCCATTCATTTCTGCCATCTGGTTTGTGAGTTACTACCTTATTTTTCGCTTTGCCATCCTGCACTTTAATATTAAAACGCCCGGACGAGATGTTGAATCAGCGACCACTTTACAACAAAAGGTCAGCAGTGCGGGCAAAGGTAAATCGGGTTATAACGCGCCAGCAATTCTCACTGCTCTGGGCGGCGTAGATAATATTACGTCGCTGGATAACTGCCTGACACGATTACGGATAACCGTCGTCGACAGTAGTCAGGTCGATGATGTGGCATTAAAAGCCAATGGCGCTCTGGGTGTTGTTCACCTTAATCAAACCAGCATACAGGTGGTGATTGGACCTCAGGTACAATCCGTTAAAGATGAACTCTCATACCTGATAGGTGCCGCATGAACGGAAGCAATTGCACAATGTACGACTTCGACACAGTGACCGATCGTCATGGCAGTTGGTGTACACAGTGGGATTTTGTTGCTGACCGTTTTGGCGTAATGGATTTACTCCCCTTCACTATCTCGGACATGGATTTTGTTACTGCACCCTGCATCAGGCAGGCACTCATGCAACGTTTAGAGCATGGTGTTTTTGGCTACACTCGCTGGCAACACGATGACTTTCTTTCGGCATGTCAACACTGGATGAGCAGCCGCTTTCACTACCAACCTGATGCAAGCACCATTGTGTATGCTCCCTCTGTAATTTATATGGTGTCACAAATGTTACATCTATGGAGTGAAGCAGGCGATGAAGTCATCATTCACACTCCCGCTTATGACGGATTTTATAAAACAATTCGTGCCAGTCAGCGCCACGTAGTAGAACTGCCGCTTCGTTATGAAGCCAAAGCGTGGCACTGCGATATGTCGCAACTGGATAAACGACTTGCCCGGCCTCGCTGTAGAGTACTGCTGCTATGTAGCCCCCATAACCCGACCGGAAAAGTCTGGACGCATGAGGAACTCAATCAAATAGCCGCGCTGTGTGAACGTCATAAGGTTAAGGTAATAAGTGACGAGATTCATATGGATATGGTGACGGGCAACGATACGCATCTCCCTTGGTCAAAAGTCGCGCGTGATAACTGGGCGCTTTTTACCTCGGCATCCAAGAGTTTTAATATTCCTGCGTTAACTGGCGCATGGGGCATTATTCCCTCGGCTGTCGATCGCACGGCATGGTTCAACATGATGAAAAACCGCGATGGATTATCTTCTCCGTCCGTCATGGCTGTCGCAGCGCATATTGCAGCTTATCGTGAAGGCGCGCCCTGGCTGGATGCCTTACGCCGTTACCTGCGCGCTAATCTCTGTTATCTGGCTGAAAGGCTTAATAACCGTTTCCCCGACCTTAACTGGGTGGTTCCACAAGCCACTTATCTTGCCTGGATCGATTTGAGTCCACTTAACATTGATGCAGACCTGTTGCAGTACAACCTTATTCATGAACAGCGAATAGCGATAATGCCAGGTGCGACTTATGGGGAAACCAGCAAAAACTTTTTACGCTTAAATGTCGGGTGCCCACGGCGTAAAGTTGATGCCGGTGTATCCGGTTTACTTTCCGCTATTCAGACTTTAAGAAGTTAGGACGAGGTGCGGTAATTACTCATTACCGCACCTTCCCTTGCGCAATTAAACAGCACCTGACTCACTTGTTGCGCAAATCGCTGGCGTTGTTGCGCAAGATATTTTTATAATGTTCTGCACTTTACAGATACCCGGACGAGTGCACTCCATGATTGATTCAACGCTTCCCCTTACTGATATTCATCGCCACCTTGATGGCAACATCCGTGCACAAACCATTCTTGATTTAGGCCGTCAGTTTAACCTGACCTTGCCCGCCACTACCCTTGAAGCCCTGCGTCCGCATGTGCAGGTTACAGAAACACAGCCGGATCTGGTGAGCTTTCTACAAAAGCTGGATTGGGGCGTAAAAGTGCTGGGCGATCTTGATGCCTGCCAGCGCGTGGCCCGCGAAAACGTGGAGGATGCCGCCAGAGCAGGTATCCATTACACCGAGCTGCGTTTTTCGCCAGGCTATATGGCGATGACGCATAATCTGCCGATTGCAGGTGTGGTTGAAGCCGTCATTGACGGCATAAAAGCCGGATGCCAGCAGCATGATATCGACGTGCGTTTAACGGGCATCATGAGCCGCACGTTTGGTGAGCAGGCCTGCCTGGACGAACTCAATGGTTTACTGGCTTTTCGCGATCACATCACCGCCGTCGATTTAGCCGGTGATGAACTGGGCGCGCCGGGTAATCAGTTCCTGCGTCACTTTGCCCGCGCGCGGGATGCCGGTTTCCGCATTACCGTGCATGCCGGTGAAGCGGCAGGTCCGGAAAGTATCTGGCAGGCCATTCGCGAGTTAGGCGCTGAACGTATCGGTCATGGTGTAAAAGCGATTGAAGACCGCGCGCTGATGGATTTTCTGGCGGAAAACGCCATCGGTATCGAATCCTGCCTGACCTCAAATATCCAAACCAGTACCGTTGCCTCACTGGCACAACATCCGCTTAAAGTGTTCCTGGAGCATGGCGTTCTCGCCACGATTAACACCGACGATCCTGCAGTACAGGGCATTGAGCTGGAACATGAATATCGACATGCCGCACCTGCTGCGGGACTGAGTCAGGCGCAGATGCGCCAGGCTCAGGAAAACGGTCTTACGATTGCCTTCCTGAGTGAAGCTGAAAAAGCGGCTATTCGGGCGAAGCTGCAATAAAAAATGCAGAAATAAAAAGTGCACTAAACAGAAAGGCCGCTGAATCAGCGGCCTTTTTTACAGGTTTTCACTCTCTGACTATTTCAGAGACAGGGTCTGGCGTTTCTCGGCTGACTGCAGCCCCCGTTCGATCAGCTCCATCACCTGAATCGCCTCTTCAGCCGTGACCGGATTGGGCCCACGACCGTTGATGGCATCACGAACGCCGGCATAATAAGCCGGATAGTTGCCCGGCTGGGTCAGACAGCTTTTCTCGGTCATAGTGTCACCGTCAACCTGCGTCAGTGTGCCATCGCGCATGTCGTAGCCCCATGCTTCGCTGGGCGGAAAATCGCCGGCCTTCAGACGATCTTCCTGCGGGTCAAGGCCATATTTAACGTAGCTGCCCCGCGTACCGTGAACGGTATAACGCGGGGACTCTGCCGCCACTAACATGCTGGCGTGGAGCACCACACGGCGCTGCGGATAGGTTAACGTGGCGTGGAAATAGTCGGTGGTCTGTGCACCGGGGCGCAGTTCAGCCAGATCCAGATTGATAGCCACCGGTGGACCAAACAGCTGTAGCGCCTGATCCAACAGATGCGGCCCCAAATCGTACCAGATACCGCTGCCTGGCCCTTTCATTTCACGCCAGCGCTGACGTACCTCAAGGCGGAAGCGGTCAAAGTGCGACTCAAAATAGCGCACTTCGCCCAGCTCGCCGTCCGCTAACAGGGCTTTCAACGTCAGGAAATCACTGTCCCAGCGGCGGTTATGAAACACGGACAGCAACAGCCCTTTGGCTTTCGCTAACGCATCCAGTTCATGTGCTTGTGACAACGTCACGGTAAAGGGTTTATCCACGACCACATGTTTACCCGCATTCAGCGCCGCTTTGGCCAGAGGGAAGTGAGTATCATTGGGTGTGGGGATAACAATCAGTTGTAGGCTGGGATCGTCCAACAGCGCCTGAGGATCGGCCACCACCTTCACGGATGGCCAGTCGGCATTGACTTTGTTGGCATCGCTGCTGGAGATGGCTGCCAGTTCAACATCCGGCGTGCCCGCAATCAGCGGGGCATGAAATGTTTTACTGGCAAAGCCATATCCAATGAGTCCAACTCGCAGTTTCTCGCTCATTCCTTTTCCTCTTTATTCGCTAACCAGACTGATTTAAGACTAATAGTCTCGTCAGGACAAGGAGGATTCCCCTTAAAATCAGGAGACTGTGCTGCGGGCCGCGGTCCAGGCGCTCTGACTGGCTAAATTATCGTGCACATCCTGATTACGTCGGCGGAAATCACTTGGGCTAACGCCGACGCGTTTACGGAAGACTCGTGAAAAATAAAGCTGATCGTCGTAGCCCACTTCACGACCAATGCTGGCGATGGGTTCCTGGGTGGTTTGCAGCAGCAGTTTTGCTCTTATCACCCGCTGATCTTCGCGCCAGCGAAGCAGGTTGACGCCCATCTGCTCACGGAACAGGTGCGCCAGCCGTGAAGGCGATAAGCACACGTGACGAGCCACTTCTTCAATTTTCACCTCGCTGGCGAGATGATTATTGACGTACTGGCAGGCTTCAATGATGCGCGGATCGCGAATTTGCTGATGATTACGCGGATCTTCTTCCACCGCTCGCAGCAACAGACGTTCCAGCAGATTCATCGCCAGCTCTTCGGCAAAGCGGCGCGAGGAGTTATGGGTTTGTTCAATGGTGGCAAACAGGCGATCAAACTCGCCACGCAGCGATTCGGGTAACCGCAGGCGTCCGACGCCTTCCTGTTCATCCTGCCAGCGCAGCCAGTCATGCCAGTAAGCGCGCGGACGGAAATAGACCCAACGATGAAACCACTGCGGGCTGTCGGGTGCACGACCGTAATAATGGGCGGTTTTAGGCTGGAACAACAGCATTTCGCCAGGTTCACAATCAAAGGCTTTTTCGCCGTCAAATACCCGGCCTTTGCCTTTAATGGTCAGGTTAAGAATATAGCCCTTCATGCCGTGTGGGCGATCAATAAAGAAATCCAGCGGACCATCCGCGGTAATAGGCGTTAAACCCGCCACCAGCCAGGCATTAAACGAATATCCAGGCAGCAAAGGGTTTTGCTGCTCTGCCGGTAATTCACGGTGATACATAACGTCCTCACTTCGTCGTTGATTGATCACGCGCGGACGCCTTTCGCGTCCGCGGGAAGGTTTCACGCCAAATCAGACTTTATTCTTTTGTTTGTAGCGATCGAATATCACCGCTGCCAACAGTATCAAACCACGTACAACATACTGTGAGAATGGCGAGATATTTAATAAATTCATCGCATTCTCGACGGTGCCAAGAATAAGCACCCCGGCCACGACGTATGAAATCTTGCCGATGCCGCCCTTAAGGGACACGCCGCCCAGCACGCAGGCAGAAATCACCACCAGTTCATAACCGATGGAGGTCATGGGCTGGCCGCTGGTCATACGTGAGGCAAGAATGATGCCCGCAGCAGCGGAGACCAAACCTGACAGGATAAAAATAATGATGCGGGTTCGCACCACCGGTACGCCAGCCAGACGAGCGGCCTCTTCATTACCGCCGATGGCCAACGTATTACGACCAAAGGTGGTTTTGTTCAGCAGGAAGGCGAAAATCACCATGGTGGCCAGAGTGATCCAGATTGGCGCAGGCACGCCCAGCCAGTTAGCGAAGCCCAGAACAAAGAAACGCTCGTCTTCGATGCCTACCGCTTTACCATCCGAGAAGATATAAGCCAGGCCGCGCACAATCTGCATGGTCGCCAGTGTGGTAATCAGGGCGTTAATCTTCAGCCGTGCAATGACAAAACCGTTGATAAAGCCGGTTGCCATGCCCAGCACCAGCCCGGCACCGACGCCGATCCACAGGCTTTCGGTCATGTTGATGACCACGGCGGTCACCACGCCTGCACAGGCGATAACCGAGGCGACCGACAGGTCAAAATCACCCGAGGCCAGGCAGAACAGCATACCGCAGGCGACCATGCCGGACATCGACATGGCCAACCCCAGGCCTTTCATATTGATAAAAGAGCCGAAGTTAGGCACAAAAACAGCACAGGCAATAAACAGCAGCGCAAAGACCACCAACATGCCGAAATTGTCCCAGATGCGACCAAGATGCAGACCACGGCGTGGTGCTACTGGCGGCGTATTAGATGTCGTGGATGAAGTCACGGTACTCTCCTGTCAGGCCACGGCGGCCGCTTGTGTCGTTTTAGGCATAGCCAGGCTCAGCGTCTGCTGCTCCGTAGCCTCGTCATGCAGTATTTCTCCGGCGATAGCGCCTTCACGCATCACAACAATGCGGTCGGCAAGGCCCATCACTTCCGGAAGATCGCTGGAGGCAAACAGCACCGCAATGCCTTTGTTTGCCAGTTCATAAATCAGGTTATAAATCTCGTGCTTGGCCCCAACGTCGATGCCGCGCGTTGGCTCATCCAGCAGGATCACTTTCATCTCCTCTGACAGCCAGCGCCCCAGAATGGCTTTTTGCTGGTTGCCTCCAGAGAGGTTCATGATCAGCTGATCGGCACTTGGGGTTTTAATGTTGAGCGAGCGGATATGGCGGTCAGCATTGGTAGCTTCCCAGCCGTTTTTAATCAGGCACCCGGCGGTCAGGTTGTGGCGGCGTGCGCTGATATTGATATTGTCGCGGACCGAATGCACCGGAATAATGCCCTCGGCTTTGCGGTCTTCCGGGCACAGCATCACTCCCGCACGAATCGCATCGATCGGTGCGCCGATCTTAAGCGGCTCACCATCCAGCAATACGCGCCCACCGCGCAATCGCGTCGCCCCAAACAGCCCTTTAAGCAGTTCGCTGCGCCCTGCGCCGACCAGACCAAACAAACCGACAATTTCGCCCGCATGGACATTAAGCGAAATCGGCGTTCTGACGCCCTTCGCTTCAACATTTTGCAGCTCCAGCCGCACGGCCCCTTTTTCACGCGGGGAGTAACCATAAATATCGCCCAGGTTACGTCCCACCATCGCCTGAACCAGATCGTCGTGATGCGTGTTTGCCATGTCCGTAAAGGTACGAACATAACGACCATCTTTAAACACGGTGATGGCGTCGCTGAGGGCAAAAATCTCTTCCATACGATGCGAAACATAAAGCACGACGCGCCCTTCCGCCCGCAGTTGACGGATGACGCGAAACAGATTGTCGATTTCTCGCGCGGACAGTGAACTGGTGGGCTCATCAAAGGCGATGATGCGCGCATTACGCGCCAGCGCTTTGGCAATTTCCACCATCTGCCACTGCCCCAGAGACAGATACTTCAGCGGCATGTCTGGATCGACATCCATGCCTAAATTTTTGAGTTGCAGGCCCGCTTCATAACGCAGCAGTTTTCGGTTTACCAACCCGCGCTTATGTGGCAACTGACCCAGATAGATGTTCTCTGCCACGCTCATTTCGGGGACTAAATGCAGTTCCTGGTAGATAATTGCAACACCCGCGTCCAGCGCGTCGGTGGTGTGCTGAAAATTAACCGGCTTTCCTTTGATGCGAATTTCGCCGCCGCTTGGCAGATAGCTGCCGCTGAGGATTTTAAGCAGTGTCGATTTACCGGCACCGTTCTCCCCCATCAGCGCATGCACCTGACCACCGTGGCACTCAAAAGAGATATCCTGTAACGCTTTCACGCCGGGAAAAGTTTTACTGATGCCATGAAACGACAGAAAGGCTGAATCAGTGTTCATGGTTTCTCCAATAAATAACGTTGATGAGTCGGGCCACCGGCAGTTTAGGGTTTATCCTGTTACCCATTGCAGTCACGTGGGAAACCCCTGCGTTCTCTGTGGCCCGATTACTTTACCTGTGCTGCCTGAGCAGCCTGTTGTTACATCAACCCTTTCTTCGCCAGCTCGGCTTTGAAGTTATCGCGGGTGATTAACACCACGTCGGTGACTTCGGTAAATTTCGGTGGTTCCTGACCTTTGCTCACCCAGTTGTAGAGCATCTGGCTGCTTTTATAACCGTGGATATCCGGGCTTGGCAGCAGAGAACCGTAGAAGCCGGTAGCGTTAGCTTTTGACAGTTCACTCACCGCATCCACACCGTTAATGCCGATACCGATGACGTCAGCGGCCTTAAAGCCCTGACCTTCTGTTGCGCGCACGCCGCCCAGCACGGTGTTATCGTTCATGCCGACAATCAGCCAGTGTTTCACTTCAGGATGCTGTACCAGCAGGGAGTTACCGGCATCGAATGCGCCGGGGATGTCATTAGACTTGGTTGGTACCTGATAGATCTGTTTTGCCGGGAATCCCGCAGCTTTCAACGCATCCATCGAGCCACCGGTGCGGCGACGGGCGGTATCCAGCTCGTTGGCGGTAATCGCCATTACAGCCGTATCTTTCGCGTCCCAGCCGCGTTTTTGCATTTCTTTATACAGTTCCTGACCCTGACGCTCACCGATCTTGGTCGCCGCCATCATGACTAATGGCACGGTATCCATTGGCTTGCCTTTGGCGTTAACAAACTGGTCATCCACTGCGATCACTTTCAGACCATAGCCGCGCGCCTTGGCCATAATGGCCGAGCCCAGTTTGGGGTCCGGTGTACAGATAACAAAACCTTTCGCGCCACTTGCCGCAAGGCTGTCGATGGCATTCAGGGTTTTTTCACCATCCGGAACGGCGATTTTAATCACGTCAAAGCCCAGATCTTTACCGGCCTTATCAGCGAACTTCCATTCTGTCTGGAACCACGGTTCCTCCGGTTGCTTGACCAGGAAGCCCAGCTTCATGGTTTCGGCGATAGCTGATTGTGACATAACCGCTGCCAGCCCAATGGCTGCCAACGCTTTAGTGAATTTATGCATGATGCTCTCCGGCGCTAGTTGTTTTATCGCTGTTAAAAACGAATTGGTGTAAACGTTACCAGTTAACTTTCTTTTTTGGGTACAGAAGTAAATCAGGACGTTAGCGCGAGCCGCGATGGGAGCCTGCTTAAACGTTGGCCTATTTTTAGCGGGAATGGAGAAGAAAAATGTAGAGCGGTATCACATCTTAAAATCACGACAGAATGATCCATACATTTAGCAAATTTAACCGTCTATTAACTTTTGCAATGGATCACAATTTCACTGCTCATGGCAGAAAAGTGCATATTCTCAGCCAGCCATGACTAACCGTTATTTCTTACACATCACAGGATAAGGAGGTTTATTCATAACAGGAGATTCAAATGCGTACTGAAGCCATCACCCTGGGACTGGACTTTGGTAGTGATTCGGTGCGTGCGCTGGCGGTGGATTGTCACTCTGGTCAGGAGCTGCAAAGTGCCGTGGCAAACTATGCACGCTGGCAGCAAGGACTTTACAGCGATCCTCACAGCAACCGCTTCCGCCACCATCCACAAGATTATATCGACGCCATGGAGCAGGCGATGCTCGGCGTATTAAATGCGCTGAGTGAAACGCAACGTGCGGCCGTCGTCGGCATCGGCGTTGACAGCACCGGCTCCACCCCGGCCCCTATCGATCGTGACGGCAATGTACTGGCTCTGCGGCCTGAGTTTGCTGAAAACCCGAATGCAATGTTTGTGCTGTGGAAAGATCACACGGCAATAGAAGAAGCCGAGGAAATCAACCAGCTTTGTCACAGTGGCCGCTTTACCGACTACAGCCGGTATATTGGCGGGATTTACTCTTCTGAATGGTTCTGGGCAAAAATCCTTCACGTTACCCGCAACGATGCTGCGGTGCGCGAGGCCGCCGTGTCCTGGGTTGAACTGTGCGACTGGGTACCGGCGCTGCTTAGCGATACCGTCGCCCCTGATAAACTGCGGCGTGGGCGCTGCGCGGCAGGACACAAAGCCCTGTGGCACGGTGACTGGAACGGGTTGCCCGATGTTGAATTCCTCAATGCGCTGGACCCCAGTCTGACCCAACAGCTGGATTCGCCGCTGTTTAAAGAGACCTGGACGGCGGAGTTGCCGGTGGGCACCCTGAGTGCCGAATGGTCACAGCGCCTGGGTTTATCACAGCAGGTCACCATTTCGGGCGGTGCATTTGACTGTCACATGGGCGCAGTGGGCGCAGGCGCGCGGCCTTATACGCTGGTCAAAGTGATTGGCACCTCCACCTGCGACATTCTGATTGCTGACACCGAAAAAGTGGGCGATCGCGCCATTAAAGGCATATGCGGCCAGGTCGATGGCAGCGTGGTGCCTGGCGCAATAGGTCTGGAAGCCGGTCAGTCGGCATTTGGCGATATTTATGCCTGGTTCAGCCGCCTGCTGGGCTGGCCGTTACAGCAGGCGGCGGCGCAACATCCTGAACTCAAGCCGCAGCTGGCGGAGATGCAAAAGTCGCTGATCAAAAACCTGACTGACGCCTGGGCCGCTAATCCTCAGTTGGATCACCTGCCGGTGGTGCTGGACTGGTTCAATGGTCGCCGCACACCCAACGCCAATCAGCGTCTTAAAGGCGTGATTACCGATCTTAATCTCGGCACCGACGCGCCGGCCCTGTTTGGTGGCCTGATTGCAGCGACCGCCTTTGGCGCTCGCGCCATCATGGAGTGCTTCGAGCAACAGGCTATTCCGGTTGAGAACATTTTGACCCTGGGCGGTATTGCCCGTAAATCCCCCGCCATCATGCAGGCCTGCTGCGACGTGATGAACCGTCCGCTGGATATCGTCGCCTCGGATGAATGCTGTGCGCTGGGTGCGGCGATCTTCGCTGCCGTGGCCGCCGGTGTTCACCGCGACGTCGAGCAGGCACAGAAAGTGATGGCCAGCCCGATTGACGTCACGCTGCAGCCCGATCCGCAGCGCGTCGCGCGCTATCAGGAACTTTATCAACGCTATCAACAATGGTGCGTGACGGCAGAACCTCATTATGCCGCACGTTCCGCTTCCGCTAAGTAAAGGAGTGGTTTATGCAACAGTTCAACGTGTGGTTTGTCATTGGTACACAGCACCTCTACGGAGCGGAAACGTTACGTCAGGTTGAGCAGAATGCCCGTCAGGTGGTGGAAGGTTTAAATCAGGCGGGACTGCCTGTGCGCCTGGAACTGAAACCGCTGGTGAAATCGCCTGATGAAGCGCTGTCGCTGTGCCGCGACGCCAGTCACGATCAAAACTGTGTGGGTATTATTACCTGGCTGCATACTTTTTCGCCGGCCAAAATGTGGATCGGCGGTTTAAACGTATTAACGAAACCGTTATTGCAGTTTCATACACAGTTCAATGCTGAAATCCCGTGGGACAGCATGGACATGGACTTCATGAACCTGAACCAGACGGCCCACGGCGGCCGTGAGTTTGGCTTTATTGGCGCACGTATGGGCCTGCAACACAGCGTGGTGACCGGTCACTGGCAGGATAAACACAGCCAGCAGCGCGTTGCCAACTGGATGCGTGCCGCACTGGCTAAGCAGGCCAGTCAGAACCTGAAAGTGGCCCGTTTCGGCGATAACATGCGTGAAGTGGCCGTCACGGAAGGCGATAAAGTCGCCGCGCAAATCACGTTTGGCTATGCCGTCAACGGCTGGGGCGTGGGGGATTTGGTCGAGGTGATTAACAGCGTCAGCGATGGTGATGTTAACGCGCTGGTCGATGAGTACGAAAGCCACTACCGCTTTACCCCTGTGGCCGCCGTCGGCGGGGAAAAGCGTCAACATGTTCTGGATGCTGCACGCATTGAGCTGGGCCTGAAGCGTTTTCTGGACGATGAAGGCTGTAAGGCGTTTACCACCAACTTCCAGACGCTCCATGGGATGACCCAGTTACCCGGTCTGGCGGTACAGCGCTTAATGGGCCAGGGTTATGGTTTTGCGGGCGAAGGCGACTGGAAAACGGCTGCCCTGCTGCGCATTTTCAAAGTGCTGGCGGGCGACCGTCCCGGCGGAACCTCCTTTATGGAGGATTACACCTACCACTTCTCACCGGGTAACGATTTAGTTCTGGGCTCACACATGCTGGAAGTGTGCCCGTCCATCGCGCTGGAAGAGAAACCGCTGATTGACGTTCAGTTCCTGGGCATTGGCGACAAAGCCGATCCGGCGCGCATGATCTTCTCGACACCCGCAGGCCGCGCGATCAACGCCAGCGTGATTGATATGGGTGACCGCTTCCGTCTGTTGGTCAACGTGGTGGATGCCATTGAACAGCCTAAACCGCTGCCAAAACTGCCTGTCGCCCGTGCGCTGTGGAAGGCTCAACCGTCACTGGCAACCGCCTCTGAAGCCTGGATTCTGGCCGGCGGCGCGCATCATACCGTGTTCAGTCAGGCATTGAGCCTGGATGATATGTATCTGTACGGTGAGATGCACGGCATTGAAGTGCTGGTTATAGATGAACATACCCGGTTGCCTGCTTTCAAAGATGCCCTGCGCTGGAACGATGCGTACTACCATATGAAACGTTAAGATTGCTGAGACGTTGCGAACGGGTCAGATTGCTGGCCCGTTTTCATGGTTCACCGGTTACTCCATAAATTCAAGCGTCTGCCCGTCAGGACTCATCACGTATATCACTCTGGTTCCCTTTAACGGGCCGGCGGCGATGGTCTGGGGTTGGCCCGGCGTCTTCCAGCCGTGTAGGGAAACACGCTCCAGCAGTGCATCCAGATGTTCAACCCTGAAAGCCAGATGTGCATAGCCCGGCGCATAGGGAGGCGACGATTCATCCGGCACCACAATATTGTCATATTGCAGGAGCTCTATTTTCATGCCTGCCAGTTCAACCAGTGCCATTTGCACATCCGCGCCTCGCGCTCCCGTTACCTCATCAATTATCGCGCCGGACATGTTCCCTTCACGTAACAGTGTGCCGCCCAGCACCGCTGTCCAGAAGTGCAAGGACTGCTTGATGTTTCTCACTGAAAACCCGACATGATCGTAACTTTTTATCATCTGATATAGCCTTTGCGTTGAGGAATCGAGCTTTTTAAGAATGTATCATTAGCTTCATCGGCATAAATCACAGGGCGTGCTTTGCCGGAGTCGATATAAACCCAGGCAGCATAACCGCGACCGAAATAACAGAACGTCCAGGCTTCTGATCCCGCTCGTTCCAGTCACAGAAGCCAGAATAATCATTCAGTCTGGCGCTGTCGTGAGGTGATGGCTATTTGGCAACAAGCCCGGCAGGTAAACGATTATCGGGACAATAGCGGTAAGTGACTGCGCCCTGACCTTGTCTGAAGGTAAACCGGTGATGATTTATCATCGTCAGGGTAAACGTATCGCTGACGTCAGGGCCAGCCCCCACACCGGCATCAATGCAACGCTGAGTGACAACATAGTTGCGGCCCTGAGCAGACTGTATATTCAGCTTGCAGGCGTGGGTATGCGCACTATTCAGTCCCACCCCGTCATAGTGTTTTATCCCGGCATTCGCGGGGTCACGACACGATTGTGATGTATCGACATAAATGCCCTTTTGCAGCGCTAATACACCCTCCGCACAGGCCGGGGCGATAAACAGGACGGTCACTGAGGCTAAAATCATTTTTAAGCTGCTGACTTGCGCTCGCCCCTGAAAAATTTGTAGTGGTTTTTTTTGCATCCTCATCCTGCCGCTCCCTTTTCTGCCAGGTGATGCACCATCTGTTAAACATCAGACGATGGCTGGCATGCGTTCTGGATAGTAAATCCGGCGTTAAATGACCGGTTATCGTTCATACGACTGCGCGTTAAATTCTAGCGGTTAAAAGGATAAGCAGGCTTTTTATCGCAATAATTTAGCGGATGATAATCTTTGACCCTGCGTATGCCGATATCGTTTTCAAACGTCAGGTAGGCTGTGTGCGGTTTTTTCGTCAGCACATTCGCCACAAGTTCGATAAAATGCGCCTTGTTGCCCTCTTGAGGATAGCGTTCGAAGATTTCCTCAAAAAATGACAGGGGGAACATGTCTGCGTTCATCCCTCCATCCATAAATGCCCCTAAATGTACCAGCGCGATTTCAGGTCTTTTACGTACGGGGATTTCCATACTGGCATGAAGCGCGATTGCATCCCAAATCACCTCTGCTTTGGTTTCTGAAAACCCGTTTTCAATCAGATAATGGTGGGCCGCATCCGCCCCATCCAGTTCAAATCGCGCCTCTTTGATGTAGTTATCTGTTAATCCTAAATCGTGCATGATGCAGCCAAGATACAGCATCTCTTCATCAAAAACTTTTCCCAGCTTTTTCCCAATTGATGCGCCGAAAAGATAGGTTCTGACAACATGATTAAACAACGGCACTGATGAGCTGGCGGCCACCAGCGCGGTGGCGCCATCGGCGATGGCGCTATGCGGGATGGTAATTCCCGCAATGCTGGCCGGCAGTATCGCTTTCCCCTTTGTTAACGCTATTGCTGGCGTCGCCCTGCCCGCGGCGTTAACTATCGATGTGGAAGCACACATTACGCAACAGCATGAATAAAGAAACTCTCTGCGTTTCATATCCGTCTTTCCTGAATAAAGTCTATCGTTAACCCCGGTGTGCCGACGCAGGCGTCAGTTTTTGGGCGGCCTTCTCAATGACAGGTTTTTTCGCGTTAATCATTTCGGCTGAGCGCGCCATCACGTCCTTTCTGACAGCGGCGGGGGCCGTTTCCAGTCGACCGGCGTTGAAAGGGGGCGCTGGCGCATATTCGAGTCCGAGCTGCGCTTTCATCGCCGTTTCTTCTCCGCAAAGTTCGGCAATGAGGGTCAGGGCAAAATCAATTCCAGCGGTTACGCCTCCGCCGGTAATGATGTTTCCATCCCTGACCACGCGCCCCGCATCAGGTATGGCACCGAACAGCGGCAGTTGGTCACGCCATGCCCAGTGACTGGCTGCCCGCTTGCCCACCAGCAAACCTGCCGCCCCCAAAATGATCGAGCCAGAGCAGACCGAGGTTATATACGTCGCGGATGATGCGAGTTTCTTTATTGCCGCCATATAGACGTCGTCCTCAAGGGCATTGGTGCAGCCACTGCCACCCGGGACGCACAGCACGTCACATTTCTCAATCTGCGTCAGGTCTTTCAACTCAGCGAAACAGATCCCGTCAGCATGGACAGGTCTTCCGCCGACAGAGGCAAGGATGGGCGTAAACTGCGGCGTACGAGAAAAGAACTGATAGGGCCCGGTAAAATCCAGTTGCGTCACACCGTCATAGAGGGGAATGAGTACGTCAAAATGTCCGGTCATGATTTTTACCTTAATCAATGAAGTTTTCAGGACACAAACTAGCATCTGGCGTAATATCCTAAATGACATTAATCGTTCAATTTAGGACATCATGAAAATCTGCTTTTACATTTTTGACGATTTTCAACTGCTCGATCTGAGTGGCCCACTGGCCGCTTTTCAGATGGTGTCCTTTACTGAGCACCCTTTCCCCTACACGCTCAAGGTCTGCTCTTTTCAGGGCGGAATGATAAAATGTACCGCGGGATTTGCGCTTGAATCTGAGCGCCTCGATCCTCAACAAGCCTACGATTTACTGCTGGTTGTCGGCGGAAAAGGTGCCAGAAGAATTAAAGGATCGACGCCCGAGGGCGAAGCGATCAAGACGGCCTGCCTGAACAGCAAACAATTTGGCAGCATCTGCACCGGCGCGTTCGTCCTGGCCTCGCTGGGGCTGCTGGCGGGCAAAAATGCCACGACGCACTGGAAGCAAAAACGTGCTTTTGCTCAGCAATATCCTGATGTCCAGCTGTCGATTGATAGCCTGTTTGTGCGTGATGGCAACGTCTGGACGTCGGCAGGCATCATCAGCGGAATCGATCTTGCGCTGGCCATTATCGAAGACCATCTTGGCGGGGATATTTCCCGAAAGGTCGCGCAGGAACTGGTTGTGGCTCAGCGCCGGGCGGGCGGTCAGACGCAATTTTCACCACTGTTACTGTCTGAGCCTGCGTCATCCAACATTCGCAGCGTGCTGAATTATATTCATACGCACCTGGATGCAGACCTGTCTGTGACTCGCCTGGCCGAGATAGCCTGCCTGAGTCCCAGGCAGTTCAGCCGCAAATTCACCGCTGAAACGGGTGAAACGGTGGCGAGAGTGGTCGAGCGGATTCGGGTAGATACTGCAAAAGGGATGCTGGAAAACGGGGTGGGCAATGTTGAAAAAGTCGCCAGGCTCTGCGGTTTTGGCAGTACCGGACGAATGAGGCGGGCATTTTTAAAATACTGGGATAAATCTTCCCAGGCCTTTAAATAACACCGGCCTTCTGTCGGGCAGCGCGACATCAGCCCTGCCCGTCGTTGTTCGGGCTTATCCTGGCTGACAAGGCATTTTTAAAATGACTGACGTGACAGCAACGGACTGTCGACCAGCACGCTATTGCGGTGGCTATCCCCGTTAATGATATGCAACGTACTCAGGCGACCAATTTCGTAATGCGGCAACTGCACCGTCGACAAAGGCGGCAAAAACAGATTACCGATGCCAACCAGATTATCGTAACCCAGCACCGCAATATCCTGTGGGATACGTATTCCCTGCCCCAGCAACGTCTGATAAACCATAAACGCAATGCGGTCATTGCCACATATCACGGCATCGAACTGCGGCTGCCCCTGATGAATATGTGCCATCAGCATGTCCGGAATATCACGGTAGTGCTCGTCACCATATTGCATATAACAATGATCAAGATTATCGGGGTTAATATTGGCTTCACGACAGGCCTGATCCAACCCCTTACGGCGGCGGCGCGTCGCCAGATGGTTGATCGGTAAATGCAGACAGAGCGGTCGGCGGTATCCTGCCGCGAGCAGTGACTGCACCGCGTGATACTGGCCTTGTTCGTCGTCAGGGATATAGCTGGCCACCGGCTCCCCTTTATTCTCACAATTCGCCAGCACGCAGGGATGCGTCAGTAGCTTGGGAGGCACGCTGACTTCGCGCAGTCCCATGGTCGTGAAGATGATACCGCCAGGCCGGTGCGCAAGAAGCAGATCGACAATATCATCGGGGTTATCATCTGAAAACATGTTCACCACGAAGCTGTTCCAGCCATACGCGCGCGCGGTTTCCTCAATGGACAGCGTGATCTCGACGGAAAAAGGCGTGGTGACCGTATCCAGCGCAAGCACACCAATCGTTTTGTTTTTGGCACCGACACGCCGAACCTGCCTGGCAGAAAGATCCGGCACATAGTTAAGCTGTAATATTGCCGCCTGCACCCTGGCAAGGGTTTCTGCCTTCACACGGTCAGGGTCATTCAGCACCCGCGATACCGTCATTAACGATACATTAGCCAGTCTGGCCACATCTTTTAAAGACGCCATACCTCTCCATTAAGCCTGCCCACGATTCCGGCCTGGTTTTCATGCATCCCGCTATTAACGGATGCTGTGCCACTACCCATGCCCTTACCACAGCGTAAATCTCAGAAATATGCAAACCCGAATCAAAAAGTTGATCGAGGTCTCAACACATCGATGTTAACGTTAACTTTTGTGATTAACATCGACTATTGCACTCAAACGCAGTGTACACCACAAATGTTAACGTTACCATTCTGGCATATCCTTCTTATGAGATTATGTAGATGAAAAAACGGCCTTCCCGCAGCTATTTGCTACTCAGCGCACTGCTGTTCTTTTTCTTTATGACCTGGTCCTCTTCCAGTTCACTTCTCTCCATTTGGCTTCACCAGGAAGTCGGCCTTAAGGCGTCGCAAACCGGCATCATCTATTCGGTCTTATCCGTATCGGCCCTCTTTGCCCAGGTTTGTTATGGTTTTATTCAGGACCGACTGGGTCTGCGCAAACATCTGCTGTGGTTTATTACCGCCCTGCTGATTCTCTCCGGCCCTGCTTACCTGCTGTTTAGCTATTTGCTGAGTGTGAATATTCTGTTGGGTAGCCTGTTCGGTGGTGTGTTTATTGGCCTGACCTTTAACGGCGGTATCGGTGTGCTGGAATCCTATACCGAACGCGTTGCCCGTCAGAGCAGCTTCGAGTTTGGCCGGGCCAGGATGTGGGGCTCCCTCGGTTGGGCTATCGCCACGTTTTTTGCCGGGCTGCTGTTTAATATCAACCCCAATCTTAATTTCCTGGTGGCATCATGCTCCGGACTGGTTTTCTTCTGCCTGCTGGCGCGTTTGAAAGTGGCGGCCCCGGCAAGTATGGAGAAACTCGAAATCGGGGCTAAAAAAGTCTCGCTTGCCGATGCCTTTCGCCTGCTTACCCTGCCGCACTTTTGGGCGCTGATCTTTTTCGTGGTCGGCACCTGTATTTATGGCGTGTACGATCAGCAATTCCCGGTTTATTTCTCTTCTCAGTTTCCGACGTTAAAAGAAGGGAACGCCATGTTTGGCTATTTAAACTCCGTCCAGGTCTTTCTGGAGGCAGCAGGTATGTTTTGCGCGCCCTGGCTGGTTAACCGGATTGGCGCTAAAAATGGTTTGATATTCGCCGGTATGGTGATGGCGCTGCGCATGGTGGCATCAGGCCTGGTGGTAGGTCCGCTGCTGATTTCCATCACCAAACTGCTTCACGCTGTTGAACTCCCTATCCTGTTGGTCGCCATTTTTAAATATAACAGTCTGAATTTCGATAAGCGTCTGTCTTCCACGATCTATCTGGTGGGCTTCGCCTGTACCAGCTCAATTATTGGCACCGTGTTATCGCCGCTGGCGGGCTTTAGCTATGAGCGGTTTGGCTTCGCCCAGTCCTATCTGATTATGGGCATCATGGTGTTCTGCACGACGTTTATTTCCATTTTCCTTTTGCGCTCAACTAAGTCCTCCTCTGAGCCATCCTTGTTACAGCAAAACGCTGTGTAATTTATTGAGAGTAAACACAATGACATCTTTATTAAAACAGGCTGAACAGGCACTTGAAACCTCGCAATCCGGGATTAATCCACGCTGGTATCCACGTTATCACCTTGCCGCTCGCGCAGGCTGGATGAACGACCCTAACGGCCTGGTCTGGTTTGAAGGCTGGTATCACGCGTTCTACCAGCATCACCCCTACTCCACAAAATGGGGACCGATGCACTGGGGGCACGCCCGCAGTCAAGATTTGGTGCACTGGGAGCATCTGCCGGTTGCGCTGGCACCGGAAGGCCCGGCAGATAAAGACGGCTGCTTCTCAGGCTCTGCCGTAGTGGACGGCGACACGCTGGCATTGATTTATACAGGCCATAAATTTCACGGACCCGCAGACACGGATGACAACCTCTATCAGGTTCAGTGCCTGGCCACCAGTCGAGACGGTATCCACTTTGAACGCCAGGGTTGCGTGATCGATACTCCGCCAGGCCTGCATCATTTCCGCGATCCCAAGGTATGGCGCGAAGGTGAGTTCTGGTACATGGTTGTCGGCTCGCGCGTTGAGGACACAGGTCAGGTGCGTCTGTATCGTTCCGCCGATCTGCGTGAATGGCACGACGAAGGTGTTTTTGCCGAGGCGGCAGACGGAATGGGCTTTATGTGGGAGTGCCCGGACTTCTTTTCCCTGGGCAATCGACGCGTCCTGATGTTCTCCCCGCAGGGGATCGCAGCGACAGGTTATCACCATCGCAATCTGTTTCAGAGCGGCTATTTGCTCGGCGAATGGCAACCCGGTGAAGCCTTCACCCATGATGGACAATTCATTGAGCTGGACCATGGTCACGATTTTTATGCGCCGCAAAGCTTCCTGACCCCGGATGGTCGCCGCATTGTCATCGGCTGGCTGGATATGTGGGAATCACCGATGCCCGAACAGGAGGATGGTTGGGCCGGGATGCTTTCTCTGCCGCGTGAGTTAAGCCTGGGCGATGATGGCCGTGTGCAGATGAAACCCGCGGCCGAGGTCGCCGCCCTGCGTGGCGGTTATTATGCGGTCCCGGTGCGCGAGCTGAACAATCAAACCCTGTCTATCGGGGAACATGCCGAGGCGGTTGAAGTGCGGCTGGAATGGGATCTCAACGCATCTTCGGCGGAGCAATATGGTCTTGCGCTGGGCGACGGGCTGCGAATTTACGTCGACAATCAGGCCCAACGGCTAATTGTAGAGCGTCGTTACCCGGAATTTTTGCTTGAGGGAACACGCAGCATTTCCCTGCCAGCAGACAAGCGACTGTCGCTGCAAATTTTCATTGACCGTTCCTCTGTGGAAGTGTTTGTCAATGCGGGCACCGCATGCCTGAGTAGCCGAATTTACCCTCAGCCTGACAAGCGTGATTTAACATTGTTTGCCCATAACGGCGTCGCCGCCTTAGAAGACGCTGGGTACTGGTCTCTGGACAGATAATTCCGTCCCGATCCGTAACGCCTCTTAGCTGCTGATTTTTTATTTCTGTCAGTCTCTGACTGGCTGCTCTCGCCTGAAATAATGAGACAGAAAAATGGATGAAATATTAACGCCGTTCCACCGGGTTAGTGTGATGAATAGAAAAAATAGGGTTTCGGGAAAAGAAACACTGGCATTGATGCTGTCATTAGCGGCCTTTCCTGCTGTAGCCGAAAACACACCGGACTCGTCAAATGTTTATACCGGGAACTATCAAAGTTATTTTTATGATGAAACGGATAATCACCCTATCCGCACGGCGCCTGCTAAAAAGGAACCTGCGCCGCCGGTCAGCCACGTTTCCTCCTCGCCGGTTACGGTGGACAGGACAGCCGAACACGCCGCATCACCCGTGCCGGCGACCTTATCCCCTGCAGGCGAAAATAACATAACCGACCCTGAACTCAGCAGTAAGGTGGCTATGCCAGCAGATGTCAGCCTGCTGCGTTTAAGACAGGAAGATCCGCCGGTTCACTGGAACAGTATCGGCCGCAATATGGAGGCTGGCGGCTTACACGGCAACATTGGCACACAGATAGAAATTGATGATGTTCGCTGGCGTGATAAGAGTAGAAACAGTGGAAAGTTTAAGCTCGCAACCATACAGGCTTTTTTAAGGCATGATGAGTTACCAAACTGGTACTTTGGTTTCTGGAATGCCCGGGAAGACAGCTATAAAGGCCAGTTCAGCAATCAGAAATACGATGCCACCAATACGATTAATGAGTTTTTTGTTGGCCATATCTTTGAAACCTGGCGAGGTAATATAGGCACAGAAGCCATGATCGGTTCCGAAACGGCCACGAAACGCTGGAAGAATCGTTTTAAAGTCTGGCAGGACCTGCGACTCAGTAATAAATGGAGTCTTGCCGGTTATGCTTATGGCGAATATCAGCCCCAGGGCAATGAACCGGGAAATGGCGATCTTGAACAATATATTTTTGAAACTGAGCCGGCTATTCAATATCGCGTAAATCCGGATATGGGATTGTATTTACGGCCTTATTATTACTATAACCGTCAGGTACGTGAAAACTGGGGTGACATTGTTGAAGTGGAATGGAAAGTAACGGCCGGGCTTTGGCGAAACTGGTATCCACTTTTAACCTCGCTGTATGTGGGCTTCGGTCAGGACAAAACCGAGAACGCCAGTAACGCCAACGAAGTTTTTTATAATGGCCGCTATAAATTTATCGGCGGCACCCTCAGCTATCCGGTGTTTGGTGAAGTCAGACTCTATGGTGAATTCAGAGCAGAATTTACGAAAGAAGACGGACTCTGGACATATAAAGGTCACTCATGGAATCCCTTTACCGTGGTTGGCGTGAATTATAACTTCTGATATTCAGGTGCAGCATGAAAAAATTAACGTTAGCGACATTCGTCGCACTGCTGACGCTTTCCGTTGGAAATACGCCAGTTTATTCACAACCCTCTAAAGAAACATTAAAAAATAAAAGCATTACGCGAATTAATGGCTTTTTTCCACGAGTGGAAGGCTCATTTATTGGCGATCCCATGCCGGTGTATAACAATGGCGAATTTGATATTTTTTATCTTAATGATGTCCGTGGCGGCAGTGACTTAGGCGTGCACGCGATTCATCTGCTGTCGAGTGCCAACTTATATGATTATCAGAACCACTCTGAAGTGATTCCCTACGTCAATAACGTTGACGACCCGGAACTGCTGTTGGGAACCGGTTCGATCATTAAAGTCGGCGACACCTGGCATGCCTGGTATACCGCCCACAATGAAAACGTGTTCCCGGTGGAGTCCATTATGCACGCCACCAGTAAAGATCGTCTTCACTGGGTTAAACATCCCAATGACACCCTTCTGCCGGGCAATAAGTATCGCGGTAATGACTTCCGCGATCCTCACGTTGTCTGGATCGAAGAAAAAAAAGAATACTGGATGTTAATTACCACGCGTAGCAACGGCCGAGGGGTTATTGCCCGTTACCGCTCAACCGATTTAACAAACTGGGAAGACAGCGGTATCTTTTTTGATAATGACACTATCACCACGAACGCCAATCTCGAATGTCCGACGCTGGTGTTCTTCAACGGGCGTTGGTATCTCAGCTTTAGCGATCAGTGGCCGCTGCGTCTGACACAGTACCGTGTCGCGGATAATCCGGAAGGGCCGTGGCGAAAAACGAATAATTATGTGGTCGATGGCTCAGGTTTTTACGCGGGAAAACTGGTACGCAAAAACGACCGCTTATTCGTTTTCGGTTGGATACCTACCAAAGCAGGAAACCGTGACAGCGGCAATATTGACTGGGCAGGGAATCTGGTTGTTCACGAGTTAATCGCGGAGCCTCAGGGCCAGCTCAAGAGTGTTATTCCGCAGGAATTGCAGACCGCCATCGACGCGAATCCAGGTCCGGTTACCACGCTGACAGAAAGTAAAACGCTAAAAACGACCACACAGTTCGCATCGCTACAGTCCTCTGTGTATCCGCCCCTGCCTAAACGCGCGGTGCTGACTGCCACCGTGGATATTCCCTCTGCCGGCATGGTTATGAGCTTTGGCCTTACTGACGACAGCATCAGTAAGGCCGGGCTGAACGTGGTGTTCAATAAGAGCAAAGGGAAAGTTTATTTTTTTAACTCTCCGCTGACCTCAATTCATCAGGACAATGCGGAATCCTGGGTAGATGTTCCGCTTGATGAAAAAATTGAGTTGCGCGTCCTGATACAAAACTCAATTGCTGTTTTTTACATCAACAATAAGGCGGCATTCAGTACCCGGATGTATTCCATGGAGGGGAAACCCTGGAGCATCAGCCTGCCTCAAAACGATCATTTTCACGCGACGTTGAAAATAAAAGAAATGATTTAATGGGATCGTATTATGAAAAAACATCATGCCCTGAGTATTATTTTTGCCCTGCTGTGTCCAACCCTGACCCATGCGAGCATGAGCGTCATGAAGGATTTATCAGGCACCGTTATTGCGGTCGATCCGTGGTCCTATCTGGATGAGGATATTATGTGGACCTCTGCCCGCTCATCAAACCCAGCCGGCGGTCGCGTTCATGGCCAGTTAAAAATGAAATATGCGATTGAGGATAACAACTGGCGTAACAGCCATTTTCATAACGGCAATGACTCACTCACCTTTGTGCAGGGCATAATGCGTCATGATGCATTACCCGGCTGGTATTTGGCCTTTTCTGAAGGGCGAACCACCAATTATAACGGTACGTGGGAAGACCAGACTTACCTCAGCCAGAATCAGTGGACTCAACTTATTGTCGGCCACGAATATTTCTACAAACGTCTGCGCTACGGCTGGGATGTGATGGGTGGAAGTTCGTCTGTAGAGGACCGCTGGCAGGGGCGCGTCAAATTCTTTACCGATTTACGTTTAACAGACCGCCTCTCATTCTTTAATTATCTTTATCAGCAAATCGATCACCGCCGCAGTGGCGGTTCACAAAATGATCGTGATGTGCGTTCATTCCAGATTGAGCCGGGTGTGCAATATATTATCAACAACACAACGGGCATCTGGTTTCGCCAGCAATTCGCCTCGGGAATTTTAGACAGAGAACAATGGGGCGATATAGACGAAAAAAGCTGGACCACATCCGTAGGCGTCTGGCATAACTGGGGAAAACTCTCTACAACCCTCAGCGGGGGATATGGACATTATAAGAAAAATAATGCCCAACCTGAGGATGGTGAAATATTCCAGAACACACGCAGTCGTTTCCTGAAAGTGTCGATGAATTATCCGCTGACTACGCGCTTTACTGTTTCTGGCGAAGTCACGGGGGCATTGAAAAATCAGAGTGGCAGTTGGGTCACTCAAGGCGATGCGATCACTACCCGTTACACGTTGATGCTGGATTATAATTTTTAAACAGGGGCGTAAATCATTCGCGGTGTAAGGGAACGGATCGTGTTATTCGACGCTGCCGGACTTACGCCGCGAACCTGATCCCAATAGTGATAATGATGATAAATCTGAGGTTATGGAGAGATGATGGATAATGAGGCGTTCAGGTCAGTAATATCACTGTATGAAAGAAACGCTGCCGCATTTGCAAAACTGCGCGCCACCAACCTGTCAGAAAAACCCTGGCTGGACAGATTCCTCCATCATGTTCGTCCCAACGGACATATTCTGGATCTGGGATGTGGCAATGGAACGCCGATTGCTGGGTATCTGCTGAGCCGTGGGTTCCGTGTGACAGGCATTGACAGCTCGCCTTCAATGATTGCCCGCTGCAAAGAAACCTTTCCTGAACACACCTGGCAAGTGGCGGATATGCGGGAGCTGCAGTTGGGACATCGTTTCGATGGTATTCTTGCCTGGGACAGTTTTTTTCATCTTACCCGTGCCGATCAGCGGCAGATGTTTGCCATTTTTTCTGCGCATGCCAGTAAGGGCACCGCACTGATGTTTAACGCTGGCCCAGCGGACGGTGAAGCCATAGGTGAATTTCAGGGTGAGCCGCTTTATCATTCCAGCCTGTCGCCGCTTGAATACGCGTCACTCCTGCAGCAGTACGATTTCCATATTGTGCATCATGTTGTCGAGGATCAGCAGTGCAATGGCCGAACATTATGGCTCGCAGCTAAAGATTAATCCTCCCGTTGCCACCCACAACAGCCCTTACTCGTCGCATTCTCGCCAGCATCGTGTGTGAGTCTGTGTCAGCAGGCTGATGCCGTCTTGTCAGCAAGGGCCGCATTAATCGCATTGATATAAGCCTGTGGCTGTCGGGTTCTGCAACCGGCCCCATTCGCCTGACCGTTAATAATTCGCTATCATCCCTCCCTGCTCACTCCTCAGGCTTACTGATGTCTACGATCGTTGATACTTTTATTGCTCCGCCGTGCCACGAGGCGATAAACATTCTCTATGAGGATGACCATCTGGTGCTAATCGACAAGCCCAGTGGGCTACTGAGCCTGTCGGGTAAAAATCCACAAAACCTGGACTCGGTACATCATCGCCTGGTGCAGCTGTTTCCTGGCTGCACACTGGTTCACCGGCTGGATTTTGGTACCTCGGGGCTGATGGTCGTGGCGCGAAATAAAACCATTAACGCCGCGCTTTGCCAGCAATTCAGCGCGCGCGCCGTCACCAAGCAATACAGCGCGCTGCTGTGCGGTCATGTAACGGATGAGCAAGGTGTGATTGATGCCCCCATTGCCAAAGATGCGGCCAGCTTTCCACGGATGTCGATTTGCCCGCGCCATGGCAAACCAGCCCGGTCTGGTTACCAGGTTACTGAACGTTTATATCAGAAACGGGATGACGCCACGGCCCTTCCCCTGACGCGGGTGACGCTGAGCCCGGAAACCGGGCGCACGCATCAGCTACGTATTCACTGCCAGCTGTTGGCTCATCCGATTCTGGGCTGTGATCTCTATGGCGGTCTTGATCTGCCGGGTACGCAGCAGACGCCGCGGCTCATGCTTCATGCCAGTGAACTGCACTTTGTCCATCCCGTCAGTGGCACGCCGTTTCACGCTCGCTGCCCCAGCCCGTTTTAACGCACGTTAATCACACCGCTGGCCCGGCCGCCTTGCACTGCGCGGCACCGGCTCTTCGCATCGCACCGGATATCGGTTTATTTCAGCCGTAAGTTGTCCAGGAAGTCTGCGATCACGCTCGCAATCACCTGGCCGTGCGTTTCGAGCGCGAAGTGTCCGGTATCAAAGAAACGAATGTCCGCCGCAGGCAGATCCCGTTTCCACGCACGCGCGCCAGCAGGCAGGAAGAAGGGATCGTTCTTTCCCCACACCGCTAACAATGGCGGCTGAGACTGGCGGAAGTAGTTCTGGAACACCGGATACATAGCAACATTTGACGCGTAATCCAGCAGCAGATCGAGTTGAATGTCCGCGTTACCCGGCCGCAGAATTTGCAGCCCTTCAAGCGTGTAACCATCGGGTGAGACACGACTTTTATCCGGCACGCCCTCAAGATATTGCCATTTAATGGAGGCGGGCGTTGGGAAGTCTTGCAGCGCATTGCGGTTCTCCTGAGTCGGTTCCTGCCAGTAGCGCTGAATCGGTTTCCAGCCCTCTCCCAGCCCTTCCTCGTAGGCGTTACCGTTCTGAGAAATAATGGCCGTGATCCGCTCCGGATGACTGACGGCAAGCCGCCAGCCGACAGGTGCGCCGTAGTCGTGCACCATCAGTGCATAGTTATTCAGCCTGAGCTGCTGTGTTAACTGTTCGATAGTCATCGCCAGTTGATCGAAGGTGTAAGCGTACGCGTCCCGTGCGGGCGCTTCGGTAAACCCGAATGCAGGCAGGTCGGGAGCGATCACGTGATAGCGCCCAGCCAGTTGTGGAATCAGGTCTCTGAACATAAATGATGACCCCGCAAAGCCATGCAGTAACAGTATTGTTGGCCTGCTGGGATCGCCCGCTTCGCGATAAAACACCTTGACGTCGCCGACCTGCTCGTAGCGGTATTTTACGCCATCCAGTTGCTGTGCATCGTTAACGTCGTGCGTACGCAAACTGTCTGTCGTCGTAATGGATTTTGAAGCCGCCATGATGTTTCCTTATGATGTAACCGTTAAAGTTGTTATTTGAAGGTTACGATCTTATTTGCTAACCTGTCAAATATGTTTTTAACAGTTACAGGCAGCTATGAATCCTGATCTCAACACCCACGACTTCCTTTTCCTGGCGGATAACCTCGCACTGGACTTTATCAATAGTGAATACGGCGTGGACGAGCAGCGACATGACGGTTTCAGCGACGATCGACGCGTGATGCTCTGGCTGGAGATGGCAGGGATCTGGCCGGATGGCGCGCCTTTACAGGCACCTGATGGGCTGTTACATGAAGCGCGGGCGCTGCGCCATAGTGCACGTGCATTAGTCGATGCTGCGATGAATGGCTTATCTGCGGACCTGACTGTTCTTAACAGGCTCTATAAGGACGGGCGCCCGACGGAGCGACTGGCGTGGGATGATGACGCGCAGCGATACCAGATCGCGATTAGCCACGAGGAGATAAGTACAGCCACCCTGCTTTGGCCGGTGGTCAACGCACTGGTCGAGCTTGTTGTCAGTGACAGCTTTATGTACGTGCGTCAGTGTGAAGCACATGACTGTATCCTGCTTTTCCATGACCTCAGTAAATCGCACCGCCGCCGCTGGTGCAGCATGGCGACCTGTGGCAATCGCATGAAAGTCGCGGCGTTTCGATCCCGAAAGCGATCGGATCAGGCTTGATTATGTATCCCGGCTCGCCTGAGGATGCCGGGACGATGTTATCGATGCTCAATACCGATAAATGCGCGGTCAACCTGGCCCAGGGTAATGCGCCCTGCCGCCGCCGTCCGAGCGGCAAACGGCGCGAGCCCTGCGGCGAGAGTGCACAGCACTTTGCTGCAAGGCTCAGCGGTTATCCCGCCTGATTGCAGTCATTACCACATCAGATCATCGGGTACTTTGAAATCAGCATAAGGATCGTCTTCATCCTGCGCTTCCTGACTCAGCGCACTGTTTAAGACGATACTGTTCGCATCACGTTGGGCAATTTTATCGGCAACGCTCGCGGGGATAATGGCGTAATGACTCTCTTCGCTGTTGTCTGCCTGCAAACGCGCAATCGCCAGACGGCCACTAATAAGCTGTGACTGGGTCAGCTTATCGACCATTATCTTTTTAATCAGATTATTATCGGTGAAGTTAAAACCAATATTGCCTTTAGAAATGTCGATTTTATTCATTTCGATCAGCTGCTTCACCTGCGCCTTATATTCTTTTGAAAGCGCGGCCTGCCGGTGTTGTTCATTGAGCTGTTTGTCGCGTTCAAGCTGGGCTTTTTTGTTTTCTTCCACAGCTTCGCGCGCCTCGCGGGCCTGAACACGCGATTTTTTGGCCGTTCTCTGGACCTTGTCCATTTTCTTACTGGTGACCAATCCCGCTTTTAACAGCTGCTCTTGTAAGGTGAGTTTTGCCATCTTCGTCTCTGAATCTGATAAGGAATGGGCGGGATTATACCTGAGGCGGTGTCAGATTGCAGACGCTGATGTGGTGCGCGCTTAAGATCGGAGAGTCAGTTTTACATGTGTAGCGGGTTACTGCGATTCTCCTGGTGTGAAGGGTGTCGTTGTCGATGCCACCGGAATGCTTACAGGCTGCCAGTGCCTTGTTGAGAAAGGCGCTGGCAGTTCTGGCCCGAAGCTGTCAGACCTTGAGCAGTTTCACCGTGGCATCGATATCAATCTCATCCTCAGAGAAGATTAAGGTCGCCCCCTGAAAAGTGGTGATCGCCAGTTTCTTCAGCGTACGCATCTCATCGGCCTGGTCGGCTGATTTGGGTTTGATATTGTTCATCAGAATGCCCACAGACAGCACCGTATTTTCTTTATCAATGCGGCTACTGGCAGGGACTTCTTCGCTGTAAACCACAAAAGACTTAATGGCGGTAAGCTTAAGCCGCTCGCCCGCAATGAAGATGTATTTGCTTTCCGGCAGGACTTTCACCGCATAGGCCGACAGCCCTTTATTGTTCGTGGTGGGCTCAAACGTGACCGACGCATCTTTCTTAATCAGATCAGGGTTGGCGACCTTAATCACGTGAAAATAGCGGTTATCGCCGTTTTCATCTTTTATAAAGCCAAAGCCTTTATCCTGAAACCAGGTTGTGATTGTTCCATTCATCGCCATTACCGCCTACCTAATCGTTAATCTACTCAATTTTTTCAGCGCGCAGTGTAAAACACAATGCAGGCGCAAACTACGCCTTTGGGCTAAGTCGGGCTGATAAATTTCTGCGCTGCCGGTGGGCGGCCCCAGGGAAAGACGCTGACGAGGCCATCGGGGCGTGATTAACGCTATACGGATAATGCCGCGTACTATGGCGAATTGAGCAAAAACCACTCCATTCAGTGGTCAATAAGAAATTATCTGTTCGCTCACCACGATATACTTCTTTTATACAAATGAAAGGGGTTAATCACATGATTTATAAACCAAAATTTATCAGCTTCGATTGCTATGGAACGCTAATTAATTTTGAAATGGGACCGACAGCAAAGACACTTTTTGCCGATCGCATCGCAGAACAGCGGATGCCCGCCTTTCTTGAAAGCTTTCGTTTCTATCGTCTTGATGAAGTGCTGGGCGACTGGAAGCCCTTTTTCCAGGTGGTGGAAAACGCCATTCAGCGGGCCTGTAAAGCTCATGATGTGGACTACCGCGATACTGACGCGCAGGCTCTCTATGACGCCGTGCCCACCTGGCAGCCGCATCCTCACGTTGTGGAAACGCTGGAACTGATATCCCAACATTTTCCTTTAGTGATCCTGTCGAATTCGATGACCGATCTTATCCCACACAGCGTCGCCCATCTCAAAGCGCCCTTTCATGCTGTCTATACGGCAGAAGAGGCGCGTGCTTATAAGCCGCGTGCGCAGATTTTTGAATACATGTTTGACCAACTGGGCTGCGGGCCAGAACACATCATGCACTGCTCCTCCAGCTTCCGTTATGACCTGATGACGGCATCCGACCTCGGCTTTATGGGCAAAGCACTTATCGATCGTGGGCATGAGCCCGCCGTCGACGGCTATGGCGTTGAACGGCTCACCAACTTCCGCCAGCTTGCCGGCCTGTTGGGCCTTTGATTTGTCTCCAAAGACGGTAAAGCGAGGGAAAATGATGCTTGATGAACACACCAACCCTGCTGTCGCATTGAGCACAGCCGCGCCGGCCCTCTCACTTCCGGCCATTCAATCTTTAGTGTCTGAAATGTATGGCATTGAGGGCAACATTCGGTCACTGGCCAGTGAGCGCGATCAGAACTGTTGCATCGAGCAGGCAGACCGCACGCGCTATGTGTTGAAGATCAGTAATCCCTCTGAAGCGCTGTCGATTGTGGATTTCCAGATTAAGGCGCTCAACCATGTCGCTGAGGTTGCACCCGACCTGCTGATTCCGCGTGTTGTGCGGACGCGCAGAGGACAGGATTGTGACAACGTCACCCTAGCTGATGGTGCAAAAACCACTGTCAGGATGCTGACCTATCTGGACGGGATGCAGGTTAAGGACACGGACCGAACGCCTGCACAACGTCGTGCCATGGGCACCTGCCTGGCCCAGCTCGATCTGGCTTTACAGGGTTTCACACATCCTGCCGCCAGCCACGATCTACTGTGGAACGTTTCTGCCGCACATCGTCTGATGGATAAGCTGGAAGAACTCGTCGACCCCACGCGCCGCAGGCTGGCGGAGAAATTTATGACGCGTTTCACCACGCACGTCCTGCCGCGCCTGTCGGCAATCAGGGCGCAGGTCATCCATAACGATTTTCACCTCTACAACGTGATGGTGGCGCCAGAGGAACAGGACCGCATTACGGGGATTATCGATTTTGGCGACATGCTTTATGCCCCACTGGTGGGCGAAGTCGCGACCGCTGCGGCCTTTCAAATGTCAGGCCAGCCCGATCCGTTTGAAGGCGCAGCCCAGTTCGTGGGTGCCTATCACAAAACGCTCCCGCTCAACGACATGGAGCAAGACATCGTTACCGATCTGATGGCCACCCGTCATCTGATTACCGTCCTGATTACCGAATGGCGCGCGGTCCGCTATCCCCATAACCGCGCCTATATCATGCGTCATAATCCAGCCGCCTGGGAGGCCCTGTCCTTCATGGCGGATCTGTCTCGCGATGCGGCACGTGACCGATTGCTGACTGAACTCTGAAACGGGAGAAATTAATGAAAAGCACCACCGATCTTAATATGGTAAACGCCTATATCCCCGGTCAGGCCGACGTGGGACCGGAAACGGCCGCGATGATCGAAAGGCGCGATGCGCTGTTGGGTCCGGCTTATCGTCTGATGTACGAGCATCCCTTACACATCGTGCGCGGTGAAGGCGTGTGGCTTATCGATCCTGAAGGCCGTCGCTACCTGGACATTTATAACAATGTGACCTCACTTGGGCATTGTCATCCAGCCGTCACGGAGGCCATTTGTCAGCAGGTTAAAACCCTCGCGACGAATACCCGCTACCTGCACGACACCATTCTGGAACTGGCCGAACGTCTGCTGGCAACCGTGCCGGAAACGGCGCTTGCGCATCTGATGCTGACCTGCACAGGCAGTGAAGCCAACGATCTGGCCTACCGTATTGCCAAAATACGGACCGGCGGCACCGGCATCATCGTGACCGAAACTGCTTACCATGGCATCACGGACGCGGTTTCTCAGTTCTCGCCCTCGCTGGGCACCTCGGTTGACCTTGGGCCTCATGTGCGTCTGGTGCCCGCGCCCCGTCTCTACCATGCCGAGGGGGCCGATCTCGGCGAGCGCTTCACGCGTGATGTCGAAAACGCCATTGCCGATCTGCAGCGCCACGGTATTAAACCCGCCGCACTGATCGTCGATTCGCTGTTTACCAGCGATGGCATCCTGCCTGGCACAGCGGGTTTCCTGAAAGGCGCGGTCGATGCCATCAAACAGGCCGGAGGATTGTTTATTGCCGACGAGGTGCAGCCTGGCTTCGGACGCACGGGCGAAAACATGTGGGGCTTTCAGCGTCACAACGTCATCCCGGACATCGTTACGCTGGGCAAACCGATGGGCAACGGTCAACCGATTGCCGGGCTGCTGGCCACGGCTGACGTTCTGGCAGAGTTCGGTCAACGCGCCCGTTATTTCAATACGTTTGCGGGCAATACGGTCTCCTGTGCCGCCGCGCTGGCCGTTCTGAAAACCATTGAACAGGATGACCTGATTGCCCATGCCCGCAAGGTAGGCGCGCTTCTGCTTGAGGGCATTACCGCCCTCAGTCACAAGCATGAAGCCATCGGCGATGTGCGTGGCGCGGGCCTCTTTGTTGGCGTGGAACTGGTTTCCGATCGCCCTTCCCGTACCCCGGACCGCTGGCTAACCAGTCAGGTGGTGAACAGAATGCGCCAGAAAGGTGTCCTGCTGAGTGCATGCGCAATGGGACATAACGTGCTGAAGATTCGTCCGCCCCTGGTGTTGACGGCGGAACAGGCGCAAATGATAATCGAGGTACTCGATCAGTCGTTAACGGAAGCGACTGCAGCCAGGGCGTCACAGCCCATTCCGAGGTAATCACCTGTCTATGTCACATCCTAAGCCTCTCGATCGTACTGATATCAGAATACTTGAGCATCTTCAGCGCGAGGGGCGTTGTTCAATAGTTGAACTGGCTGAGGCGATTAGCCTCAGCCCCAGTCCCTGTTTAGCGCGTACCCGGCGCCTGGAACAAAGCGGCATTATTTCGGGTTACGCCGCCAGGGTCACGCTGAACAAACTGGGCAACAATCTGGTGGTATTTTCCGAGATCACGCTCAACAGTCATTACCCTGCCGATTTTATTAAATTTGAATCCGGCGCCTGTCAGTACCGGGAGATCGTGGAGTGCTATAACATCAGTGGGGGCTACGACTATCTGTTGAAAATTATCGCCCCCAATTTATACAAGTTTCAGGACCTGATGGAGCGTTTGCTGGAAGATGAGATTGGCATAGCAAAATTCGCCAGCCGCGTGGTACTTCGGCAACCCTGGCAGTGGCGCGAGGAGCCGCTAACCGAGATTGCGACCGGCCAGACAAGCTGGAAGCAAAGCTAACGGCGCGCCCGACATCAGGCAACGTTTTCACTCGCCAGATCATCCATTGCAGGCTCCGGTGGGCAAAGCCAGAGACTCAACAAACGGCGCGCCTTCACCGTTCGCGCCTGTGCCGACAGAGACGCTTTACCTCAACGTATTACTGATGCAGCATAGAAAATGGCTATCCCGATGTATAACCTCTGAACGGTGTGGGAAATGATCATGCGACTTGAACTGGCTGTCCTGCTATTTGCAGGTTCAACCGCAGCCCTGGCAGCAGCACCTGCCGACCATGCCTGGCAAACTTACATGGCTGAACTCACCCGGCAGTGCCCGTCTAAGCACCTGGAATGGCTCGCTCCGGCTGATATTCGTGATGCGCTTGATGATTACAAATCACATCTGAATACCGATTTACAGCATGCGATGACGGCTTCTGAACATCACCGCTGCCAGGGCGTTTCGGCAGGTGCGACATGTGACAATAGCGGTGACCTTGATATCGCGCAGAAAAACGCTCTCATCCCCTCTGTGGCGGCCTCTTTTTGTCACCGCTTTGTGAGGTGCAGCAAGCAATCGGACTGCGACAGCCAGAGCGCACCCTGACGCAGTCTTAAAATTTACTGCGCTTCCCCTGTTAACCCCGACCGTACGGTTTCGTATTAACCCAGCAGGTCGCTCAAGACATCGCCCTTAAAACGCTAAATCTGCCTGCGCCTTAGCCTGTTCGCGAGCATGGCCCGGCGCACTTGCTGCATCGCATCACGACATGAATCGTTAGCACCTGCCTTCATCCGCACATCCCTCGCGCTCCTCTTTTAGAAAATCAACAAATGCGCGCAAGGGCGCAGACATAAACCGGCTGGGAAAATAGAGCCACGGCCCTTCAAAAGCAGGCCACCATGCTTCGAGTAACGGATGGAGTACGCCTGTCTCAAAGTGAGGCTGAAGCCAGTTTTCAAACGTCGCGATAATGCCCTGGCCTTTTATTGCCAGATCGATCGCCCCCGACACACCATTGACCCCGATAGTCAGACGTCCGGGCGCATCGACGCGGACAGTTTCTCCGTTATGCGCAAACTCCCATGGGATCAGCGCGCCACTGGAATATCGCAGACGAATGCAGTCAAGTTCCGTTAACCTGGCGGGATGTGACGGCGAGCCGTGAGCGGCGAGATAAGCCGGTGACGCCGCCAGCGCTAAACGCTGTTGACGAGGGCCGATGGGAATGGCAATGGCATCCTGGGCAAGGTGCTCGCCATAACGTATTCCCGCATCGCAGCCTTCCGATGTGGCTTCGATGAGGCGATCATCGACCATGATTTCCACCTGTAAGCGCGGATGATGAGCAAGAAACCGATCGATCAGCGCGGGAAGGATATCCACCATGACGGCACCCGTGACGTTCAGTTTAAGCACCCCGCGCACCGCCTGCTGAGAGCTGGCAACGTCGTTCAGTATGCTCCGCATTTCGCTGAGCAGTGGCGACATACGTTCGGACAACATCCGGCCGGCTTCAGTCGGCGTTACGCTGCGCGTCGTGCGGATAAAAAGCGGCACGCCAAGGCTCAGCTCAAGCGCGGTCACCCTTTCACTGACGGTAGAGGGAGACAGCCCCAGCTTTTTGGCTGCCGCACGAAAGCCCTTAGCGTTAAACACTGCCAGAAAAATCGATAAATCGTTCATCTACACGGCCTACGATTGTTCGCCATTTCGATCAGGTTATTCGTATTAGCCTCCGTTATCAAACAGCATTGCCTGGGCTATAAATGTTGAACACGCCCGATAATGCGTTTAGCGGGGCCATATCACCAGCAGAGATAACTGAGGCAGCAGAAAATGACCAACAAAAGTGTTCTTATCACCGGCGCTAACAAAAGCATTGGATTTGAGACGGCCAGGCAACTGGGCTTACTGGGTTATAAGGTCTGGTTGGCTTGTCGTGACGAGCAGCCTGGCCACGCAGCGCTGAACACGCTCGCCGCAGAAGGGCTGGATGTGCATCTGACGGTGATGGATGTGACCCAGGCCGCCAGCGTTCAGGCGGCGGCTGAACAGGTACTGAAGTCAGATGGAAAACTGGATATTCTTATCAACAATGCTGGCATTGCCGGGATTCAACCTGTCGCCCCCAGCGAGCAGCCAGTCAGCGATATTATGGCGGTGTATAACACTAACGTTTTTGGTGCCATCAGCGTGACCCAGTGTTTTATTCCGTTACTTAAACTCGCGCCCCAAGCCAGAGTGATTATGGTGAGTAGCGGGCTGGGATCGCTGGCGTGGGTCGCCGATCGGGCACATCCCTATTCACGCGTCCAGGCAATGGGTTATACCAGTTCGAAAACGGCGATGAATGGCGTGACCGTGGCATTTGCTCATGAACTGACTGCGTTTGGCATTAGCGTAAACGCCGTCGACCCAGGCTACACCGCCACCGATTTTAATGGGCATACCGGCTACAGAACGGTTGAGGAAGCGGCCGATGGCATTGTCTGGCTTGCCGATCAGGCTCCCCAGGCGATGACTGCGGGTTTCTTTTTTGATCGAAACCGCGCGCCCTGGTAATCGCCCTTTCAGTCACCTTGTCGGTTAGAAGAATCTCACGCTTTTCGCCCTGGAAGCGATCCGCGCATCATGCTCATGGATGGGGCTTACCTTCAGCTAAGGCTTTCAATGCCGACAGGTCTGATTGACTGATAAAGAAGGGTTTTCATTTAGAGGCTGAACGCCCGCAGTCTGGTTCACGCGCACTTGGGCGTACTCACCAGACCGGGGCAATCATGGTAATGACGAACGACTTAAGGTTTTAAAATCACTTTTGTCCAACCGCTGTCGCGATCGTCAAAGTGCTTATAGCCTTCTGCCGCTTCAGACAGTTTTAAGCGATGCGAGATAATCTGCCCTGGATTCGCTTTATCCTGCGAAATCAGTCGTGCAAGCTGGCGGTTATAAGCTTTAACATTCGCCTGGCCGGTACGGATGGATTGTCCTTTGAACCAGAAACTACCAAAGTCAAAAGGCATTTTGCCCTCTTTCGCCAGATCAGTCGCTGCACCCGGGTCCTGTGGAACAAACACGCCCACCACGCCAATACCGCCCGTGGCTTTTGTTGAGGCAACCAGGCTGTTCATCGTGTCAGAATTGTCTTCAACACCATGTTTGTTGCAGCACTGATAGCCCACACATTCACAACCGCAATCGGTGCCGCGACCATCGGTGAGATCGAGAATCTTATTTACCGCATCAGCCCCCGTGGCATTAATGGCAATCGCACCGATTTTTTCCGCCAGTGCCAGCCTGTCGGCATGCGTATCGACAACATAGACCTCCGATGCGCCTTTGATAATGGCCGAATGCGCTGCCATGAGTCCCACCGGGCCAGCACCGTAAATAGCCACACTTTCACCAGCTTTTAAGCCCGCAAGCTCTGTGGCGTGCCAGCCGGTCGGGAAAATGTCGGACAGCATGACGTAATCATCTTCCTTCTCAACCGCATCAGGCGGTAATACCAGGCAGTTAAAATCGGCAAAGGGGACGCGAAGCAACTCGGCCTGACCGCCTTCCCAACTGCCCATTTCGGCAAAGCCATAGGCAGCGCCAGCAGTACCAGGGTTGGCTGTCAGACAGTATCCCGTCAGGCCTTTCTCACAGTTTTCGCAGAATCCACAGCCTACGTTGAACGGCAGGCAGACATAGTCACCTACGCTGATTCGCTCTACGCCACTGCCAATTTCAACCACCTGGCCCAAATTTTCATGCCCTAAAATACGGCCCTGCTCGAAGCTGGTGCGTCCTTCATACATGTGAAGATCTGAGCCGCAGATATTGGTGGTGGTGATGCGAACCAGAACATCGGTGGGGCGGACAATTTTGGCATCGGGCACATCTTTAACTGAAACATCAAAGGGTCCGTTATAAACGACTGCTTTCATACTCTTTCCTCTCGGGTCATTGATGATTCTGCGTTAGCGTTTCCTTATTCACAGGACATGGCAATACAGAATCAGCGTTATCTGGCTTATTCATTCGGCCTTTGGCGGATAATAAAGTTACTGCGAAGGTAATGCGGTTTTTCTTAAAAAAGCATTTCAACCAAAACAAAATTAATTATCGACAAAGAAATTTACGCCTGTAAAAAAAGGCATTTTCAGACTATTCCGGCCTGATTTATCACAAATAATAATATGGTCGCTTGAAATGATGGCAGTGCCAGTCAATCAGGTAGTTATAAATTGCATTCGCCGTCTTATTTGCTTTTAATCACCTTTCAAAGCGTAACTTATATGACGGAAATTGCAGGCAGCCAGGAGAAATAAATGAATAAAAATTTAATTATACTTATTAAACAGCAGCTTATTCCACTTCAATATTATGTGATCGGACGTTACAGAGACGGTAAGCGAAACCGTAAATGATTCATTTTTAAGCATTGATTTCAGCACCCATGATAATATCATGCCAGTGATAACGATATTTCCCCCTCCAGGCAGATACTCATAATTCGCTATTATGCTAAGCACGCCTCCGCTTTTATTCATTATTGACCCCATTATTTTTACTACCGCGCACCGCGAATTAAAATACGGGTTACAACAGGGCGCTATTTCATTCAATGACGTTTATCCCTGCCCTGGCTTCTGGTCATGGGTAAAATCATCGCGTTATTGATAGTCAGAGGGTGAACGCGTTTATCTCACATTAGCGCCCCTCTTACCCAGCCGCTGTTTGGCTGTGCCCTGTGGCACTAAGCAGTAACAAAATGGGATATCTTTTCGCCCAAATCCAAAAGAAAAGTATCTCGCGAGGCAAAGGAATCGGTGACGTGCGGAGGCAATGTATTCATAAAGGTAAAATGACCGGCATCTTTCACAACATAAAGATCTGTCTGCGTGTGATGCGCTAATGCCGCGTTGAGAAAGAGTGCCTCTGAAAGTGGCGTAACGCTGTCCTTTTCACCCGCCCAAATCTGAACAGGGAGGTTGACGGATGCCAGCGACGACGGCGCGCGAAAAAAATCTGCTGGCGGTGCTAAAAGCACCAGTTGATTTAACCTCTGCCTTCCGTCAAAAACGACCGACTCTCTTGCTTTGGTCCAGGCTGTGGCCCCGGCGTGCATCAATAAAATCACCGTCCCAAGTGAATGCCCAACCCCGGTTATCGAGGCATAGCGGTTGCAAAAGTTGTTCCCGGCTAAGGCGAGCCTTTGGCTACGTTCCAGCAATTCAGCCCTGGAGGGAAAGGGAGAGGTCAGGCGTTCAAAATGTGGCGCGACAACGGAAATACCCTGCCGGGTAAAGTTTTGCAGAAGCTCAAGATGGCGCATTGGGCTTCCCCCCAGCCCGGCGACAAACAGGATACATCGCGTCGCCTCCTTTACCTGCAACAAGGTGACTTCAACATTTTTGTCTGCGTGTTTAACGATGGAGGTTTCCACCCCAATGCGTTTAATCATGAAGATGGCACCCTGCTGAACGTCTGTCGGGACAGCCTAACAAGTTATCACAGGCGCTGGAATGAATATTTTATGCCCTGCCTCGCAAACTAAAAACGACGCTCTGCACGAGGAGATGTGCCAGGCGAAGATCCTTGAACGACCCAAAAATAAGGGCCCATGGCGGCCCTGAGCCGGAGCGACAGGGGCTTACTCAGACAAAGCGCCATTCAAACCCGTTTGCGGTTTTATTCAGATAACCCGCAGACGACTGGGCGAAGTGCGAACTGAAACATAATGCCTGATGATCGGCGGCCCATTCCATTGCCCAACGGCGTTGTACTTCCGCCTGGTCGGCATCTGCACAAAAGCGAGAGGCCAGATGGGGTTGCCTGACCTGAAGTTCGTTATGCATAAGATCGCCGGTAAATAAGGCATATTCTCCCGCGCTGTGCAGAATAATTGACGCGTGATCGTGGCTGTGACCGGGCGTGGGCACAAAGCGTAATAATTCAGCAAGGATCGGTTTTGTCGTCATATCCAGCGTTTCAAGTAAGCCAGCCTCGATAACCGGATTGATGCTGTCCTCTAACAGGGTTTGTCTTGCAGGATCGTTTTGCCAGTTTTTCAGACCGATATCGGAACAGTAATAGCGCGCATTCCTGAAAAACGGCGTCCAATTGCCTTCCACCTGGTGGGTGTTCCAGCCAACATGATCGCCGTGCAAGTGGGTGATCAAAACAAAATCCACCTCATCGGGATCGATGCCCGTCTCGCGGAAACGATGTTCATAAGGTGTATCCAGTTGATGAGAAAGCGTAGATCCGGGACGCTCACGCCCGTTGCCACTGGCTGTATCAATGACAAGGGTGGCGCCCGGTGTCCGGACAATCCAGCTATGCACCGAAAGCGAGATGTTTTCAGGGGAAAGGCTATCCAGTGGCTGGTCAGGATAGAGCATACTTACCGATAAAGAGGCCTCAAGTTCAGGCACTTTAAAAACCTCACAGTCACCCACGCGATAGATCGATTTGTGTTTCATAGGCCCCTTAAAAACAGAATGGAATGATGCGTCCGGTTTGCATCATCGAATCATGCCATCCACTACGGATGTAAACAAACAGCAGAAGTACAGTTGTCCTGACGTTTATACGGCGATCAGCACCTCTGTACGTTCCACTCTCCCCAAATACGCGATTAGCAACGGGCTTCTTTGTCTACCGCATCGGCGTCGGTCAGGGTTGCCCTGACATGAGGCAAACTCTGCGGATAATTTTGCTGAATAAACTCAATCATTTTTTCCCGTACGTAACAGCGTAAATCCCAGGCTGTGGGGGAATTCTGTGCCGTCATCAATAACCTGATGGTCATGGTTCTTTCGGTCGTATCGGTCACCTGAAGCACCTGAGTCTGTTGATCCCAGAGTTTTGTTTCGCTCAGCACTTTTTCAAAATGTCTGCGGAGCGGCTCCAACGGCATGGAGTAATCCACATAAAGAAACACCGATCCTAATATTTGTGCGTTATTACGCGTCCAGTTCTGGAAGGCATTTTCTGTAAAATAGGTAATGGGCAGCACCAGTCGGCGTAGATCCCAGATACGCACAACAACATAGGTCAGATTTATCTCCTCAATCCATCCCCATTCTTTTTCAACGACCACGGCATCGTCAATTTTTATTGGTTGCGTAAAGGCGATCTGGATGCCAGCAAACAGGTTGACCAGCGACTTCTGCAGGGCAAAACCGATGATGATCCCTGCTACTCCGGCACCGGCCAGAATTGTCGTGCCGAATTTACGCACGCCTGGAAAACTCAGCAGAATCATCGACAAACAGAATGACACAAGGATGACGATTGCCACTTTTTTTACATAGATTAATTGCGTGCGAATTTTACGGGCACGAAGGTTATTTGAAAGATTAATGTCATAGCGTATAAAAAGCATATCCTGTGCGACATTCGTCAATCGAATCAAAATAGAGCAGACGGATAAAATAATAAATATATTGGCGGTAGCCGTTATGAAATTAAGGGATTGCGGGGGAATATTGATATAATTCACCCCGATATTGATTAACACTAAAGGGATAAAAAGAAACAGGGACCCACGAAGGTGCTTTTCAAGGGATTTGAATAACTTTCTGTCGCGACTTTGCCAGTAACGGATAAACCTGAGAAGAATAAATCGAGCAAGAAACCCCACTATTAATGAGAGAATAACGAGTAATACTGCAGGTACCCAGGCTGGCGCACCCGATAACTCACCAAAAATCAAAGACATCATATTCCCTTTCATTCCACCGACAACATTCAGTTGCCAGACAAGTCACTAAAATCAGTAACCGTTGTTCTCTCGGTTATCTGCGAACGACGTGATCACGTTTAATAGTTTATGAAAAATTTGACCCACTGCATTCTTAAGCGGGTAAAAAACCGCTATGCGGAGCGAGCAGCCTATCGGCAAGCTGCCGCTAACCTTATGAATATGATGTATTTAATTACCCTGCCAGCCAGTACAATTAAGACATGTATTGTTACCTTCTTATTAAAACAGTGATGTTTGCAAAGCCCGTTTGTGGCATAAAACGGACCGGTGCGTTGAGCAGTAGCAAACTTCCGTTATACCAGGCGATTTTGCTCAAGATCGGCAAGTAAACCTGGCCCTTGCGGCTTCCAGGCGAGTTCCCGTTGAGTGATTGTCGCAGAAGCAGACATGTCCTGAGTGACAAATTTGCTTAACCAGCCAAAATGTTCAGATGCTTCGGCAGGCTCAATATTCACCATCGGCACATTGAGCATGTGGCCAATCGTTTCGGCAATCCTGTGCATCGCGATGCCTTCTTCTGCAACGGCATGATAGCGATCACCCGCGCGGTTTTTTTCAAGTGCCAGTCGATAAAGATGAGCAGCATCACTGATGTGCACCGCCGACCAGCGGTTCTGGCCCTCTCCAACACAGGCAGAAAAACCTTTTTGCCGGGCCGTCTCAATCAGTGCGGTTACCAGGCCTTGCTTCAGAGGATTGTGTACCTGCGAAAGCCTGATGACAGAAACATTAACCCCCTGTTGTAAGGCAGTTATTGCGCCCAGCTCTGACGCCTTGCGCGGATTAGGATGTTGAGGGTTAAAGTGGTTTTCAACCGCCATGCTGTCCGGGCTGGGAGAGCCCAGCGCCACAGCGGATGTAACAATCAGCGGCCGCTGCGTTCCCACCAGCGCTTCGCCCATCGTCTGAATCGCCAGTCTGTCCTTTTCGCAATTAGAGATGAAAGTGGAAAAATCGTGATTGAACGCCGTATGAATGACGCCGTCGCTCAATAGCGCTCCGCTTCGCAGGCAGGCATGATCGTCAACGTCGCCAAAAAAGGGTTCGACACCCGCAGCAGTCAGGACATCAGCCCCCTTCCGACTTCGGGTAAGGCCTGAAACCTGGTAGCCTGATGCAATAAGCTGAGCGGCAACTGCAGTGCCAATAAACCCCGTTGCACCTGTAAGAAAAATTCGCATCTTATTACTCCTTTATGAACCATGAATTATTTTGCCACCCGATGCGGCTAATTTAGACGTGGGACGTAATACAATCTATGCTGCAACGTCGCTGTTTTATGTCCAATCGTCCGGAGCAGATTATGGATCCCCTTTCACAACTGTTATCGCTACTCAAACCTGAAAGTTATGCTTCGGGCGGGGTTGTGCTGAATCCTACGCTGGCGGTTCAGTGGCCCGCTCACGATGGCGTTAAATGCTACGCCGTGGTATCAGGCGAGTGCTGGCTGTCGGTAGAGGGCATTGCAGAGCCCGTAAGGCTCACCGCCGGAGAGTGTTATCTCTTACCGCCCGGCCCGCCTTTCAGACTGGCGACAGACCTGGGATTAACGCCCGTCGACTTTCGGGAGGTTCGTTCTGAAATGATTTCAGATATCGCCGCAAGGACGCATGAGACGGCAGGTTGTTTTCTGGTCGGTGGCCATTTTCTGTTGGCTGGCCAGGCTGCGCGCATGCTTCTGAATCCACTGTCGCCCGTTGTGCATCTTCGTCAGGAGACAGATAAAAAGGCGATGCACTGGGCGCTTGAACGGATGGCGCAGGAGGTCCGCAATCCTCTACCGGGCAGCGGACTTATCGTGCAGCAACTGGCTTTTATGCTGTTAATACAGGCACTGCGATTGCATGCGGATGACAACGCAGCCGCCAGCGCGGGCTGGCTTTTTGCGCTTCGGGATAAAAAACTGAGCACGGCGATAGCCTGTATACATGACGCGCCCGGATATGGCTGGACACTGGAAAAGCTTGCCATAAAAGTGGCCATGTCGCGTTCAGCGTTTGCACAGCATTTCAGGCAAACCGTGGGAACATCCCCCATTGAATATCTTACGCAATGGAGAATGCTGTTAGCCTGCGACCGGTTACACCGCACCGATGACTCTGTACTGCATATTGCAACCTCCCTGGGATACGCATCAGAAAGCGCCTTCAGGAAAGCTTTTAAACGCGTTATCGGTTGTTCGCCAGGCAAATTACCGGCAAGGGAGAGCGATACCCCTGCAGCCCACCCTCTTTTTACCTGAGTGTAGTTTTCCCCTTCGCTTTAGGGCTAAGCCCGCCGAAGCCGGGAGTGGCGCGCAGCACGCGTTAAAAAAATCACCGGGAGGAGGCGCGATAATCATCACAGCCGCGCCGCCTGGTGACCGGCACACTGTTATTCGTGCGGAAAGACTGAAGATTCGAGTTTACCCCGGCGATCCCATCGGCTGGCGATCAGCCATAGCAGTGCCGTCACCAACCAGCCAATAATCCACGAGATGTCATTGCCGGCAAAAACCCAGGTAAGAGAACCATGATGTAACGGGTTATCGATAAAGGGCAACTGCACCATCACCCCCAGGCAGTAGACCGTAATACCGGCCCAGTTCCAGCGGCCATAGCGTCCGTCTGGCGTTGACAGTGCCGGGACATCCACTTTGCCTTTCGTGATGAGATAGAAATCAGTCAGGCTTATCGCGCTCCAGGGGACAAAGAAGGCCAACAGGAACAGCAGTAAATGCGTGAAGGATTTCAGGAAGGCCGGTTCACTGAGCAGTGCAATGATGCAGGCAACGGTGACCATCAGGACCACAAACAGAACGCGTGCCCCCCGACTGAGCGAAGTTTGCTGGCGGAAGCCCGATACAATTGTCGTCAGAGACATAAAGCTGCCGTAGGCATTCAGGGTGGTAAAGGTGATTTTCCCAAAGCAGATCGCAAAATAGATCACCATCGCCATCGTCGCCGTGCTGCCTAAGCTCACAATATAGCCGACCTCATTGCCTGAAAACGCCTTCCCGGCAATCGCGGCAACAATAACTCCCAGGCTCATCGAAGCCTGGGTGCCAGACAGGCTGCCAAAGAACACCGAACTGAACAGCTTCACCGCAGAGACATTGGCGGGCAGATAGCGCGAATAGTCGGAGACGTAAGGACAAAAAGCAATTTGCCAGGAGGAGGAAAGCGACACCGCCAACAGGAAGTTAGCCAGGGTGAAATGCCGATTCTGCCATACTGCTGTTAAGTCATGGGTCGAGAGCAGCGTAATAAACAGATAGGCAAAAGCCAAAACGCCAATCACGCTCGCCAGTTTTCCTAGCTGATGAATCACGCGATAACCCAGTACGGCAATGACCACGATGAGGACGCTAAACAGGATCATCCCGGCAGCGTTACTGACGCTGATAAGCTTAGCCAGCGCCTGTCCTGCCAACACCGTACCGCTGGCAGAAAATCCCACGTACATGATGCACACCAGCACCAGGGGAATGACCGCGCCAAAAACGCCGAACTGCATGCGGCTGGTAATCATCTGCGGTAAACCGAGTCGCGGCCCCTGGATCGCATGTAAGGACATGATACCCGCACCGACGATCTGCCCGACCAGCAACCCCACCAGCGACCAGACGACATCGCCCCCCAGAACGACAGCCAGCGCACCTGTGACAATCGCCGTGATTTGAAGATTGCCGCCAAACCAGAGCGTGAACTGGCTAAAAGGATGACCATGACGTTCGCGCAACGGGATGTAATCAATAGAACGGGTTTCAGACAGGCGCTGTTTCTCTGCGCCTGAATAATCTGCTGCAGATGGTTCGGCTGACATCGTTACCTCGCTGGACCCTGTTCGGGGTAAGTTGGGGTTTTATTGTTGATCGGGTGTTACTGCAATTGGAGATACATGTATATACATGTAGCGATGTTGTCATGCGAGACAGGAAGTTACAAGGCAGTCGGTCATTGGAAAATGTGATGGTGCTGGCAAGCCTGACAGATGTTCGTAGCAGAATGCACTCCGTTACCGTCGTGTCGTCTTGCCCTTTTTCTCGCGATCTATACCGGTGGCTCAGATCTTCATGCGCTGTTGTTCCCCCCTGCCTTAGCGCCTTCGGCTAACAGGGAAGACGGGCAAAAACGAATACTGGAGAACCTTACACGCGAGCGCTTTGCAGTTTATCTGCCGGAACGATTTCGTTCACCACGCCCCACGCTTTCGCCGTTTGTGCATCCAGAATCTGGCGGGTTAGCAGGAAATAACGTCCACGGATTGAGCCAATCACTTCAGGCCAAAGCACCTGGCCGCCCTTCCCTGAATCGCCTTACCAGAATAGGGGGCAATCCATTCTTGTCAGGCAAAAAAAGCGGCTCCAGAGAGCCGCCTTGATTTCATGACCCGGTCAACTCAGCCGTTTCACCGGCGCGTTCCGTTGGCGATCCCAAATTACCGTCAGCAGGCGCTGTAACGCGATAAACGCAAACAGCAAAATGCCAATAGCAATCTTGGTCCACCAGGAACTGAGCGTGCCGTCAAAGTTGATCCAGGTTTGAATAAGCCCCT
>Ga0308162_1000310_pt1 | contig 56608 bp, 92 predicted proteins | sample PhySR2_FD_201370 | JGI IMG/M metagenome (GOLD analysis project Ga0308162, IMG submission 201370) | Phyllosphere microbial communities from UC Gill Tract Community Farm, Albany, California, United States - DLSLS.R2 | ecosystem: Host-associated > Plants > Phyllosphere > Unclassified | place: USA... | reverse complement strand
AGACTTTCAGGAATATGAATATGAAAACGCCAGAAGCCTACTATGCCCAGGCACGCGAGATGTTTTTTACCGCGCATCCCGACTTTCAGTCTGCACTGGATGAATTAACCGAGAGCGATGCCCGTGCTGCTAACCTGTCACTGCGACAGTTGCGCGAATGGCATGCCGAACGCATCTATGCGGCCTTTTTGCGTCAGAAGAATCTGGATGGGATGATTTTCTCTATTCAGCTCGCTGAGCCGGATAAAGCGGTGGCGGCTGAAGCGATCGAGACCTATCTCAAATCTCATGCTGAATCGCTGGGAATGAGCTGGGAAGAGTTTTGCATCAAAAACGAACTGTAATCAGCGCCACGTTGAAGTTGTATATAACAAACACCTCCAACCAGTTCAGGCACTGCAGATAAGGTTGTACAAGCCGGGGGAAAGTGTATAACTTTGGCGTGCGACTAAGGTCGTGGATGTCCTTTAACGAATAGTGCTGATGCACTGCCTCTGCAGGTGTTGTCTCAATTCCACCTCCAGAGGCGAATTTTTTATCCGCCCCTATCCCTCACCTTCCGTCGCTTTACCTTTTACTTCAACATAACTTGCCACTGCCAGCAGACGATTAATATGCGTGAGCAGCAGATCAACATCAGACTGCAGAAACTCGGTCGAAGATTGCGAAGCAGTAACAATGGCATCCTGCACCGTTTCTGAAATAGTCAGCGAGTTGTCCTGTTTCGCCTGCACCAGCAGCGCTGCAACCAGCAGGGACTGCGCTTCTAACTGCGCCGTCAATTCTTTCGCATCGACGTCCATCTTTGCCAGTTTTAGCAGAATATCAATTACCAGTTGTCGCATCGCGGACCTCCTGAAAAGTAAGCCGCCATTATGTCGCTATGCGTATCAATTTTGCTAGTCGAAGATCGCGGTTAACGCGACATAAAATTTTATGCGAAATCAGGCGCGCCACCTTGCCACTGTTTTTATTTACAGTATTATATGTCAGCGATTTTGCCCTGAATGGATTGCCATCATGTTTGTTGAGTTGATTTATGACAAGCGCAACGTTGCCGGTTTACCGGGCGCTCGCGAGATGATTCGTGAGGAGCTGGAAAAGCGGGTGCATCGGGTGTTTCCTGACATTGAAGTCAAGGTCAAGCCGATGGAACGTAACGCGATAGATACGGATCTGAGTAAGAACGATAAAGCGACAGTTGCGCGGATTGTTGAAGAGATGTTTGACGAAGCGGAGATGTGGCTGGTGGCCGATTAATCCCTTAACGGCCACCACAATCAGTTAGCGGGAGATACTTAGCTCTCCTGCTCGCTGTGATTAATTTCGATCTCGATGTCCTGAATAGCGGCATCAAGATCTTCCAGCATCTTACCCTGCTTGTTAAGCAATGCATCAATTCTGTCAGCGTTAGTCTTGTCTTTGTATTCACCGGCATCAAACGCTAACCAATGGCTGGAAAGAGTTTCGGTGTTGGTCTGAGCATAGTGACGCATCTCTTTTAGCTGAGAAGTCACGTCACGCAGATAGTCATTTTTGGTCTTGGTTTCTGTTGAATCGCTCATGCTAAATTTCCTTCTGGTCATTTATCCAAAGTGAGTCGGCTTAGCGGTTCATCAACCGGCCAATCAGCGGGCCTGCATTCAGGTACAAAATGTTGCCCGGAGATTTAAAACTAGTCGATAATAGCGAAGCCGCACTAAGAATAATCGGAAGTTACGGTTTCTGGTCAGGTTTTGCCGCCGTCTGCCTGCCTTCGATGACTGCCTCTTTAACTTTATTCAGCGTTTTATCGGCTGTACTATCCGGTATCACATCAAGCTTATGCTGAAGTGTGGTGACTTTTTCTGTCAGCACATCAACCCTTTCATCACGCCGAGCCGCTATTGCCCGGTAATCCGCACGAATCTCCTCAACCCGTTTGTTTGCGGTGTTACTGACGTAGAGAAAAATAATCGTCATCAGGATGCAAATCATCGAACAGCTCAGCAGAATGCAGCCGAGGATAACTTTACGTTGATACGACATCGGAGCCTTAATGCTATTAGTCGTTGCCATTGCTGCGATCCTCCAGAGTTGATATGAGCCGATCGACTTCATTACGGAATTTATCGTTTTGATCGGTTTCGGTCATGGCCAGTAAAATCCCTACCGCATTCTTGATTAACCGAAGATCGGTTTCCAGTGTCGAGATCCGACGCAGATTCTTGTCGTGCCGTTCGCGTAATTCATCGTTCTCCTCCCGTATCAGCACGTTGCTCTCTTTCAGCAACACCACCTGCTCTTTGTAGCTGGTTATAATTTCACCGCCCGCTCTGTTACTGGTTACGATTGACGCAATACCCGCCAATAACGGTTTCCAGAACAGTGCAGCTGCGCCCCCACCCAGAACTAATGCACCCATACTGGTAATCAGACTACTTTCCATGCCACACCCCTTTGTCCGGTAAGGTCTCTGGAACATACCGCGTGCTGAAGAGCCACGTCCTCAGCCCGAAATTTAAGTTTACTTAAATACCAGGCTTAAGTATACTTAAGTCAATATCAACTAAAAAGTCAAGCTGATGAAAAACGAAACGCTGGGTGACCGCATCCGACTCCGACGTAAATCACTGCAATTAACGCAGAAGCAATTGGCACAACAGGTAAAAGTGTCCCATGTGGCGATTTCACAATGGGAAAAAGTGGAAACGCTGCCGCGCGGTGAGAACCTGCTACGGCTCGCCGAAGCGCTGGGCTGCGCCCCGGCTTTTCTGATAGATGGAGATGGACCTGTTTTTAATGAAAGCGCTTATGGTGGCCTGCATCAGATCCCACTGCTGGCACAGCGCGATGTCGCACAATGGCTGAATGACGCCAGCTCTGTTCGGCATGAACTGCTGATGCACAACGACATGGCGCTTTCGCAACAGAGCTTTGCTTTCCGGGTAGAAGAACTGGCGATGATACCCGCGATTCTGAAGGATGATGTGGTGATCATTGATCCCAGCCTGTCACCTCAGCCGGGCGACTGCGTGCTGGCATTGCAGCAACAGGTCGCCCTGCTTCGCACCTGGCGTCAGCGCGGCAGTGAAGATGGGGTCATGCAATTTGAACTGGCACCGGTCAATATCAACTTCCCCGAACTGCATTCCAGACGGGATAGCCTGAAACTGCTGGGTACGCTGGTGGAACTACGCCGCTATCGCCAGCCATAAAAAAACCCGCAAACGCGGGTTAACTTTTCAGCGTAAAACGGTGATCTGAACGCTTAATTACAGGGTGTCGGTGAGTTGATCCACGATCACCTTGCCCTGCAGATCGGTCTGCATAATGCGGTAATTAACCGGCCATGAGCGGCGGGTGCTGAGTTTATCGAACAACGTCACACCGCCTTTTTTGACACCCTGACGATTAACAATAATCCATTCGGTCACGTCTTCCTGACCACGATTTTTCAGGCTCACCGAACGTTGTTCGATTAACTGATCTTCAACTTCAATCTTTAAATAGTCTCGTAACATAATTTCTATCTCCTGGTAACGCAGGTAACTATATGCCTTTTGTTAATCCTTTCAATCGAATTTATTTATCGATACTTTCATCGACAATGTGACCTGCCGCAAGAGAGACGACAGGTTTATCCATTTCAGCCTCATCGATTCCCCGTTAGCATGATTCTGCTGTACACACCCAAACATCGAAAAATGACGTGTTCAGTATGAGAGAAACTCCGATTAGCCCGCCTCTGGCGGGCTTTTTTTGTTTTCAATCTGATGCGAATGCGGGATTTCAGGTCTGGTCTAGACTTAAGGGACTGGGACAAAAGGAGTGAAATATGTTTAAGCACAATACGAATGAAGAACGTAAGAAAGAAGGTGATGTCAGCAAAAGTCTGCCCGAAGTCGCGCCAAATGCCGGTAACGCTTATGAGGAAGATGATCATCCCGCCACGGATGCCCCGAAAGATCATGGTGAAGTGCCGCGCAAAAACGATGACAGCCAGGATGATAAGAAAGATCCTTACAAAGCAAGCTGATGTGCGAGAGGCGCGCCCGCCGGGCGCGCTGGTCAGTGTTATGATTTAATGAGTTCTGTCAGCTCATGCTGATGTTCAACCAGCCAGTCGGGAAAATGTTCAGAAGTGACCGGCACTATCTCCATTCTTCGCGGACGATTCCAGATATCAATATTGTTGTCAACGCAGCGCCGGATATGATCCGGATTGTTGAATTCTGGACAGTTATGTTCGGTATGGGAGATTGACGCCATTTTTTCACTGATGCGCTTATCGCTCATCACCCAGGAAAAATGCCATCCACCCTCTTTAATCACCTTTGTCCGGAGATGGAGCCACTTACGGCGCCACCAGCTTTCGCGTATCGGGGTCCCCCGGCGCTTAACGTTGCGCAGCAATTCTGGTTGTCCCATGAAAAAGGTACGCAGGGTTTTAAAGGTCACCATTTTTGCCAGCGTTGCACAGCGCGGTGTACCGTCGTTGTTTAATACCCGGACATTGAATTTAAAATTAAAATATTGCTGATGCAGCGTCGTGCAAAGATGACGATGGCTGAAGGCTTTAATCGCCTCGGGTCGGGGAATTTCATCGACGTCTGACACAATAATAATATCATCATCCTGCGCGCCGACCAGTCCTTGCATAATCTGATTGCGTGCAGTGGATTCATTTTTCCAGGGATCTGTCTCGCCCGCTTTAACCAGAGAGCTATTCGATTTAAAAGCGTGTTGATAAAACACAGGCGCAATATCGTTGACGACATAAATGATTTTATCGCGGAAACGATCGAACTTCTCAATATCAAAATTAAGGCTGCATCGCCGTTTACCGGTGAAGGTATAGCGCGATTCCACAATCACAAACCGGTCAACTACGTGCTCAAGCGTGTTCAGACGCATCTCGAGCAGGATATCTTCGTCGTAGTATAAGAAACAGTCATAAATCATAATAATCAGAGGCACTTAAGTAGAAAAATTTTCATCAGGAGACCGCCGTATATAAAGCGGAACAGCGATTAGACCGCCGGTTTGAAAGGCGGTTTAAGGTAAGCCTGATGGATGTATAATTTACTGCGTTAAACTTTCCGTGTTTATAGTAAGCTGGCTAACAATATAGCAGTGCAATAAAACAATATTGAAGCTTAGGCTTATTCGTTGCTTTATTTATCAGGCCGGATGTTACATTCCCTCAGCAACGCTAGCAATATTAAGCGCCATTTTTTTGATTGAAAAAGAGCGGAGCAGCTGATTTCCGGATATTATGGGTCGACAAAATAACCATGATGGTTTAGCTAATGAAAAAAATAATGATTGCCCTGAGCCTGACTCTGCTGGGTGGATGCGTGGATATGGGACGGGTTGGGTTGCACCCGGAAACGAAAACCGCTTATTTCAACGGACATCCTTATCAGGTTGAATCCTGCCTTACCGTTGCGGCACAGGATAGGAGACTCTATCTGGAGCAGGATGATCCGATGCCAAATGGCGGGAAGCGGTTTAATCTGGTGCAGGATAATGAAACTGTGGCTTGGGTTGAGATGGCCAAATTCAGTCATCATCAGACCAGCGCGACGTTTTACTATGACCCGAAGGCATCGGATATCAGTGCGTCTGTTTCAGCAATGATCTCGGCGTGCAAAAACTCACGATAGGTGCATCGTAAGAACGGCGTGGTAAGCCGCTCTTGATATTGAAATCAGTTGTCATGTCAGCCGTAACACAAGCGCTCCCCTGACAACCTCATCACTCTTCTCACCGGAAATTTTAATCAGGCCAACTTCGGAATGCTGACACGCGCAGAAGAGTGCATTACCTATTTAGCCGGTTCGCAATCATAATCACCCCGTATCCGGATCTGACTCTGGCTGGTGCGGACGATTTCTGCTCTCAACAATCCTTTACCCTCCCGTGTCGTCTGCTCCATTTCCACCATCCCCGGCGCTTTACTGTTTTTAACCAACAGTTTGACCGTGGCGTTGTCGTAATCACCCTTCTCTTTCGCAAACGTCACCTTCTGCGTTTTTGCCCGCTCCCCATTCACGGAGAACCAGCCGCTTTTGTCTGCCTTAAGGTAGAACGGCCCGCATTGCGTCGCGGCAAAGGCTGGAGCTGTTATGCTAATGAACGATGCGATAAGGATGAGTTTTCTAAGCATTGGGGTGACGTCCTGCTGGTGGGTGATGAGCCGACTGCGCCGAAGAGTGAGTTCCCTGCTGCACGACTCGTAATAAAAAGCAGTATAGTCAATGACGCCTGCATCATAAGCAGTACAGGGTCAGAGACTCAATTAAGGAATCGGCTTTTATGCCGCCATTACACACCCTAATCCGCGACTACGCTGATGTACTTAGATCAGCGTGACTTGCTCACTAAACCTGCATATTCATAATTTCACTTTAAATATCATAGCCTTTAAGGTGATGTAGGTTGAAGCGTGGTTTTACAGAGACATACCGCAAGTCACAAACTGCCGTGGTGGTGGTTTTGAGGTGATTTGCGGTATTTTTTTGTGCTACATATGTGCTACGGCTAAATGATCGGCCTGCTTGGCTCATGTACGGACACTACCTCGGACGTCACCTTCCCCAGCACGATAATCCCTTCCATGCCCTCTCCGTCGATCGTCTCGCCGTCTGAGGTTATAATCCCTGTTTTGAACAATCTACCTAGTTGCGGAAACTCGCCGAGCTGGAACGCGACCTTGTCGCCTGGTACTGGCGTCAGTGACTTGTCTGCCAGCACGAAACCATCTGGCGTCTCAATCAGGATCATGTTGTTCCGGTGAGGCATCAGGATGTCGTTCAGGTCGAGGCGGCGCTCAACATAGTCCATTGCCGGTGATGGAAATCCCATAGCTACCTCACGTATCCCATGTTGCGGAGAGCCCAGGTCTTATTCTGGCTTTCCTCAGTAACCAGCTCGAAGAAGTAGTTTTGGTAACGCCGGATCCACAGATTGCATTCCTGCAGCGTCCATACGTGATTAACTTCCTCCAACTGCTTCTGGAACCCTGCGGTAGTCAGTATCCTGCGGTCTCTGCTGTCCCGCGTAATTGCTCTGACAAATGCCAAGTGTATGTCACTCTCTCTCGCCATAATAAATCCCCCCTTGATTAGCACTGTATGGATAAACAGTAATATCGATCGGTGAAACTGATCAAGTCCGCGGAGAGGGAGATTTGTAAAGGTGTTGGCGTGGAAGGGAATTTTTGAGATAAAAAACAAACTGTTTACATTTGAGCCCATTATCCTAGTAATCAAAATGATATGATTAATTAGAATTCATATTGATAAGGTCAACAATGTCTCGCAACTACGGATTAGATCTGGCACGCATCTTTGCTGCATTCATGGTCATGGCCGGACACTTGATTTTTGGTGGGTCAATGGCCAATGGCAGACCTTACAGTGACTGGTCAGGCATACATGAGGAATTGCCCCTGTTCAGCCACAACAAAATGTGGATGTTAGATAGCTACTTGCTTCAGAACCATGGTACGGCCTTGGCGATACTTGGCGTTTCTTTATTTTTCCTAATTAGCGGATGGTTGATGCCTGCTATGATGAAAAAATATTCTCGTCCATCTTTTATTTTGAATCGCGTTTTTCGCATTTTCCCGATGCTTATAGTTGCCGTAATTTTAGCTGCTGCCATTCAATATTTTTGGGGTGACAGGACTACTCTTAGTGGCACTGACGTTTTAGCTACCGCCACACTTTCAGCTAATTTTTTGGGTAAACCTTTATCACTTGGTGTTGCATGGACTCTGATTATTGAATTTGAATTTTACATACTTCTATTTTTTCTCGGAAAGCTAACTCAACTAAAAATCCTTTCATTATGTACGCTCTTATTTGCGCTATCTTATATTAATGAGGCTTTTAGAATAAGCTCACTATCAATAAGTAGCGATACATATTACATAATCTTTATGTTCATCGGATCCAGCGTGCGCCTTGCTTACGATGATTACAAAAATACAGGTAGAAAATTCAACCTTCTGCCTCCACTCCTATGTTCAATGATATATTTCGTTAACCGCTTTGTTTTTGTCAACATACTAATGTTACATCCTGCGCAAGATATAAACTTCACGTCATTTTTAATAACTATCTTCATGTTTTTAATTTTTAGTTTAGCGGGAAATTACATATCTAAAGTAAAGTATATAAGAGCGATAGTTGAGCAGTCATCCGAGTTGACCTACTCAATTTACCTTTTACACTTACCGCTTGGGATATTTCTAATTTCAAGATTAAGGCATGCGTTTTCAAGCGACTACTTGACTCTTACGATCACCGTCATGCTCATCACAACCTTTTCTTTCCTTACCTATAAAAAAATTGAACTGCCTTGTATGTATGCCTTCAAGAAAATAAATCTATCGAGCAATCAAATATCGAAAAAAAAACCATAAAATCAGATACTTAAAAGCTGTTTAATGAAGCTTGTATATCTCTCATCATTAGCGCTCACGACACCTTGATTGGGATAAACCTTCTCGTCCTGAGCGCACGAAAAAACAGCTGCTACGGCTGTTTTTTTATCATCAGTGAATTGCACAAAAATTTGAAACATAATTACCTCAGAAGGAATATTGTGAGACGAACAAGCTCAAAGATAAAGTTCCAGCACCTACGGACACTGTATAATATAGGGTCTGCGCTACTGATATAGGAATGCTGTAATTACCTTGTATCGTAGTTATACCAGACCCCGCACCAACGTTTTGTTGACCTATGTTATTCGCAAGGGAAGAAGCGATAGTAAAGCCAATAGTCGTAGCTGAGGTTGATCCTATAATAGACACCCCGGATATGGATTTGGCATTCGGCGGAACAACCCCTGCAATTGAAAGCGATACAAAAGTTGGCTGCTGCGTAGATGTTGAAAGCGCAAGTGTAGATTTTATACCTACAAGTCGGCCAGATTGAACCCCTTCTACTAATTTCCCGTTAGAGTTAATTGGCCATACGCTGATTAATGCCGAAGCTGTGTAACCACTCGGCATATTATTCCCACCATAGACCTCGCCGATAACGGCGGCAGCATTAACTGCCAGCAATGCCGATGCGCCCGTTACGGGGTTGTAGATCGCATAAATCCCCACAAACCCATTCGCCGGAACAGTACCTGTGTCCATGCCGCCCGCGCCGGTTGTTGCGAGGTTAATGGTCTTGCTGAATGAGCCAACACGGTACAGACTTCCGCCTAAGGCTGTCTCTACGACGACCTCATCAGCCGTGATGGTTGCTGTCGCAGACGCTGTTGTCACATTCATTACGAGATTACGAGTTGTGCCAACCACCCCATTGAGTAATGACGGTAACTGACCGAGATTAACTGCGTGATTAGATTGCAATGCCTGCGCTACGGGGGTAGCTCCACCACTGTTTCCGCACAATACCCAGGCGGTAAGCGTGCTGTTCCACTCAACCTCAATCAGACCGTTGGCAATTATCTCCCCACCCTGCAGAGCCTGGTTAGCATGTGAATATACCGGGTATGCAGACCCGCCATTAACCGCCAGTGTTGACGCGCCTGAGTTAGCTGTTTTCGCTTTGAAGGTGACGCGCATGCCGTCCGCCAGAGTTGGCAGCGCGGGAACAAATGATGCCATGTAGGCATTGGCTGCGCCGGTGTCAGCAGCATAAGTCATCGTGCCCTGCTGAACGGCTGCGAAAATACCGGCCGCAGGCAGGAAAGGGGCGTTGGGTGCCACCGCAATATTTGACGCGGTGATAGTTGTGGCGCCCTGTGCGACAGAGATGACCCATGCGGCTGTGTAGCCAGTATCAGCTGCTGGAGTGGTCTGCGTGCCGGTAGTTGCTGCAACGCCTGCCTTTAATGCAACAGTACAAACACCTGAACGTACCGTATTCTGCGCAGTACCGGCGTTATTTGGTCCGCTGTATGCTACGGATGGGTTGGCGGCATTGTAGTAAGGCAGTACGGTCGCGCCTGAGTCCGTATCGCTGTATGCAATCTGGATCAGGTAGTTAATGCTCTGCCCCGCAGTGGTAGGCGCTGTCAGCGTGAAGGCGGTTGAACCGAGAATGACGCCCTGCTTCAGGATAGTGTTGGTCGTATCAGCTGCCAGTGAAGAATAGGCGGTACCGTCAACATTCTGCAGGCTGTAAATCTGCCCCTTGGCCACGTTAACCACCATCGAGGCAGGCGATGATGGCGTACAGGCGAAACCGTGAAGGTAGGTGTTTGAGCCCATTAAAGCTGCGGCAAGTTTTGCCAGCCCCATCATGGCGTATTTGTTGGTATTGAGCAGGTCAGTTTCGAGCGGAATAGCGCCCGGATAAACGATTTGACGATCCATTTTTGGTTCCCAATTAAAAAGCCCCCCATTTCAGGTGGCCTTGGTGAGGATGGTGAATTGATGTGTGTTTACTGCAATCGAACCCAGACGATAGTGCCTTCCATTTTCACTGCCGCTATGGCTTCGTAGACCTGTGCATCAGTAATACTTCCGGTGATCATGCTTTGCGATGCGTATTCACCACGCGAGGCCACGCTGTAGCCAGATGGAGTTAATGAATAACCTGCAATATAGGGAATGCCTGAACCTGACGGGCGATAAGCGGTGACGAATGCCTGATAAGGCAGCATCAGAGAGCCGTAGCCTCCCGCAACGCCATAGCCAATCATTGGGCCGCCGTAAGACCCGGTATCCAGCGGCCTCTGTGGCTCGAAGATATAAGGCGTTTTCCCCGTCATATCTTCCAGAATATCGATGATTGCCTGTCGGGTGCCGCGCTCCCGAAACAGGCTTATCTTCATCTGATTTCGAAATAAATCGTCTGACTGACCTACTGATCGCTGAAGGTTAGAGCCAAAGAAATCATACGCTGCAATATCCAGCCAGCCGTCCGTGGCAGTACTGATTCTCGTCTGGAGCTTCGCGTACAGATATAGTGAATAGCACCACGCCAGCGCGCTGGCGCAGGCATTGAGAGCGCCGGTAAGGATAGGATTGTTGTCGCCAAACCAGGTGGGTGGTAAGAGCCCTTTGAGGCGCGTGTAAATGTCGTTCTTATCACCTGTCGCCATTTAGCTCACCGAAATTGTGCCAGCGCGGATCACTTGCTTACCAATTGCGGCAATATCCGCTGTCGCGCCGTTGAGGGTTACAGAAGAGACGTTAGTCACAAGGGAACTGGCGCCATATGCGATGTTAGATAACTTCGAGTACGGCAATAGCTGACCTAACGACAGGCTGGCTATGTATTCCTGAATCGCCGCCTGAACCATGGCAACAATCGTCGCGTGATTGCCTGATGAATCCGAGGTGATGACCATCACGACATTCGCTGTTACGACCGTTGGCGGGAACACACCGAAAGTGATTGTGAATCCCCTGACCGCTTCAATGGCCGAATACGCCTGGCTGATAAACGTGCTGGATGGAGTGCCGCTACCGTCATCAACTACCGCATAAAAATAACCGGGTTGAGCGGTGCCGTTATAGGCGTAATTTTCGGTCAGCGTATAGGTGACGCCGCTTTGCATGCTGCTCAGTGCGTAACCAATCGCCGCCTTTGTCGCTTTTGAAAGTGAAGCAATCCACAGCACGAAGCGAGCGCGAAAGGCATCGTCTGCTTCCGCATCTTTTCCGTTAACGAACGTGGCGCTATTGGTAACAGTGTCGACGTACTGGATTGATCCTGAGATGACGGTGATGGTGCCAGCCTGAGCATTGCCCGCTGCCCCGGCTATATCGGCTTGCACAGGAACGGACAGTGAAATCACGCCGGCTGCAATCACGTATCCTGACTGTGTGGAGTCGTAAGCTGTGTTGGTCGTGTCTGCAATGACCGAATAAGCCTGAGTGCCATCTGTAGTGGTCACGCCGGACCCGACAGGAATCAGCGCCTGATTCGTTGCCGTAAACCGGCTGAACGTCGCCTGACCTGTTGCCTGCACCGCTGACAGGCGCGTGAAGCTAAAATCAGCCATCCACGAATCCAGATCGTCGCCCGAGCAAGTCGCCGCACGGGTTACCACCAGAAGATTCACTATAAGCTGCTGAATCCACATCGCAACGCCAGCATTCGATTCGGCCAGCGCACGCAGAATGCTGCCGATAGCCAGATCGACGAGACCTGCAGCTTTAGCCTGCATTGCAGTGACCTGATCGCTGACCAGTGTGGCGAAAGTTTTAGTATTGAGTGATGCCACGTATTACCTCGTTACGTCAAAGCTGAGTGTTTCCGGTGTGCCGGAGGTGGCGTCGGTATACTTCACTGACACGCTGACCCCGCCCTCGATGAGTGCCAGGCTGACAGATGGCGCAGGGCTTGATGCGACCGCTTCCTCAAGCAGCATCTGGCCGCTGATAAGCGCCTTCCATTCGTTGAGATTGACGTTTTGCCCAACCTTTTGTCCCAGCCCCGCGCCATAATCCGGATGGAAAACATATTCACCGGGGTTGGTCATCAGGCGGCGCAGTATTCGCTGCTTTCCTCTTTCCGTGCCGGTGACAGGCCGCAGGTCGCCCGCAGGCGAGGTGCTGAGATCACCGCCCGTATAGTGGTAAATGTCGTACATGAGTCACCGCTATGAGAGTTGTTGGTTTGGCTTGCTGGTAGTGCCGCCGCCGTCGCCATTTTCCGGATGGGTGTGGCCGTTATAGGTGACGCGAACATTCTGCACGGTGCCGTAGAGACCGTTTTTGTCGCTGATGTCTTTCACAACGATGAGGTTGTTGTCCATCGTCACATCCCCCCCCGTAAAGTGGTGTGCTGGCGCGTCATAGGTCATCTTTACCTTGGCACTCAGAAGTACCTCACCGGTGTTCAGGAACTTCAGAAGCGATCCGCTTTTGTGGACGAGCCAGAACTCACCCGAAGGCGGCCCCGGACAGCGGTCTTCATCGTTGTAAAACTGCCCCGCCGCCATCCCGGCGCCCATCAAGCCGGAATCAAACTCCACTTCGATTTCGGCACCTATCATAGGCCCCGCCGCCAGCCCCCATCCATTGCCGACCCACGGAGAGCCAAGTGGTATCCACCCTGTTTCCTCGCCCGTTGGCTGCAGCTGTACCTTGACTGCGTAACTTGCCGGGTCGTAGGCGGTGATAATCCCCTGTCGAGTTCCGCTGTCACCTGCCGATGTCTGCTGTGCTGCGCCCGCCATTGCGTTCAGTAATGCTCTCATTGCGTCACCTCCAGCGCCGGGCTGTGATTTTTCCCGGTTACGCTCATCGTGTAACCATTTTCCCAGCTCAGAGAGCGACGCACACTGTCACACCAGTAAAGCTGGTCAAATGGGCTTTGCGTGCCTTCAATTCTCACCAGCGTCTGCGGCGTCAGGAGGTTATCACCGGCAGTTGAGCCGCTGAACTTCATCTCATGCTGAACCACATTGCGATAAATTGTCTGTGCCAGCGCGTAAGCCGACTCAGGTGACAGGCCATTCCGGATGATGCGGTATACCTGTGTTTTCGCCGTGGCATTACCGGGCGTTGCTCCTTTAGCACTCTTCGGGTAGGAAGCGACAAATTGCTTATTCTTCCGTTTTGCATTCCAGCTGAGCACCTCAACAGTCACGCCTTTGGAAATGGTGAGCGCGCGTGAAAATGACAGGTCGTCAGATGTATTACACTGCGGGAACGCCAGCAGGCCGGGAGGCTGCCAGCGAATGACGTAATTATCAGCCTTCGCTTGGTCTTTAATCGGCTCAAAATAGAGCTTGTCGTCGTCCACATATACCGAGAAGTTCTCGATTCCCGCCAGCGTAGTGATTAAATCCCACTCAGTCTGCTCGCCGGTCAGGTGGGCACTGTCAATCTGGTAAAACTCACCAAATCGTTGCGTGGTGGCGGTGACAACCGGTGCCAGGCTGTGGCGCTGCGCCAGCATCGTGGCAATCTGCGAACTCGTGTAGTTCTTAAAGCTTTCGCCGGCTGACTTGGCATCGATCAGCAGCGCAGTGAAGTCACGGCCATCAGCTGAAATCTCGAAGCGCGCCGGGTCGTAATGCCAGTTGTCGATATTACCGGCGATGAGTTTCTTCTCGTCGGTGCCTGACTGCGTGATGATCGACGCGTACAACTCAACCCTAATTGTCGTCTGAACCGCCCACCAGTTAAGCATCTGCATGCTGGCTGGTAATGCGGAAACTGCCAGGGTCAGGTCAAAAGTAGACGCTCCCCGGAATGAGTTGCTTTCCACGCTAAATGCGACAAACGGGACTTCAGTGCCGTTCAAACGACAACGCCCGCTGATATGGCGGGCGCTGGTTTCGACTATGGGGTTATTTACGTCCATGGCTAACTCGTCGGGTTGGCAGGTAAAGTCAGTGTATTGATGCCGCTCAGTTGTGGGTCTGTCAGCTCGTTAGCAGACGCGATGCTGCTCCACAGGGAAGCGTCGCCATACTGGTCTGAGGCCACCTGGTAAAGATTACCTCCGGATTGTGTCACCGTCCGTACACCATCTGCTGTCTGTCCCGAACTCACATTTTTATTCAGGCGGCCCAGCACATTCTGAAGACTGTAAAGCGCCGGAATACGCGTGCTCTGATCCGCCTGGCTAAGCAGATTACTTACCGTAGTTGAAATCGGGTTGCCGGGAACCAGCCCACCCAGAGTGGTTATCTGACTGGCCGCCGATTCGAGTTGGCTAATCTGCTGCTGAACAATAGTCTGTGCAGCGATGATTGGCCTGACTACAGCCTGAACCTGATCAACGGTGGCATGCGCGAAATCGGTAACCTCTTTTACGGCGCTTTGTACCGTGGTAACTGCGCTGGTCACCGTCGAGACATCAATGATGTCAGATAGGCCCAGAGCTTGCCCGATATCACTGTCCAGTAGCCCCTGCAGTGCACCAGTCAGCGCATCCACTTTAAGTGGTGATGCGTTGTTGGCGAAAATAGCCACTTCAATGGTGTATGGCCTGCGATAAATGAACTCGTACACCGGTGTAAAGGTGGTGATGACAACCGAATAGCTGTAATCATCCAGCGTCAGGGTTAATTTCTCGCCAGCGTCGCGCATCCTCTCAAGGGCTTTAACGCGTTCGCCTGACTGAGAGCCGGTGATGACTCCTGACCACGTCAGCGGGTCATATTCCACACCCAGAACGTCAATGACGCGCTTTCCACCGACCATCTGATGGAGAACCGTCTTTTGCCGACCCGGCAGCGCAAGGCGCTCAGGGACTTCGAAATCAAGAAACTCGAAGTCACCAAGTACTAGGCGGGTGACGGTTGGATCTAACCCCTGCGCGAAGTTATTCAGGGCGCTTGTGAACGACATGGATACTCCGTTATTGAGTTGAGGCTTTACTTACCTGACCCGGATAGACCATCAGCATTGATGAGTCATAGGCGCTGGTAGATGCGGGGGCTTTAGTGGCCTGCTTGCTCATGCCACTGACCACCGTTGCCACCAACACCTGTCGGCCCTGATGCGTCATCATCAGATTTACTGGTTGATTAGTATTGTTGCCACTGACTGGAGGGATGGCAGGATACTTACCTGTTTTACGGTAGGACTGCTCGCTGGCACGTTGCTTATCGAAATCCGCCTGGGTTGGTGACCACGGCTTGTAAGTAACACCACTGTCCTCAGAGTTCTGACGCCCTAACCTCATGATCTCAGCGTTTTCCTGAGTCTGAGAAGCGGTGCTTGTTGGGTATAGCGCAGCAGCGATCACAGCCGTAATAAGCGCTGGCAGCCCACCAAGCGCAGTAGATAGTCCGGTAAGTCCGGTTGTTGCAGTGCGCCCTATCAGCAGGTCGATACCCCAGCTCGCAAGTTTAAGCGGAGATATCAATGCGCCGGCTGCATGTTTGACGATCCAGAAACCACCACTAACCGCAGCAAGGCCAGTGACTGCCAGTGCGGCCTGTGCAACAAACTTCGCCAGCTCGGGATGCTTATGCGCAATTTCAGTCATCCGCTGCATTGTAGCGGTAAGTCCGTCCAGTCCTTTGGTGAAGGTATCCAGCAACCCCCCATCTTTACCCATCACCAGCTGCAGGTTTTCCCACTTCTTCTGGAAGTCCACAACCTTACCGTTATAAGTACCGCCCACTGCGCCGTAGGCATCATTCAGACCGCGCGCCATTCCATATGACTCAACAGAATGATGAATGGTTGCCAGCTGCTTATCTATGAGGTTGAACATCTTGCCACCGGTACGGCCAAAAATAAGAGCGTTCTCGCGCTGTATTTGGTCTTCGGTGTAATTGTTCTTGCGGTAGATCGGGAGAATCATTTTCTCGTAGTAATCCACCGGGGACTGACTGAACATCTGCGAGTTGATCAAAGGATTACCAAGGAATCGCTTAACGCCACCCATTTTATTAAGCTCAATCTTGCTGGCGTCCCATACGCCCATCTTCATTAAATCGTGAGTGACCTGATTTGGCAGCTTAATGATGCCGTTTAGCCGGTTGTAGGACGTCATGAGAGCATCACCTGCCGAGCTACCTTTCAGCTCGCCGATGATAGGTTCAAGCTCCGCAAATAAAGCCTTGTTACTCAGATTAAAAGCTGATGTGCCTGCTTTAGCCATAAACTGACGATATTGGGTAAAGTCGACGTTACCGCCTGATGACTGGATCGATTTAAAACCTGCATCCATTAAGTCATTGAACAGCTGCGGGCTTTTAAGGCCGCCTGCGGTCTCCACAAAACGCAGCATGTCCATTTGCTTGGCTGTCGTCATCTCCTTAGCGTGCTCATCAAGTCCCTGAGAAGCAAAGTTGATGCGAGCCAGAACCGGAGCCGCCATTTTTGCAGCTCTCAGCTGCTCATTGAGCGTTGCTGCGCCAGATTCACGAAATACACCCTGCGCTTCAGTGAAATACTTCAGCATGTCAGTGGTGGATGTGCCGAGAATTTTGGTGGTCTGTGCGAAATTCTCCGCATCCTTTCGAGCCGCCTCGCCCATCCCATACTGATTAAATTTCTCAGTCATAGTCTGATATTTGGCGGCCTCATCAACGAATCCATCTAGCAACTTAAAGCCTAAATAGCCTGTCGCCAGATTAGTCATGCCATCCGAGTGTGAGTTTCTGCCGGGTCCGTTCCCACTACCATAACGTCCGCCGCCGCCATCTCCAGAGCCACCGCCACCCCATCCGCCTGGTGGAACTCCATTTTTCCAGCCATTCCAGTCAGTCCCACCACCTGATGGCGAAGGCAAAGCAAGCATTCCGCCAGCGTTGCCGTACCCGCCACCGCCACCGCCTCTCACCGCAGCTACGCCCGCGGCCATCGCAGGCAGCGCTAATGCCGCACTATAGCCGCCTGCCAGCACTGGGAGGTTTTTGGTCGCGTTACTGGCGCGCACCGCGTGGTCAGCAGCAGACCGCATTGCGCTGGCGTATTCGCTGGCACTGCGAGACGCACCTGAGAACTGATTGCTCAGAGCGCTATTGAGAGATCGAATGGCTGAACTGGCTTCCTTAGCTGCGCTGGTGACAGCTTTAATGCTCTTCGACATCTCGACAAACTTCTTATTCAGCTCGATAGCATCACGGCTAACCTGCATCATGTTGCGGGTAATCTGGTCATCGAGCGTGAGGCGCACGGCTACGCGGTAAGCCTGAACATCCATGGGATCCTCGTTTTACGGGCATAAAAAACCCGCCGGAGCGGGTCGGGTTTTAAGAAAATAACATCAAGATTCGGAGCGACAGGGAATCTATAAGAGCCTCATACCATTCCTTCACTGTTGGATCGAATTGCAAAAACCATAGACTGAAGTAAACCCCTCCAACACCAGCGAGCATATGCAAGCTAAGATTGAACCAGTATGCGTGAGGCCGGTCGGCCTTTTTGATAAGCTCGCATCGGGTCGTACCTTTGAAAGTCTTGGTGTAGACACCAGATCGGTAGTAACTGATTGCTTGCTTAACCATTACAAGCCCCGAAAGAAAAATTGCAATTACAGTGAACCAATAGCCGTAATCCATGCCAAAAAAATTCCTTTTATAACTAAGTCGTTAATTGAAGCAGCGAGCTATCTGCGTTTAATTATCAGACGCATTTTTCGGCTCTGCATTTCCGCTTTATCTGCCAGAACCAGACACTTTACACCATTATTTCCAGCTCATCATTTGAGCGTTCACAAATTCCAGTCATTGCGAAAAGACCTGTTTTTTTATCAGGATTCCTATTCCAAAACTTAAGCGTATATTGCCAATGGGGTCTTCCCATATGGCAAGGTTTAAAAATCATAAATGAAAAAAACAATCGTAGCTCTAATCACTCTGGCTCTCCTGGCACCATCTGTCAGCTTTGCACGCGGTGGTCATTACGCTGGTGGGCATGGCTCTTCTCACAAGTATGGTACGTATAAGAACGCTCGTACAGGCAATCATTATGAGAAGCGACACTGATTAATATTATGGAATCCGTACTCAAAGCCCATTCCGCTGGGCTTTTTTAATTATGCTGACAGAGTGAATATGCAAAAGAAAATTTAAAGTTTTCAGCCAGTGTGCCGATAATCAATAACATGCCTGAGTGACTCTTGTGAATGATGATCATGTCAGTTGATACAATTTACCGGCACTTTAAAAAAGCCTGGGCTGAAACACCACATGGAACACTTAGTGATGCTCAACTCCGTTTAATAGCTGAGAACTGCCGCCAGGACGAAATTGCCGCAATTCACATTGTTATCAAACACTGTAATGCCAGCCTTGCCGTGTGTCCTGACTGGGATGTTGAAATGTAATACCTGCTTCATAAAAACATTCACACTCTTAAGCGGGTGCTTGCTCAGATCGATTTGCTGCGCAACCTATGATCAGTGTTCATTCCAAATGAATGATTAGGACAACAGTCGATTTCAAAGGCATATAACTAAAGGAGAATTTTCAATGGAAAAGCCCAATCCCCTCGCAGCACTGTCCTTAATTATCTGGTTTTTGATGTTTATCCCATGCTTTCGCATGGCTCAGAAAGCTGGGTTTGGCTGGAAGATGGCGTTACTGCTCTCCTGTCCGGGCATACATTTCGTCATGCTCTACGTCTTCGCTTACAAGAAATGGCCGAACGCGCCTTATCGATAAGGACTGACCATAAGTAATTGGTACTGATATAAAAGTGTTGAAGAAATATAAATCCTTTGTGATTTTATTTTCTAAGGCTCATATAACAGTCTTAAGGTGCCTGACCAAAACAAGGAGTTAAAATGAGAATTCTTGGAGTAAGGGCTGCTCCCAAAGCAGCATCCTTCATAGTGTATTGTACAGATGAAAAACGTTTGAAATGTGCAGATGTCGTAGTTATTCCAGCCACATTAGCCACACCTGAAAAACTAAAATACGTACGCAATAATATTTTAGATTTATTAAGGACTTATGACGTTCAATTAGCAGCCATTAGAGTAGCAGAGTCAAATTCTAAAAACCTGTCGATTGACAGACTTTATATCGAAGCAGTGATACAAGAAGCGTTCTCAAGTAGCGAGATTCTAGATTATTTAGTGATAAGGAAGACAGGCATCAAGGCTTCGTTAAAACTAACCGAAAAACAATACAAAGACTTTATTGGTTCAAAAATGGTCTTTGATAATATAAACAATACTGATTTTTCTCAAGAGACCAATGAGGCAGTATTGGCTGCTTTATCTGTGGAGGCGAGACTATGCTAAACCCCTACAAAAAAGCCGACGTATCATTCGACTGGCTAAAAGATTTGGATGAACAAGGTTGTTTTTCAAGAGTTTATTTGGCTCATGATAATCACTTAGATCATGATCTTATTATTAAAGAAATTCAAAAAGATCCAACCAGCCAACCTGAAGAGTACTTCAGGGAGGCGAGGACCGTTTATAAAAACGCTCATCCTAACATAGTGCAAATACAATACGCGGCGCAATGCCAAGATAATGTCTATATAGCAATGCCCTACTATGAAAAGGGAAGCCTTAATGGATTAATGATAAATAGAAATTTATCGCCTCGAGAAATCATCAGATACTCTTTGCATTTCTTAAGTGCATTAAATCACATCCATTCCAAGGGGTTGATGCATTTCGATATAAAACCCAACAATATTCTAATTTCTGACAGAAATGAAGCATTACTTTCCGACTTTGGATTAGCTCAGTTGCTTGATATGGCAGGAAGAGCAACACCGGACAATGGCTATTTTTTTCATGCTCCTCCTGAATTTTATACTGTCGGGGCTAACTACAACCTTACCTTCGATATTTATCAAGCGGGAATTACAATTCACAGAATGTGCGTCGGACATTTTAGTTTTGAGCAAGAACGTAGCAAATACGCTACCACTCAGCAATTGATTCAAGATGTTTTGTCTGGCGATTTTCCATGCAAAGTATACTCACCTCATATACCAAAAAAACTGGCAAATATTATAAAGAACTGTTTAAAAGTCGATCCTAATCATAGGTATCAGGCTGTTCAGGATATCCTGAATGATCTCAGCGCGATCAGTGATGGAGCACTGGATTGGTTTGAAATCAATGGATTAATAACACCCAATATACAAGAATGGAACAAAAGAGTTGACGGTGCTACTTTTAAAGTGCTGTATAACACAATCACTAAAGATGTTACTGGTCAAAGAGTGTATGATGACGGCCGTATTCGGAAAGAGTCTAAACTGACCTCTTCAAGTTGCAGTAATCAGAAACTCTATGGAATCCTCAAGGATAACTAATCATGAAAAAAAACGAGGGAGTGGTGTTGCTGCCTCGTAGAAGGGATGCTGCGCTAGCAACCCCATACACTAAAAATGAAGCTAAAAAGCTTAGAAATGAAGATGTTAACGAAAGACTGAATAAAATATTTTCTACTCCTCTCAGCAACAAACGCTTTATTGGTTAACCCGGTACATGCCGGGTTAACCAGCGTTGAACTCATCTTTACCGCTTCTCATACGGTTCTAAATTAAGTTAGGCATTTTTAGTTTGTTTCAAAACCACGCGATATCATCGCCTCAATCGCCTCCATCAGTGGGTCAATCTTCCTAACGTAAGCAGGGCCAATGAAAGGCCGCGGCGGTATGCGATCAGTGCCGACCTCCTGCCATAGCCCGATATCGCTTTTTGTCCCCACAATAGCCGCCAAGCCCATTACTTCACTTTGGATAGAGTCTCTGAGCCTGCCTGAACGCAGCAGCGGCTCGTCTTCGCTGTAACCCTGGCGTACTCGGTCGGCCTTGGTCACTTCTGCCAGTGGTGCCCATGCGTCAAAGGGCCCGTAAGCGGGCTGGTACACACCAATTTCTTCCTTCGCTGCTTCCTCAATCTCTTTCACGATGACGCGAAAGCCCGACTCCAGTCCGATGGAGATACTGGCTGATGCAGATGACATCTCTCGTGCAAACTGTTCAAGGTCCATCAGCTAGCCTCCTCCCATTTACCTGTATTCCAGTTGTAACGACCGCCCTCAAACTCCCGCATAACTACACCCATGGCAATGCGCTCATGTGGCAATAATTCGCTGAGGCCAGAGAAGATTACGCTAAAAGGAACCCCGGATTTCATCAGCCAGCACTGATTAACGAATTCGGGGTTCTGCGCTAGTTTTTTGCTGCGGCTTCCGTTACCTCGTCATCTTCTTTAGACTTTTCGCGGAGCCAGGCTGATGCAGCTTTGAGACCATGCTTACCGAGAATGGCCAGCATGGTTTCTACCTGCTTGGCGTTCTGCGGTACCGGGTAATCATCACCATCGATTTCCGCTACTGCGGCTACCGGGAACGCATACAGATTCATATACATCACGTTCATTGCCATTTCCGGGCCGACCGCCACGGTAAGACGCGACTCCTGCACGGGATCCAGCTCGCGCATGGTGATAAGACGACCTTTGGCATCTTTAACCTGATTGGATTTTACGTCTGCCACCGCCGCTGCCGGCTGGTCATTTTCGTGCACTGTTACCTTTGCCATTATTTATCCTTAGTTCACTTTTTTACGGCGGTTAGCGGTGAATGACAGCGTCTGGCTGACGGTCTTCTCACCCTGTTTGTTACCAGCATCGGTCAGATGGAAGGACACGCCTTCATAGCGATAAACGCTGATGGTTCCGTTCGATTCTGTGATGCTTTCGGTGATGGTGCCGCGCTGCTGGTCGATACCGTTAAAGTAGTTCTCTTCCCACTGCGCCCAGAAGTCATCCAGCGTGCCATCCATGCGCTCAGCAGTGATGGTGCCATTCCAGCCGGTCGGGATTTGCAGCTCATCACTTACGCCATTCAGCGGGGTGATTTTCTGGTTGGAAACCTGCGGCTTTGCGTCGAAGGTCATAATTTTCGGGATGCGCAGCTTCCCGGTTGGCGTAGTGATATCAACAGCGACATCGCGGCCTACTGTGTAGCCAAGTTGCGGCATGGTGTTTCTCCAAAAGAAAGCCCCGCATTAAGCGAGGCCTGAATGGTTAGCTGGATGGGTTGTTGGATACCGCGATAGTGACGCTGCCACCGCCTTCCAGATTCACAAGGAAGTAGCGCACCACGTTCAGATACTTGACCTGCACATCCGCCACCATGTAGCCAAGAGCAACCTGTGAATCAGAGTTGTTCGACGAATCCAGTTTCACGGAGAACGCCGGGCCACCATTCGGGTCGCCAATCATGCCTTGGTCTTCGAGATTAGAAAGAAACGCCTCAATGATGCTCTTTGTCTCGCGACGAAGCTCGATAGTCTGGTTCTGCCCCACCACATCACCAAAGCTTGCCGCAATAGTCAGCGACAGGAAGTTGGTCATGCGGGTGTAGGTGTCGTCGTTCTGGCTCTGGACAGAGCTGCAGTTACGGCCTGAGCGCATGCCAAAGTAATTACCACCCGGGCAAGGATTTGTGATCACGTCCAATCTTGCTGAGTTAATCGCGCCAATCTCAGATGTTGAGTAAGGCTGATTCGCCAGTTGCCGCTGAGTGGCAATGATATTGCTGATGCGCTTATTAAGAGTGGAGATATGCGGTGAACGGGCGGCAATATTAGCTGCTTCGAACGTGGCAGGTGCAATCACGCGGTTAACACCGTTGACGGTGTCTTTCCAGTACCCCCAATCACCCACGATTGCTTTGAAATGCCAGTCATCCACACCAGCATTATTCAGCAGCGTGCTCAGCGCTGAGTAAGTAGTACCGGATGCGCCCTGGCTGATGGCAAATGAACCTTCGGCAGAGGCGAACGTTGCCATGGTCGGCCACGCGCTGCTGTCTATCAGATCGACAAGGTTCATCACCTGCGAGCTGGTACCGCGCAGCGCATACATCCCCTTGCGGGTGGTGCTGGTGCCGTCAGTGCCGAGCAGGGTTGAGTCAGTGATGGTTGTCACGCCATCTGTGCCGCCCGCCATGGTGTAGCTTTTAGTGACGTCAGGCAGTGCGGTACTGGCACCCACGTTTGCCACGGCCAGCTGACTGGCTCCGCGAACACTGGTCTGTCCGTTGTTCACCGCACTGACGATGTTCTGCCAGAGGGTAAGGCCAGTGCCGGTGATGTTATCGAAAATCTCTGCGCTCTGGCCAGGCAGGTTGATCGTCAGTTTGTGCGTGTTAACCGCCGTACCGGCAGTGATTGCTGCCTGTAAGGTGTTACCGCGCGTACCGGTATAGATTGCTGTAAGCGTAAGGCCTGTGGCTGGCGTGCTGGCAACATCTTTGAGCGCAACGCTTGCGGCGACATCTGTACCGTCAGTAACGCGCACGCAGTGCAGATTTGAAGCGCCAAGCTGCAGCGAGATAGCCACAGCCGTAGCCAGATCGTACTTGCGAACCTGAGGTGAACCCAGATAAAGAGCCTGGTCGGTGTCGGAGCCGATCAGGAACGCGCTGTTTACAGGCCCCCAACTGCCAATACCGACGAGACCGAGGCCATCAGTTGCCACGCCATTGATGTAGCGGGTCTTCGGCGCAATCACCTGTACGTACAAATCAGGTGCAGAGAGCGCAGAGGTGTTCAGACTGCCTGCTTGATAAACCGGCATGTTCTTCTCCAATAAAAAAACCCGCCATCGTGGGCGGGTCTGGTTGGGACTAAGGTGAATTACGCGGCGCGTTTAATCACGTAGACAGCCTGATCGCCACCAAGGATTTCTTTGATGGTGGTGACATCGGTAATTTCTTCGCCAATCTGATAATCGGCAAAGGCGATGCGAACGACGAGAATATATCCCAGCGTTTCAGCTTTTGCGGCAGCGGTAGTTGCCGCCGTGGTAGTTGCCGCCGCTGCGGTAGTTGTAGTCTGCGCGCTGTCGTTATCAGCCATGGTTTACTCCAGAAGGGTTTTAATCGGGTTGCCTGAGGCGTCAGTGACGTGCATAACGGGAGCGACAATCTGCGGCGCGGCAATAGTTTGGGTGGTGGCATAGTTGACTGTATAAACCAGATCTCGCCGGTAAATCAGGTAGTTTTCACTGGCGTCAGTATCAAACTGCCGCGCGTAAAACAGCATCGATGGCGCACCGTCACCCAGCGAGATACTGCTGTTCTCAGACAGCTTAGCGTCAACAGCAGATGCAATAAGCACCCGCATGGCCGGTGTGGGTGCCCAGATGGTTATCTGGAAATCCTTTGCCTGCCTGCGAAGCTCACGCATCGCTGTACCAACGCCGCCAGTCCGGGCGACAACGGAGCTACCACTTCCCAGCGTGATGACTGCTCCGCTGCTGGTAGCACCCGGTATCTGATTAGCCATAGCCGTGGCAACAGTCGCCAGCGTGTCGCTGCTCTGCACGGGGTAGTGATACCCAGCACCATCAATCAGGAAATACACGTTTGTTGGCACTGAAACAGAGCCGGAAAGTGTGATGTTCAGACCGTTGACGATGGCGATCATCGGCGGGTCGCCCTTTTCGATAACCCTGTACGGTCTGCCCAGCTCACTGCCAATCTTCCTTTCAGACGGCAGCGCCCAGATGGATATGTGCGCACCACCAGCGTTGATATCTTCCTGAAGCACGTTAGGTACCGGCCAGCCAGGGTAAATTTTGATGACTGGGCCGGAAATACTCGGTGATGATGTGCCGTTCGGATACACCGTTGAGGCGATCATCCCGGCAATCGTGCTGCTTACATCAGATGAATCAGCCATATCACACCAGTGCCTGCATTGCGGTTATGCGCCAGCCCATATCAGTGAGTTCAGCGCTGGAAATGACGTAACGGCGTCCAATGTCGTCGGTGATGATGTCACTGGTACGCAAAACGATGTCACCGAAAGCCGGAAATTGGATTGTGTACCATGGCGTTTTGGCATCAGCGGGCAGATTGACGGAGCTTCTCTCCCCTTTCGTGCCCTGCAGGATACTGGCAGGCCAGCCAGACATGATCGCCACTTCATTCGCTGCCGTTGTACCACCGTAGCCCTGCACACCGCCGCCACCAGGTGCCTGTGACGTTCTCAGCACTTTGATAGTGCGATTGGTCTGCACACAGTATATCGGCAGCGTGGTCTGCATAGCGGCCACGAAGAAAATGCCATCTTCCGGCGATACCAGAAAATCACCTGGGACAAACTCGCGCCCGTCGAACACGCCTAGCCATGTAGCCTGACCGTATTTGTTGGGGGCGCTATAGGTGAAGTTCGTGGTGAAAGAGGCGGGCAGGGTCTGCAGTGAAGCGGTTTCGAGAGGATTGAATGCGCTGGCTGCCCGGTACTGCTGAGCGCTAAACCCGATACGCTTTGCTGCCTTACCGTAGCCGATGTAAACCTTCTCTCTCAGCTTTGCAGCATCCATTTCAGCACCTGACTATCTGCGTGGTCCCGTTACCAAGCGCTGGCCCGGGCGCGATACCAATGAAGCTGCACAACTCGCGACGCCACTGATTGAACAGCCGCGTACGGTCGCGCACCTCATTCGTATTGCGCTTCCATACTGCGGCCTGATCCGTATCGAGGTTATCACCTGCGCCGGCAATGGCCGATTCGAGCGTCTTTAACGTGGTGATATAGTTCACCACCACGGCCTCTTCCTCAGCGCTTAGCGTATTGAGTCTGTGGTAAAGCGTCTGCCAGGCACCTGATGAAACCCAGCCGTAAGCCATATCGCTGGTATTCGTTGCAGGAATATCACCCTGCATCGGATAGCCCATGAAGCGGCGCACATCAACAAGTTGACTGGCAGTCAGCATCACTCAGCCTCTTCTTTTTTCACCGTCCAGCCGCCTGAGTAGTAGTTGTGTACTTCTTCAGGATGAACCTGCGCGGTATGGGGCGCAGGGTGAACATCAGGGTTACGTACCATCGTTACAAACGCAACGGATGCGGAAGCCTGCAACTCAGCACCATTTCCGGCACCCTGCACGCCTGCAACCTCGCTACCTTCGGTGACCAACTCTGGCGTATTGTCTTCGGTTCCGTCAGCCTTCTTAGCCATTTTCATTCTCCGGTAATAGCCGCCAGTTACCTGGCGGATTGAGGATTAGCCCAGCAGGATCGCCGTATGCTCAGGCTTGATGTTTGCACAGCCCCATGCAGCAGCGATCTCGTAATGCACGCGCTTGTACTGGCGGTACATTGACACTTCAAACGCCATGCCGGTACGTGGGTCGGTAATGGTGATGCGGTCATCGGCCATATCACCTTCCTGCGGCAGCGCCGGGGCACGGGTTGCCAGCAGGATGGCCGAACGACTGAACGCGAAGTTAGCCGTAAAGCTGGCTTCCAGCGTAGCGGGAGCGCCTGAGGCAACGTTCTCACGCAGGCCCGGCGCACCGATGGTCAGAGAGCCACCAGCCAGAACGCCAGTAACCACGTACTTGTAGTTGCCGATGGTGATGATGTCGCCAGCCACGATAGTGCCAGTGCCGGTCTGTACCGGGATAACGGTAGTGCCTACAGTCAGAGCGCCGTTGGTCACATAGCTCGCGCCGGTGCCCGGAGCATGCGTAACCACGCCAGCGGACTCTCGCACTTTGAAGCCATGAAGTTCCAGCAGCGTGCCCTGAGCGCGCAGCTCGTCGGTGCCTGCTTCGTTCGCTTTGGTAAGCTGAGCCAGCGTGCGCAGATTCGCGCCAGCGGTGGTGTCAATTACGGCCTGCAGCTCACTCAGTGGCGCGCCGTTGTCAGAGAGGATTTTACGAACCTGTGCAGTGTCGCTCAGGTCTTTCGCAAAAGGAGTCACACCGGCAGTGCCCGCCGCACGAGATGAAATAAGCGCGAGCTTACCGAGATCTGATTCCATCTCATTCACCAGCGTACGCATTGCCTGCGCAATCTGGTTGCGGCGGATATTGGCGTAGCCAGGTCCGTTATTAACACCCTTCTGCTCTTCACCAGTCCACTGGAAGGGCACCATGCGTGATTTCTGAATGGTGAATGGCGTGTTGCCGATATTCTGATCGCCGGTATTTGGCGGCAGTTGACCTGGCACGACATCCTGCGCAGCAGCAGCAGGTGCAATCGGGATGCGGATCGCTTCGCCAACGGCGGCACGCTCTGCGGATGGGTCCAGCGTTACAGCAGGGATAAAGCCGGTCAGTTCGCGTGAGACGATATCGCGCGCTGCGAACAAGTCCGGGATGAGGCCGGTGAGGTTGTTAGCCATTCAAGGTTTCCTGTTAATCAGTAATAGTGACACCGGCACCGATCTGGCTGCTCTGGTCCTGAGGACTGAGCGACTCAAACTGCGCACGGCTGATAGTTTTGCCGCCCGTACCACCATTGCCTCCACTGGAGCCGCCGCCTGATGCGCCGGTTCCTTTGAGGATCTGGTCTTTATACGGGTAATGTTCGACGAGAATCCCCAGCGCTTCATCGAAACCAGCCGGTTCACCGGGGTTACTGGCGCTGAAAATCTTGTTACCTGATTTGTCGTAAGCGATGACGCTGTCACCTTCGAGCTTGAAGCTTGAACCGAAGCGTGATTCCACCATGTCGGCTGGGATGTTCAGCTTGTCGGCAATAAACTTCGAGCGGGCAAAACTGCCACCCACTTTCTCGGCAATCAGGCGGCCACTGAGGTCATCGCGCTCTTTCACAATGGGCGCATACTTCTCTTCGACTGCTTTGATCGCTTCTGCACGGACCTTGTCGACTTCACCGGCATCCACCAGCTTTTTGTCGTCGTAGTTTTTGATGGTTTCGAGAGCTTTGATTGCCGCTTTGGGGTCGGAGATGCCTTCAAACGCTTTCAAAGCGCCTTCAGCGGCCTCTTTTGCCTCGCGGTGCGTCTTTGCTTCACCATTCAGGCGAGAGATCGTCTGTACGGTTCCGGCAGCGTCGAAAGCAACCTCTTTACCATCGTCGTGCACGTAGACAGGCTTACCATCGGATACGACTACATGGCCGTTCTCGTCGAGTTTCAGTTTCATAGCGGGTTATCCAACCTTATCGGTGAGCCATCCGGCCCGTTGCGCCGTTCCGCATCCGCAGATTTCGGCAATAAAAAAGGCCCATGCGTGAGCATGAGCCTGTGTTCATTCGACCTGGGTATCAGCCGGTTAATGTCGTTTTAGTTTCGCCAGGGCGCGGCGACTGCTTCTCGATACGGGATTTCTCGTCCGCCCAATTCAGCTCAATGTCTATCAACCCACGACGCTGCATTTCGTTAAACAGCGTCTCGTTTGATAGTGCATTGGCGACATTCATATCCATCAGCAGAGCTGCTGAGGCTTCTGCAAGCGTAGCCGCCCCGAAGTCGCGGAAGATGGTGACCATGCCGCCGTCTTTTTCTTTAATCCACTCCGCAGCGTATTGCAGAGCCAGATTAGCCGCGTCGGTGAGGTCGCCAACAATGCGCTGTAATGCGCAGGTACCAGCCTCATTATCAGCAACCGTCTGAGCGACGGTCTGCCGCCCCGGCTTAACAACCAGTAATTCCGCGCCAATCTGGCGCATCAGGTCTTCGAGGTCGCGCAGGTCGGTTCGACCGGCTTCAATTGCTTTTCCGGTATGTTCGACGTACTTCAGGTCGGCAGCATCTTCATCGGAGACAATCGCGTTTGCAGCACCAACGGTTATCGGTGCATCACCAAGTTTTCGGCCAAAGAGGATAGGCACGCGCGCAACATGCAAAATAGTCTGCTGATCGCTTCGCGACTGCCAGTGTTCGATGTTGAGATAGGCGAGCTGCGCCAGCGGCGGTCGTGACTGCATGAAGCCGCGCTTATCGCCATAAACAGGGACAAACGTGATTTTCTTCAGGCTGGTCTCGCCCTCTTCGTGCAACTGCCATTCCATGACATTTGAGGCGTTGAGCTTCTGGCGGTAGGTGCGCCACCGTCCGGGATTCAGCACGCGAACCTGCTCAATTTCCTTCACGACAAACTCATTTTCCGGATCGCGCTCACTCACCGTCTCAACAAAGCGGAGCATGGTAAATGTTTCGCGACCGTCGATGCGTTTTGAGTCGAAGTCGAGCAGGCTGTTTGCCCCAATCTTTGCGAAGTACGGGCGCAGACCACGCCTTTTCTCTTCTGCTACCGACAGGTTGCCTTCGGTTGGCGGGTGCTCAACCAGAATGCCGCAGATACCGTTAGCCATTACCTCTTCACAGATATCAGCCAGGAAAGAATGCAGGTTGGTGCCCTGCTGGTCGATGTCAGGGAACATCTGCTGAATGCGATCGGGTACCCTCTTCTCATCCCACGAAACCGGACGAGAGAATGGCTTGCCGCTTAGCACCTCAACGGTGCGTGAGAAGGCCGGAAATAGCGTGGCAGTGGCGAGGCGATTCTTGTAAAAGCCCTCGTCCTCGTTGGGCCACTTTGGCAGATAAGTTTTACCGGCATCGCGCATTGCAGAAGTGCCGCCCAGCAGAGCGGCGATCATCGGCCAGCAACCGGCTATGGCCTCGATTTTAGCGGACCGCTTGCGAACGTCATTACTCATTTTGATTTCCGGTTAGGCAGTGAAAGGTCTTATGGTTACGCCTTTCGGCTGGAACAGTTCGGTGATTGCCCAGACCAGCGCATCAAGGCGGTCAGGTGATTTTTTTGCGGTAGCTGGCACATATTCCATAAGCTGATTTTCCAGCGTGTAGAGATTGCCGCGATGTGCCACCCGGCCCTGCTCATACAAAGCGGATATTGGCTCAGCACGGGCATATTTTCCTTTGCTGGCATGGACACGAATGATGCGACCGGTGAAGCCGGCATTACGCAGCATATCCTCGGCCATGTCCCCACCCTGATTGGTTTCGATCACTATCGCTTCGGCGCGGTGCTCGCTGTAAGCCCATATAGCTTTATTAGCCCAGCCGTTTGGTGAGAATTTACCGGAGTAGTCGCCGTCTACAGAAAACAGGCGATCATTGCCTTTTCCATACGAGCTGGCTGCCACAATACCCGTCTCATCGCTGTCCTTGTTGTTCACTGCCTGAGGGTCAATGGCAATAACGGTGCGGGTTGATTCAATGGCGATTTGCAATGCGTGAGCATTGGATATCATCACCTCGTTCCACAACGCACCCTCTGCATTGAAGCGTCGCGGCTTCTGCATGTACTGCGCTTCAGCCGTTCTGCGATGCGAGAACAGTGCGACACGATGCGATTCGTTATGCTTGAAGGGCCACAGCCAGCCATCAGACAGGCCGTGATCAATCGGTATAGCGTGAGTGTTCTCAGGATAAAGCGCGCTGTATGACTGGCTGTTATCGATGATTACCGGAAGATTCAGGTGATGCCACTTTTCACCGCTACCTCCGCGAAGCAGATAGCCGCTGAGGTCTTGATAGTGGATGCGCTGCATAATCACGATCATTGGCGTTGTTTCTATAGCCAGACGTGACTTTATCGTTTCGTTAAATCGGTTGTTAACGCCGTCGCGTACTGTCTCGCTATAAGCATCATCAGGCTTAACCGGGTCATCGATAATTAATGCGCCCTGCCAGCCCGGCTCCATATGACCGGCACGAAAGCCCGTAACCTGACCTGCCGCTGATGATGCATAAACGCCGCCGCCAAACTCGTTCCACCACATCGCCTTGCTGTCCGCATCGTCGCGCAGCTCCATCGGCCACATGCTCTGGTAGGCTTTCGACTTAATCATGCCGCGTGCGGTAGATGAGTTCAGCAGAGCCAGATTGTGTGAGTACGACAGATGCATGAAGCGGGCACGGTTATTCAGTGTCAGGCCACGCCCCATCATATTGATGGTCGCCAGTTCGGTTTTTGTATAACCCGGAGGGACGTTGATGATAAGCCGGGTTATCTCACCACTGATGACGCGATCCAAAGTCTGCTGTATAGCCTCATGGTGAGGTGCGACAACCATCTTGCCGCCAGTGCGCTGTTTAAAGAAGTAACGAGCGTAATACAGCCCATCCTCTTCACATTCTAACCGGCGCGCATAGTTCTTCTGCTCAGCAGTCGTCATCCTCCAGCATCTCCCGCCGCGCAGCTTTGTATTCGTCTTTTGTCAGTGCCGCCACTTCAATCGGGCCGCCGTTCTTGCCGGTGTGCTCGTGTGACGCCTGCTCTTTGAATGCCATGACACTGACGTGCTTACCGAGGAGCTCAAGGTTTTTGACCTTATCAGGCCATTTAATTTTCTTGAGGATGTTCTCCATCGTCGTTTCATCGAAGTTGGTGACGGTAGTGAGAATATCCAGCCCGCTCAGCGTTGTGCGCCAGACCTTCGGCCATTCGTGAACCATCTTCAGGCCGCCATCATCTTTCAGGATGTCGAGCACGTCCATTTCGTCGATCTCAACGAGGCGGCGCAGCACATAGTCTGCATTTACCTCTACCCTTTCGTTGCGCTCTAATTTAAGGTCAATGATGCGTTGCGCAATGTCTGGTTTTGTGAGGTTCTCACTACCAATCTTGCGGGCGGTGTTATCGCTGTACCCCGCCCGAATGGCCGCTTGCGTGGCGTTCAAATCGATGAGGTACTCGCGACAGAACATTTCTTGTTTGTCGGTGAGTGCCATAACTCTCTCATTAAAAGGTAGATAAATGACTTGGGAAACAGTATTTGACGGCGTAGTTATGGGCGATCACATCACCGTAGAATGGGATGTGGACGACGAGGATGAAGGTGAATTTCAAGTTAAGGTCAAAGCAACAAATAAATCACCCGCAAAACTGACCCCACCAATAATTGATGGTAATAGCGTGATAATCCCACCGCCGCCAGACGAACCCACTAAACGTTATACTTTCGAGTACGACAGTATTGATGATATGTATGAAAAAATTGCCAGTGAAACCGGAAGACCAAGTGAGTTTGTAGATGAATTAGAGAAGGCTATCCAAAGCGTCTAATCTCCGCTGCCATCACTATGAGTCGACCCATGGTGATGGCAATAAAAAGCCACCAGCGGATGCCAACGGATTAATGTGTGGTAATCAGGGTGGGATCCGAACCCACGCTCTTGCAGTATCGGCCACGCGCATCACTGCTCAATGTAGCTCATGTCACGCTTTGTCCCGTCAGAGCTTTCGCTCGGCCATCTTGCGCACCTGACTTACAGATCATAACCCAGCCCAGTGAGTGATCAAAGTGCAGTAAGCCGATTCGATGGCCTACCAATCTGGGGTCGCCATGTGTGCCTCTTAGAAAGGGAATCATACAGAATTTTTAGATTGATAATTACATATCGAATAAGCTCATTAGCCAGCGCTGGTTATGTGAGCAGTAACTAATTCTATTTATTTGATTAATTGCAATACTTTTAATACTCTAAATACAAATAAAAATATTAAATTGATGTTTAACACTAAGTTAATTCCGAATCATTGTTAAAAGGTAAAATCACCTCAATATTATGATTGTCATAAGATTGTGACGGAAATTTGAGAATTGCTTATGCCACTGACTAGCTCTGATGTTGCGAGACTGAAATCACTTCAAAAGGACATTGACATAATCGACAGGAGAATCGCTGACTACAACGAAAAGTCTGCACGTGAACAGACAAATATTGCCCGTAAGACTTCTGAAGCTCACAGGTCAACCTCACAAACCACCATTAGTCGACTTGCACGCGAAATTGATGCCTGCAATGTGAGAATTAATTCCAACAACCAGCAAATTAATGCTCAGTTATCCAGCAGGCTCAGAAAGGCACAGGAATACAACAGATTGCTTGCAAAACAATAAACAATCACCAAGCGCACTTGTGAGTGCGCTTTATGATAGTCATTGAATCAGCTGTGGCTGAGTGATTGCCATAATCTGCTCATGCTCCAGCGTCAGCACTAGTTTCTCTTTCTTACGCTCATTCATTAAACGGCTACCAATGGTGCCTTTGAGCTTTGAGCGTGTTTCTTTGATGGCATAACGATGCTGAAGCTCCTCACCCATTGCTTCCCGGCGATTGAGTTGCTCTGCCATCCAGTTAAAGGCATTGATGTAGCACTCTTTGATAGTCATGGCAGTCTTTCCTGTGAACCCCATGACAAGCATCATGCATCCATCCCTTGTAATGCTATACATGGGCTGCACATCCCCATTTTTATCAATGAAATCAGTGGGCGCAAAATTGCGCCGGGCGAAGTCATCAGAACATTGCATGTTCCTGATAGAACGAAGCACATCTTTGTGACGCTTGCCAAAGTACTCAGCCACTTTCAGGGAGGTGGTTATTACCTTATTGTCCACTGCCTGAACCATATTGCGGAAGTCAAAAGCTGGAATAACTGACGGATTATTCATTGCGATTACCTTTTAGAAAGATGAGCCTGTTCGCACAGAAAAGCCGCCCCGAGATGGTCGCAACCATATACGGCAGTTCTCAGGCTCAGCTTTCTGAAAGACTCGGGATTGATATGCGCTGCGACGCGCGGGGATTTACTGCAGGCACAAAAAAGCCCCGGAAGATTCCGAGGCTGATGCTGATGCTGATGTTTATAACGCAGAGTTTGTTACAGGTATTTCTTAGCCAGCGCTACCAGTTCGTCTTTGGCAGCATCACCCAGCTTTTCAACACCATCGACAACGAAATTCATGGCGGCTTCAAAATCCTGCACACCATCTTTCACTTCAGCTGAGGGAGCAACTGCAGTAGCAGGGATGGTGCTAACTGCCGGTGCCGGGGTGATCGCTGCGTCCTGACCAGATACTACATCGCTTAATGATTCGTTCACGGTGATATCCTTCTGATGCTTAGTGATGAGCCATAACCAGGCTCGTTTGATGAAATTCATTTTTTGGCTCCGCACAGTCTGTCGAACAGATCGTTATGCGCGTTTATGACCCTGACGGTTCTGACGTCCATGAGCTTATAAACGTCGCCATGTGTGATGCCGTGCTGGGATGCGATTTCACGGATGGACAACAAGCCAGCGCGGTAAGCCGACTCGATGGCCTCCCAATGTGGTAATGCCATAATTTAGTTCCGCTATAAAGTTTTTGAAGGATTAGCCGATTTAACGGTTAACAATCAAGGAGAAAGCATGGGTTATTTTATGTATTTTGAAACAACTTTAGTGGTTGTCCTGGCTATTATTGTTGCTCTTAGTGTTCGCTCTCATGGCCTACACGGTCGATTTTTCTACGTAGATAAGCGCCAAAAGGATGTGACGCTGCACTTGGCAATATTCGGAACTCCAAGGAAAAAATCCGATGCCCCCAAGGTGGTTACATCCCTTAAAAGTTGCCTTCAGCATCTAAAAATGAATGGGTATAAAAGCGCCACTATGGAATCTCATCTGATTGATGACAAAAGGATGACCTCTTTCTACCGACTTGCTCGGATGTATGGTTATTCAGTTAAGGATGTTAGCAAGTTCCCGACCCCAATCTGGCAGCGCTTCTTCATTCCATTTTCGATGATGTTTTTAAGATTCAAGATAACATCTACAAATCCTACTTCAATGAAACTGACCTTGGTATTAAACTGACAAACAGGCAATTGAAAGGGCCTGAAATTTCTAAATCGATGAGGTACTCGCGACAGAACATCTCTTGTTTGTCGGTGAGTGCCATTGCTTATACCTATGGAGAGGAAAATGAGGCTATATAATTTCTGCTTGAACTGTTATAAAGACGGCGCTCGTGCGAGAAACAATGGATTATTTTGCGAGCCTGAAAATATTATCATGATGTTAGATGCGATTTACAAATCCTACCTTTCTGGTCTGCCTAATACTGATAATGCACCTAAACTTATGAATCTCATTGCCATGGAAATGTCTGAGGATGGAACATTTGATCATAGGAATCTAGCAGACATGATCGCCTTGGTTTTCGACACTATGACTGAGTCGAATGTGAACCCTACGCTTTGGTTATCTGAATTAGATAAAAATAGCGAAGCAAATCATATTTTCATGGTGCTTATTCATGGGCCTGATGCACATATTATCCAAAATGCAAAGGGTGCTTTCTCTGGTGGAAATTATAGCGAGGTCAAATCCAAGCTAATAAGTGATCTTGAACAGCCTTTAAATCGCCATCTTTATTAAATACTTTTTCCAGGGCACATTTCCGATATGTGCCCTGTGAAGCAAGTCATTACACTAATTAAACTGACTATTCACAATTTATCCTATTCAATAAATTGGTTCCTTAACCCCTTTCGCACGTGCGGTAAGTCGGCGTTCGGCAATGCTGACCACCTGATCATGATCAAACTTCTCATGCAAATAAAGTACGTTTTCAAACTCATAGCCCACAGGCTCAAAGTAACAGTCAACACCTTGCATTTGTACTTGTTTACATAGCCAATCACCATGTGAAGTATTCCCAGCGAACCAAAAAATCCCATGAGTCAACAACGCATGTATAGCTTGCTGCACCATACTAGAATCCTTCCAAAAGTTTTCTACCTTACAAATTTTTAAACTACCTCATGTGGTTTCATTAGTGAAATTATAATTCACTTAAAAAAACTTGTGTCACATACTCTTGAAGCCCTGCTATTTGCTTTCCGGCGACTTCGATTCGCTCTCAGAGGGTTCAAGCATACTCATGCCGCATATGGTTCAGCGTAAAACTCACCATGAGCGAGCTGGCAATAGCTTTCTCTGGCTCGGATAGCATCATCCTTATCTGCGTAGGTTCCAAGGCAAATTTGTTTGCCGTTGGACTTAGTGAATGCTTTCCACTTCTTCTCTCGCTTGTTCCAGATAACACCCGGCACTCCCGACTTGTTATTTGCCTGAGTCTTGCGATTCATAGCGTTTTGAGAGGCGTTGCACTGACGAAGATTTGATGCTCGATTGTCGCTTCTGTTGCGGTTCTTGTGGTCCACCATGTCAGGCATGAACCCATACATATAAAGCCAAACCAGTCGATGAGCCCGATAATCATGACCGTCGATTGTTATGCGCCAGTAACCTTGCTCATCTTTCCATCCGGCTAAATCCCCTGGTTGTATTACATTTGTTTTCTCTGAAAGCCAATGAAATAAGCCTGTTTCAGGGGAGTAATCCAAAAGGCTTTTCAATTTACCTTGTGTCAGCATCACGCCTCCTATTTCAGGCAAATTCTGTTGATGTAGTCTTGCAGGTAGGTCACTTGGTTGGTGATGGTTGAGATTCCATTTCTGAGACGCCAATAATTCCGTTCAGCATCTGCTGTAAGGCTTGCGGTGGCATCATCGCCCACGCCGCTGGTGCCGGTGGCGGATTGTCTCTGGCAGGTGGCGTTGAGCTGCAGCCGGCGCTTGCCAGTAGCAACATCATCATGCAGCTGATCGATAGTCGCTTTAGCATCAACTAGCTCCTTTGTAAATTTTTCATCGAGTGCGGCCACATCACGCTGGCGCGTTTGCATGTTGGTGATGGTGTCTTTTGCCAGCTTGAGATTGCTTGATGCAGTGTCACGCTGTGACTTGTAGTCGAGGGCATTGCCACGGTAATAAAGCGCGAACGCTACTGAGGTAGCTAACAGCAGCAGGACGATCAGAATAAGCACTGTGAGGACTTTAGCCTTTGAGGTCATCGGCACTCTCCGCCAGGCACATCGTGCGCTCCATATCGCGACGGTTCATTAATCCCCGCCACTTCTGACCGCCAGCGTAGATCCATCGGCGAAGCTCTTCACATGCGCCATCAACGTCACCGACATTAAGGCGCTTAAGCAGCGTCGATTTAGAGAATGCGCTGGCGCCGACGTTATACGTGAAACTGTAAAGCGCGGCGTGCTGATATTCGCCCAGTGGAATTTTCACCATTCCGTCGACTGCTTTCTTAACTGGCTGCAGGTCATTCCATAGCAGGCGATCACATTCCCGGTCAGTGTACTTTTTGCCCCTGATGATGTCGGTACCGGTATGACCATCGCAGACTGTCCAGACGCCAGCTACGTCTTTGTAGGGTTCGTATACCCTGCCCTCTACCCCATCCTTTCCGCCGAGGAATACCGTAGCGATAGCCATAGCTCCGCCACCCGCGACAGCAATAAGCTTATTGCGCAGGCTGTTTGACATAGCCATAGGTTAATCCTCGTTGATGTCTGGTGCAGTGGGCCAGCGCTGAAGAGCCTTGATTTGGGCCAGCGTTGCCTTGCGCTTGTAGTACCAGTTGATGCCGAGCGTGAACAGCGCGACCAGGATACCGGCCAGCACGCCTACAGCACTCCATTCATCGGGACTCAGCCGGGTCAGCAGACCATTAGCGATTGTCCCGGCAGATGCGCCGTAAGCTGCGCCTGATGCCAGTTTGCTCATATCGATACTCATATCACCTCCGTGATTACGGGCGGTGCTGTAGGTAGTCAGAAGAAAAGATCGCCCGTTGCCACACAGGAAAAGGTGAGAGTCGAGGTTGATTGGCAGGGGCGAAAAACGAAAAAGGCACCGCAGAAGCAGTGCCTGTATGAAATTTTGATTAAACCGTTTGTGCCATCTGCCGATAATCCTGCTAACTAGACCCAGCGGGGATTAAATGTGGCAACTAAAAATGAAGGCATTTGCGGTCATTGCCGTAAAACCGTTTCGCCGATAGTGATCGAAGAAAACACTCTTCGTCGTGATAAATGCCAGTGCCCTGAATGTAAGCAGGATTTGTATGCTTGCCGTTCGCCAGGCTGTGATGATTATGCTAAGGGGAGCAAAGGCTATGATGAGGAGCTTTGCCCGGAATGCACGAAATCAATGGCAGAAGGCGCACGCGAATTAATGCGCCCGGCAGCGGCTGCTTTGATTATGGCCGGCACTGCTTATGCAATCGACAAATTGAACGAGAAAGAATAATCCTGTACTTCCCACAACGAAAAGCCCCTGTTTCACAACACGCGTTCATTGCAAAGCAATTTCACGTCAGGAGGCTTTTCTGTTGTGCAGACATGCAAAAAGCCCTCGCAGATGGTGAGTCCGGAGGGCGCTTTGACTATCACAAGTCAATGGAACTGACTGAATTAATTTATCGCGTTAAACAACAGCGCGCAACTTCAACTGTTGAGAATCATATCCCCAGCTTCCTGAAAAGTAAATAGCTCACGATAAAATAACGGGCGATTTTATGCCTGCACTTCCACTTACGCCCTGAAGGAAAACTAAATCATAAGAACTGATCATATATCAGTATTAATTTATAGGAATGTTCTGATAGATTGTTGTGACCGTAGCTACACCAACCTCACATTCAGGATGCCGTAAATTTATGAAAAAGATTGCAGCTCTTTTAATGCTCACCGCAGTATTTGCTTTCTCAAGCTCAGCTATGGCATGCCCTAAAGGCACGCATCCACACGGCGGAACCGGTTCTCACCATGCTGGCGGTACATGTTACTAATCCAGTAATTTAATAAAGTGCAAAGGTGCATGCTTTGAAAAAAACATTAGCAGTACTCTTCCTTGCTTTATCTCTGGGCTCAATTACACAAGCTTTTGCTGGCAACTGCCAACATGCAAACGATACTGCAGCAGATGGCTCTCGTTGTGGCGGACGTTCATCAGATTCACGTCCCGGCGGGAATTGATTAGAAATAACCCACCTCACGGTGGGTTATTTTCAGCCTGTAACGTTATTCAGTGAGGAGTTAGCCCATGATTCCTCAACTTCCAGCTTGCCGATAAGTTGGTCAAAGAATGGCTTTCCACTCCTATCCCACGTTGCGAGGCTGATGGCATCAGTAATTGCATTGATACTGCGAAACGCTTCTACAGCGGGAATCCGCTCATACCCACGCCCACAGCAACGCTTACAGTCGCCCATTACAGGTACGCCCTGCTCTTCAGTCAGCTTACGGTCTAACGCTCGTCCTCGACCGCTACAGTCACGGCATGACGACGACACTACGCCCTTTCCGCCGCACTGCTTACACAGTACCCGTATCGTGTCTTTTACGTTTCTGGCGTAGCCCCCTGATAGCGGCGACTTCATGGAGAACACGTCAGCATCAATGAACCCTTTCGCCTGGCAGCATTCGCAGGGTTTGATGCTGGCAGCGCTGCGGCAATAATCCATGTACGCATAAGTTGCGAGAGTTTGCATCACGGCTGCTTTAACATCAGGGTCTAGCTTGCGTAAGGCGGCAACCTTATCGCAGGTACTCAAGGCATATTCAGTTAATAACGATACGGCGCGTCGGGCGTCGTTATCGCTCACTCCAACTTTACCCATGAATGCAGCATAACCAAGCGGCGCTCGGCTCTGAGTCATTCCCATGGCAGCCATGTAGTCAGTGCCTGTTAGTGCATCTGAAGCCGTTGCAGGCGGCAGACCAGCAAAGCTCGCTGTTTTTGGGAAATGATATTTTACTGTTGCTTCAAGACTCATGGTGTTTAACTCCTCTGCTTGATTAGCTCTCTGGTTTTCTGCCGATAGCGTGCAGCCAGCTCCTGCAGCTCTTCCCGCGTCCACCTCGTCTGCTCAGGCGGACCCATAAGGCGATCGAAAGCAGCCTGCCCGATTTTCTTAATCAGGTTTGGCGTGTAGTTTTCGATGTTGCCGGAAAGGTGCTGATTGCAGGGTACGCATTGCTTATGGCAGTTGGTTTCTTCGTAGCGTGTAGCCGGTGAAGCGCCGCGAGTTCGATAGTGCCCGGCGTCATATTTTCCTTCGTGGAATCGTCCGCAGCTGATGCAAGGATCGGCGGCATCGCGAGTGCGGATATATTCGTTGAAGGCTGACTGAGCTTGCTTATGGAAGTGACTGAGGGGTTTTACTACTAACTTGCGGATTTTGGTGTGGCGCTTTTCCTGCTGAGCTTCATCTTTTCGCCGTCGTTCTGCTTCCTGTATCGCCTTATGCCGGTCCTTCTCTCTCTTTGCCAGTGCTATTACGGTTCCGCATTCTGGTGAGCACCACGTTTGATTTGAGAAAACCAGGTGAAACCATTCGCGACAATCCACGTTCTTACATCTTCGCCTGACTTTTCTCATCGTCCACTCCCATCAGTCCGTTCGGATCGTTTTCTACCCATGACTCTACGGAGGCAGCACAGCAATAAACTTCCTCCGTGGTGAGCCATGCTGGACAGCCAGCGCACCTGATAGCAGAGGTATCGCCAGGCGCAACGGATTGGGTAGTAGTCGAAGTACTCTGCATACTGGTTGTCCTCGTTACAGGTTTCGCAGTTAGCCCCGAAGTGATACTTGTCTTCTGAGGTGAGGATGGTGTGGCAGCGGCAGCAGCGTTCTTTCGTTGTCATTTTCAGCTCCACATTGGGTTTCGATACTGCTTTGATGGCTTTGGCTCTTCCCGGAACTCTGGAAGCAGTGCGCTCACCAGCCACAGACGTGGGTCTGCTGAAAGTGTCTTCTGAGTTTTGATATTGCGGGAGGCATAGCGGGAAAGGAGTTCAGTGGCGGTTTCGGTGTCTACAGGGTCATGAGTGAACCACGTTTTCATGGCGCCCCCTTACTGTTGAGAGCAGGCTATCCAGCATCGCCATGTTGTAGCTCCTTCCAAATCCAACGCTGACCATTCCCATGTGGTAATGGTAGTCGTGGTCAGTACTGCCGAACTGCTGGCGCTTAATCTTTTGGGTTTCTGTCATGTCGTGCAGAGCGACGGCCACGTTATTGCGCTTCGCTGAAGTCATTGCACAGGCACGGTCAGTGATTTCTTTTGAGGTGTGCCATTCGCCATCAGAAAGCACTTCGAAAATTGCTGTAGTTAATTTGCTCATGCTGTACTCCCGAATCTTCCGGCCCATTCAGCCGCCCGCGCTGACTCGTCGCTAAACCTGACGTTCTGCTCGGCACCGAAGGCATGGATTAAGGTGATTAAATCTCGCATCTCACTGACGCGCATTTTGCTTGTTGACTGGCCCAGCACCACAAAGCCGCCGTTAATACCCGGAACCGTCTCCTGCCCTTTCAGGCTGGCGCTGAAAATATGTTTCCAGCTCTCAGAATCGAGTTTCTTCCCATACCAGACCACCTGGTTCGATACGTCATGCAGGCAGGCCCAAAGCATGCGATTCTGCGCAAGGCTTCTGGTGTCCTCCTGGATGGTTACCTGCAGAGGCTTGTCGGGATTGGCGGGGAGTTGCTGGATGGCGCTGATGCAGTTCTGTCGGATATTGTCGCTCCTAAGCAGGAACGTTGCTTTCTCCATCGAGTTTGTCTCGCTTTAATGCGTCGCCCAGTACCTTGCGCATCACCGCCTGGTAGCAGGTGAAGTCATGGAACTTGCGGCCGTGGTTAATGACTTCCTGCAGGAGTGATTCGAACTCTTCATCTGGCAGGAGATAAGTTGATTTTTTGAGGGGGATTACGTTGTTCATTATTGCTCCTGTTTTCCACGGGCCAGCCATGAAGCCTGCCAGCAATTCCAGGCGCTTGCTGTTGCAGGGTCATCGTACTCGCCATCAAAAAAGATGAGGTCGAAGCCTTGTGAGTCCGCCCACCGTTCAAATTCGTCTTTTTTCAGCTCTTCGTCGTTTTTCATCGCCACCACCACTCAATACATAATTTGCCAACCCAAAAAGCACGCATCGGGCCGTCATGCCATAGTGAGAAGTATCCCCATTTTGATTTCTTATTCCAACTGACGCCTAACCACCATCCGCCATGTCTTCCGGGAATTGGTATCTTCATATCACTGCTCTCCGTTCTGATTGGTGGCCCGCTCCGGGATGATGCGGTAGGCGATGATGTCTCCTTGAGAGCCTGTATGACTCCAATCCCACCATTCTGCTATCTCATCCGAACCCTCGCGCCCATCGGTGAATTTAACTTCCACCAACGCACACCCCTCCACTGGACACTCTCCACCACCCCACTCAATCCACTCACCCTCACCCCGCTCCTGTTGCTCCAGTATAGGGAGTGCAATCTCAAGGGCTTCGCAGTAATACCCCTCCAGAATGCTCATGCCATTCGAGTTCAGGGAATCCAGTAACTGGCTGCACTTCTCAGCGGTTAACTTGTTCATTGGTGACTTCCAGTTGATTGCGGCGCAGTACATGTACACCCCAGCGGCCCACTCGGATTTCTTTGCGGAATCCGTGACGGATGGAGAATGGTGCCGGGTATAAATCGCGATTGATGATGTTCAGGCCGTAGCCGAAGATGCGGAACCAGAAAGAGCGTTTCGGTTTGCGCTGCCATGTGATGATTTTCAAAATCCACCTCCCCGTTTCTGACCTTTGGCTGGCTGCTGCTCATCTTCCGCATCAACCATCAGGTCATGCGCTTCACGCGCCAGCATGTCGATAGCGTTCAGGTGCGCCCGGAATTGCTCCGGCTTCAGGTCGCGCTTCTTCGCCAGGTCGATGATTGCCAGCTGAATATTGCGTGCCTGACGCATCAGCGGCTGTGTGATTACCAGTTGAGTTACCTGTGTCATGGCCTTACCTCGTAGTAGCGCTGCCAATTCTCTGAGTAAGCCCCGACAGCAATAAACACATGTGCAACTTCAAGACTGAAATCTATCAAGCGCTGCACCTTGTCGACGGTCGAGACATTGTCCTTCCAGGTGCTGTCGCCGTTGGCGTACATCTCAATTACCACGTAGTCCATCGTGTCGACATTCATGCTGCACCCCGTGAGCGGTATGAATCCCAGGTGAAAGCGAGTGTGCAGCCGCCGCCATCGTTCATGCGGTCGATTACGCGCTCACCGATGAAGGCCGTCAGCTCTTCCAGCGGCAGGTTGCTGATGAGAATCGTTGGTTTCATCTGCTCGTAGCGGGTGTTGATCACCTCAAACAGAATCAACTTTTCCGCCTCACTTCCGAACTGGACGCCCACCTCATCGATGATTAGCAGGTCAGGATCGGTGTATGCGCTGATGACCTCGTACTCAGTGCGCTCGGCGTTCTTACCCCATGTCGATTTAAAAGCGCGGGCGACACGCAAGGCAGTGGTGAACATGGATGACTGCTGATGCTCGTTGATGACATGCTTAGCGATAGCCAGGGCAAGATGGTTCTTGCCGGTGCCGGGTTTGCCGCACATGACCATGCCGCCACCCTGCTTGCGGCGATCTGCCCATTTGGCTGCGTAGGCTTTGCACAGCTTCAGGCATCGGGCAGCGTCCTGATTCGTCGGCTCGTAATTATCCAGCGTGGAGTGTGCAAAGCGCTGAGGAAGGTTCAGATTTCCCATCAGCCGCATGATTTCGCTTTCCCGGCGGCGGCGTGCAAAGCTGTCTTCATCGCTTTTTAGCCGGGCCAGTTTCTCTTCCAGGCATTTCTTGCATTCGCTCTTGGTCACCATCTCTTTGCCGCCAAAGCCAATACTCATTTTCCTGCAGCGCTGTTCGAACGCGCCGTGTTTGTCACATACAGCCTGAATAAATTCGAACACGGTGTTTTCGATCTGCTTTGGTGGCGCATCCAGCTCTTCAATCTGACGCTGGACCTTTGCGATCTTCTCGCGGGTATCGCTGGCAATCTGGTTTTCGTAGCTCATGTGTTACTCCTGCGCCCAGGAAGGCATTTGAGTTTGACCGTAATCTTTCTCGTTAAACCGCTCAGCAACAGCTCTCGCTGGTCCAGTTTTCTGGCGTGCCGGGGCTTTGGCCTGCTTAGGTTCAAACAGTCCGGTCCAGCCGTTAGCGATGCTGTTGTTGATGACCTCTTCAGGCGAATGACCATTCGCATGACACCGGCTTAGCAGGTTGAGCGCCTGAGTGACGGTCTGCCTGGATTTGATTGCCTGCTTGATATCCCTGCGATATGAGACCCATGAAACCCACAGCTCTGCAGAAACGCATTCGGGCAATACGACGTCCATCGGATCGAAGGTTTTTGCTTTTGGCTTTTCAGTCGGTTTCACTTTTTCAGGCTGGGGGACTATAGGGGGTTTATTAATATTGTCTTTTTTGTCTTTTGAATAATGTCTTTTGTGTGTCTCTAATTTCGAGACATCCAAAGTCTCTAACTTGGAGACATTTGAAGTCTCTGACTTAGAGACAAAGTTGCTAACTTGGAGACACTTGCTGAATTGCCACGCTGACACCTCCTTGTTAACACCGATTTGACTCCCTTCGACTATCAGACACTTCATAGAAATCAGTTCCTTCTTGGCCTTGTTCACGTTCTGCCGTGACAGGCCGGTAAGCTGAGCAATTTGCTCATCTGCGATGCGATCTGATTTCTTGTTGAAGCCGTATGTCTTACGAATGTAAGCCAGCATGAGCTTCAACTGACGAGCTGTTAAATCGGCGCTTGCGATAGCCTCCAGTAGTTCGTTAGCGATTCTGGTAAACCCATTATCGGTATCGACCACACGGCGCTCCACAGCCTCTGTATCAGGCCTGATTGGTGAAACGTTGTCGTAAGCGAGATTACTCATAAAGCACCTCGCCACTGTTTACATATCCAGTTCTTCCTGGCATACTTTTCTCCAGTTATTTGTGTTCGCAAATATCTATCAGGCCTCTAGCGTTCCAGCGCTCGGGGCCTTTTCTTTTCCCATCGCAGCTGCAACCGCTTGCCGGGCTACTTCTGCAATCAGGCTCGTTTCCCACACCTTCTCCAGCAGCACGAAAACCGTCGCCATATCGCGCAGGTTTAAGCGGCTTACCTTCGATTCATGCCATCCGGCTTCATCAGCCAGAACGCGCTGGCCTTTGTGAGTCAGGCGGCTGCGTAATTCTGTTTCTACTTCGTTGATCAACTTGCTATTTCTTGCGTGTTCCATGATTGATAATTTCCATGTAGGTAAATGATTGCGTGACATTGCGGTGAGCAAGTCACTTGAGTTTTGCTCCGACATTTCGGTGGGAGCGGCTTCAGAGTTTTAAAGAGCGGTGGTACTTAAGCGGCCGTAGCGCGCTGTGGTGCAAAGACTAAGCTTTCCTTCTTCACCGGCTTGTAATCGGTGAATTTCCTTGTGGCTTCCTCAATTGCCTGGGCCTTACCTGGTGATGCTCGGCGGAATCCATATGCAATTTGGTCGAGGTAGCCAACAGATGTTTTCGCTAGTACAGCAAGGCTTACCCAGTCTTCAGCTGAAGACTCCTTGCGCCAGCGGAGCAATTCATTACCCATTGGTGCCTCCTGTTTAACTTCAAGGTTAATTTTAGCGTTATGCTAAATAACTAACAAGCAATATTTAGCAAAATGCATATTTATCGAATTGCTAAATAGTGTGAGAATCAGGCCATGGAAAATAAAAGCGTCAGAAAAACCAATCTCAACAACCTCCTGAAGAGGCATCTTGAGAGAGATGGCAATACAAAGGCTGGATTTGCAGAGCTTTTGGGCATCAGTGCGTCCCAATTTAGTCAGCTGCTTGGGGAAAATAGCGTTAGGAACATCGGGGATAAGATGGCCAGGAAAATTGAAGTGGCTTTAAAGCTGCCTAATGCTTGGCTTGACTCCCTTCATGAAGAACAACCACAGGTTGACGCTAACGTTTCCAACCCTCGGGATTACAAGCCTACTGCGCGCTACCCCGTTCTAAGCAAGGTTCAGGCTGGCGCTTGGGATGAAGCCTGTGAACCCTATACGATTAAGGATGTCGATATGTGGCTTGAATCTGACGCACATACGCAGGGAGATGCTTTCTGGTTGCAGGTGGAAGGCGACTCGATGACTGCCCCGATTGGTATGAGCATTCCCGCAGGAACATACGTTCTGTTTGATACAGGGCGTGAAGCGGTGAATGGCAGTCTAGTCGTAGCAAAGCTGACTGACGACAACGAAGCCACCTTTAAGAAGCTAATCATTGATGGCAGTCAGAAGTACCTGAAGGGACTAAACCCGCAGTGGCCTATGGTGCCTGTCAACGGTAACTGTAAGGTGATGGGTGTGGCAATTGAGACAAAGATGCGTCTGGTTTAATGCTCGGTAGCAGGAATACGTTGTAGCTAAGGATATGGCATGTCAGTTTTTGCGAAAATATCGATACCGATGTTCTGCATTGCGTTCGCAATGTTCTACTTGGCCCATAAGAAGCGGAACAAAAATTACCTTATCCCGAGCTTTGCTCTGTTAGCGGCTGCAGTAGTCAATTTTGTGATAGCGATCACTACAGGTTAATGGCCGGAAGAGACGTTTGGGTGAGGTGGGTAGCTAAACGTGCTGTCATTCATGAATTATTAGCACGAAATGCCATCCTTCCATGATGGCGGCAAAGTTCGTTACAATATACTATATGCAGTGTGATGGACTTGGGGTATTATAATACCTGTACATCCATACAGCTCGCTCTGGAAGCCTCTGCTTTTGGAGATACTTTTTTTCACCCAAATTTTATTGAAGGAGGCATGTCATGGCTTACTCTGCAATAGCGGTTGCTAATGCCTTCATTGAAAAGGCGAAGTTGCGGGGCATTACAAATTTGACGCCTATGAAGCTTCAAAAGCTCGTTTTTTATGCTCATTCTTGGTGTTTGGTAATGACCAACAAACCACTGGTTAAGGACAAAGTTTTTGCTTGGCCTTATGGCCCAGTTATTGAGTCTATTTATCATGAGTTTAAGGGGAATGGGTCAAACAACATAACCAGTCTTGGAACTGAGTTTGTTTGGGATAACGATCCTAAAGCCACGGTTTTAGCTAAATATGTAGCTCCTATAGTTCCTGACTCTGATGAAGAAGCTTCTTCAATAATTGATGCGATACTTGACGTCTATGGTAATGAAACCGCTATTTCTTTATCAAACCTAACCCACCGCCCGGGATCTGCTTGGGCTGAGACTCAAGAGTTTCACGGCAGTGGCTCTGTTAGAAACTATGCAATTCCAAATGAGGTCATTAAGGAATGCACAGCTAAGGAACTGGGATTAGGTGATTGATCCTAACTCCCCTCTTTCAGTTAAGAAGCCTCAACTAGAATCGCTAGCTCAACTTGCACGAAAAAAAGTTGAGTTAGCGAAAGACGCCGTTCCTGATTCGAAAGCATCAAAAGAACAGCAGATGATTGAAGGCGAGCGAGGGGCAGAAGAAGTTGCTTATGACGAACTCAAAACAACTGTAGAGCAGCTGACTAAAGCTGTTGAAAGGATTGACACAAGGTCTGGCGACCTCAAGAATGACCACCTTGAGCAATTGCTTGACATGCGCGAAACTTACGCAAAAAAAGCCTACCGTTTTGTGTGGCTTTGGTCGGTAACCCTCATAGTAATTTTAGTACTTCAAGGCTCTAAAGCACCTGAGGTAAGCGTATGGTTCATAAAGATTAAATCTGCTAATTTCGAACTGGATCCAAAAGTTCTTATTGCACTTATAACAGGAGTGACAGTAAATATTGTTGCCGTTTTTATAGTTGTAATGAGAAACCTTTTCCCTTCTGATGTAAAAGAATCTTCTAAAGACAGTAAGACTGATGCCAAAGAATGACTATTTGATCACTTCATTGTTTTCCTTCACCCGATAATACCCCCCCGATATCCCACTATGCAGCATCCCTCAGCACACCCTTCCCAATAACGTTCGTGTCCTTTTCACGCATATCTTCCAGCTTCTCCGACAACACATACTCCGTCAGCCTCACGTTATTGAATCGCATCTCCAACACAGCCCTGCCAACGGCGTGAAGAATCATAGCTACCCTATCCTGATCCAGTTACATACCCTAGCCCTGAGCAATCATTGACCACCAACAAGCCCGCCACTGAACGGGCTTTTTTGTACCTGCAGATCCCACTTCTAAAAAATAAATCTCTTTCTAAATCATTTAGCTAAATCCTCCGCTCAAGTTATTTAGCATTTTGCTATTGCCAATCATTTAGCATAACGCTAAATTAAACCCCATCAGCAGGACGCACTAACCAACAGGATGTTGGGTCGCTCTTTAACATTGATGGAGTTTGTCTCCGCCGAAATGCGGGGAACCAAAGTGAAGTTGGCTTTGGGATTGGATGAATGCGCAGGCATGGCTGGGGATAAGAAGTGGGTACCCGGCGTCGGCTGAGGTCGCGGGATAACAAATCCGTCTTGAACGGTGGCAAAACCAGCGCACGTGAACGGCGAGGAGCACCGGCCATCCAATCACCTAAGCCAATTACCGGAGGTACACATGACAATCGTAATGACCATTCTGGCCTCTGATAACGCCAGAAATCGCCGCAGGGCAAAACGTGCAGCTGAGCGTGAGCGGGTTGCAGAGCAGCAGCATATCAGCCGCATCGAGAAAGCAATTAACTCCCCATCTTTGCGTGAGAAGCGTGAAGAAGTAGCTCTGCGCATCAGCACCAAATACCAGAAGGTCAGTAACGAAGCTGGCCGCCAAATTCACGCCATTCAAAAAATACGTGGCAAGTCGACCCCATTAATTTAAAGAGCCTATTATCTATAGACGCACTTATTAAGTGATGATAATAATCTTTAACCATCATTAAATGAGGTTAGGCAATGGAAGGTCACCATTTTGAACGTTTAAAAGAACATATTTTAAGCCTCTCAGTTTCAGACAGCTTTGCTTTGGCATGTAATGAGTGGGAACTTGACACCATTGAGTTGTCTGAGGAATGGGATAACTGCCCCTGCGGACAGGATATAAAAGAGCACTGTTATATAAGAAATAAAATAAACAACAACACCACTTACGTTGGAAATCAATGCATTAAGCGCTTCATGAACAAAAATGAAGATAGTTTGTTTGATGGACTAAAACGCATTAAAGACGACCTTAAGGCAAACGCAAACCAAGCCGTGATTGATTATGCTTATAAAAAGGGGTTTATATATGATGAGAAAGAATATGATTTTTTAGTTTCAACCAAAAACAAAAGAAAACTTACCCCGGGCCAGATTGGCTGGAAAGAGAAGGTTAATAGACGAATATTGAACGGCACAGTAGTAAAGAGAAGAACTTTAAGATGAGCAACCCGCTTCGGCGGGTTTTTTATTGCCCGTTATAACCATTGAGTGAAACCGCAAGCCCTAGAAAAGTCATTTCATCCTTTTGGCCTTCACATCGCGGGCCATTTTTTTGCCCCCAACCTAACCAATAGCAAGGAACCCACGATGAAATATGCCATCGCGGGCGGCACCATCGTGGGCGCTGCTCAGCTAAATGAATCACTGCTCGACACTATTACCCGCCGCCTCCGCACTGCCTGGCGCAATCTTATCAACACTCTGAATCAAAGAGGCCAACCATGAACGCTCCGGCATCAGCACAGCAGTATAAGAAGCAGCAGAGCGAGTTAGAGCGCCAGCGCGAGATGCTGGAGAAGTCGAAGGATTTCACCTTCATCAACCTGATGCTGAGAAGCCTCGGCATGGGAGAGCGGAAATGAGACTAAATAGAACCGCACGTAACGAAGTGCAGAGTATCGCTGACAGCCTCCCTGATAGCGAGCTGGAGCGCATTGCGGCAGAAGTTGATGCGCAGATGAACCGGCACAAAACAAACCCGCTAATGCCTGCTCTGTGCGCCTTCCTTACGAAGCACTATGACTACCCTGCCATTGAGATGTTTGATGAAGACGATGAGCAGCACGAGCTGGCTGAGGCCTTTTTACGTGAGGCTATGGTCCGGGTTGCGCGGCGTGAATTGGCGATCGGGATTTACAGCAACATGCACGGAAATCAGGAGGCGGCGTAATGCAGCCAGGCATCTACTACGACATCAGCAACGAGGACTATCACGGCGGACCGGGCATCAGTAAGTCGCAACTGGATGACGTCGCCATTAATCCGGCCATATTCCAGTGGCGTAAGCATGCGCCGGAAGACGCTGAGAAAAAAGCCGCGCTGGATATGGGAACGGCACTGCACTGCCTGTTGCTGGAGCCTGAAGAGTTCGACAAGCGATTCATCGTGGCTCCGCCATTTAACCGCCGCACTAATGACGGTAAGGCCGACGAACAAATATTCCTGAATGACTGCGAAAGCTCAGGTATGACGGTGATGGATGCGGAGCAGGGCCGGAAGCTTCAGCTGATGCGCGCCAGCGCCCTCGCCCACCCAGCTGCCCGCTGGCTGCTTGAAGCTGAAGGTCATCAGGAAGCATCAATCTTCTGGAACGACGAGCAGACCGGCGAGCTTTGCCGGATCCGCCCGGACAAATTCCTGTCAGGACAGCCCGTCATTGTCGACGTGAAGAAAGTGGCCGATATGTCCCGCTTCGCCCGCCACGTTGAAGAGTTCCGCTATCACGTTCAGGACGCCTATTACCGCGAAGGCTTCAGTAAGCACTTCGGTGAGTATCCGCTTTTCGTTTTCATAGCCGTCAGTGAGTCGATCGACTGTGGCCGATATCCGGTGCGCACCTTCCAGCTGCAGGAAGACGATGTTGCCGTGGGCTACGACCTTTTCCGCCGCAATCTTGAGACCTATCACGAATGCATGCTGTCCGGTAGCTGGGGCGGCATTGAAGAAATTACACGCCCTGACTGGGCTAAGAGAAAGGATTACGCATGAGCAAAGACATCATCACCGCGCCGGTCAATGAGGCTGACACCAAAGCGGCAATCTTCAGCCCGAGCGGATTACAGAAGTTGCAGGCATTTGCAGAGGTAATGGCGCAGGGTAAGGCAACCGTACCCGCTCACCTGTCCGGAAAGCCTGCTGATTGTCTGGCGATTGCGCTACAGGCCGCTCAGTGGGGCATGAACCCTTACGCCGTGGCGCAGAAAACGCATCTGGTTAATGGCACGCTGGGATATGAAGCTCAGCTGGTCAACGCTGTAATCACCAGCTCTACAGCTGTGCAGGGGCGATTTAAATACGAATACGGCGGCGACTGGGTGAAGTTTAAGCCAGGTGCAGCCAACGCATCGAATGAGCGCGGCCTGAATGTGCGGGTCGGCGCAGTGTTGAAGGGTGAAACGGAAATCACCTGGGGTGAACCGCTTTACATGGAGTACGTCACCACGCGCAATTCTCCCCTCTGGAAGACGGCACCAAAGCAGCAGCTGGCATACTTGGCTGTTAAATACTGGGCGCGCCTCTACTGCCCTGACGTAATCCTCGGCGTCTATACGCCTGACGAGTTTGAGCCAGCGCAGCGAGCGGAACGCGATGTTACCCCGGCGCGCAGTCGCGCTGACCTGAACAGCCTGATTAACAGCAAGCCTGAAACACAGCAGCCTGAGCGCGAAATTAACCCGGCGACGAATACCAGTGCAGCAGCGCGCACGCCGGATGAGCTGCTGGCCGATTTCACCACCGCAGCCGCAGAGGCTGAAAACGTTGCGGGGCTTGACCGCTGCTACAAATACGCGGCGCGCATGCTGGCAAGCGAGGCTGAAACGCTTGAAAAGGCCACCGATGTTTATCTGCTTCGTAAGGCAGAAATCGAAGAGGCACTCAGCAAATAACAGGAGGCAACATGGAATCACCTGAATACCGGCGTCGCGGCAATCAGTTAACTCTTGGCCGCCGCTGGTCACCCGATGAAATAGTCCTTCTGAAAGAACTCGCCGCAATGATCCCACCCAAACTTATAGCCCGGCAACTTAACCGCTCATACGAATCCATTCGCCAGCGAGCCAGTCGCAGCCGGATACGTTTTCTGGAGGAGCGCAGCAAAGCTAACGGTGGTACTAAGCCAAATTTATGACACAAATACACTGTACGTATAACCAGTATTTTGCTGGTCATCATCAGGTGCTGAGAGTATGGTGACTGAGTGAATTCACAGCCTAACTCACTCAACTGAAAGAGGATTTACTATGTCTCATACCGATCAAGAATTCGAAGACCTGCAAGACCTCAATACCCTGTATCGTTCTGCGATTCTGGACACCACAGAAGCTGTCGGCTGGGGTATCGAAATCCTTACCAAAGTTGTAGCGGCAAGCAATGCTGGCGCGCTGGGTTCATTCTCTGCGGACGATCAGTATCAGGCTAAGCAGACCCTGATGTATCTGAAAGAGCGGAAAGACAACAACGCTATGTTCCGCAAGCCTGGCGACCCAGCGCCGCGTACTTTTCAGCAGTACGAACACCCGTAACAGTTAACTGACTCTTTTCAGGCCGATTTTAATCGGCCTTTTTAACCTCATTGAATTTTCTGATTTAAAATTTTAAAAGGATGCCAAATATGGCCACTGCAACTGACCTGGCGCAACAGGCGATCGATAACATCAACGCACTTAAAGCGCTGGCTGAAAAAACTAGTGAAATCCCGGCTGATGTTCAGGCCCAGCTGGACGACTATGCCAATCAGGTCGATAAACTGACCAGGCAGTTAGGCAGCGAGCAAGAGACCCGTGAGGGTTATCGCGTCAATATTCTGATTGATGCAGAGGAAATTGGCCTTGCTCTCGAAATCATGAACAAGATTGAGGCTGGCCTGGGCGATAACAGCATTCCTCAAATGCATCCTACTTTACGACGCCAGCTTACTGAAACTCTGGGCTATGTTACGAATCGGCAGAAAGAACTGCTTGTTTTCCGTAAAGAAGGTGACTCGGAACCTCGTTCGTATGAAGAGTACCGAAAAGGAATTTAATCCTTTTCAATTTCTTGCAAACAGCCGCCTTCGGGCGGTTTTTAATGTAATGTACTGAACCATTCATTCGACATATGTAAAAAATTGAACTTCTTTTTAGAATTGCCGATTATGCTTAGGTATTAACTCACCTGTTTTTTTTGAAAAGGGAACTCTGGAATGACTAAGGCTGCTAAGCAAATCGACAAACAAGAAGAAGACATCGGACAGTTTAATGAATTTCCAGTTTGCGGAATTATTATGCCTATTGCTGACACGGAAGGTTATCCTAGTGGTCACTGGCAAGATGTTTATTCCATCCTCAAAGAATCAGCTATTAACGCCAACTTTCACCCAAACTTAGTGAGCTTTGATAACGATATTGGTGTCATTCAAAAGCGCATCATCCAGAACATTTATTCGAATCCTATAGTAGTTTGCGATATCAGCAGCAGAAATGCTAATGTAATGTTTGAACTAGGTATGCGACTTGCTTTTGATAAGCCAACAATCATTGTTAAAGATGAAGAAACTCCTTATAGCTTTGACATATCATCAATAGAGCACCTAAATTATCCTACAGATCTTAGATATAAATCCATCAATGAGTTTAAGGATAAACTTACTGAGAAAATTAAAAAAACTCATCAGAGATCTCTCGATGACCCCAGCTATTCAACCTTCCTCAGAAGTTATGGCTCATTTGAGATTGTTGACATAAAAGAAGTTGAAGTTCCTGAATCTAAATATATCATATCCCAAATCAACGAAATTAAATCACTTTTAATAAGCAATGCAACTCAAACTAGATTGAATGATAGCAACTCAGAAAAATCAATAAAATCAAGAAACTATAGAATGAAGTTGAGCGATAATGGATTAGAATCCTTGAGTACACCTTACTTTTTACAAGACCTGTTGAAAAATACTGGGGTATTAGTTACCTCTGTGAATGTTAAAGATAACTTTGCTGAAGTTGAATTATTTAGTGAAGATGGAATGCTTCCTCCTATACCATGGCTTTTAAATAAAATAAACAATCCAAAATCTTCCGACTGAATTATCAAAAATCAAACACCCTCACTTAATTAAACTGAGGGTGCTGCAATTAACAAAATTAAAATGTAGCCAATCCTGCAAAAAATGGTCAACCTGCACACACCACAAAACCAATAAGAAATTAGGCTTATTTTTCAGATAGCCAACACGAAAATTTATTTAAAAAAAACCGATAAAAACGCCCTCACTTTCATCAGCAAACGCACATCCATACAATATATTAATTTGCGCATGTAGGTAGATACTTACAATTAAATATCCCAGCAATAGAAGTGAGCATCGTGACGCACGAACATAAAACTTAAAGGTAAAATCGTTAATATTTATGGTGCCGATTTAATTTGTCTTCAATTCTAATTTGACCACCCTATTCACTATCGCGCTCTGCGTGAGGAGTTGTTATGTCTGAAATAAATAGTGAGGTGCCATGAATGAGCTGGCTCTTTTCGGAGGCGCTGGCGGAGGAATACTCGGCGGGCACCTCCTTGGATGGCGAACAGTTTGCGCCGTTGAACGTGACGCCTACGCAGCACAGGTTCTGGCGCAACGACAAAATGATGGAATTCTCCGACCTTTCCCGATTTGGTCTGACGTGTGCAGTTTTGACGGAAAGCCGTGGCAGGGAATTGTTGACGTCGTTTCTGGAGGGTTTCCCTGTCAGGACATTTCAGCAGCAGGCTCCGGAGCAGGAATATCCGGAGAGCGATCCGGACTATGGAAACAGATGGCAAGAATTATCGATGAGGTTCGACCTCACTACGTCCTCTTGGAAAACTCACCTCTGCTTGTGGGAAGAGGACTTGCCGTGGTCCTTGGTGATATTGCCTCGCTGGGGCTCGATGCGGAATGGTGTTGTATTTCAGCATCAGAGTGCGGAGCGTCCCATAACCGCGACAGAATCTGGCTTGTTGCCTACCCCCAGGGCCAGCATGGGCGGGCATGGAATAGCATGGTGTCGGGCGAGGACTGGCGATCACAGGCACAACCTCGAGGATTATCTAGCCTGGAAGCACCTGGAGGCTGGCGGGGAAGAAACGCCTGGCCTGAACGCCTGCCCCGATTATGTCGAGTGGCTGATGATGTGGCCTATGGGGTGGACAGACTTAAAGCCCTTGGCAATGGACAAGTTCCACGAGTGGCAGCAACTGCATTCAACATCCTGAGCAGCAAGACATGAACACCATCCTCGACATCTCCCCCGGCGAGTTCACCTTGTGGCTCGCCTTTTTTATTAGCATCGTACTGGTCTGGAACTGGCCGCCTAAGGAGTAGATATGGAAAACGTTGTTCAGCTGATGCCGAGTAAGTGGGTATCTGAAGCAGTACTGATGACGATCACCGGCATGAAGAAAAACACCATCAAGACTGCCCGTGAGGTGTCATGGATGGAGGGGCGTGAGTATAAGCACGTTTCCCCCGATGGTGCGCCGCGTGATAACAGCATGTGCTTTTATGACTGGAAGGCGATCGAGAGGTGGATTGATAACCAGCCGGCAGCGATTGCCAGGAAGAAATCTGCTTAAATGCAGATCCATTTCAACAGGAGAAGGCATATGTCTGGATATCCGACAGGAGTGGCTCCCAACAAGAACCACCTCCGAATCTGGTTCATGTATGAGGGGCAAAGACGGTGGGAGGCGATCGGAGTTCTCGACACACCCAAAAACAGGAAAATGGCCGGCGAGCTGCGTAGCAACATCGTCTACCGCATTAAGACAGGGACGTTTGATTACCGGAGTGAGTTTCCCGACTCACCACTTTTTAAGAACGAGGTAGGTTCTTCGAAGTCGGTGGCTATCAGGGAGGTGGCAGATTTGTGGCTCAAGCTCAAAAAGCCCGACTGGGCCAACAGCTCGTATGTCACGACAGAGCGTCGCGTCAGGGTGACGCTGGATATCATCGGCAACGGAAAGGACATCCGGTCAGTCATGCAGAAAGATATCCTCAATCTCCGTATTGAGCTTCTGAATGGCAGCTACTTTACCGGCAGGAAGATGAATATCGAAAAGAAAGGCAGGACAGCGGCCACGGTAAACTCCAGCATGGCAGACCTGAAAGCGATCTTCGCCTTTGCTCATGGCAACGGGTATATAGAGGCAAATCCGATGACGGGCATCAAGCCTCTGAAGAAGTCTAATAAGAGGCCGGACCCAATTACGCGGGAAGAGTACCCTCGCCTCATCGCGGCATGCTCAACACGCCAGACGGCAAATATGTGGTCGCTCGCCATCCTGACGGGATTACGCCACGGAGAAATATGCGCGCTGGCGTGGGAGGATGTTGACCTTGAAGCGAAGAAGCTGAGCGTCAGCCGCAACCTGACACCGCAGGGATTATTCACGCCGCCGAAGACGGAAGCCGGAAACCGTGTCATATGTCTGATAGAAGCAGCCGTTGATATTCTACGTGATCAAAGGGAGATGACCCGGATGTACCCTCAGACCTCATTCACCTTTCATACCAGGGAGTATGGCGAGCGCATTGAGGAACAGAAGACATTCGTGTTTAATCCCTGCGTTAACGCAGTCAACGGCAGGTCGGGAGCCTATTACTCAACTGAGTCTCTCGGGCAGATATGGACCGGCGCACTGAGGCGTGCAGGCCTTCGCCATCGGAAAGCATATCAGTCACGTCATACGTTCGCGTGCTGGGCTCTTTCAGCAGGCGCAAACCCGAACTACGTTGCATCGCAAATGGGTCACTCCGATGCGCAGATGGTGTACCGGGTTTATGGCGCCTGGATGTCAGAAAACAATACCGACCAGCTATCACTCATCAACACGAAAATGAGCGATCTTGTGCTACATACGTGCTCCACAAAAGTGGCAGTATGATAAACCTCAACAGCTTCAGACAGTTACCCGCCTAAACCTGCATATTCATAATTTCGCTATACGCCGACACCAGCTTGTTCCTGACCTGAATCCCCATCTGCATTGAGATTGAAGACTTCTGCAGATCGACCATCACATCATTCAGG
>Ga0308162_1000308_pt1 | contig 56761 bp, 59 predicted proteins | sample PhySR2_FD_201370 | JGI IMG/M metagenome (GOLD analysis project Ga0308162, IMG submission 201370) | Phyllosphere microbial communities from UC Gill Tract Community Farm, Albany, California, United States - DLSLS.R2 | ecosystem: Host-associated > Plants > Phyllosphere > Unclassified | place: USA... | reverse complement strand
GAGAAGTGGGGAGGGAGCGACAGCAAAAACGGAGGCGAAAAAAAACCTGCGCATCCGCGCAGGTTGGTGCAAGAGATGAGTACGAAACCGTACTAAGAATTCTCACCAATCAATACCTCTGGGATCTCGACTCTATCAACCCCGACATTGTCCTCGCTACCGGACAATCGCAACAGCCTGAGGCAAAGTGTAACTAAAGGTTCAGATCAACATAATTTTGACACGTCTGCCCGTGTAACGATTACACGACCAGGGGTGTTCTGCGTCACGTTTGGCGAGGGTGTTCCCCCGCTCCCCTTGAATGCGTGCCGCTTTTCCGTAACACTAGTTAGTGTGTAAACGCTTACCCCTAATAAGAAGGTAATAAATGGCGACAATTAAGGATGTGGCTCGTCTGGCTGGTGTTTCCGTCGCGACCGTCTCCCGCGTGATCAATAACTCTCCTAAAGCCAGTGACGCATCACGCCAGGCCGTGCAGGACGCCATGGAAAACCTGAATTATCACCCCAACGCCAATGCGCGCGCCCTTGCGCAGCAATCTACCGAAACCATCGGGCTGGTCGTGGGCGATGTTTCCGATCCGTTTTTCGGGGCGATGGTAAAAGCAGTTGAGCAGGTTTCTTACCAGACGGGTAATTTTCTGCTGATCGGCAACGGCTATCATAATGAACTCAAAGAACGCCAGGCCATTGAACAGCTGATTCGTCACCGCTGTGCCGCCCTGGTGGTTCACGCGAAAATGATCCCCGATGCCGAACTCATTCATTTGATGAAGCAAATGCCCGGTATGGTGATCATCAACCGCATCATTCCCGGCTTCGAAAAGCGCTGCGTGGCACTGGATGACCGCTACGGTGCCTGGCTTGCCACGCGACACCTGATTCAGCAAGGTCATACCCGAATTGGCTACCTGTGCTCAAACCACCCTATTTCCGACGCGGAAGATCGTTTGCAGGGCTATTACGACGCGCTACGTGAAAACGGTTTGCCGTGTAACGACCGGCTGGTGGCGTATGGTGAACCCGATGAAAGCGGTGGCGAGCAGGCCATGACGGAACTGTTAGGTCGCGGACGAAATTTCACGGCGGTGGCCAGCTATAACGACTCGATGGCCGCAGGGGCAATGGGCGTGTTAAATGACAACGGCATTGAGGTTCCGGCAGAAATTTCGCTGATTGGCTTCGATGATGTGCTGGTCTCACGCTACGTGCGCCCGCGCCTGACGACAGTGCGTTACCCCATTATCACCATGGCGACGCAAGCTGCCGAGCTGGCGTTAGCGCTGGCTGAACAGCGCCAGCCGCCGGATATTACGCATTTGTTCAGCCCGACGCTGGTGCGCCGTCATTCCGTTGCGTCTCTTGCAGAAGCACAGAGCGAATAACGGTAGAGGTGAACCTGCGTATTCGGGTATTCCAGCCCATCGCCAATGTACTGCCAGCCGTAGCGTTCGTAGAAGTCGCGGCAGGCAGACCACAGATGTAGCTCGGTGTACCCGGCCTGCGCGGCATACGCAATAACATGCTCCTGAAGCTTCCCCGCGAGTCCTTTTCCTCTCGCCGCCTCATCCACGTACAGCGCCGCCAGCCAGGGATAAAGATCCTGACGCGTGATGAGATCGCAGCGCCATAATCCGACGGTGCCCAGAAGCCGTTCATCCTCAACGGCAATAAACGTCAGCGGCAGCGCACCGGGTGTCTGGCTGTGATCGATAACGCTCTGGAAAAATTCACGCGGCAGGCCGTCACCGAAGGCCCGCCAAATCCAGTCGATCGCCAGCTCCGCAAACTGCGGCGCGGCGTACAGCGGCAGGATCGTCATACCAGTTTCCCCTGGAACAGGGGAACAGATTCAAACAGATAGCCGTCGAAATCCGGCGCATCTTCATCCGACAGCTCCAGTAAACTCTTTTTCACGTTTTCCAGATGCTGGAACATGGCCTGCCACGCGCCCATGACGTCGCGACGGCGCAGGGCTGCAAGGATGGTCTGCCGGTCGCCCAGCCATTTAAGGCGATACGCGCGGCTGGCGATGTGGACGTTAAACTGCTGCCACAGCGGGCTGCTGTCCATGTGATGCCAGATGCTCTCGACGGTCGCCAGCAGCATCTGGTTTTGCGTCGCCCCCGCCAGTACCAGGTGGAACATCTTGTTGTTGTCCTGGCTGCGATCGTCCGCGGCGATGGCCCGCTGCTCCTGCTCGATGATGCGGCGCAGGTTATCGATATCCGCGCGCGTTGCCATTTTGGCGGCAAAGGCGGCGATGTTGCTTTCGAGGAGCTGGCGCGCCTGTAAGATCTCAAACGGGCCAACGTCGCTATTGAGGAAGCGTTCTTCCTCGTTTTCATGTTCTTCAGGAATACGCATCACGTAGACGCCGGAGCCCTGACGAATATCCACCGTGCCCTGTAGCTCCAGCATCAGTAGCGCCTCACGCACGATAGTACGGCTTACGCCGTAGGTCTCGGCAATGTTGCGCTCCGGCGGCAGGCGCGACCCAACGGGATAATGCCCCTGGATAATTTGCGCCCGTAAATCCTCGCCAATTTCCTGGTACTGTTTTTTTTCCGGCAGGATGACAGCCTTATCCACGTTTTCACCTGTGTTTTTCAGTTAAGCGCAGGCCGGGCGTCCTCCCGGCCAGTTTGTGCGCTATTTTATCAGAATGCCTACTTCCATTCATCGTCAACGCTGAGCGTCAGCACGCGCTCATCGCGCAGCTGACGAAACCAGGAGGCCGATGTTTTCGCGCGGCGGGCGCGGTTGTTTTCGAGGTCGATTTCAATTAACCCATAGCGATTTTTGAAGGCGTTCATCGGCGAGACGTTATCGGTAAAGGCCCAGAGCATATAGCCGTGGCAGTTTGCCCCTTCTTCATGCGCCAGCAGCGCGTAGTAGAGGTGCTCGCTGATAAAATCGATGCGGTACGTATCGTCGATAACGCCGTCACGATTGCGGAACTGGGCTTCGTTTTCAACCCCCATACCGCTCTCCGCCACGAACCAGTCGATATTGCGGTACTCCTTTTTAATCCGCATCGCCATGTCATAGATAATGCGCGGATAAATCTCCCAGCCGCGGGATCTGTTCATCCGCCGCCCCGGCAGCTCGAACGGCTCGTAGTAGTACGCCGGGTGGAACGGCGTCTCCGGATGCCAGGCGCGGGAAGGCGCTTTCACCCGGTGCGGGTAATAGAGGTTGATGCCCAGCTCGTCCACGGTGTTGTCGGCAATCAGCGCCAGCTCTTCCGCCGTGTAGTCCCATTCAACCTGATGCTGCTCAAGCAGGGTAACGAGTTCCTGCGGGTAGCGGCCGTGCACCAGCGGGTCGAGGAACACGCGGTTATAAAACAGATCGTAGATCTCCGCCGCCCGCACGTCGTGTGGCGCGCGGGAACGCGGGTAGGTCACTTCCGGGTTGAGAATACAGCCGACGGAGCCGTCATATCCCTTTTCCCGGAATAGCTTCACGACCTTCGCCGTCGCCAGCACCTTATGGTGATTCCACTGCATCCACGTACCGGTGTTCTGCTCGAACGGCCAGCGCAGCGCGTCCAGGTAAACGCGGGTCTGCACCACGATCGGCTCGTTGAAGCTAAACCAGTGGGTGACTTTGCCGTGGTAGCGGTCAAACACCTTTTCCGCGTAGCGGACAAACAGCTCAACCACATGCTTCGACGCCCAGCCGCCGTATTTTTCAAGCAGCGCGCCAGGGAGCTCGTAATGCTCCAGGCAGATCATCGGTTCGATGCCCTGACGAAGCATCTCATCGAACAGCGCGTCGTAATACGCGGCGTACTCTTCATCCACCGTCGCGTTTTCATAGTCGGTCAAAAAACGCGACCAGTTGATGGAGGTGCGGTAGTGCGTCAGCCCCACCTGCTTCATCAGGGCCACGTCCTCGCGAAAGCGGTTGATAAAATCGGTCGCCACCGCCGGGCCGTAGCCGTTATGCCAGACGTGACGATCGTTCTTGTACCAGAGATCGAGCCACGAATCCTGACCCGGTTTTTTACCGCTCCAGCCCTCGGTTTGCCAGGCCGATGCCGCTGCGCCCAGAATGAAATCCTGCGGTATCGTAATCTGTTTTGTGCTCATCACGTCCTCATACGTTATCGGTGGCTTGCTTCAACGCGGCCTGCTCCGCACGGCGTGAGGCAATTTTCACAAACGGCAGATAGATAATCACCGCCGTCACAATGCAGATAAGCTGGGTGATCACCGCCCCCATCGAGCCTGCAGTAGAGAGCCAGGCGTTAATCAGCGGCGGCGTGGTCCACGGCACCATCACCACGGCTTTGCCGGCAAAACCGGTCACCGTCGCAAAATAACCGATGGAGCCCGTCACCAGCGGGGTAATGATGAACGGAATGGCAAGGATCGGGTTGAGCATGATTGGCATACCGAAAATCACCGGCTCGTTGATGTTAAACAGGCCAGGACCAATGGAGAGCTTGGCGATCTCCTTCATCTCTTTGCGTTTGGTGGCAATCATCACCGCGATCAGCAGACCGATAGTGAGCCCTGAGCCGCCAATGCTCATATACACATCCCAGAACGGCATGGTGATGATGTTTGGCACCTCTTTGCCCTGCTCGAACGCGCTCATGTTGACGGTGATCGCCCCCAGCAGCAGCGGCTCGCGGATCGGCTTGATCATCTGGTTGCCGTGAATGCCGATCACCCAGAACAGCTGGGCGACAAACATCAGCAGCAGAATGCCCGGCAGGCTTTGCACCACGCGCTCAAGCGGCTGCTGCACCACCTGATAAACCGCGTCGTAGAGGTACATGCCGGTAAGCTGGTGGAATACGAAGCCAAAGGTGGCAATGGCGGTGGTGGTGATAATGGCCGGGATCAGCGCGGAGAACGACGCCGCCACGTTAGGCGGCACGGTGTCCGGCATTCTGATTTTCAGCCCCTTGCGGTTCTCCAGCCAGCAGTAAATCTCAACCGACAGAATGGCGATAAACATGCCGAGGAACAGGCTGCGCGTATCGGAGAACTGGCGCAGCAGCACGTCTTTCACCACATGCATTTCGCCGTCCACCAGCATCTCTACGGTGGTCGGCGTGACGCAGATAAAGCAAATCACCGCCAGCAGGCCGGGGAACAGCGATTTAATGCCGTTAATGCGCCCCAGCTCAATACCAATCAGGAACACTGCGCCGATATTGAGGAAGTTCAGCGTGGCGTAATTGAGCGCGCTGGTAATCGGTTTTAGCGCAGCGAGAAATGACAAAGACTCAAAGCTCGCCAGGCCATTTTTCGGATCCAGCACCATGTTGGAAATAAGCACAGAAAATGCCCCAACGATGATGACCGGCATTAAGGTAATAAAGGCAGACTTGATCGCCATGATATAGCGATAGCTGTTGAATTTGGTGGCAAAACTGCCCAGAGCGTCGATCAGTTTTTCCTGTAATGCCATAGGGTAATACCTCAGTAAAAGGGCTTTTATTGAATAAGGTGTACAGCCGGATACTATTGGCATACCAAAAATAGCTTCACGCCCCGATTTGTTCTGTGATTAAGCTCTCAACGCGACGTCCGGTATTCCAGATTATGATTTATGACTGATTTGGCATACCACTTACAGCTATTTGTCCTGACCTGATGGATCGTTACTGAAAAGCGTGATCCTGGTGGGCGTTTTGCCCTTCCCGCGTCGCTTATGCGCCGGATGGTCTGTGTTAAACTGCATGCCATTACGTGGAAGCAGGAATTTCGAATGGCAACAATGCTGGATGTCTCACTGCGTGCGGGCGTGTCAAAGGCCACCGTCTCGCGCGTGCTGAACGGCACGGGTCAGGTTAAAGAGAGTACGCGTCAGCAGGTGTTCGCGGCGATGGAAGAGCTGGGCTATCGCCCAAACTTTCTCGCGCGTTCGCTCGCCAACCAGACCAGCAACAGCATTGGTCTGGTGGTCTCCACCTTCGACGGATTTTACTTCGGCAGCCTGCTGCAGCAGGCCTCCCGACAAACAGAAACGCACGGTAAACAGCTGATCGTGACCGACGGTCACGACGCGCCGGAGCAGGAAGAGCAGGCGGTACAGATGCTGGCGGATCGCCAGTGCGATGCCATCGTGCTGTACACCCGCTACATGAGCGAAAAGGCGATCATCAAGCTGATGAACAGAGTGCAGACCCCGCTGGTGGTAATCAACCGGGAGGTCAGCCAGGCGGCGGATCGCTGCGTCTTCTTCGAACAACAGGATGCGGCATTCAAAGCGGTAGATTACCTGATAAGCCAGGGCCACCGGGAGATCGCCTGCATCACCGTTCCTATCCACACCCCAACCGGAAAAGCGCGTCTGATGGGCTACCGCAAGGCGCTGGAAAAGCACGGTATTCGGCTGGACGAGCGGCGGATTAAATACGGCGATGCGGGAATGACGCGCGGATATGAGCTGTGCAAAGCGTTGATTGAGGAAAAGGTACCGTTCAGTGCGCTGTTTGCCTGTAACGATGATATGGCACTGGGCGCGTCCAAAGCATTACACCAGGCCGGGCTGAAGATCCCGCAGGATATTTCGCTGTTTGGGTTTGACGATGCGCCAAGTGCAAAATGGCTGGAGCCTGCGCTCTCGTCGGTGTATCTGCCGATTGACAACATGATCGTCACGGCGATCGATCAGGCGATCCGGCTGGCAAAAAACCAGCCGGTCGAAGCGATCCCGCCGTTTACCGGCACGCTGGTGCTGCGGGACTCGGTGACAACGGGGCCGTATTTTACTCAGACGAGTTCTAACGCCAGCAGTTCCTGAATGGTCTGGCGGCGGCGAATCAGTCGCGCCACGCCGTTATCAAACAGCACTTCCGGCAGCAGCGGGCGGCTGTTGTAGTTTGAAGACATCGACGCGCCGTACGCCCCGGTGTCGTGCAGCACCAGATAATCACCCGGCTTCACTTCTGGCAGCGCGCGCGTTTCCACTTTGCCGCCCTCCTGCTGGGTAAACACGTCGCCGGATTCGCACAGCGGCCCCGCCACAACGGTTTCTACGCGCGGCGCGTTAATCAGATCGCGACCGTCCGCAGCGAGCGCCGTGATGTGGTGATAGCTGCCGTACATAGACGGACGCATCAGATCGTTAAAGCCTGCATCAATCAGCACAAAGTGACGGCTTCCCATCTCTTTCACGCTACGCACCTGTGCCACCAGCACGCCAGCCTCCGCCACCAGGAAACGCCCCGGTTCGATCTCCAGTTTTACCGGATGGCCCAGATGGGCAGCAATTTTGTCGCGCGCCGCACTCCACAGTCCGTAATAGTGATCGGTATCGATCGCCTCTTCCCCTTCACGGTATGGAATGGACAACCCGCCGCCTGCGGAGATCGCCTCCAGATCCTGCCCGAAGTCGAGCACCTGGCGCACCATCGCACCGCACACCTGCTCAAGGTGACCATAATCCACGCCTGACCCAATGTGCATATGGATCCCCACCAGCTTCAGGTTATAACGCTGCAATACCTCCAGCGCGGCAGGCATATCGGCATACCAGATGCCGTGCTTGCTGTTTTCGCCGCCGGTATTGGTTTTTTGGCTATGACCGTGGCCAAAACCGGGGTTCACGCGCAGCCAGACGCGGTGGCCGGAAGACACCTGACCCAACTGTTCCAGCATATCCACAGAACCGGCGTTGACCGGGATCTGCAGCTCATGCACGCGCGCAAGCGTAGCGTCGTCGATCACGTCGGCGGTAAAGACGATTGCGTCGCCGTCGGCTTTCGGATCAAACCCGGCCGCCAGCGCGCGCTCAATTTCGCCCAGAGAAACGGAGTCAACCTTTACCCCCTGCTCGCGCATCAGGCGCAGAATATGAATATTCGAGCAGGCTTTCTGGGCAAAACGCACCACGTCGAACTGATGCAGCGCGGCGATCTTCTCGCGAACGATCTGCGCGTCGTAGACCCACACCGGGCAGCCGAATTCGGCAGGCAGGCGCAGCAGGTTATCGGCGTTCAAATCAGTATCAGTCTGGTTCAGCGGGCGTGGCATGGTTATCTCCGGGGCATGAATCAATTTTTATGATTACGCCACAAAACGAAGGGAATAAAAAATATCGTTTTATCCCGACTCTATGCAAAAATGATATGGAACCCTCACCCGCTTTCAGGTGCCCTATGCCCACCGTTAACCTACGCCACATCGAGATTTTTCACGCCGTGATGACCGCCGGTAATCTCACGGAAGCCGCACAGATGCTGCATACCTCGCAGCCAACGGTCAGCCGTGAGCTGGCGCGTTTTGAAAAGGTGCTGGGGCTTAAGCTGTTTGAACGCGCGCGCGGCAGGCTTCACCCGACGGTGCAGGGATTACGTCTGTTCGAAGAAGTCCAGCGCTCGTGGTACGGGCTGGACAGGATCGTCAGCGCGGCGGAGAGTTTGCGGGAGTTTCGCCAGGGCGAGCTTTCCATCGTCTGCCTGCCCGTCTTTTCCCAGTCGTTTCTGCCGACGCTGCTGCAGCCGTTTCTGGCCCGCTATCCTGAGGTCAATCTCACCATTGTTCCGCAGGAGTCACCCCTGCTTGAAGAGTGGCTTTCCGCCCAGCGCCACGATTTGGGCCTGACGGAAACGCTCGCCACACCCGCAGGCACCGAGCGCGCGGAGTTGCTCTCGCTGGATGAAGTTTGCGTCTTGCCCGCCGGGCATCGGCTCGCCGGTAAGGCCGTGCTGACGCCTGCAGATTTTCACGGGGAAAACTACATCAGCCTGTCCCAGACCGACAGCTACCGTCAGCTGTTGGATTCGCTGTTTGCCGAACATCAGGTGAAACGGCGGATGGTAGTGGAAACGCACAGCGCGGCGTCAATATGCGCCATGGTGCGCGCGGGCGTGGGCGTAGCGGTCGTCAATCCCCTCACGGCGCTGGACTATGCCGGAAGCGGGATCGTCATTCGCCGGTTTAGCGTGTCCGTTCCCTTCACCGTGAGCCTGATTCGCCCCCTGCATCGTCCGGCTTCGGCGCTGGTGGACGCTTTCACCGGGCATTTGACCGAGCACGCGCGTCAGGTGGCGCTTCGCTTACCTGACCTGCAAAACGCCCTATGACAGCATAAACTCGACGGCATCGGCGGCGTGAATGGCCGCGGTGTCGAACACCGGAATGGCGCTTCGCTTGGCCGGCACCAGCAAACCGATTTCCGTGCAGCCGAAGATCACCCCTTCCGCGCCCTGCTGCGCGAGCTTTTCGATAACGCTGAGGTAGTAGGCGCGGGACGTTTCGCTGAAGGTGCCGAGACATAGCTCGTCGAAGATGATCTGATTGATGCGCGCCCGGTCAGCCTCGTCCGGGATCAGGCTTTCAATGCCGAACTCACTGCTCAGACGGCCGCGATAAAAATCCTGCTCCATCGTATAGCGTGTGCCCAGCAGCGCCACGCGCGACATCCCGGATGCACGAATCGCGCGCCCGGTCGCATCCGCGATATGCAGGAACGGCAGCGAACAGCGGTCTTCGATATGAGACGCCACTTTATGCATGGTGTTGGTACAGAGTAAAATACCTTCCGCCCCCGCACGCTCCAGCCCCAGCGCCGCCTGCGCCAGGATCTCCCCGGCTTTATCCCACTCGCCGCTCGACTGGCAGGCTTCGATTTCATGGAAATCGACGCTGTGCAGCAGCAGGCTCGCGGAGTGCAGGCCACCCAGACGCTGTTTCACCCCTTCATTAATGAGGCGGTAATAGGGGATGGTCGATTCCCAGCTCATCCCACCCAACAGGCCGATCGTTTTCATGCATCCCTCCTTATGTGTTTCTGCCAGTGAAGCAAACTTGTGATCCTCTTTCCACTTCTTTGTCGCGTCATTTCTTTTTATCGCAGGGTGAGATAAGTTAAATGAAACAATGTTTCATTACATAACGGAGCGGAGAGATGTTTATTTTCCACAAAGAGACCACGCTTGAGGATCTGGGCAATGGCGTGACGCGGCGTATTCTGGCGCACGATGGAAAGATGATGGCGGTGGAGGTCAATTTTGAGCAGGGTGCGATTGGCCCGATGCACAATCACCCGCATGAACAGCTTACCTATGTGCTCTCCGGGGAGTTCGAGTTTACGATAGGTGAAGAAAAGCAGATCGTGACGGCGGGCGATACGCTCTATAAAGCGCCGCACGTGATGCACGGCTGCGTTTGCCTGAAGCCCGGTACCCTTCTGGATACCTTTACGCCGGTGCGCGACGATTTCCTGAAATAAAAAAAGGCGCTGAATCAGCGCCTTTTTAATATCGTCGTTACTCTGTTGCTGGCGTTACGGCCGTTATCGGCTCTGGCAGCGGATTACGCGAGAGCATTGCCTCACGCAGCAGCACGCTGCCGCAGGCAAACAGGCCGCCCAGAATCCCTGCCAGCAGCACAATCAGGGCTTTGCCCGGACCGTCTTTTTTCACCGGCAGTGACGGTGAAAGCTGATACCTGAAGGGCTCAAGCTTCACGTCTTCCACGGACAGTTTTTGCAGCTGAGTCAGATAGTATTCACGGTTCTGGAAATCCGCGTTCAGCTCGGCCACGTCCTTCAGATTCTTTTCAATCTGCAGCTTTTGCGCAATGCCGTCAGCACCCAGCGCCACGGAGTAGTCAGGATCGTCTTTTACCGCCTGTCCGTTGCTGTAAACCGGTTTCTTAATGCCTGCCGCGTTCGCCACTTCCAGCGAATAGTTGAGGCGCTGCAGGTTGGTGTTGTGGATATTGGTCAGACGCACGCGATCCAGCTCCAGCTGCTGCTGAACGACTTTCGTTTTCAGCGTGATCTGGTTACGGATATTTTCCATGGTCTCCTGCTCAACAATGCGGGAGATATAGTTGATGTAACCTTCCAGAACCGTCTGCGCGTCTCCCGCCGTCGGGGCGGTAAAGCTCAGCGTCCATGAGGTATACGGCGCTTTGTCTGCGTCTTTAACCTGCGTGTTATCTGTCGCTTTCATTTTCTCAGCAATATTCACCACCGCGCGATGCAGCTCCAGCGGGTCTACCTCGGTGCCTTCCAGCTGAGACATCACGTACGGGGAGGTTTTCATGTACTCTTCGAGCAGCGACTGCGACTGAAACTTTTTGATGAACAGGTTAAACACGTCTCCATGGCTCACCTTCGCGTCGACGTCCAGCACCTGCAGCGTCACCATCATCTGGCGCAGCGTGTTCCACTGCGTCTGCTCGGCCGGTGTGATCACGGCTTTACTGGTCCATTTTTGCGGGATTAAAAACGCAATGGCCAACCCTACTACGGCGAACGCCAGGACGATCGTCACAATACGTTTTTTGGCTGCCAGAAGTACGTCTAACAACCCCAGGAGATCTATCTCTTTGGTGCTTACCGCCGGAGTGGCATAACGGGGAAAATCGAGGTCCGTGTTTTTCTTGAAATCCATCGCTGACATAACCGTTCTTCTTTTTGGAGTGCAGTAAATTTCTGCCTGATTGGTTGCAGTGGTCGGATGATACAAGAAAGTAAGAATAATCTGAACGCCAGATTGATCTATCTGTAGACCGACTATCAGATTTAGTAGGAAGTTTCTAAGCGGTATTGTTCTTATTAATCATTCGGTTTCTTCCCCCTCCTTTCCTTACTGTCGGGTGCGATTGTGTGAAATAGCGCAAAAATGCCACTCTCATCACCTTATTGAAACAGCGTTTCGACGCCGATCACATTTCCATCATTAAGCGAATGACGCAGAAATAAATAGCAATAATATAAAATAAAACGTTGTTTTAGTATTCAAGAACACCGGTTCGTAAGTTTTGAAACCTGACCGTGACGCATTAAGGCAATGCCCATAAAAGGCTTAAAAAACAAAATGTAAAAAGAAAAGATCAACACATCACCTGACATATTTCCTCTCATGCTGAGCAGGGCAAGCGCGAGAAAGTTGTAACAAACCAGATTCCGTTTTAAACCATTGATCGCCAAGTAGGTATGTATGAATGAAAACAAGCTTCTGGGGTTAGCGTGGATATCTCCCTACATCATCGGGTTGATACTCTTTACCGCCTTCCCCTTTGTTTCATCGTTTTTCCTCAGTTTTACGGATTACGATTTAATGAGTCCGCCGGTGTTTAACGGCATTGAGAACTATCGCTACATGTTTACCGAAGACACGCTCTTCTGGACATCCATGGGCGTGACCTTTGCTTACGTATTTTTAACCATCCCGTTAAAGCTCGCGTTCGCATTAGGGATTGCGTTTGTTCTGAACTTTAAATTACGCGGCATCGGCTTCTTCCGTACGGCCTACTATATTCCGTCCATCCTCGGCAGCTCCGTGGCTATTGCCGTTCTGTGGCGCGCGCTGTTTGCCATTGATGGCCTGCTGAACAGCTTTATCGGCGTGTTTGGTTTCGACCCGGTGAACTGGCTCGGTGAGCCGTCGCTGGCGCTGATGTCCGTTACCCTGCTGCGCGTCTGGCAGTTCGGCTCTGCGATGGTCATCTTCCTGGCCGCGCTGCAAAACGTTCCGCAGTCGCAGTATGAAGCAGCGATGATCGACGGTGCATCCAAATGGCAAATGTTCACAAAAGTGACGGTGCCGCTGATTACGCCGGTGATCTTCTTCAACTTCATCATGCAGACCACCCAGGCGTTCCAGGAATTTACCGGTCCGTACGTGATCACCGGCGGCGGGCCAACCTATTCGACCTACCTGTTCTCGCTCTATATCTACGACACCGCGTTCAAATACTTCGATATGGGCTATGGCGCGGCGCTGGCGTGGATCCTGTTCCTGGTGGTGGCCGTCTTTGCCGGTATCGCCTTTAAGTCGTCGAAATACTGGGTGTTCTACTCCGCCGATAAAGGAGGCAAAAATGGCTGATATTCAGGAACTCTCCACGGCAAGAAGCGTTGCAGAGCGCGAAGTCGCCCGTACGCTGCGCAGAGAGAAAATCAACGCCAGCATTCGCTACGCGATCCTGCTGATTGTCGGCCTGCTGATGCTCTACCCGCTGGTATGGATGTTCTCGGCCTCGTTCAAACCGAACCACGAGATCTTCACCACCCTGAGCCTGTGGCCTGCCCATGCCACCTGGGACGGCTTTGTGAACGGCTGGAAAACCGGGACCGAATACAACTTCGGCCATTACATGCTCAACACCTTTAAGTATGTGATCCCGAAAGTGATCCTGACCATTATCTCGTCCACCATCGTGGCGTACGGTTTTGCCCGCTTCGAGATCCCGTGGAAGAAATTCTGGTTCGCCACGCTCATCACCACCATGCTGCTGCCCAGCACCGTGCTGCTGATCCCGCAGTACCTGATGTTCCGTGAAATGGGCATGCTCAACAGCTATATGCCGCTGTACCTGCCGCTGGCCTTCGCCACGCAGGGGTTCTTCGTCTTTATGCTGATCCAGTTCCTGCGCGGCGTGCCGCGTGACATGGAGGAAGCGGCGCAAATTGACGGCTGTAACTCCTTCCAGGTGCTGTGGTACGTGGTGGTGCCGATCCTGAAACCGGCCATTATCTCCGTCGCCCTGTTCCAGTTCATGTGGTCGATGAACGACTTTATTGGGCCGCTGATTTACGTCTACAGCGTGGATAAATACCCGATTGCACTGGCGCTGAAAATGTCCATCGACGTCACCGAAGGTGCGCCGTGGAACGAAATTCTGGCAATGGCGAGCATCTCCATTCTGCCATCCATCATTGTCTTCTTCCTGGCACAGCGCTACTTCGTACAGGGCGTCACCAGCAGCGGAATTAAAGGTTAAGAGGGAAATATCATGGCTGAAGTAATCTTCAACAAACTGGAAAAGGTCTACTCCAACGGCTTCAAAGCGGTACATGCTATCGACCTTTCCATCTCCGAAGGGGAGTTTATGGTGATTGTCGGGCCGTCCGGCTGCGCCAAATCCACTACCCTGCGCATGCTGGCCGGACTGGAAACCATCAGCGGCGGCGAAGTGCGTATTGGCAATAAAATTGTGAACAACCTCGCGCCAAAGGAGCGCGGGATTGCGATGGTGTTCCAGAACTACGCGCTCTATCCGCACATGACGGTGCGCGAGAACCTGGCCTTCGGCCTGAAGCTGAGCAAGCTGCCGAAAGATCAGATTGAGTCTCAGGTGAACGAAGCCGCGAAAATCCTGGAGCTGGAAGAGCTGCTCGACCGCCTGCCGCGCCAGCTTTCCGGCGGCCAGGCGCAGCGCGTGGCGGTAGGCCGCGCGATTGTGAAAAAGCCGGACGTGTTCCTGTTCGACGAGCCGTTATCCAACCTCGACGCCAAGCTTCGCGCCTCGATGCGAATTCGTATTTCTGACCTGCACAAGCAGCTGAAAGCCTCCGGCAAACCGGCCACCACCGTCTACGTCACCCACGACCAGACCGAAGCGATGACCATGGGCGACCGCATCTGCGTGATGAAGCTCGGCCACATCATGCAGGTGGATACGCCGGATAACCTCTACCACAAGCCGAAGAACATGTTCGTGGCGGGCTTTATCGGCGCGCCTGAAATGAACATTCGTAAAAGCCTGCTGGTGGAAAAAGCAGGGAAGCTACACATCGCCATCGGCAATGAAACCATGCCGCTGAACGCGGAAAAGCAGGAGAAGGTTTCGGCTTACGCCGGTCAGGAGGTCTTCTACGGCGTGCGCCCGGAGTTCGTGTCCCTCTCTGACGAGCCGTTCCAGGACGGCAGTTGCAGCGGCGAGATGGTGCGCGTCGAGAACATGGGCCACGAATTCTTTGTATATCTGAAAGTCGCGGACTACGAACTGACCGCCCGAATTCCTTCCGATGAAGCTAAACCAATGATTGATAAGGGACTTCACCGTAAGGTGTATTTCACGTTTGATATGAACAAGTGTCATATTTTTGACGCAAAAACTGAACAGAACCTCTCTCTCTGATGGAGTGATAAAAATGAAAAAAGTGCTTTTAAGCGCAGCAATCTCCGCGACTCTGGGCCTTACCGCTTTGCCATCGATGGCGCAAGATGTTGATTTACGTATGTCCTGGTGGGGCGGCAACGGTCGTCACCAGGTCACCCTGAAAGCCCTGGAGGCGTTCCACAAGCAGAACCCGGACATCAACGTGAAGGCGGAGTACACCGGCTGGGACGGTCATCTCTCCCGCCTGACCACCCAGATTGCGGGCGGTACCGAGCCGGACGTGATGCAGACCAACTGGAACTGGCTGCCGATCTTCTCCAAAACCGGCGACGGCTTTTACGATCTGAATAAGATGAAGGACGTCATCGACCTGACGCAGTTTGATCCGAAAGAGCTGCAGTCCACCACCGTTAACGGCAAGCTGAACGGCATTCCGATTTCCGTAACCGCGCGCGTGTTCTACTTCAACGACGAGACCTGGAAAAAAGCAGGCGTTGAATACCCGAAAACCTGGGACGAGCTGATGGCGGCGGGCAAAACATTCGAGAGCAAGCTCGGCAAGCAGTATTACCCGGTCGTGCTGGAGCATCAGGACACGCTGGCGCTGCTGAACTCGTACATGATCCAGAAGTACAACATCCCTGCGGTGGACGAGAAAACCAAAAAATTCAGCTACTCCAAAGAGCAGTGGGTGGAGTTCTTCCAGACCTACAAAAAGCTGGTGGATAGCCACGTGATGCCGGATACCAAATACTACGCGTCGTTTGGTAAGAGCAACATGTATGAGATGAAGCCGTGGATCCAGGGCGAATGGGGCGGCACTTACATGTGGAACTCGACCATCAACAAGTATTCCGACAACCTGAAGCCACCGGCGAAGCTGGAACTGGGCAGCTACCCTATGCTGCCGGGCGCCACCGATGCGGGACTGTTCTTCAAACCGGCGCAGATGCTGTCGATTGGTAAATCCACCAAAAACCCGGAAGCGGCGGCGAAGCTGATTAACTTCCTGCTGAACAGCAAAGAGGGAGTGGATACGCTGGGTCTGGAGCGCGGCGTGCCGCTGAGCAAAGCGGCGGTGCAGTTCCTGACCGAAGACGGCACCATCAAGGAGAACGACCCGTCCGTTGCGGGCCTGCGCCTGGCGCAGTCGCTGCCAGCGAAGCTTACCGTGTCGCCTTACTTTGATGACCCGCAGATTGTGGCCCAGTTCGGGACCTCGCTGCAGTATATCGATTACGGTCAGAAAACCGTGGAAGAGACGGCGGCTGACTTCCAGCGTCAGGCAGAGCGTATTTTGAAACGCGCGATGCGGTAATAGTCTCATCCCTGCCCGTCCTGCGCTTAGCAGGGCGGCAAACTGTGCCTTTCCGCGATCCGGAAAGGCACAGCGGTATTAGAGATTACTCAAGTTGCCAGGCACCAGCCTCGGTTAAAACGGCCAAACCGCTCCAGGCGAATAACGCTAAATCCCGATGGTCGGCATCCGGATAAATACGGCTGCTCAGGCAAGCCTCACCGTCGTTAACAAAAACTTCCACTGACGAACTATCGAAGAACAGCCGTAGCGTCAGCGCCTTCCCGGCGGTTAATGGCACGCTGCGCACGCCGCACAGTCCATACTGCGGATAATGACGCTCCAGCACCAGCCGCTGCATCTGCGCATCAACATAGACGCGCAGGCCATTACCGAAACGGAGTCCATACTGTTCTGCACTGCTGTTTGCGCAGTCCCAGTGAAGGATAACCTCCAGCGCCTCGCCGTTTTCCATCATAACGCTTTGCTGGTTTTTAACGGTGGTGATCGGCCACGGGAACCAGGCACCGCGCATCCCCTCGACCTCTTTGGCTGGACGCATTTGCAGGCGGTTGTCCGCACTCAGACTCAGCTCGCGCGGCAGTGAAAGCATGCCCGCCCACCCGTCCCGTTGCTCCGGCAATGGCGATTCCCACATGTCCAGCCAGCCAATGACAATGCGTCGGCCATCTGGCGTCAGGAAACTTTGCGGCGCATAAAAGTCGTGACCGTGATCCATTTCAACAAAGTCGCCCTCGCGGGCAAACGCCTGCCCTGGCTGCCATTCGCCGAGCAGATACCCGCTCTGAAACAGATTGCGGTTCTGGTAGCCGTTTGCCTCCAGTCCCTGGGGAGAGAACATCAGAACGCGCTTGCCGTTGAGGGTGAAAAAATCCGGGCACTCCCACATATAGCCCATCTCTTTTTCCGCTTCATCAAGCACACCCGCGTCCTGCCACTGGCGAAGATCGGCCGATCGATATAGCCGCACCTGCCCGGTATCACCGTCGCGAGCGCCAACGATCATGTACCAGTCATCCCCTTCACGCCACACTTTCGGATCGCGGAAATGATGTATCCCTGCCGGGGTGTCCACCACAATACCCTGACGTTCAAAGTGAATACCGTCGCGACTGGTCGCCAGACACTGCACCTGATAAAGGTTGGCCTCATCACTGGGATCGCCATGAAATTTATGCCCGGTGTAAATCAGCGCCAGCGTATCGCCATCGACCACCGCCGAACCGGAGAAGCAACCGTCTTTGTCCTCCGGGCCTTCCGGGGCCAGCGCCACCGGCAAATGCTCCCAGTGCACCAGATCTTTACTGCGCGCATGCCCCCAGTGCATTGGTCCCCATTCGGTTGAATACGGGTGATGCTGGTAAAACGCGTGGTACCAGCCATCGAACCAAACCAGCCCATTCGGGTCATTCATCCAGCCCGCACGGGCGGCCAGGTGGTAGCGCGGATACCAACGCAGGTTCAGCGCCTCGCGTTTAACCTGGAGTTCCTGTTCTGCGTTAGAAATGGTGTACATCATAGTCTTCACTCTTTTTGATTCAGATAGCGGAGGGTTGCGAGACCAGCGGGTCTGAGGACGACCGTGAGGAGCGCAGCAAGAGAATGGAGATAAAGGTGGTGCTAAACACCAGCAGCCCCATAATCAGATAGGACTGGGCGAAGCCGTACTTCTCGTAGCTATAGCCTGCCAGCGGCGAAAGTACCGTGGCGATGACCGAACTGGTGCACGCAAAGCCCACCAGATACAGCGTGGATGAGAGTCGTTTATCGAAGTTAAGGCTGTTGTATTTGAAGATGGCCACCAGCAGAACCGGCAGCTCCAGCGCGTGCAGCAGCTTGGTGATAGAGATAAGCAGCGGGCCTTCAACCAGCCCGGAGGCGACCATGCGGCTCGCCATCACCATTCCGGCGAAGATGAGGCCGTTTTTCGCGCCGATGCGGTTAACCAGCCATGGCGCGCAAAACATGCCAGCCGCCTCAAGGAAAACCTGGAATGAGTTCAGATAGCCATACATGGCGTTCCCTTCCTGGAGGGTCGGGAACTGAGAAGAGAAGTAGACCGGAAACTGCTGGTCGTAAACGCCGTAAATGCAGGTGCCGATCACGAAGAACACGAGCGCCCAAAAGCGCGGTAGGGTGAGCAGGCGCAGCGCATCTTCCAGCGTCACCTTACCGCCCGCCACCGCTTCTTCCATCGCCTGCGAGGCGGAGAAAACCCGCAGCCGCGCCAGCAAAATGAAAAATACCAGCCCTGAGCAACTGGCCACCGCAAAGTTAAGTTTTGGATTGATGTTGAAGAGTAACCCGGCAAAGAACGTCGCCACCGCCCAGCCCAGCGAGCCCCACATCCGCGCCTTGCCAAACTCAAACTGGCTCTGTCGTGCCACACGCTCGGTATAGGATTCTAAAACACCGATACCGCCGTTAAAGGTCAAGCCGATGTAAATCCCACCGAAAATGCTGCCAAGCAACACGTTAATCTTCAGCAGATAGCCAAACAGTAAAAAGGCCGGGCCAGAGAGGATCAGCAGTACGGTGATGTACCAGAGTAGGTTTTTACGCAGGCCGAGCTTGTCCTGAATAAAACCGTAGCAGACCTGTGCAAACAGCGCGGAGACGGAGAGCACCGCGTAGATAATGCCGGTATCCCCCGGCTTGAGCCCTACCTCCTGGTGCAGCCAGATAGAGAGCAGCGATCCGGAAGAGGACCAGCAGACAAAAAAGAAAAACAGTAACGCACTGAGTAACGGGTAGCTGTGAGAGTGATGTTTCTTCATCATGACATTCTCATCGTGGAGGAATGCCGAAAATGGTAACGTTAACAAATGGGTTAACTCATGTCATTTTGCTGAGATTCATGATGTTAATCACAAAAGTTAACGTTAACATTAATGGAGTGCGATCGCGATCAACTATTTCTTACCTGCGCGCGCGTCACGCGTAAGATAGAATATCGAACGATCTTTTACATCAGCAGCTTAGCAAGGGCGGAGTAATCAACATGGCATCGCTTAAGGATGTGGCAAAGCTGGCCAATGTGTCACTGATGACGGTATCCCGCGCGCTAAACAGCCCGGAAAGGCTAAAACCGGAGACGCTGGCCCGGGTTCAGGCCGCTATTGAACAGACCCATTACGTGCCCGACCTGTCAGCAAAAAAAATTCGCGGGGCTCGCGCCATGCCGAACACCATCGGAGTGCTGGCGCTGGATACGGTGACCACGCCCTTTTCGGTAGACATCACGCTGTCGATTGAAGAAACCGCGCGGGCGCACGGCTGGAACAGCTTTGTGGTTAACATGTTTACCGACGATAGCCCGGAGACCATGGTAGACCTTCTGCTCTCTCATCGCCCGGACGGGATCATCTACACGACCATGGGGCTGCGCAAGGTGCCGCTCCCGTCCAAGCTGCTCACCCTTCCCTGCGTGCTGGCAAACTGCGAAAGTTTGCACGATCCGGTGGCCAGCTACATACCCGATGACGAGCAGGGCCAGTTCTCTGCGGTGCAGGCTCTGCTGGCTGCGGGCTACCGCCGCCCCCTTTGCCTGCATCTGCCGGCTAACCATCTGGCTACCCTTCGCCGTCGCCAGGGGCTTGAGCGCGCCTGTCGGGAAGCGGGAATCGACCCAAATACCCTGGTTCACTGCTATATGGAATATGGCGATGAGCACTATCGCGATATTCCGGCACGCGTTCTGGCGCATATTCAGCAGCAAACGCCGCTGTTCGACTCCGTGATTTGCGGCAACGACCGCATTGCGTTTATGGTTTATCAAACGCTGCTGGGACATGGGTTGCGCATTCCGCAGGATGTGGCCGTGGTGGGGTACGATAACATGGTGGGGATCGGCGATTTGTTCTTACCGCCCCTCTCAACGGTGCAGTTACCTCATTATGAAATCGGGCGCCTGAGCGCCCTGCATATTATCAACGGTGACAGCCATCGTGAGACGGTTCGGGTCGCCAGCCCGTGGCTCCCCCGAGAGTCGCTATAATTAGATGCCGATGTTCCGCAATTTCTCCCCCGCCATCAGCTTGCGTTCAATATGCTCCAGCGTCACGCCTTTGGTTTCAGGGATCAGCCAGAAGGTGACACCGATAAACGCCACGTTCAGCACCGTATAGAGCCAGAAGGTTCCCGCTGCGCCAATCGCATCCAGCAGTGTCAGGAAGGTCGCGCCGATGATCATGTTTGACACCCAGTTGGTGGTGGTGGAACAGGTGATACCAAAGTCACGGCACTTCAGCGGCTGAATTTCAGAGCACAGGATCCACACCACCGGTGCGGCGCTCATCGCATAACCGGCGATGCACATCATGGTCATGCCGACGGAGAGCCAGGACAACCCGCTTGAGGCCGTGCCGTTATCAAACTGCATCAGGCAGTAGCCGAGGATCAGCGTACCGAGGGCCATCACGCTAAAGCCAATCTTCAGCGCCGGTTTACGTCCGGCTTTATCCACGGTGAATACCGCAATAAAAGTCGCGAACATAAAGGTCAGCCCCACCACCAGCGTGGCAATCATCTGCTGTTCAGTGGTCGTGAACCCGGCCATTTTGAAAATGCGCGGCGCGTAATACATGATGATGTTCATCCCGGTGAACTGCTGCATCGCCTGGAGCAGCATGCCGAGAAACACCGCGCGGCGCACGTTGCGGTTAACCTTAAACAGCGCCCAGCCGCCCTGCTTCAGCTTCAGGCTTTCGCGGATTTCATTCAGCTCTTCACGCGCTTTTTCCGAGGTGTCGCGCAGCATACGCAGCACCTCTTCCGCCTCCACGTGACGCCCTTTTTGCGCCAGCCAGCGCGGGCTGTTCGGCAGGAAAATCACCAGCACGATCAGCAGCAGCGCAGGCAGCGCCAGTACGCCCAGCATCGCGCGCCAGTTTCCGCTGTAGCTGAAGTACGTATCGGACAGGAACGCCAGCACGATGCCGAGCGTCACCATCAGCTGGTACATGCTGATCATCTTCCCGCGCACGTTCTCGCTCGCCATTTCGGAGAGGTACAGCGGCGCGGTATAAGACGCAATCCCCACCGCCACGCCCAGCAGCACGCGGGAGAGCAGCAGCACCTCCACGTTCGTGGCAAACGCCGAGCCAATCGACCCCGCGACGAACAGGATCGCCCCGACCATCAGGCTGTATTTGCGCCCGAGGCGGAACGAGAGCCAGCCGTTAAACAGCGCCCCGATAGCCGCGCCGAGCATCATGCTGCTCACCACCCACTCCTGCAGGCGGTTACTCAGCGTAAAGTGATCGGTAATAAACGGCAGCGCCCCGGCAATGACGCCGATATCCAGACCAAACAGCAAACCGGCCACCGCTGCCGCAATAGAGACGAACTGATTCATGCGTCGGGTATCGCGCAACGCGGCGGGCATCAGGGTAGAGTCATTTATAGATGTCATATTTTTCCTGCCTCAACAGCAAAATTCGTTAAGTGAAATTACGAGATAGTGAAGAAAAGTGTCAGGCGGGAATTCGTGAAGATATGGATTATTTCGCTATGGCATAGCGTTCTGTGATGGACATTACAATTTCAACTAATGCTGAAATAGCACCGTTTTTTATTAATCACCTAATATTTAAGCAATAAAACTGTGATGCGCATCATTTATGAATTTTCAGTATGGATTTTTCATCTTATGCCATATGGATAATGGCAATTTTTAGCCAAAAAAAACCTCCACCCGGGGGCAGAGGTTCGTCATGCAGGCGGAATTAACGCGCCAGCCAGCCGCCGTCAACGGCCACGGTGTAGCCGTTGATATAGTCAGAAGCCGGGGATGCCAGGAACACAATCGGCCCCATCAGATCGCTCGGCAGACCCCAACGTCCCGCAGGGATACGCTCCAGGATTGCCGCGCTGCGCTCTTCATCCGCACGCAGCTGCTGGGTGTTATTGGTAGCCATGTAGCCTGGCGCAATCGCGTTAACGTTGATGTTATGCTGCGCCCACTCGTTGGCCAGCAGACGGGTAACGCCCATCACCGCACTTTTCGACGCGGTATAAGACGGCACGCGGATACCGCCCTGGAAGGAGAGCATGGAGGCGATGTTGATGATCTTGCCGCCTTTGCCCTGGGCGATAAAGTGCTTCGCCGCTGCCTGAGACATAAAGAACACGCTCTTAATGTTCAGGTTCATTACGTCGTCCCAGTCGCGCTCGCTGAAGTTGATCGCGTCTTCACGACGGATCAGACCCGCGTTGTTCACCAGGATATCGATATGACCGAATTCCGCCACCGCGCGATCCAGCAGTTCAGGGATCGCGTCGATTTTACGCAGGTCGGCGGTCAGGCTCAGGAATCGGCGGCCCAGCGCGGTGACGCGCTCGATGGTTTCGGTAGGCTCAACAATGTTGATACCGACAATGTCGCAGCCCGCTTCCGCCAGACCCAGAGCCATACCCTGACCCAGCCCGGTGTCACACCCGGAAACCACAGCCACTTTACCCTGCAGAGAAAATGCATCCAGAATCATGTTTGTTCCTTAATCGTTCAGCGCCTGTCACCAACAGGCAGGTTTATGCTTCACTGCCTGCGACTAGCGCAGATCCTTAACAGCGACATGGTCCATGTCATCAAAGACCTGGTTTTCACCGACCATTCCCCAGATGAAGGTATAGGCTTTCGTCCCCACGCCTGAGTGAATGGACCAGCTTGGCGAAATCACCGCCTGCTCGTTGTGCATCACGATATGGCGGGTTTCCTGAGGCTGTCCCATCATGTGGAATACGCAGGCGTCTTCATCCATGTTGAAGTAGAAATAGACTTCCATGCGGCGCTCGTGGGTATGGCACGGCATGGTGTTCCACAGGTTGCCCGGCGCGAGCTCGGTCAGCCCCATGCTGAGCTGGCAGGTTTCCAGCACGTCCGGAACGAAGTATTTGTTGATGGTGCGGCGGTTGCTGGTGAGGTTATCGCCCAGCGTGACCGGCGCGACGTCCGCTGGCGTCACTTTTTTGGTTGGGTAGGAGGTATGCGCCGGGGCGCAGTTGTAGTAGAACTTCGCTGGCTTACCGCCGTCAATGCTGGCAAAGACCACCTCTTTCGCCCCTTTTCCGACGTACAGCGCGTCGCGGTGGCCAATCTCATAGCACTGGCCGTCGACGGTAACGGTGCCCGGCCCGCCGATGTTGATCACGCCCAGCTCACGACGCTCAAGGAAATAGCTCACGCCCAGCTGTTTACCCACTTCTCCACCCACGGAGACGGTTTTCGCCACGGGCATAATCCCACCCACAATGATGCGGTCGATGTGGCTGTAGACCATGGTGTACTTGTCGGCTTCAAAAACCTGTTCCACCAAAAATTCATTACGCAATCCCTGCGTATCCAGCGCCTTAGCATGCGCACTGTGGATGCTTTGTCTGATGTCCACGTTGACCTCCAGAAATGATCGTGCCCAAGGGCAAAGATGATTAACGAAACGACGTTCCGTTTTCTTGATGAGCACATAGTATCCGCTGAGATTTGGCTTTTCAATTGCATTTAAAACAACGTTTCACTTTTTCTGCATCTTAATACCGAAAATGATGTTTCGATCACGATAATGTCAGAACATCCTTATCTATCCCGATGATTCTTACGAATTGCGCCACCAGTCACACATAATGAAACAACGTTTTGATAATTTAACACCCAGTTTTTAACTCAACCTCATTCAAAGGAGTGCATTATGGCTAAAGGTATGCGGGTCAAGCTGAACTACGAGGTCAGCCGCGATCCGGATACAGGCGTGGAAGTCACCCGCCTGACCCCCCCGGAAGTCACCTGTCATCGCAACTACTTTTACCAGAAGTGCTTCTTCAACGACGGCAGCCATCTGCTGTTTGCAGGGGCGTTCGACGGTCACTGGAACTACTACCTGCTGGATCTGAAAAAGGCTGAAGCGGTGCAGCTGACTGAAGGCGCGGGGGATAACACCTTTGGTGGTTTCCTTTCGCCAGATGACACCGCCTTCTACTATGTGAAGAACGATCGCACCCTGCTGGAAGTGGATTTGCAGACGCTGGAAGAGCGCGAAGTGTATCGCGTCTCTGACGACTGGGTCGGTTACGGGACCTGGGTTGCCAACAGCGACTGCACCAAACTGGTGGGTATTGAGATCGCCAAAAGCGACTGGACGCCGCTGAACGACTGGAAGATTTTCCACGATTTCTTCCACAAGGGGCCGCACTGCCGCCTGCTGCGCGTGGATCTGAAAACGGGCGCAAGCGCCACTATCCATGAAGAGAAGAACTGGCTGGGCCATCCTATTTACCGTCCGTTCGACGACAACACGGTAGCCTTCTGCCACGAAGGCCCGCACGACCTGGTCGACGCGCGGATGTGGCTGGTTAACGAAGACGGCAGCAACGTGCGTAAGGTGAAAACGCATGCAGAAGGCGAAAGCTGCACGCACGAATTCTGGGTGCCGAACGGATCTGCGCTGGTGTACGTCTCGTATCTGAAGGGTCAGCAGGGTCGCACCATCTCCCGATTTAACCCGGAAACCGGCGTTAACGAGGAAGTGATGCAGATGCCCGCCTGCTCGCATCTGATGAGTAATTTTGACGGCACGCTGCTGGTAGGCGACGGTTCCGGCACGCCGGTAGACGTGAAGGACACGGGGGGTTACACCATCGATAACGACCCGTACCTGTATGCCTTCGACGTCGCGAAAAAAGCGTATTTCCGCATCGCGCGTCACGACACCTCCTGGGCTACGGTGGCAAACAGCCGCCAGGTCACCCACCCGCATCCATCCTTTACCCCGGATGATAAAGCAGTGCTGTACAGTTCCGATAAAGACGGCAAACCGGCGCTCTATATCGCGAAACTCCCCGAGCAACCTGAAATGTTGCATGCATGATTTGAGTTAGTGTTTCTGTAACTGGCCTTGCCCTCCCCTAAGGAGGGCTTTTTTTGGGGCCTTGTGCGCGCGTTTTGCCCGGTGGCGCTAACGCTTACCGGGCCTACAGAGTGAAATGGGAGGGATCAAAGTAGGCCGGGTCAGCGCAGCGCCACCCGGCGGTTTTTAGAAAAGGAGCAGGATTATCAGAAGGAGTACGCCACGCCTAAACGGAAACGGGTCTGGCGCTCGTCGGTGTCTTTTACGCCCACGTTGCCCACTTCAACATACGGGGCCCAGTTTTGATCCCATTTATAGGCCAGCTTGGCGTTATATTCGTTAGAATAATCTTTATTATTATTACGAATCATACCCTCGGTACTTTTCGCATAAACGTAATTCAGCTCGGTACGCCAGTCCCCCATGACCCAACCCACCCAGGCATCGCCACGGTTAACTTTGTCATCGTCTTTATTTGAGCTGGACGGATACCGGGTATATTCGTAACGGTAACGTGCCGCCACGTAAAAACCATTTTCGAAGCTGTATTGCAGGTGCAGGTTCGGTTTATAAATGGTACGGCTGTCATTACTCTCAATGGTGAATGCAGGCGTCAGCGCAATATTGTCGGTTGCTTTCCAGCGCCAGCTAATTTGGTCTTCATGACCGTTACCCACAACATCGGCAAACGGCTGGTCGGCCTTGTCGCCACCGGATTTCCATTTCGCTTCAACAGAGAAGCCGAAGCCGTTAGCAAAGCGATGCGAGACCGCAACGCGGTCTGCGTTCGCGCCGTTATCAATATATTCATGGCGCAGATCGACGGTAACCGCCTGTGCCGCAAAAGACGCACCAATAAGAGAGGCAAGGACCAGAGATTTATTAAACATGAAAAAACCCTCAAATAAAATAGCGTTTCGCTTTTATGGAACTGCAGTTTATTTTTTAATAACCGTTATTTTAGTGATCAGGATCGTAATTATTTGTTTCATTTTTTTTGGCAAAGATGGACGTGATGTCAGTCAACAAAAGGGGATTATTAACCTTAAATTTCAGGGGAGAGATCACAGTAAGACCTTAGCGGGGATAATAATACAGCGCGTAATTATTCCACTCTGCATTGAGATTGAACTGATAATCGTAAAAACGTCACGCTATGTGTAAAAAAAACCTCCCAAGGGGAGGTTTGCTTTTTGAAAGGAAAGGATCACCGCTCAATCGCCAGCGCCACCCCTTGCCCACCGCCAATACAGAGCGTGGCAATGCCTTTACGGGCGTTACGCTTTTTCATTTCATGCACTAAGGAGACCAGTATACGGCAGCCGGACGCGCCGATAGGGTGCCCCAGCGCGATAGCGCCACCGTTGACGTTGACCCGCAGCGGATCCCACTCCAGCATTTTGCCCACCGAGATCGCCTGCGCGGCAAAGGCTTCGTTGACTTCAATCAGATCCACGTCGCTAAGCTGCCAGCCTGCGCGCTCCAGACAGCGGCGTGTCGCATAGACGGGGGCGATCCCCATCAACGCCGGATCCACCCCCACGCTGGCAAAGGCTTTAATACGTGCGAGCACGGGAAGATCCAGCTCCTGCGCTTTGCTTTCGCTCATCATCATCACGGCCGCAGCGCCATCGTTAATGGAAGAGGCATTCCCTGCGGTCACCGACCCCAGCGTTTCAAAGGCCGGGTTAAGCTTCGCCAGCCCTTCTGCGCTGGCATCGGTGCGCGGCTGCTCGTCGGTATCCACCATCACGGCTTCACCGTTCTGACGCTGGGTGCTGACCGGGACGATCTCATCGCGAAACCGTCCGGAATCAATTGCGGCGCGGGCTTTTTGCTGCGAGCTCAGCGCGTAGGCGTCCTGAAGCTCGCGGCTGATGCCATATTCACGCGCCAGGTTTTCCGCCGTGACGCCCATATGATAATCGTTGAACGCATCCCACAGGCCGTCATGCACCAGGCTGTCGAGCAACTGGCTGTTTCCAAGCTGCGCGCCGGTACGGCTGTCGGTCAGAACGTGTGGCGCGCGACTCATGTTCTCCTGCCCACCGGCAATCACCACATCCGCCTCGCCGCATTGAATGGCCTGCGTGGCAAGATGCAGCGCTTTTAAACCGGAACCACAGACGTCGTTGATGGTAATAGCGGAAACCGTGTTGGGCAGCCCGCCTTTCAGTGCCGCCTGTCGGGCAGGGTTTTGCCCGGCTCCGGCGGTCAGCACCTGGCCGAGGATCACCTCATCGACTTCATGGGCGGCAATCCCGCTGCGTTCCACCAGCGCTTTCACCACCACGCTACCCAGATCGACAGCCGAGTGGCGCGCTAATGCCCCCTGAAAACAGCCGATAGCTGTACGCAACGCACCCACTATAACGACATCTTTCATCACGACCTCAGTGTTAAATGACCTGACGATAGTAGAGTATTGTTATCAACAATTATCGCGATTGTTTAAAATTAGTGAGTTAAATCACAAGGATCAGCGCGCGTCCTGCAAATACTGTCGCAGCCAGCTTCCGGCGACGCCAGGGGGAGATCGTTTGTTCCAGAGCAGATCGACACCAATCGCGCGTGGCCAGCCGGGGACATTGAGTTGCACCAGCGATTTCGCCGCCGCAAATTCATCGACCAGCGCACAGGGCAGTACACACCAGCCAAATCCCTGAACCGCCATACTCAAGAGTAACAGGTAATTCGGTGCTGACCAGACCGGCCCCCGGGCAAGGGTGGCTTCGCGTTCGAGATAGGTGCTCAGGCGCAGCTCGCGCCAGCCCTGTAGCTCATCAGCCCTGGTTTCGTGTTGCCCGGCAAGCGGGTGTTCCGCGCTGACGTAAATCGCCATCCGGGTCTGCAGGGGAAGCCGGGTCACGCCGATATCGGTAGGATAACTGCCGCGCGCTTCCGTCAGGCCAATTTGCGCCCTCTCCTTCTGCAGCAGATCGATGACATCCTCTTCTTCGCCAATCAGACATTCGAATTCCGTATGCGGAAAGCGCTGGTCGAACTGTTTCAGCAGGTTTTCAAGCACGTCCGGGTTGAGCGTATCGGAGAGCACAAACGTCAGCCGCGCCTCGGTCTGCGCGGTTAACGACACCGCCAGTTCGTCCAGCCGCGCGCTGGCGGCCAGGATCGACTGCACATAGCCCAGCACCTGCTCGCCCTGGACGGTTAACACCGGCTGACGCGCCGAGCGGTCAAACAGATCAAACCCGAGATCGGCTTCCAGGTTGGCAATGGACGTGCTGATTGTGGACTGGCTTTTACGCAGGCGGCGGGCGGCGGCGGAAAAGGAACCTGCGGCCACGGTCTCGACAAACGCGGTGAGGGCTTCAGGGGAATAGCGCATGAACTATCTACTTTATCGATGGATACCATCTTTAATATATCAGCTTTAGCGATAAAAATAGGCCCCATCGACGCCCATCCTGGCGAATGAATGAGGTCACTATGCAACATCAAGATACACTCCACCGCAAACTGCCGGAGCGGATCTTCCATGCCGTCTGCTTTGAAGGGATTGCCACGGCGATCCTCGCCCCAACTGCAGCCTGGCTTATGCAGCGCTCCGTGGTGGAAATGGGGGGGTTAACCATTATCCTGGCGACCACGGCGATGCTGTGGAACATTATCTATAACTTTGGCTTTGACCGGTTCTGGCCCGTTCAGCGGGTCAAACGCACGGCAAAAGTGCGCGCCCTGCACGCCCTGGGCTTCGAATGCGGGTTTATTGTGATTGGCGTGTCGATTGTCGCCGCCGTTCTCGGCGTGACGTTGCTTCAGGCATTCACGCTGGAAATAGGTTTCTTCCTGTTCTTCCTGCCGTACACCATGTTCTATAACTGGGCGTATGATACCCTGCGCGAAAAATTCCTTAAGCGTCGCCAGCAACGACGCGCCCTGGCTGGTTAAACGCCCTCTGGCCGGACGCCCGTTCCGGCCAAACGCCTTCGAAGCAACTGCGCCCTCCACGCATAATTATGGTAAATTGCACGCCATTCTGATGGTTTGATAGTTGAAACGTTGCTCTAATGTCGAAAATTTGGTCAAAAGATGAGACTCTCTGGAGTTTCGCTCTCTATGGCACGGCCGTGGGCGCAGGAACGCTGTTCTTGCCCATTCAGCTGGGCTCCGCAGGCGCCATTGTCCTGTTTATTACCGCCCTCGTGGCCTACCCATTAACCTACTGGCCGCACAGAGCGCTGGCGCAGTTTATTCTGTCGTCGAAGACAAAAGGTAATGAGGGGATCACCGGTGCCGTTTCCCACTACTACGGCAGAAAGATTGGGAATCTGATCACCACGCTCTATTTCATCGCCTTTTTTGTGGTGGTGCAGATTTATGCCGTGGCTATCACCAACTCGTTAACCGAGCAGCTGGCAAAACAGATGACCGTGGATACCGCCGTTCGCGTGCTGGTCAGTTTTGGCGTGGTGCTGGTACTGAATCTGATCTTCCTGATGGGACGGCACATCACCATCAAAGTGATGGGATTCCTGGTGTTCCCGCTGATTGCCTATTTTCTGTTTGTCTCGCTGTACCTGACGGGAAGCTGGCAGCCCTCGCTGCTCACCAGCCAGATGGCGTTCGATCGGCATACGTTGCATCAGGTGTGGATCTCGATCCCGGTGATGGTTTTCGCCTTTAGCCATACCCCGATTATCTCGACGTTCGCGGTCGACCGTCGTGAGAAGTTCGGTGATGAGGCCATGGGTAAATGCAAGAAAATCATGAAGGTGGCGTATCTGATTATTTGCCTGAGCGTGCTGTTCTTCGTGTTTAGCTGCCTGCTCTCTATTCCGCCGTCGTACATTGTGTCGGCGAAAGAGCAAGGAGTCACGATCCTGTCAGCGCTGTCGATGATGCCCTCTTCACCTGCATGGTTGGGCATTTCCGGGATTATTGTGGCCATTATCGCGATGTCGAAATCGTTCCTCGGCACCTATTTCGGGGTGATTGAAGGGGCGACGGAGATTGTCAAATCGTCGCTGAATCAGGTGGGGGTCAAAAAGAGCCGCGCCTTTAACCGCGCGATTTCAATTCTTGGCGTGTCGTTGATCACCTTCGCGGTCTGCTGCATCAATCCGAACGCCATTTCGATGATTTATGCCATTAGCGGCCCGCTTATCGCCATGATCCTGTTTATTATGCCGACGCTGTCGACGTACCTGATCCCGTCGTTGAAGCAGTATCGTTCCATCGGCAACCTGTTGACGCTGATCGTCGGCGTGCTGTGCGTGTCGGTGATGTTTGTAGGATAAGCCCGCGGTGCCCGGCGCAATGCCGGGCACCTCTCTCACGCCCGAATATCGTCATATTCCCGCGTATTATCAAATTCATGTTTGGCAAACGGGCACAGCGGGATAATTTTACGGTTTTCACCGCGCATCTTCTCCACTACTTTCGCCACCAGCTGCTTACCCACGCCCTGCCCTTTCAGGCTCTCGTCCACGTCGGTATGTTCAATGATGCTGAGGTGTTCACCGGTCGGAACAAAGACAATCTCCGCCACCTGGTTCCCGTCTGCATCATTCACGTAAAATTTGTTATGGCCTTCCAGAATATCCATGGTTCCTCGCTTATTTTTGGCGATACTTCAGCGCGCCGCTCGGGCAGGTATCAATCACGCGTATGACGGTCTCAACATCGACTTCATCCGGCACGATCCACGGTTTACGTTTCAGGTTGAACAGCTTCGCGCTGCCGCGCACGCAGTTTCCTGAATGTTTGCAGATCCCGGTATTGAAGTAGACGTCAATCTTCTCTCCGGTGTAGGCCCGGTATCCCGCTTCCAGTAGCTCTTTATCCACGACATAGCCTCTGTTGTTATTATGTTGGTGAATGGGTTATAGCACAGGAAAGCGGGAGGCGGTTAGCGTCGGTAAGCGAGCGATCGTACCAGTCTGTCGCCAAGTTTCTGGATAGTCTGCACCAGCAGCAGCAATACGATGACCGTGCCGGCAATCAGGGTGTTATCGAAGCGTTGATAGCCATAGCGAATGGCCAGGTCTCCCAGCCCGCCGCCGCCGACGACGCCCGCCATGGCGGAAAAACCGATCAACATCACAATGGTCAGCGTAATTCCCGCCACCAGCGCGGGCAGCGCTTCGGGTAAGAGAACCCGGCTGACAATATGCCAGTGGCTGCCCCCCATCGACTCCACCGCTTCAATGCGGCCACGATCCACCTCATCCAGCGCGCTTTCAACAATGCGTGCGAAAAAGGGAAAGGCGCCAAGCGTAATGGGTACCACGGCGGCGGTACTGCCAAGCGTGGTGCCGACAATCCACCGGGTGACCGGGATAAGGGCAATGAGCAAAATAACAAAGGGCAAGGCTCGACCAATATTGACGAGGCTATTGAGCACAACCGCCACCGCCCGGTTGGGTAACACACCGTCCCGACGCGTGATAAACAGCAGCACGCCAACGGGTAATCCAATGGCTACCGTAAAGAGCGTCGCCAGCGCCACCATGTAGAGGGTTTCCAGGGTGGCGTTAATCATTAAGTCCTGAAAGCGATCCCAGTTCACGCTACGCATCTTGCCCCCGTCTCTGACGCATATTTTGCCAGGAAAGCACGATCGGTTTCGCCATCCTGCAGCAGCATTTGACGCAGCCGCCCTTCCCGACGCGACATAATTTGCGAAAGCGACCCGCTCTCAATGAGCGCCCCCTGCTCCAGCAGGGCCGCTGCATGGCAGATCTGCTTCACGACCGTCATTTCATGGGTGATCAGCACAATGGTGATATTGAGCTGCCGTTGAATATCAGCCAGCAGCTCGAGAATAGCGCGAGTCGTTTCCGGGTCCAGCGCGCTGGTCGCTTCATCGCACAGCAGGTAGCGAGGCTGTACGGCCAGCGCACGGGCAATGCCCACCCGCTGCTTCTGACCACCTGAGAGCTGCGAGGGCCACGCGTGACCAAAATTTCCCAGCCCCACCAGTTCGAGCAGGGCGGCAACCCGCTGCTGGCGCAACGGGCGCGGGACACCGGCAATCTCCAGCGGCAGATCGATATTGTCGTTGACGGTACGCGAGTGCAGCAGATTGAAGTGCTGGAAGATCATGCCCATCTGCTGACGCTGTTGGCGAAGCTGCGCCACGCCCAGCGTGGCAATGTCCTGGCCGTCGATGAGTACGCGACCCGACGTCGGCTGTTCAAGGCGATTCAGACAGCGCAGCAGGGTGCTTTTTCCCGCCCCGCTGCGCCCGAGAATGCCAAAGATCGTTCCTTCTTCTATCGACAGCGAAATGTCCGTCAAGGCCGGCGCGGTTGCGCCGGGATACTGTTTACTGATGTGCTCGAGTTTAATCATGCTGTGGCGCCGTAACGGGGATCACCGAGCCGTTGTATTTCTCGCGGATAAAGGCTGCCACCTTCGGGGAAGTTAAGTCTTTCGCGAGTTCGGCAATACGCGGGTCTTTCAGCAATTCAGGCGTGGTGACCAGCAGGTTGGCATAAGGGTTGTTGCTGGCGGATTCCAGCCCTAAAGCGTCTTTCGCCGGAACCAGTCCCGCCTCAAGGGCATAGTTGCCGTTGATCACCGCAGCGTCCACATCGTCTAACGCACGCGGGATTTGCGGCGATTCAATTTCCACGATCTTGATTTTCTTCGGGTTGTCGCTGATGTCAGCAGGCGTCACCAGCGTCGAAGCCGCGTCCCCGCTGGCCTTCAGTTTCAGCACGCCTTTGCTCTGCAACAGCCACAATGAACGGCTGAGGTTAGTGGCGTTATTCGGCACAGCAATGCTTGCCCCTTCCGGTAATTCATCCAGTGATTTCACCTTACGGGAATAGATACCCAGGGGTTCAATATGAACTTCAGCAGCCACGCTGAAGGTTTTTCCCAGCGCCTTCTCCTGATCTTTCAGGTACGGCAGATGCTGGAAATAGTTGGCATCCACCTCTCCGGAAGCCAGTAACTCATTCGGGTTTATCCCGCCGCTGCTCATCTCGATAATTTTCAGATCGAGTTTAGGATCGATTTTTTTCACATACTCCAGGATTTCCGCATGGGGAATAGGATCGGCGGCGATACGTAACGGTGCGGCGTGCAGCGTTTGTGAAACCAGTAAAGCAAGCCCAGCCAGCGTAAAGAATGCAGATTTCATCATCGTCTTATCTCTTATTGTTTATTAAAACTGTGGTTCGCCGTTGAGGTGATCCGCGTAAAAACGGTTTGCCACATCAGGATGTGAACGCAGTCGGCCTTTCAAATAATTCCAGCCCACTTCGCGTAACAGGGGGTTGAGTGGATCGCTGGTTGGTCCGTGTGCCAACCGCGCGAGGGAGTCGGGCAGTTGAAAGACCGGCACGACCGCATTCAGCTGTGCGCCGAGGAAGAAAGCGTATGACAGGCGCTCCCGGCCAGCCTGCGGGGAGACGACGCGGTGTACGGTAGCGCGCAGATAGCCATTGGTTGCCAGTTCGAGCAGTTCGCCAATATTAACCACGAATGCGCCAGGCAGCGGTACCGCGTCCACCCATTCATTCGGCGAGACCTCAACCTGCAAACCGCCCTGCTCGTCCTGCAATAACAACGTCAGGAAACCCGAATCTTTATGCGCGCCAACGCCCTGGCGCGATTCATTTTCACTGCGCCCCGGATAGCGGATCAGCTTGATGTGCTCGTTGGGATAGTCGCCGTAAAGGTCATCGAAGGCGTTTCTCGGCAGGGACAGCGCTTCGGCAAAAGCCCGCAGAAGTTCAAGCGCCACGTCGGTCATTTTCTGCTGCCAGAGAGTGATCACATCACGCATGTCCGGCAGCGCTTCGGGCCACTGATTGGGTCCCTGCATGCGTTGCCATACCGGGCCAGTGCTGCTTTCGATGGCAGAGCGTTCAGCGCCAATATCAAATTGCTCGCGGTAGTCCGGCTGGCTGCGGGTAATTTCCGAACCCGCGCGGTTATAGCCGCGAAAATGCGGTGAATTGGCCATCCTGACCTTCAGCTTCTCCTGCTCCGGGAGGGCAAAAAATTCACGCGAGACGCGCTGCACGTCGTCCAGCAACGCCTGAGAAATACCGTGCCCGGTAAGGTAAAAGAAACCCACATCGCGGGCTGCTTTCCCCAGGTCTTCAAGAAAGGCTTTACGCTGTTGAGGATCGCCCTGCAACCGGGAGAGTTCAATAACAGGTAAGGAGAGATTTTGCGCTGTGCTCATCGTTTTTTTCCAGCTTATGACAATGCGCTCACCTTGCCATTTCGCCACATAGTGCACTACGAAGTTTTCTGTCTATCGATATCAAAAAGCCAGCAATGGGCTTGCAAGAATAAGGGTTAAATTTTATTTCACTGGTTCTTTCATCAATGACCAATTTTATTTAAAAATAACGCACGCACCTACCCACAAATAATTAACCCCATATATTTATCACCTTGAGACTATTCTCATTGCGCACGTTGCCGTTTCATTCTCTCCCGCGCAATTTGTAAACTCATGTAATTCATTTCCGCGACGTGTTTACGGTAAAAAACCTGCACTTGGTGGCAGGCACCGAAGAATCGAACCTGTAAGCAACAGATATCGTAACCATTTATAGGCACAGACCTGTAAAATAACGAAGCGGTATATTTCGCAGCGGCAACCACCTCGCCCAAAAATAAAGCGAAACTGTAATTTGACTCTTCCAGCATAACGACTAATGTTAATTGCTGAACGACAAATGATACGAATTAAAAATCGTATCTCCTGACATAAACGCAACAAGAGGGTTGATATATGGCAGAACATCGTGGTGGTTCCGGTAATTTCGCTGAAGACCGTGATAAAGCATCAGAAGCTGGACGTAAAGGCGGCCAGCACAGCGGTGGTAATTTCAAAAACGATCCGCAACGCGCGTCTGAAGCAGGTAAGAAAGGGGGACAGAACAGTCACGGCGGAGGCCGTAAATCTGATAATTCCTGATCTTATTTAAGTCTCTTATAAATAACCGAGAGCATGCTGCGGGCCTGGTGGCTCGCAGTACCCTTTACTTATTTAACGGGAACATAAATATGAACATGAAAAGTATCGAAGACGTCTTTATTCACCTCCTGTCGGATACCTACAGCGCTGAGAAGCAGCTGACTCGTGCGCTAAGCAAACTTTCCCGCGCAGCATCAAGCGAACAGCTCAGCGCCGCGTTTACGGCACACCTTGAAGAGACGCAGGGACAAATTGAGCGTATAGACCAAATTATTGAGCAGGAATCCGGCATTAAATTAAAGCGCATGAAATGCGTGGCAATGGAAGGCCTGATTGAAGAAGCAAACGAAGTCATTGAGAGCACAGAGAAAAATGAAGTGCGCGATGCGGCATTAATCGCTGCTGCGCAAAAAGTCGAGCATTATGAAATAGCGAGCTACGGTACCCTGGCGACATTAGCAGAACAGCTTGGCTATAAAAAAGCCGTTAAACTTCTCGCCGAAACGCTGGAAGAAGAGAAAGAAACCGATCTTAAATTAACCGATCTGGCCGTTGGTAATATTAATCAAAAAGCCCAAAAAGGTTAACCCCGGAAATAAATGAGCATCAGCATTTAATTAAATCAAATAACTCACAGGAGTTTATTATGAATCATGTAGAACACTACCATGATTGGCTGCGCGATGCCCATGCGATGGAAAAGCAAGCCGAATCGATGCTGGAATCCATGGCCAGCCGTATTGAAAATTATCCCGATTTACGCGCTCGTATCGAACAACATATTAATGAGACAAAACGCCAAATTACATTGCTGGAAGAAATACTCGACCGCAATGATATTTCACGTTCGGTTTTAAAAGATTCAATGAGCAAAATGGCGGCCCTGGGACAGTCCATTGGCGGCATGTTCCCCTCCGATGAGATCGTAAAAGGCTCAATCAGCGGCTACGTTTTCGAGCAGTTTGAAATTGCCTGTTATACCTCCCTGCTGGCAGCCGCCAAAAAAGCGGGTGATACCGCCTCGATACCCGCCATTGAGACCATCCTGGCGGAAGAGCGCGAAATGGCCGACTGGCTGATTCGCCATATTCCGCAAACGACGGAACAGTTCCTGCTGCGCTCGGACGCGGACGGCGTTGAAGCGAAAAAATAACGGGAGAGGGAGAGTCTATGTTCCGACACGTAAAACAGCTGCAGTATACGGTTCGCGTGGCCGAACCCAATCCGGGCCTGGCCAATCTGTTACTGGAACAGTTTGGCGGGCCGCAGGGCGAACTTGCCGCCGCCTGTCGCTACTTCACTCAGGGACTGAGCGATGACGATCCTGGCCGCAAAGATATGCTGATGGATATCGCGACCGAGGAGCTGAGCCACCTCGAAATTATCGGCACCCTGGTCGGTATGCTTAACAAAGGGGCCAAAGGTGAACTGGCGGAAGGTGTTGAAAGTGAAGCGGAACTGTATCGGTCAATGACCGAAAACGGCAACGACAGCCACATCACGTCGCTGCTATACGGCGGGGGTACGCCGCTGACCAACTCGGCGGGCGTGCCGTGGACTGCAGCCTACATTGACACCATCGGCGAACCCACCGCCGACCTGCGTTCAAACGTGGCGGCGGAAGCCAGAGCCAAGATCATTTATGAACGGCTGATCAACGTGACGGACGATCCGGGGGTTAAGGATGCGCTGGCGTTTCTGATGACGCGTGAGGCGGCGCACCAGCTCTCCTTTGAAAAGGCGCTGCAGTCCATCCGCAATAATTTTCCGCCCGGAAAATTGCCGCCAATCGAGGAGTACACCAACAAGTACTACAATATGTCTGAAGGTGGAGAAGTTCGCGGAAGCTGGAACAGCGATAAGCATTTCGACTACGTGGAATCTCCCCAGCCAGCGGTTGATGGAGGAGACGGCAGTGCAAGCGTAACGCTAACGACCGAGCAGGCCACGCTGGTCAAAGCTATGTCTGCACGCACGAAGTCCGATCCAAACGCCGATCCGCTAACCGGCGCCGAGCTTGGCGCAGGGAAGAAAAAACCGTAATCGGTTTTGCCAGGTAGCCTGAGGCTGCCTGGCAATTCTCGTTAGCCCTCCGTTACAGAGGTACGGCCCATGTTCGAACTCGATGCGTTTCATCTGGCCAGAATACAATTCGCCTTTACCGTCTCGTTTCACATCCTTTTTCCCGCCATCACCATCGGGCTTGCCAGCTATCTGGTGGTGCTCGAAGGCATGTGGCTGCGCACCAAAAACGACGTCTGGCGTTCGCTGTACCATTTCTGGCTAAAGATTTTTGCCGTCAACTTTGGCATGGGCGTGGTGTCCGGTCTGGTGATGGCTTACCAGTTCGGGACTAACTGGAGCGGCTTTTCCCAGTTTGCAGGCAGTATCACCGGCCCGCTACTCACCTATGAGGTGCTCACCGCCTTCTTCCTCGAAGCCGGTTTTTTGGGCGTGATGCTGTTCGGCTGGAACAAGGTCGGCCCTGGCCTGCACTTCTTCGCGACCTGCATGGTGGCGCTGGGTACTCTGATGTCTACCTTCTGGATCCTCGCCTCCAACAGCTGGATGCACACCCCGCAGGGCTTCAGTATTCAGAACGGCCAGGTGATCCCCGAGGACTGGCTGGCCATTATCTTTAACCCCTCCTTCCCGTATCGGCTGATCCACATGTCCATCGCCGCCTTCCTGAGCAGCGCGCTGTTTGTGGGCGCGTCGGGCGCGTGGCACCTGCTGCGCGGCAACGACACGCCCGCCGTGCGCAAAATGTTCTCAATGGCGATGTGGATGGCGCTGCTGGTCGCCCCCATCCAGGCGGTGGTCGGCGATATGCACGGCCTGAACACGCTGGAGCACCAGCCCGCCAAGATTGCGGCCATCGAAGGGCACTGGGAGAACCCGCCGGGCGAAGCGACGCCGCTGCTGCTGTTTGGCGTGCCTGATATGGACGAGGAGCGTACCAAATACGGGCTGGAGATCCCCGCGCTCGGCAGCCTGATCCTGACCCACAGCCTGGATAAACAGGTTCCCGCCCTGAAGGACTTCCCGAAAGAAGATCGTCCGAACTCCCTGATTGTCTTCTGGTCGTTCCGCGTCATGGTCGGGATGGGGCTGCTGATGATTGCGCTCGGCGCGCTCAGCGTCTGGCTGCGCTACCGGCACCGGCTATACCACTCGCGTCCGTTTCACTGGTTTGCCCTCTGCATGGGGCCCGCCGGGCTGCTCGCACTGCTGGCCGGCTGGGTGACCACCGAAGTGGGCCGCCAGCCGTGGGTAGTCTACGGCTACCTGCGCACCATCGACGCGGTATCGCTGCACAGCACGCTGCAGATGAGCATCAGCCTGCTGGCCTTTATCGTGGTCTACTGTTCGGTATTTGGCGTGGGCTATGTCTATCTCGTTCGGCTAATTAAGAAAGGGCCGCAGCCTGTTGGCACGCTAACCTCTAACACCTCGGGCACCCCTGCCCGTCCGCTGTCTGCCGCTGAATCTGTTCCTGAAGAGGAGAGAAGCTGATGGGCGTTGATATCTCGGTTATCTGGTTTGCAATCATCGTCTTCGCCACGCTGATGTACATCATCATGGACGGCTTCGATCTCGGAATTGGGATGCTCTTCACCTTTGTGGGTGATGCCAAAGAGCGCGACGTGATGGTAAACAGCGTGGCCCCGGTCTGGGACGGAAATGAAACCTGGCTGGTGCTGGGCGGTGCGGGGCTGTTTGGTGCGTTTCCCCTGGCCTATGCTGTGATCATTGATGCGCTGACCATTCCGCTTACCGCCATGCTGATTGGCCTGATCTTTCGCGGCGTGGCGTTCGAATTTCGCTTCAAGGCGACGCCGTCGCACCGCAAATTCTGGGACTACTCCTTTGCGGGCGGATCCTTGCTCGCCACGTTCAGTCAGGGGATCGTCGTCGGGGCGATGATCAACGGTTTCGATGTGGAAGGACGACGCTTTGTCGGCTCATCGCTGGACTGGCTGACGCCGTTCAACCTGTTCTGCGGGCTGGGGCTGATCGTCGCTTATACCCTGCTGGCGACGACCTGGCTCATCATGAAAAGCGAGGGCGCGCTGCAAACCCGCATGCGCGAGTTGACCCGTCACGTGCTGCTGGCGCTGATGGTGGTTATCGCGGTGGTCAGCATCTGGACGCCCCTTGGCTGGCAGTACGTGGCCGACCGCTGGTTCACCCTGCCGAATTTCTTCTGGTTCCTGCCGGTCCCCCTTCTGGTGGCGGTGTTTAGCCTGTGGATCTGGCGCCTGACCCGCAATCCAGACAGCCACGCCCGCCCGTTCCTGCTGACGCTCGGGTTGATCTTTCTCGGCTTTAGCGGGCTGGGCATCAGCCTGTGGCCGCATATTATTCCGCCGCGTATTACCCTGTGGGAGGCCGCCGCGCCGCCTGCCAGCCAGCTGTTTATGCTGGTCGGGACGCTGCTGATTATTCCGGTGATTCTGGTGTACACCGCCTGGAGCTACTACGTCTTCCGGGGCAAAGTGTCTGATACGGAAGGCTATCACTGAGGGACGCTATGGCTGGCTGGCATACACGAGCGATTATCTACCAGATTGATACCGCCCTGTTTTACGATCTGAACGGCGATGGCTGCGGGGACATCGCCGGAATTGGGGCCAAGCTGCGCTACATCCGCCGGATGGGGGCTATCTGGATCACCCCGTTTTATCTGACGCCGTTTCTGGATGAAGGCTACGACGTAAGCGACCACCTGCAGGTCGACCCGCGCTTTGGGAAACTGAAGGATATCATCGCGTTTATCGAGCAGGCCCGCGAGCTGGGCATGCAGGTGATTATCGAGCTGCTGATCCAGCACACCTCGGACGCGCATCCCTGGTTTCAACAGGCGCGCCGCAACCCGCAGTCCCCCTTTCGCGATTATTACCTGTGGTCCGATAACGACGATGACGACACGCCGCCCATGTTTCCCGGCGTGGAGAAAAGCATCTGGTCATGGGACGAGGAAGCCGGACAATACTACCGGCATATGTTCTATCGCCATGAGCCGGATCTGAATCTGGCCTCGCCTGCGGTGCTCAAAGAGATCGACAACATCATCCTCTTCTGGCTCAAGCTCGGCGTGTCGGGCTTTCGCCTGGATGCGGCGTCTCATCTGACAAAACAGGCCGGGCGTGGGGATGAGAAAAAGGGGCTGTGGATCCTCGAACATATGCGTCAGCTGATTGAGCAACACAACCCGGAGGCGATCCTGCTCGGGGAAGTGGACGTCGAGGTCGAGGAATATAAAGACTACTTTGGTGATAACGATCGCCTGAATCTGGTGCTGAACTTCTGGCTCAACAAGTATTTTTACGTCAGCCTGGCCGAGAAAAGCACCCGCCCGCTGCGCAAGGCGGTGAAGAAAATGATCGTGCCGCCGGATTCCTGCTGTTTCGCCAACTGGCTGCGCAATCATGACGAGCTGGATCTGGAGGGGATCGGCAAAAAAGAGAAGCAGACCGTTCTTGATACCTTTGCCCCGGATGACGACATGAACGTGTACCAGCGCGGCATTCGCCGCCGCCTGGCGCCGATGCTGAATGGCGATCAAAAACGGCTGGCGTTCTGTCACGCGGTGCTGTTCTCTCTGCCGGGCGTACCGGTGATGCGCTACGGGGATGAAATCGGCATGGGTGACGATCTGGCGCTGGAAGAGCGCTACGCCGTCCGCACCCCCATGCAGTGGGCGGGCTCGCAGGGCGGCGGTTTTTCAGATGCCGACCCCGACACCTTTATCGCCCCTATTATCGATCGCGGTCCTTTTCGGTATCAAAAAATCAACGTGGCGGATTCCCTTCTGCACCGCAACTCGCTTCTACATCGCATCATTGATATTGCCAATACGCGTTCAGAGTTCCCGGAAATTGGTATGGCGCCGTTTCGACTCATCAACATCGACAACGATGCAGTCCTGGGGCTCTATTATGAAACCGACGAGCGCAGCATTCTGACCTTCGTGAACTTCAGCGACAAGGCTGTTCAGTTCACCGCGAAAGGGATCCGGCACGCCACCTGGACCGCCTGTCTGGCCGACAAACGGTACCAGGATGCACTACTGCCCGGTAAAACGGTGGAGCTCAATATCGGCGGATACGGCTACCGCTGGTTCTGGACCAACCGCACCGCGCTGCGCTGACTATTTTTTCCGGGTCGCCAGCAGGCGAGCCATGACCAGCCCCGCGACCGCGAGCGAACCGAGCAACACTTTCCCCGGCATGCCGGAGGAGACGGTCGTGGCACGATCCTTCGCTTCGGCAGAAAAGCGTCCATGGATTTTGTGCAGATCGTTGACCGGTTGATCCAGATAGTCCCGGCGGTCTTCGGCGTTCAGCTTATCGGTCATCTGCCCTTCCCACGCCTTTTTTACCATCAGCCTGTCAAGAAAACCGGGGAAGAGAAACTGCCCGACAATCGACTGAACGGTACTGCTGCCCACCCAGAGTTCACGTACTGGTTTCTGCACGACCTTAAAAATGGCGCTGGCCGCCACGTCGGGCTGGAAGACGGGCGGAACGGGGCGCATCGCCCAGGCAAATTTGTTTCTCGCCCAGTCAAACTGCGGCGTATTGAGACCCGGCATTTGCACCATTGAAAGCTGAACCCGGCTGTTTTCGTGCATCAGTTCGGTACGCACGGCGTCGGTGAATCCGCGGATCGCCGCTTTTGCGCCGCAGTAGGCAGACTGCAGCGGGATGGATCGATAGGCCAGCGCGGAGCCAACCTGAACGATGATCCCGCGATCGCGCGGCACCATCAGTTCCAGCGCGGCGCGGGTGCCGTTCACGTAGCCCAGATAGGTGACCTCCGTAACGCGGCGAAATTCATCGGGCGTCATCGTGCGAAACGGTGCCAGCACGGCCCCCATCGCGTTATTAACCCACACATCGATTGCACCCAGGCGGTACTCAATCTCGTTGGCGGCATCGACGACGGCCTGGCTGTCCGCCACGTCGGCCTGCACGGCGTACGCATTGACGCCAAAACGGCGTAGCTCCTCTTGCGTGGAGTGCAGGCTCTCTTCCTCGCGGGCAATAATTCCCACATCGTAGCCCGCTTTCGCAAAGTGCAGCGCCGTCGCTTTCCCCACGCCCGCCGTCCCGCCGGTAATGACAATTACAGCCATACAACCTCCGCCTTTATTTCAAGCCTGATAGCTTCTCGATCAGTTCAGATAAGGCATAACGGACCGCTTTTTCCACCACATCCTGACATTCACCGGAAAAGTGCACGGTACTCGTTTCCGTACGCTCGCCTAAATTCCAGGCGAAGCAGACGGTTCCGGCTGCCGTACCGTCATCCCCGCCTTCTGGCCCCGCATATCCGCTGATAGCGATACTGATATCGGCCTGCGCAATATCGCGAATTTTCGCTGCCATTTCGGTGACCGTTTGTTCACTGACGGCGGTGAAGCGCGCGAGGGTTTCATGACGAACGCCCAGGATCCTCTCTTTCGCCTCATCGCTGAACACCACCATCCCGACATCATAGAATTCTGCCGTGTTCTCCTCGGCGCAGAGCGCAACCGCCAGATTGCCGCCCGTGCAGGATTCCGCCGTGGTCAAACGCAGCCCTAAATCCGTGAGTTTTGTCGCCAGCTTTTTCGTTAACTCCCCGACGGTTTCATTTTTATCATGCTCCAGATTATGCATACCGGTGCCTCTTAATTTTCAAAAGGAATGATGGAAATATGACCATTCCTTTCCAGAATAGCGTATTTGATTTCTTTAAACTCCGTCACGCCGTTATTTTGACGAGCTGAAACCAGAATATCATCGCAAGAAACATCCACTTTTTTAAGCTTATCCATGAGTGGAATGCCGTTTTCCACTAATATAACCGGCGTGCCGTCCAGAATATTCTCAACGGGAGAGAAATACTTTTTCATTAAGCCAAATATAATGTCTACCACCACCAGCGTGGTGATCGTAATCATCGCACCGGTGACCGAAAAATCTTGTCCCAACAGCGCCTGTTGCGTTGCTTCACTGATTATGAGCAGCAGGATCAGGTCGAAACTGGTCATTTGCAGCAGCGCGCGCCGTCCAGCCACTTTGAATACTACGACCAGAAAAAGATAAATGGCCAGCGCTCGAAAGACCATATCCATATTCGCCTCCTAAGGGTAAATGAACTGCCAGAAGCGAATTTCTGGCTCGTTGTTTACACGAATTGCATTTGCCCACTTCCCCGCCTTCGATGGCGTCAAAAAGAGTCTGACAGTGAATTTTTCATTATATTTTAGGTTGTTATAGACGAAAAACAGCGTATCTCCCCGGCTGTACATGCTGACAGGCTGCGGCCAGATGCTGCCCGGCTCATAGACATCACCGCTCTCGCTCGCCATGCTGATGACGTATTCCCCCTGGGTTTTTACCGGGAAGGCGATCTGCAGCGGAAACTCTGTTTCCCGGCGACCAAAACGCTCATAGTTGAGAGTGAGCGTTTTTGCCGAATTCATTTTTTCAGTATCACTGACCGCCCCGCTCGAAAACAGACCGGCAATCGCCGCGATAATAATAGCCAGCAACAGGATAAAACCGACCTGCCGAAATGCATACTCGAACGTCAGCAAACGATAACTTTCATTTATCCCGGGCAGCTTTTCATTTTTACGATTCATCGTCGCCCTCACCGCTTCGCTTATTTGTCGAAATTTATGATTTCTATAAGCAAATGCTTTTAGGACTTATCACATTTGCCACATAAAGGAATAGCAACAATACTTAATAAGTCAAGACAGCCAAAATGAAGGATATCGGATGAAATTATCAGTCATTTCAGCCTTATTAATATTACTGGTTCCCTCCGCTTGGGCAGATAATAACGGCGGGTTACAAAAAGGCGAAGCGCCTCCTCCGCCTCATGCGCTGGACGACGGTTATCGGGGCACGGATGACGCGCGGATTATGACCATTAACCAGGCAAAAGGAATGCATGACGGCGCAACCATCTCACTGCGCGGAAACCTGATTGACGGAAGCGGCGACAAATATGTTTTCCAGGATAAAACGGGAAAAATAGACGTCATTATCCCTAAAGCGGTGTTTGACGACAGAACCGTCAAACCCGATCAGATGATCAGTATTAACGGCTCACTGGATAAGAAATCATCACCTCCTGTCGTACGCGTCGATCATCTGCAGAAATAAATTCAGCGAAGCGTTAACGCTGTCACTATCCATCAAATCTCACCCCTTGGCCTGTAAGGAGTCAGCAATGAGTGATACCACACAACGTACCAACGCTTTCCCAAAACCGCCGTTCCCGGAGCAGCCGCAAACGCCGCCGGGTCTGGCGTCCGAGATGCAACCCGTGCCCGATCACGGGGAAAAGAGCTATAAAGGGCATGGCCGACTGGCCGGTAAGAAGGCGTTGATCACCGGCGGCGATTCAGGGATTGGCCGCGCCGTGGCGATTGCCTATGCCCGCGAAGGTGCCGATGTCGCCATCAACTATCTGCCCGAAGAGGAGCAGGACGCCGCTGAGGTGATTGCGCTGATCGAAGCCGAGGGACGGAAAGCCGTCGCGCTTCCCGGCGACGTGCGTGATGAGACCTTTTGCCAGAACCTGGTGGAAGAAGCCGTAGCTAAACTTGGCGGGCTGGATATTCTGGTCAATAACGCCGGTCGCCAGCAGTATCGAGAAACGCTGGAAGAACTCACCACCGAAGATTTTGACGCCACCTTCAAAACCAACGTCTACGCGCCCTTCTGGATCACCAAAGCGGCGCTGCGTCACCTGAAAGCGCCTGCGTCGATCATCAATACCTCCTCCGTGCAGGCGGTACAGCCGAGCGCCGTGCTGCTCGATTACGCGCAGACGAAAGCCTGTCTGGCGGTATTTACTAAGGCCTTAGCGAAACAGCTGGGATCTAAAGGGATACGCGTCAACGCCGTTGCGCCGGGGCCTTACTGGACGGTTCTTCAGTCGAGCGGCGGGCAGCCGATGGAGAAAGTGAAACACTTTGGCGAGAGTTCCCCGCTGGGACGTCCGGGCCAGCCCGTTGAAATCGCGCCGCTGTACGTGACGTTAGCCTCTGACGAATGTTCGTTTACCTCCGGGCAAGTGTGGTGCTCGGACGGGGGCGACGGGACTATCTAAAAATAAAAAGGCTGCGTGAGCAGCCTTTTTTTCGTCTACGGGGTAACGATGTTGAACCAGAAATCAAAGCTATCCATATAGCTGAGCAGCTCATCAAGCTTCGCCTGATTGCCTGCCACCGTCACATCCCCCTTCTCCTGCGCCTGTTTCAGCGTAGTCTCCTTGAGGATGATTTTGTTCAGCGTATCGCGGCTGAGTGTGATTGAGGCATCCGCCTCTTTTGCGACCGCATTCGCGCTGTGATTCAGCACGCCGTTCTCAAGTTCCAGCTTGTACTGACCGCCATCTTTACCCAGGTCAACGTTGAACACCGCTTTTGCATTCGCCGCTCTCACGCCGTTGATGTGCACCCCGAGGAAATCAAAGAACATCTCCGGGGACATGGCGCGAACCGTATCCGGGCTGGCGGTATTCGGCGTCGGCAATTTCTGTACGCCGTTACGAAGTTCCTGCGCGCCGGTCAGATAGAAGTTACGCCATGGGCCCGACTCCGCCTGATAGCCCAGCTGTTCGAGCGCGTCCGCTTCCAGATTACGCGCCGCTTTGTTTGAGGGATCGGCAAACACAACCTTACTTACCACCTGCGCGACCCAGCGGTAGTTACCCTGAGCATAATCGGCTTTGGCTTTTTCGAGGATGGCGCTGGCACCGCCCATATACTGGACATATTTCTTCGCGGCGTCGACCGGCGGAAGTTCGTCGAGCGTTGCCGGATTACCGTTGAACCAGCCAAGGTAAAACACATAGGTCGCTTTCACGTCATGGCTTACCGAGCCGTAATAGCCGCGGCCCGCCCAGGATTTGGCTAATCCCTCCGGCAGCGCAAAATTGGCCGCGATTTCATCTCGCGTCAGCCCTTTGTTCGCCAGTCTCAGCGTCTGGTCATTGATATACCGGTACATATCGCGCTGGCTTTTCATCAGCTTCACCACGTTGTCGTTGCCCCACGTCGGCCAGTGGTGCTGCGCCATGATGATTTCAGCCTTATCGCCCCAACGCTCAATGGCGCTGTTAATGTATTTCGACCAGGCCAGCGGGTCGCGGATCTTCGCCCCGCGTAATGAGTAGGTGTTATGCAGCGTGTGGGTCACATCTTCCGCCGCCTCAATCATCTTCTTCTCTTCAACGTACCACAGCATTTCAGACGGCGCTTCTGACCCCGGCGCCATCATAAAGTCATACGTCAGACCGTCGATAACCTCTTTCTGACCATCTTCGGTGATGTAATGAGTCGGCTCGATCAGCGTCACCGTCCCGGCAGACGTGGTCGTCCCGAGACCCGCGCCAACCTGGCCTTTTGCGTCCGGCTTCAGCAGGTTGCCGTACATGTAGCTGGCGCGGCGGCTCATCGCATTCCCGGCCATGATATTTTCGGAGACCGCTTCTTTCATAAAGCCTGCCGGGGCATAGACTTTCACTTTGCCCGATTTCACATCGGCTTCATCCACCACGCCGCGCACGCCGCCATAGTGGTCAACGTGGCTATGGGTATAAATCACCGCCACCACCGGACGTTTACCGCGGTTTTTATAATAGAGATCCATCCCCACTTTGGCGGTTTCGGCAGAGACCAGCGGATCGATAACCGTGATCCCCTCTTTGCCTTCCATGATGGTCATGTTTGACAGGTCGAGGTTACGGATCTGGTAAACGCCGTCCGTCACTTCGAACAGGCCGCTGATGTTAATCAGCTGCGCCTGACGCCACAGGCTTGGGTTTACCGTATCCGGCGCTTTTTGCCCTTCTTTGATAAACGCGTACTGCTGCGGGTTCCAGATAACATTGCCCTTTTCACCCTTAATAACATCCTGTGGCAGCGGAGCAATAAAGCCTTTATGGGCGTTGCTAAAATCGGTTTTATCAAAAAACGGCAGCTGGCCATACAGCGCATTATTATTTGCTTTCGTATGGGGGGTGGCTTCTTTTGTCGTTGTCTGCGCCATGGCAGGAACGGCCACCAGCGATGTGGATACCAGACCGGCAACGGCCATTGCGTTAATGAGAGTTTTCAGTTTCATAAGTCACCTGCGCGTCGTTAATACGCTCGGATACATGTTTAAAAATAAGGGTACCAGCCAATTATTTACCCCCCCAGACAAATAACATTTAAAAATAAACAAATTTAATCTGTCGCCGTTATTGCTGGTCAGGATAATGTTCACTCCATTTATTCAAAACAGGATACCCGATGAAGATTACGCCTCTTTTTTTCATTATTTTTAGCCTGAGCACCTTAACCGCTTGCAGTTCAGCGCCACCCGATAAAGTCGAACAAATTAACCATTTACAGGTTCCTTTAATTTTACCTGGCGAGAAACCACCCGCTGTACAAACGTCACATATTGCGTCTCTCTTCCAGGAGAATAAACACCAAATTGATTCACTCACCAACAGCCTCAAATCACAGTATCTTCAGGACGCCTCAGCGAAAGATATTTTTAAAGAAGACAGTCCAGTCCAGCGCGTTTACGCCTCCCTCACGAAACTGGAGCAGTTAGATAAGGTGAACCAGCAATACCTGAAGGATAAAAATGAAGCTGGTCTGAGAAATATCAATCTTGCCCTTAAACCCTTAATAACGGGTTAAACAATGAAAAGCCCGACTACAAGGTAGCCGGGCTTTTTTTTTATCATCGAGAAGAACATAGAGGTTAATCGTGTTGACCAAAGCGGTAGGTCAACCCCGCCGTAACGGAGCTAATATCGCTGCTAACGCCAATCTGGTTGGCATTACCCACGTTGCTGACCCACTGGTACTCCATGCGGCCAGCCCAGTTTTTATTGAATGCGTATTCCGTACCGACTGCCGCAAGCGGGCGAACACCGGTCTCAAAACGATTGTGACCACTTACATCAGATTCAGCACGGTAGCCCATCGCACCCGCACGGCCATAGATATCCCAGTTGTTCGTCAGGGCATAGCTGGCTTTTAAAGACATCTGCAGGCCCTGGGCTTTCATTTGTCCACCCGCGCTATGCTGGCCTTTTATCTGCATATTACCCAGATAATCATAACCACCTTCAACCGCAAGCCATGGCGTAATTTGGTAACCCGTATAGATACCGCCACCAACATTATCGTGGTCGATATCAAAATGGTTAGAGCTGTTATTACTCTCGAGTGCTTTAGAGCCTGTATTGCTGTCAAAATAATGTGACCAGCCAAATTTCGCCCCGCTATACCAGGTGCCAGCATCTGCGGCGGCAAAAGCGGTCGTGGCGGTACATGCATTTACAAGAATTAAAGCTACCAATGTCTTTTTCATACGTATCCTGTTTGCTTCGTCAAAATTCATTTCGGTGAGCAAACAATAAACAAAAACGAGAATATCGTTAATTCGTTTTTAGTTTAATTTTAAACTTACATTAAAATGACTCTGGTAAATTTCTGATTTCAAGGAGATACCCACCTCTTTTGAACGAGATATATTCACCTTGCTTAAGGGCCGATAATACGTTGAGAATACTGCTGCGCGACAACAGCGTGCGGTCCTGGATATATTCGAGGATCGTCGTGCGCATTCGTGCTTCCTCAGGTAATAAGATCATCTCCTGAAGATGGTTGCGAATAACGGAATAAGTCCGTTGCTGCAGGACCTGGGCATCCCGATAAATTAAATAGGCTGTATGATAGGAGAGAAGTGCGGCCACCTCTTCCCATACCCCCTGCTCGCGGAACAGTTCCGCCGCACGTTCGGCATCCACCCGTAAAAGCGTCGACTCGGTTTCCACTCGCAGAATATGCCCCTGCGTCGGCTGGATCATTTCTGCAATACCGAAGAGATGGGGTTCGTAAACCGTGACCAGCAGCAGGCCGTCGGACGCGCGCAGCAGGGACAATCCGCCCTCTAAAAAGAGATACATTTGCTGCCGACCTTTATGCTTCCACGTCACGCGCTTGCGCGGCACAACTTTCATTTTCTCCGCTATCGGCTCAAGGATCGCGGTCAGTCGTTCAATCGATTGTTCAGGACGAACAGGCGGTAAAATATGCATGGCACAACCTTATAACATCGGGTAACTGCCAGTATAGACCCTATAATTTAAACAGTTACCAAATTAGAACTGATAGCTATAGTTTACGCTGGCAAACCAAAGATGGGGGTTATCATAGCTTCCCGCAAAGACAGCGGGTGATTTCACATGCGATGACTGCATGTGAAGATACTCGACGGCAACACCAATATTGCTGGCTGGCGTGATCTGATACTGCGCGCCTGTACCGAACCGCCATTCGTCGCCGGTCGGTAAGGTTATCGCCACATCACTCTGGCTCTGGTACGGCGAGCTATCAAAAGCGACACCGGCATTCAACCGCCACTGTTCTGTTGGGCGGTACTGCACGCCGAGCGCACCATGCCAGGTATCTTTCATGCGGCTGACGTTGTTAAGCGTCTGCCCGCTCACCGTGATTTGCGGCGCGCCGAACTGGCTCCAGTCCTGCCAGCCGAGATCGCCCATCACCGACCATTGCTGGTTAACATCATGCACAACGCTGAGCATAATTTGCTGCGGCGCACTCACCTGTGCCGTCACCGGGAGCTCGTATGCGCCACTCGCTAAGCGTGCTTTGCCGTCGATACTGTAGTGATAGTCCGTCTTGCTGTTCCATGTGATACCGGCTCGCGTCTGTTCGGTCAGCTGCATCAACAGCCCCAGCCGATAGCTCATCGCCCAGTCATGGTCATGCTGCTGGCGGTCTTCGTCATTCACATTGCGGGTCAATGAAAAATAGCCGTAGTTAACATTGGCGGAAGCCCCGATTGAGAGGCGATCGTTAAGTTTGTACGCCACGGACGGACTGAGCGTCATCGCCACCATGGTGCTCTTTTTGAACAGCCGGTCGCCCGCCCAGTTACCGTAATCGATCCCCAGGCCATAATTGCCGTAAAGCCCAATACCGGCATAGAGATCGTCGGTCATTTTCTGGCTATAAAAGGCGCTGGCATTGGGAACGGTTTTCATCACATCGCCGGGGCTTCTCTGCGCATCGTTATTCAGCTGGTAGTCGATGGAGCCGTCCATCACCTGTAGCCCACCGGTGATCATACGATCGGGTAATCGCGTCATGCCTGCCGGGTTGGTCATTATTGTGGAGGCATCCTGCGCGCGGGCTGCCTGCCCTGCGCCAGCAAGTGCGGTATCTTCGGTGCCTGCTTCATAAAAATAAAGGGCACTGGCATGAGCGCAGGATGTTGCCAATAAGCCCGTGCAAAGAAGGAGTCGTGTTTTCATCTATCAGCCTGGTGAATAACGAATTTGCCGACAGGTATATCAACAGAAACAACAAGGGTAAAAAGAAAGGGTGTTTAATTTTAAATATCCCGGAGCGGATACGGCATGGATTAAGCATATCGTTACGTCAGTTAAGGCCGCGGCGCGGGTACTTATTTCAGGAAAATAGACCTGGCGCTGCCCACAACAAATGTTTCGTCAATGTTAATTCCATTAACAATAAACATTGAATTGTTTAATGATATGCTTATTTCATCCATTTTATTATTACTATTCTCTCACTCCGCGAGGGAGAAACAGCAGTTTATCAGCGTGCTGGTTAACAATGATGGAGTGCAAAAGTCAGTGGTTTTATTCAGTTGATGGTGAACATCAACAAGGAATATGGCTTTGAGCACACTATTCTGTAACTGCCTTTTAGAAAAAAAGAGCTGGCGCAGCTGCTCGGCATTTCCTCAATCAACCCTGTCTCGCGCATTCGATACGCTGGCAGCGCAGCGTAAACTGTCGATCAATAAAGGTAGTCCTTCCCCTCAGAATGTTCGTTGCCATGCTGCATTTGTTCAGTAGCTTCAACATCAATCTTGTTACCGGACATCACTACTTCACCCTTGGCTACCCAGTCATAGACAGTCTGGCGGCTCACACCACAGTGACGGGCATAAGCTGCTTTAGTTAACAACATATACACTCCATAATAATTAGCCTACCCCACTACAATATAAGTTGCAAAAAGATGAGTGTTACTGCTCTTTATTAATAAACTCATCTGGAAGTGATAAATGGAGTCTGTAGCGCACGGGGTTCTCTTTCACCGGGTTTTCATTAAAAACTATTTCATATTTTGGGAAGGCTGGAAAGACCAACGACACACACGACAAAAATACTTCTTCGAAGAATGAAATTAGAAACGAAAGTATTTCATTTGCTTCTTCATAAACATATTTAAGTCCCTGTCCTTGCAACCCCCATTTAGGAGCATTTAATTCGTTTCCATTTTCAAAACTAAAATTATTGACTATCAACGGCGTATCAGTTGTGGCGGCATGTTCCTGAGCATTCCTAAAACTATAAATATGCTCGCACATCGGCAAGTATTCTTTTAGAACATTGATTAGCGTTGTCGCTTCCGGATGATTTGCCTTTACTTCCTGTAACAATTTATCAATTCGCCCATGTTTTCTCTTTAATGGTAAGAAAAAATTCACCATTACAGAAACTTCCTGAATACATCGCTTTGCTGAAATTAAAAAATCCGTTGCATATCCATCTAGCCCTTTTAGCTGAGGGAAGTATGCATGAGCCTTACCATTCATGACACTTTCATTTTCAATAAACTTTTTTATTTCAGCATTCGAATTATCTATCAAAGACTGCAGAGAGAGCAAGTAATTCAAAAGAACACTTTTGATATCTCTTGCCTTACTGATAATTTGAATGCGATTAATATCCTCATTAGAGTAAAATTACCTTAAAAACTCATCAGTCATAATTACAGTATTAGCAACTAAGGGGTTTGATGCTCCAAAGTCAGAAATTTTAGTATACACCCAGGGTACGTTTTGATGTTCTCTCTTAGGATCAATGCTATCTGGAGTCATGAGTTTATATGTAGATTGATCTGTGTAAACCTCCATAAACTCACCAAAATCTATCATAGTGATGATTTCACCTTTCTCTTCTTCAGGTAAACCAAACGAACCTGCCTCATCACGTGAATTCATATCCCTCCCGTTAGACACAATATTTTTTATATCAACATCATTGAAGCCCCAATTAATGAGGCTTTTACATGATTAGTTACAGAGAGCTCTTTTTCGCTCCCTCAATCTCCGCCTGACAAACATCATCATTTGTAAATGTATACTGTAGGTAAACATATCCCTGTGCAGAACTGTTCGCTCTGGCTTCGATAGAAATAGCACCAATATTATTTTTTAGCGGCGTTTCTTTTGTTCCCTTCCAAGTGGCGGATAGAAAGCGCTCTTTTTTATTTAGCCCCATCATCCAGTCTTGAGGCTCTTTCCAGATAGAACCAGCCAGTAAAAGGTCTGTGGTTTCGGCCTTTCCATAAAGTGAGCTTAACGAGCTACTCAAATCTTCAAACCGGGATTTCAAGGCAAGCCCATAGCTATCGGTATCAATGTTTTTACCGACAGCCCTAATTTGACATAAGCCAGCTTTAGGCGAGATCAACAAACCATACATTTCAAAATCCGCGTTTTGCTTTGGTAGTTTATCGGAAGTATAGAGATTCACGCTGTCAGGTAGTGGTTTTAGCTTTGCCCCGATCATATCCTCAATATTTTTCTGGGTTAGACCAGCCTCAAGTCCGAACGGGCCTTCAGCGGGTGGCAGCAGAGGGGGTTGTTCTTGTGTAGTTTTAGCCGTTGCTTCCTTCTTGTCACTGGCGGTTACTGCATTGTCCTGAATTGGTGCCAGCTTAACTTCAGCGAGACCATACTTAGCGGTTAGATATTTTTGCTGCAGCATAGCCATGCTTTGTTCTTCAGTGGCAACGGCTGATAGTTTGAGTACCTGTATCAAACCGCCAGTGTACTGGCTGGCATCTGCTTTAGCTTCGTTGATTTTTGCAGTCAGAGTATCGATCTCTGTTTTAATGGAGGCCGCAAGTTCAGGATCCGGCTTGGTACCAGAGACTACTACATCAATTTTGGCACCGGACTCAATAGCATTTATACGCTGTTCTAAAAGAGCCTTATTCGTTCCCAAAACTTCCAGTCTTGCGGTGGTTAAATTCTTGATCAGCCCACCAGAAAATTGTTGATCAACTTCTTTCGCTGCTGAGATTTCGCCCTCAGTCTGTGACAGTTCAGTCTTAAGAGCCGCAACTTCCTGTTTTTGCTCCGGGGTTAACTCTTGTGGCCCACACCCGGTTAACATCGTTATGCCCACTAATGTTGCAATCAAAGTTTTCTTCATATCCCTATCCCAGTTGAAAATATTCGGATTAATCCTATCAGGAAGTTAGACGTATTAGAATTTGTCAGTCTTGGTCATATTCAATGCCTGATGAATGTCCTCCGACTGTTCCTGCTTGATACGCCTCACCAGCCCGTCCGCATCCACGCCACCAGCGGTTATGTTGTAATGGTTGCTCTGGTTGATGGTCCCCCCTGAATGGCTACTGGTGGATGAAACAACAGGAGCGCCATAGCCACTAAGATACTGCACGGGGTCGTAATTCATCCCGCCATTTATGGCCCGTGATATGTCACTTTTCGAAAGGTAATTGCCGCCGTTCTCGTGGTCGATAATCCCTTTCATCAGATTAACCATGGTCTGGGTAAACGCTCATAACAAGAGCCTGATAGCTGACGCTACGTTAATGATGCAAGCCGCAGTACTGCATGTGGGGGATGCCGTCGCGTTACGCTTCGACGAAGTGATCAACGGTGAGATAGACATAGAAGAACAGAAGACAGGTAAGCGTAAAGCCCTTACCCTTCCTGCTCCAGTGATGCAGATGATCGCACGTCGCAGTGCTGAGTATCCCCATGATGTGCATGTGCTCAGAAGCCAGCGTAACCGCTCGATGAACAAGCAAACGCCTGTACGACGCGAGGAAGTGAGCAAACAGATTGCAGAAGCCGCTAAAGCTATCGGGATTCATGGCACAGTATCGGCACACAGTTTTCGAAAGGCGGGAGGTAATGCAATTTACAAGCGCTCTGCAAACAACATCGCGTTAGCTATGACCGTGCTCAATCAAAGCAACATTACCGACACCAGGCGCTATCTGGACTTAGACAAGCAAGCCGTTAGCCGGGTGATCAATGAGATGGACTTATAAGGGGGAACACATGAAACGCTTACTTATGCTGACGCTGGCACTACTGCCAGCCCTGGCAACTCACGCCACCCAGTTCACCCTGATTCTTAGTGATGAAATCGAAACATCTGATGGTAGAATTTGTGTCTACGAGAATGCCGTAAGAAGTGAGCAAGTAAAAGTGGCTGCCAGAACTCAATGCCGCCACACAATGACCTTTAAGGATTAATGATGAGTAACAAAAACTACGAAAGCCACCGTAAGGCGATAGTTAGCAAGGGAATTCCTTCCGACCTGTTAAATCGGATCACTGACTCCGACATTCAGGTAATCAATACCTTCCTGACACGAATTAACAAACTGGAACTGACACAACAGGAGAAAGTCTGGATTATAAACACCATCAGTACGAAGTAGTTAGGTCAAGTAATCAGGTGGCTGGGGCCGCCAACCACCAAGAAGCCAGCTTCCCTTACGCTTTGACCAACCATTTCGCAGGAATCTCTTCCCACTTATTGGTAACTTCGTCAAAGAAGAACACATCATCAACACCATGTTCAATGAGGTTAATATCTCTTTGAGTGTTTCTTGTTCCGCCATTTTCCATGCGTTCTTGGGCAGGAATAAGAGTCGGTTCAACATGTAAGGCAACAAGGTGAGCTAAGACACTGTTGATCAAATCAACCCCATCAAATTGATACGCTGTTTCAGCAGGCTTGCCCTTGAAGTTATACCTAATATTTACTGTCTTGTGATCAACCATCCCAAATCCCCTATGCTTCAAATTCGTTACGGCATACCTTACAGTACCAACCAGCACTGTAACTACCGCCTCCAGCAAAGTAATGCAAGTGTATGAATTTTTCATCCTTTTCTTTACATGCAGGGCAGAAGGGTGTTTTATCTCCTTCTCTCCAGTAAAGTCCACTGTCAAACGTAAAAGCGTGTTTATCCTTTAACTGCTCTTCAAGCTGTATATTTTTTTGCTCCGCTTGAAATAGTAAAGTCTGCGTAGTGATCACTTCCATCTTAACGCTGGCAAGCTCTGACATGAGGTTCGCAAGCTCAAGTTTTAGAGTCGCCTGATCAAGCTCTCCGCCATCATCAGCAAGTTTTTTAGCTATACCAACTGCTTTATCAATAATACCTACAGCAGCGGCTGTACTTGCTAAAATCCCAGACATTATTTGGCATCTCTCCTTTCGATTGCTGCTTTAGCTCCCGCAGGAAGATTCGCGTACATTTTCGCTACCTTCTGTGGTCGAGTGATCCTTTCTTCAACAATCAAATTTATCAATCCAAAAAGTGAAGCTGCTATCTCCGGAGAATCATCAATATTTATTTCACCGGGATGCACTGCGTTATTACCCACAACACGACAAATATCCAGAGCCTGCTGAATCTCTTCTGGCAAACCTTTTTGAACTAAAGTGGCAATATCGTCATTGATCTTGCTCCCCTCTAAACCGAGATGCACCATCAATTTTTGCAAACAAAGACGAAGGATTGCCGCTGAACCTTTAGGCGAAAGATTGAAAATGTTTCTTGCTTCCATGTAATCGGCAACGCAATCAGATGGCATATCTGTATTAGGAGGCTCAACACCGCTTGCCTGGGGAACAATCATTCGCTCGTCATACCAATAAGCAATTAGATTGCAATTACTACACTTTGAGAGTGAAATATCTTTAGTGTTGTTATACTTATCTCTCAATCCAGACCAATCATGCTTTGCATATGCCATGCAATGTGGACAATTGAATGCAGCCTCATCAAAGACCGGAGACTTAAAAGGTATTTTCATAGTGTTCTACCGTTTCCATATGATCATTGCCCACCATGTTCTCTAACGAAAGCCCTTAAAAACTCATTAAATAAGGGCTTAGCTTTACAGATTAATCTTAGATTGTCGAGCGTACGATATTTGTGCAACTATTTGATTTCAGGAAATAGCAGCCATAAAGCCCCGTTAGTGGTACAAGCAACAAGCGGAGCGTAGCGACTTCATTAGATTGTCAGAGGATCACACCTTATCAGGGTGCTCGTGTACCGTCAGGAGCATGAGCGAAGCGCTGGCAGAGCCTGCATATCGTGTGCAGGTACGTTTACCACTATTCACCTGTTTACGCAGCCACAAGGCCGCACATCGGGCTTAAATGCGTGTAATCAGTCTGGTGTAAGAGACAATGCCCGGATTAGGGCTTTTCCTTCACGTTGTGCTATCGCGGTGTGAGGGCTACAACTGCCGCCGCCGAATAGTTATACTCTTACTTCCATAGTAACTATCCGTGACAACTAACAGTGTACCTCTTGTTAGTAAAATGTCGTTCAATGGTAGAACGATCACAGACAACTTATGTTAAGTAAGTTGTTGATAGCGAAACACATTAAGCCAATTTTTGGCGGTGTTTTGCAACAAGGGGAGAGATCTGGAGCGGGCGAAGGGAATCGAACCCTCGTATAGAGCTTGGGAAGCTCTCGTTCTACCATTGAACTACGCCCGCGTTGAGGTGCGTAAGGCATTATAGACCTTACGCTTTTTCATACAAGTGTCAGCATCACCAAGTGGCGATTAAATAACCACTTAGCACTTCGGTTTGCTGCCCTGCGCCGGGAGATAGCGCTGCGGATCGATGGCCGTCGCCTTATAGCGGATCTGGAAATGCAGCTTCACCGAGTCCGTCCCGGTATTGCCCATGGTGGCTATCTTCTGCCCCGCCTT